>Ga0209682_10000202_pt1 | contig 20178 bp, 19 predicted proteins | sample DOMMetBare2Fresh_2_FD_187471 | JGI IMG/M metagenome (GOLD analysis project Ga0209682, IMG submission 187471) | Wetland sediment microbial communities from St. Louis River estuary, USA, under dissolved organic matter induced mercury methylation -... | ecosystem: Environmental > Aquatic >... | reverse complement strand
CGTGCCTTCCTGCTCGTCCTCGGCGTCTACCTCGCGCTCAACCTCCTCTACACCTACTGGTTCAAGCACATGGTGATCCTCGACGTGATGTCGATCAGCCTGGGCTTCGTGTTGCGGGTGGTGGCGGGTGCGCAGGCCACCCACGTGGTCGTCTCGCGCTGGCTCTTCCTCTGCACCATCTTCCTCGCCCTGTTCCTCGCCTTCTCCAAGCGCCGCCACGAGATCACCCTCCTGGCCGGCGCGGCGGCGGGGCAGCGCAAGGTGCTCGACCACTACAGCCCCGCCTTTCTCGACCAGATGATCAACGTGGTGACCGCCTCCTCCGTGGTCGCCTACGCGCTCTACTCGGTCGCCCCCGAGACGGTGGCCAAGTACAACACGCAGGACCTCGTCTACACCATCCCGCTGGTCCTCTACGGGATCTTCCGCTACCTCTATCTGATGTACCAGAAGCCCGGGGAGCGCAATCCGACCGAGGCGATTCTCAGAGATCCGCCCTTCCTGATCAACATGGTCCTGTGGGGGCTGGCGGTGGTCTGGATCGTCTACGGGGGAGGGCTCGACCGGCTCCTGGGAGGACCACCGCATTGACCTCGCTTTCCATCCTCGACGTCGTCGTCCGCTTCCATCCCTACATCGGGGGAGTGGAGAACACCGTCCTCGACCTGAACCGCCGGCTCATCGCCCGTGGCCACCGGGTCAAGGTGATCTGCGCCGACGAGCCCGCCGGCTCTCCCGACCACGTGCAGGGGATCGACGTCGTCCGCCTCCCCTGGCGCGGCAAGCTGGGCAACACGAACCTCGCCTGGGGCCTGCGCGACGCCATCCGGCGCGAGCAGCCGGACGTGATCCACACCCACATCCCCACCGCGCTCTTCGCCGACGCCGCCGCCGACGTCAGCCAGGAGATGGGGGTGCCGCTGGTCCTCACCTACCACAACGACCTGATCGGCGAGGGGCTCAAGGGGCTGTTCGGCAAGGTCTACAACCGGTTCATCCTGCCCGGCCTCCTGGCGCGCTGCGCCCGGGTGGTGACGATCAACCCGAACTACGCCACCAAGTCGCCGCACCTCGCCGCGACCGATCCCAAGATCACCTGCGTCCCCTGGGGGGTGGACGAGCAGCTCTTCCATCCGCCGGAAGATGCCGGCCCGCCCGCGGATGCGCCGGAGCTGGTGCTCGGCTTCCTCAGCCTGCTCGACGAGCACCACCGCTACAAGGGATTGGAGGTCCTGCTGCGCGCCGTGGCCGAGCTGCGGCGTGCCGGCCGGAAGGTCCGCCTGAAGATCGGCGGCGCCGGGGAGGAGCAGGGCCTCTACCGCAAGCTCGCCGCCGACCTGGGGATCACCGAGGCGACCGAATTCCTCGGCTTCATTCCGGGACCGGACCTGCCGGGCTTCTACGGCTCCTGCCACGTCTTCGTGCTCCCCTCGACCGACGCGCGGCGCGAGGGGTTCGGCCTGGTCCTCCTGGAGGCCATGTCCTGCGCCCGGGCCGTGGTCTCGACCCCGATCGTCGGGATGTACGGCGACATCGAGAAGCACGAGACCGGCCTGCTGGTCCCCCCACAAGATCCCGCCGCCCTCGCCGCCGCCCTCTGCCGGCTGGACGACGAACGCGGCCTCCTCGCCGCCATGGGCGCGCGCGGCCGCCAGCTCGTCATCGAACGCTACACCTGGACCAGCGTGACCGACGCCTACGAGGCACTCTACCTGGACGCCGCGGCGCGGCGGGGGAATGGATAGGGCGGGAGGGTATCTGTAGCCCGACCAGCGTCTCCTGAGCCTGAAGGACAATGGCCGAGGGAGCCGGGGGTGAGGGCCTACAACCCCACCCGCGCCCGGCCGAGGTCGCGGACCTCGGTGCGCAGCCAGGCCTCGATCTCGGCCCAGTCGACGGGGAGGGCCAGGCGGGGCATGGGCTCGGCCTCGGCTTCGGAGAGGTCGGCGAGCCCCTTGAGCGCCTGGAGGGGGAAGTCGCGCACGTGGCCGAACTTGTCGTCGGCCCGCGCCAGGAGCTCGGCCAGGGGGATACGCCGGCAGAGGAGGAAGAGGTCGACGAAGTCGCGCCGCGTCCCCCGGCTGATGATGGCGCCCAGCTTCATCAGGCCCAGATCCACCGCGGAGGCGACCGGAAACCCGGCGATCTCCTCGAACGGCTCGGCCAGCGGATACGGGTAATAGAAGAAGCGGACGCCGACCCCCGCCTGGCGGACGTAGAGATAGCCGTCGCGGGCCGTCTCGACCTCCGTCTCCGTCTCGATCGCCAGGACGTCGACGAGGAGGTCGCGCCGGTCCGGCGGGGTCAGACGGTTCGTCCCCCCCATCAGGTCGAGATCGCGCACCGGCCGGTGGCCGATGTAGAGGGCGAGGGCGGCGGAGCCGGCGAGGTAGAAGTCTTCTCCCCAGGGGCGTTCGGCGTAGCGGCCGAGCAGCTCCTGGGCGCGCGGCGCCAGGGTCTCGGGATGGGAGACGGTCAGAGCGGCCACAAGGCCCTCCGGACGTCCTCCCCGCCTTCCCCGGAGGGCTGGCCGAGGACCACCTCCCAGAAGGCGCGGCTGCGGCGCGAAAGCTGGCGCCGGCCGTGCCGGGCGAGCCAGGCGGCGAGATGGGATTCGGGCACCGCCGCGGTCAGCCAGGCGAGGTCGCGGGCGTCGCCGTCCTCGCAGAGGCGGGCGAGGACCTGCGGGCTCGCCGGGTCGAGATCGCCGTCGTCGTGCCCGGGGAACAGGCGGAGCGCGTGCGCGGGGGCCATCAGGCTTCGCGCCGCTTGCGCGGCAGGGTGAGCACGTGCGCCGTGCTGCGCTCGTCCTCCATCTCCGCCTCCAGGATGCGCTGGAAGAGATCGAGGGCGTTCTTGAAGTTGAGCTGCATCTCGCGTCGCTGCGCCCGCAGCTCGCCGATCTTCCCCTCGATGCGGGTCGATTGCTCGATCGCCTGCTGCACGATCTTGTCGGCGGCCATCTCGGCCTCCTTGACCGTCAGCTCGGCCTCGCGCTTGGCGTTGGCCAGGATCTCGTCCGAGACCTTCTGCGCCCGCAGGAGCGTCTGCTGGAGCTGGTGCTCGCGCTGCGACGACTCTTCGAGGCGCTGCCGGTAGTAGCGGTTCTCCCGCTCCAGCCGCTCGACGTGCCCCAGCCGCGCGGTCATCTCCTCCGCCACCTGGGTGAGAAAGCTCTCCACTTCCGTGGGATCGAAACCCCTCATGCGCTGGCTGAACCGCATCTTCTGGATCTCGAGGGGGGTGAGTGCCATGATCGGACCTCCTGGGTACGTCAACCTGCGATCGATCTCTTCGCCCGCCAAAGAGATAGATACCTTAGCATGAATCTCTATCCCCGTGCCCCGAACAGGGCGGTCCCCACGCGCACGTGGGTGGCTCCCTCTTCGATCGCGACCTCATAGTCGTGGCTCATCCCCATGGAGAGGAGGCCCGGAAAGCCGGCCCACTCGGGACGGGCGGCCAGCTCCCGGGCGAGCTCGCGGAGGCGGATGAACCAGCGGCGCGACGCTTCGGGGCCGTCCGCGAACGGGGGGACCGCCATCAGGCCGACGATCCGCAGGCCGAGGGGACCCTTGCAGCGGGCGAGCGGCCGGACGGTTTCGGCGAGACCCTCGGGCGAGAAGCCGTGCTTGCTCTCCTCACCTCCGACGTTCACCTCCAGGAAGCCGTCGATCGCGAGCCCCCGCGCGGTGGCTTCGCGGTCGACCGCCTCGCCGATCTTCGGCCGGTCGATCGAATGGATGGTGCGGAAGAGATCGAGCGCCGGGCGGACCTTGTTGGACTGCAAGGGGCCGATGAGGTGCCACTCCGGTCCGTCCGGCGGGGACGGGAGCCGGCCGGCCAGCTCGGCGCTCTTGCCCAGCGCCTCCTGCACCCGGTTTTCGCCGAAGACCCGTACCCCCGCACGCCAAGCGGCTTCCACCAGGGCGGCGGGATGGGTCTTGGTGACCCCGACGAGCGTCACCTCTCCCGGCGGGCGGCCGGCGCGCCCGCAGGCCGCCTCGATCCGCTCCCGCACCTCGGCGAGGCGCTCCGGCAGCTCCTCCAGCGCGATCATGGAGCCGTGGCCTGAGGCTCCGGCTCCAGATAGAGGATCCGCTTGCAGCTGTCGCACTGCACGAGCTGGCCGGCATTGCGGATCTCCACCACGGTCTGCGGACGCACCCGGTAGTTGCAGGCGCTGCACGCCCACTCCCGCTGGGTGCGGCCGGGCCGTTCGATCGGCCGCACCGGCGCCAGGGCTCCCGTGGGATTGCGGTCGAGGATGCGGTCGAAGATGGAGACTTCCTGGCGGGGGAGCTGGCCGCGCAAGACGGCGATCCGCGCCTTGAGCTCGGCGATCTGGCGGGAGACCTCGGGCTTTTCACCTTCCCAGCGGGCCATCTCGCCGGAGTAGCGCGCGTCGAGCTCGCGGAAGCTTTCGCGTTTCTCGGCCAGCTCCTTTTCCGACTTCTCGTGGCGCTCCAGGGCGGAGAAGGCCTGGCCCTCGGAGGTGGAGATCTGGGTCTTGACCGTGTCGATCTCCTGGAGGAGGGCGCCGTACTCGCGCTGGTTGGTGACCCGGTTGATCTGCTGCTGGTACTTCTTGAGCTTCTCTTGCGCGTCCTGCGCCGCCGTTTCGGCGGTCCGGCGTTCCTTGGAGGCCGCCTCGGCGGCCTCCTGCAAGGCGTCGATCTCGGCTTTGCGGGTGGCGTGCTCGTCGTGCAGCTCCCGCATCCAGTCCGGAACGCCGCTCAGCCGTTGCTCGGCTTCTCTCAATTGGGTGATGGCAGTCTGTAATTCGACGACGGTTTCGAGGTGAAGATTCATGGGTGGGGTTCTGATCTCCTCTCCGGCAGCACAGCGGCATGTCCTCGCAGCAAAAAAACAAAGGGCATCACGGGAGCTTCGCCCCGGGCGCCTCCATCCATGGTGGGTCCACCTGGGTTCGAACCAGGGACCGACCGGTTATGAGCCGGATGCTCTAACCGCTGAGCTATGGACCCGGGAAAGGCCGCCCGCGGGGGCGGCTTGCCAGTATATCACCCCGCCTTCGCCGGGGCCGGTTTGCCACCTTTGTGCCACCGGCCGCGGTTCTTTCCCGGACCATTCCACGCGGCCGACTCGCCATCGGGCGACCGTTCGTCGGGGACGAACCGGCGCCACGCCGCGGCGAGCCGCCCCGCCATCTCGGCGGTCCTCCCCGCATCCGCCACCTGCACGGTTCCGCCGCCGGGCAGCCAGCGCTCCAACGTCCAGCTCTGTCCTTCCGGGCCGCCGGCTCCCGTGAACGCCGGGGTGCTTCCGAACGCCCGGATCGCCTGCGGCTCCGGCTCCGCCGGGGCGAACCGCGACACCTGCCGGATCTGCAGGTCGCCGGCCGGATCGCTCACCAGGAGGGAGAACCGGTTGGTCCCCTTCGTCTGGTAGAGCTCGGAGAGGACCTCGGCCGGCGCGTCGCGCCACAGGCTGGGCGCGGTGGCCGGCGGTGGCTCGCCCCCCGCGGCCTCGACCAGGGTCGCCCAGATCCGCGCCGTGGCCACCCGCTGGATGGCGGGCGGGCGCAGGCGGAGCGCCGTGCCCTTGGGCAGCTTGACGAGCAGAGGGACCTCCAGGCCGGCGCGCTCCAGGCCGCCACCACCTGGGAGCGCCAGGCCTTGCTCGCCGGCCGCCTCGCCGTGGAGCGCGGTGGCCACGAGCAGGGTGCGGTCCCATTGACCGCTCGCGCGGAGCGCGCCCAGGAGCTCGCCCAGCCGCCCGTCGGCCCACGCGGCGTTCAGGTGGACCCAGACGAAGTGGCGCCCGGAGCCCAGGTTCGCCAGCCGGTCGAGCGCGCGCCGGCCGTGGCCGAGCCGGGCGAAGGCGTCGAATCCCTGGCCATGGCCGAAGAACGGCTGCGTCCAGGGATCGGCGGGAAAGCCGCCGGTCGTGTAGCCCCGCTCGTGGAGCGCCTCGGCGAGGGTCTGGAGATCCGGCGCGAGCCCCGGCCGGCCGGCATGGAGCGCCTGGTGCTGCCAGGGCTGGAGGCCGGTGAGGAGCGTCCCGAGCGCGGGAGCGCTCTCGGAGGAGGGCGCAACCCCCCGGCCGACCCAGGAGGACTCCCGCGCCAGCAGCTCCAGCTGCGGCATGAGCCCCGGCGGCCCCCCGAGGGACGCGCAGGCGTCCGCCCGCAGCGCCTCGAAGGTGATGAGGACGATCGGCCCGTCGTGCAACGGGGAGCGGCCGCACCCGGCCAGGTACCCGGCCAGGAGGAGAGCGGCCGGGAGAAACGTCGCCGAAATCCTCATCCCGTCTCTACACCGGCGGCTGCGGATAGAGCTGCCGGTAGCTGTCGGAGATCAGCGTGATCCGCTTGACGTAGATCCTCGACTCTTCGAGGGAGAGGCTCTCGAGGAAGCGGTCGATGTCGGACGAGCCCCACTCCTTCCACAGGCGCTTGATACGGTATGGCCCGCCGTTGTAGCCGGCGAGCGCCAGCTCCTGGTTGCCGCCGAACATCTCCAGGACGTGGCTGAAGTAGGTGGTGCCCAGGCGGATGTTGAACTCCGGATCGTCCAGCTTGTCGTGCGCGTAGGGCAGGCCGTAGCGGCCGGCGAGCTCGCGGGCGGTGGCCGGCATGAGCTGCATCAGGCCGCGGGCGCCCGCCCAGCTCTGCGCCTGGGGATCGAAGGCGCTCTCCTGGCGGACGATGCCGAGCACCAGGTGGACCGGGAGGCCGTTGCGCAGCGCCCAGGTGCGGATCGTCTCCTGGTAGTCGAGCGGGTAGTAGAGGTGGCGCGCCTCTTCCGGCAGGTGCGCCTGGTGCGGCGTGCCGAGCGCCGGGAAGGCGTCGCGGATCGCCAGGATGCTCTTCCGGCGTTCCCCTTTGCGGGCCAGGATGAGCGCCTCCAGGGCGCGCACCGGGCGCACCGGTGCCGAAGACCGGACCAGCTCCATCTCGGTCTGTGCCAGGTCTTCGAGGCCGAGGTCGGTCAGCAGGCGGGCCCGGGCGAGCCGCGGATCGACCGGCCAGGGTTCGGGCTCCGCCTCCTCGGCCGCGGGCGGGACGGCCCGGCCGCCGAGGCGGGTGAGGGCGTTCTTCCGGTAGAAGTCGGTGGTGTCCGACGAGGCCACCTCGCGGTAGACCTGCTGCGCCCTCTCGGCCTCGCCGAGCGCCTCGAAGGCGCGCGCCGTCCAGTAGCGTCCCCGCCGGCCGTCGGAGCCTTCGGGGTAGAGGGAGAACAGCTCCGTCCAGTAACCGACCGCGCCGCTGTAGTTCTTCTTCCCGTACTCCCGCCAGCCGAGCCCCCAGAGGTGCCCGGCACCGGTGGTGTCGGCCGGGTCGAGGCGGCGCAGGCGGCGCAGCGAGCCGAGGGCGTCCTCGAAGCGGTCGTCCTCGACCTGGTCGGCCCACAGCGACCGCAGGGCTTTCCCCGCCAGCTCCGGATCGGCGCCGAGGGCGACCTTCTGCAGGTGTTGCTGCGCGATCTGGCGCATCCGCAGCCGGTCGGCGGCGGTCGAGCTGCGCCCTTTCTGGGCCGTGGCGAGATCGGCCGCCGCCTGGGCGCGCTCCCATTCGAGCTGCGCGGCGAGGCGCGGATCGTCGCTCATCCGCCCGGCGAGCAGGGAGAGCGCGTCGGCTCCCCGCCGGGCACGGGTCAGGGCGCGCGCCTTGAGCAGGTTCCAGCCCAGGCTGCGCGACGCCGCGGGCACCGCGTCGAGCGCCGCCATGGCGTTCGAGTCGAGCTTCAGGTCGAGCAGCACGCGGGCGCGGCGCTCGAGCTGCTCCGGGGTGAGGACGGCGGCCCAGTCGAGCGTGCCGCCCTTGGGGCGGAAGATCTCGATGACCTGGAGCTCGGCGGCGGCCATCGGCGCCTCGGTGAGGAGCCGGCGGGCCGCCTCGCGGCGCACCTCTTCGGAGCCGGTGCGGTTGCCGATCTCCCAGGCGAGCCGCTCCAGGCGCACCAGGTCCTCCCCTTCCAGCGGGTCGCGCCGCGCGCGGCCGATCAGCTCCAGGGCCCGGGGCGCATCCTGGCGGCCCCAGGCCATCTCCGCCGCCTTGACCAGGGCGCGAGGCCGGAGCGGCGACGCCGGATGGTCGCCGATCAGGCGGGCGAGCGACGCCTGGGCGAGCAGGGCATGCCCGCGGGCCGCCGCCGCGTCGCTCAGCAGGTAGAGCCGCCAGTCCTCCAGCAGCCCGTCCGGATCGCCCGCCAGGTACAGCCGCTCCTCGGCGAGCTTCTCCTGCTCGCAGGCATGGGCATAGAGGCCGGAGAGCAGCCGGGCGAACACCGCGTCATGGTCTCCCCCCGCGGCCAGCAGCGGATCGAGCGTCCGGAAGGCGGCTGCGCAGTCGCGGCCGCGCAACGCCACGGCGGCCTCGGCGAAGGTCAGGGCCGCGCGGTCGGAGGTACCGGGGATGGGCGAGAGGCCGCCGCCGGCCCGATGAGACGGTCGGGAGACCGCGCCCAGCAACAAGGGGACGAGGAGAAAGGCCAGAGGGACCAGACGCGTGCTACGACTTCTCGAGCTGCTCACAACGCTCCTCATGGGCTCCGGGGTCACCCCCGGAGCCGTGACGAGTCTTGCCGCGGGTCAGATGCCCAGAGCCTTGGCATCCCCGGCGGCCAGAATCCTGACCAACTCCTGGTAGAAGTAGTCGGTCGTTTTGAGGATGCGGGGCTCCACCCGTTCCTCGTACATTTGACGGGACCGGTCGATGTCCTCGCGGAGCCGCTCGTAGATGTCGCGTTTGCGGCGTCCCTCTTCGACCTGTTCCTCGTTGTAGAGCTTGATCTCGCTGACCAGCAGGCGCGCCAGGCGGCGGGCCTCTTCATGCAGCGCCTCCTCGCTCGGCGACGCCGCGACGCGGCTGGCGGAGAACGCCCAGCCCGGTCCCTCGACGCCGCTCGGCGGCCGGACCTCCGGCGTGGGGCCGTCGGCGCCGCCCCCCGCGGGCGGATCGGCCACCGGAACGGGGCGCAGCGGCGGCGCCGCCGGAGGCGTCTCGACCGGCAGCGGCAGCTCACGGGTGGTGGTGATGGCCGGACCGGCGGCGGCCGGCACGAACTGCGACCGTGGCAGGAGGACGGTCTGGTCCGGGCTGGAGGCAGCCGGCGGCGGCTCCGTCACCGCCGGTGCGGGAGGCGGAGCGGGCCGGAGTGGCACCGGGATCGGCTGGAAGACCGTGGCCGCCGGCGAATAGACCGGGCTCGGGACCGGTGCCGGGGCCGGGGCGGGCGTGGCCTCCACCTCGAAGGCGGGACCTTCAGGGAGGGCCTCGACCTCGACCTCCACCTCTTCGGCCTCGACCTCGACCTCCACCTCGATGCCGGAATCCAGGGAGCCGGGGGCGGTCCAGGGCTCCGGCTCCGGGGTGGCCGGGAGCGGCTCGGGCTCCGGCTCGGCGGCGACCGGCTCGGGCTCGGGTTCGGGCTCCGGCTCGGCGATCGCGACCGGCTCCTCGGGCTCCGGCGCGACGGCCGCCACCGGCTCGGGCTCCGGCTCCGGCGCGGCGGGAGGCTCCGGAGCGGGAGGAGCTTCGACCGGGCTGGCCGGCTGGCTGAGGGTCGCGCCGCCGGCGAGCGCCAGGGTCGGCGTGAACGCCCGCTCGCGGAACGGCAGCAGCTCGATGGCCAGGGCGGCGGCATGGCAGAGGACCTGGAGGGCTTCGGCGGCGAGCTCGCCGTCCTGCCGGTCGGCATAGAGGCCGGCGGCGACGCGGTCGCGCAGGACGAGCGGGATGAGCACCCCCTCGCGCGGCAGAGCGGCGTCGATGCGGCTGCACAGCTCGGCGGCCTCGGCCGGGCTCAGGCGGACCGCGGTCTGCCCTTCACCGAGACGGCTCCAGCCACCACCCGCCGCGGGGGTGAACGCGAGGTCGCGGATGGCCGGCTCGGACGCGCCGAACCCCTGGCCGCCCCAACCCCGCATCTCGGGGCCGCGCACCAGGAAGACCGCGGCGCGCGCGCTGAACCGGCCCGCCTCGCGGAGCAGCGCCGCGAGGATCTCGGCCTGAGAGAGCGCCCGGTCGATGCCGGCCAACGCATCGCGCACCGCGGCAAAGGCGACTCCGCGCGCCCCGGCGGCCTGCTGCGCAGCCGCCTCGGCGGCGGCGGCCGACGCGGCTTGCCGCGCCGCGTCACGTGCGGTCTGCTCGAGCGCGTCGGCTTCCGCGCCGAGGTCCTCGGGGATGTAACGGCTCGGCAGCTCGGGCGCGATCTCGTCCAGGCGGCGCAGGATCTCGTCATGCCCGGAACGGAGGCGTTGCGATACCTCTTGCCGGAGATCGGAGATCGCGCGTTCTACCGTCGCGCTGATTTCCCGGTTGATTCGTTGGATTTTTTCCGAAAGGGGCATCCTGGCTCTCCGCGGACAGACCTGCGTCTCGGCTCCTCTAGAAGCGACTCATTATTCTGGAAGGGTTCCGGTCCTGTCAAGGAGCACGGGCCGCGAAATCTCGCCGGTACAAGGATTTGGCGCCCCGTCCGGTGGCGGGCGCCGCGCCGCCTGTGGTACGGTCGCCCGCCATGCCGGCCCCGGATCGACGTGTCGCCGCCAGTATTTGCCTCCTCGTTCTCGCCTCCCTCGTGGCCTGTGGAGGCCCGTCCGGCGAGGTCCGCGAGGCCCGCACACGGGCCGTCGCGGCCGACGCGGAATGGGCCTGGCTCCAGCAGGCGCACCAGGAGCTCACCGCGCACCGTGGCGCCCTCGAGCAGGCGAGAATGCAGGCGAAGGCGAAGGCGGACGCCGAGGCCCGGACGAGCGGCAAGGAACCCGCCGACCCCGCCACCGCCCCGGCCGTCCAGGACTTGGCGCGCGATGTCGCCCTGCGGACCGACGAGCTGCGCCGCCGTCTCCTCGCCTTCATCAACGACAACCCGCCGCCGGCCGGCACCCGGCCCACCGGCCACACCCTCGACGCGATCCGGATGAAGAGCGGCGAGGACATCCTGGTCGCCCAGGAGCACATGAACGAGGGGGGCGACTACCGGATGGCCATCGACATCTATGAAGCCGCCCTCGCCGTGGACCCGGAGAATCCCCGCCTGCGCCAGGAGCTCCAGGCCGCCCAGGCCCGGCGGTACATGACCCGGGAGCGCTTCGCCCGGGCGCAGGAGGGGATGGCCCCGGGCCAGATCCGCGCGCTCCTCGGGCCGCCCAACGTCAACGACGTCCGCGAGTATCCGGACCGTGGAGTCACCGCCTGGTTCTACGCCCGCGACCCCAAGGGTGCCGCCGCCGCGGTCTGGTTCGAGAACAAGGGGCACGGCCCGGTGGTCTACCGGCTCGACTTCGACGCGCTCCCGGCGCCTTGACGGTCCGGCCTGTCCTGCGTTAGATTAGAAGGTCCCGGCCCCGGTTCGGGGCATATCCTGCACGGAAGAGAGGTGAGTTCGAATGCCCGTTGTGCACGTGCGCGAAGAGGAGAGCTTCGAGAACGCGCTCCGCCGCTTCAAGCGGAAGGTGGAGAAGTCCGGAATCCTGACGGAGCTGCGGAAACGGCAGCACTTTGAGAAGCCCTCGGTCAAGCGCAAGCGCAAGGCCGTCCAGGCCAAAAAGAAGATCATGCGCAAGCTCCAGGAGGAGCGGCGCCAGGGTCTGGCGTAACCCTCACCCCTTCCCGTTCCCCCCACCCACCCGATCGGACGGATCTGTCGGATCGGTCCAATCCGTCCGATCGGGTGGGTGGGGGGAAGCCCCGGGACCCCTGCTTTACCGCACCTTCTTTCCCGGCAGCACCTGCCCGCCCTGGAACAGGGTGAGCCCGGTCGCCTTGCCGTCCGGTCCCCGCTGCAGCTCGATCTGGGCATCGACCACCTTCAGGAAGAACCGCGTCTCCGACTCGGGGAAGATCTCCAGCCTGGGCTGGCCCGTGGCCTGCGCCATCAGGTGGTCTCCCTCGCGGGTCAGGGTCAGGGAGAAGCCGGGCGCCAGCTCATAGACACCGGTATAGCCGTCGTAGAGGCCCGGGTCTACCTGCACCGCCTGGCGCTCGGCCGGCAGCGGCTCGTCGGTCCTGGCCCCCGTCGAGTCCGGGCCGAAGCGCGCCAGGAAGTCCACGCCGGTGATCTTCCCCTGGGCATCCCGCCGGAAGTGGAGGCGGCTGTCGGACGTGGGGTAGTAGAAGTCGTCGCGCGAGGTCGCCAGGATCTCCTGCTTCTCGCCGCCGCTCCGCTGGGCGAAGAGCTTGTTGCCTTCCCGCGTGACCGCCCGGATGGTCGTCTCGTCGAACCGGTAGACCCCCACGTAGCCGTCGAGCGTCGCCGGATCGAGCGCGATTCCCTTGCGGTCCTCCAGGGCCCGCCCCAGGGCCTTCCGCGCCACGCGGTAGGCCAGGGCTTCCGGGTCCGCCTCCTGGCCGGGATTGTTCGAGAGGACGACGATCACCAGATCCTGGTCCGGGATGCGCAGGAGGTCGGTGGAGAACCCGAAGATGCCGCCGCCGTGCTCGATGATCTGCGTCCCCTCCTCGTCCGCGACCCCCAGGCCGTAGGCGTACTTGGTGGAGCTTCCCGAGGCGAGCTTCGCCGGAGTGTGCATCCGCTCGACCGATTCCTTCCCGAGGAGCGTCTCGCCGCGCTGCGCCCAGATCGCGAGGTCGTCCACCGTGGACATGAGCGAGCCCGCGGAGTAGGGCTGGGTCATGCTCAGGTACTCGGCGATCGTGTAGCCGTTCTCCGTCTTGTCATAGCCCGCCACCCGGCCGGGGATCACCTCGTTCTGGTGGCCGTAGTACGACTGCTTCATCCCCAGCGGCGCGAAGATCTCCTGCTCGATGAAGTCCTCGTAGCTCTTCCCCGAGACCTTCTCGATGACCGCACCCAGGAGGACGTAGGCCGAGTTGTTGTAGCTCCACTTCGTGCCCGGGGTGAACTCCAGCGGCTTGTCCTTGAAGATGTCGATGAGCTGCTGGACGGTCAGGTCCTCGCGCACCCGCGTCCGCCACTCCGGCAGGCCGGTGTAGCTGGGGATGCCCGAGACGTGGGTGAGCAGGTGGTCGAGGGTGATCTTCTGGCCGTGGGTCGGATAGTCGGGCAGGTACTTGGTGACGTCGTCCGCGACGGACAGCTTGCCGCGCTCCTGGAGCATCAGGATGGCCGTGGCGGTGAACTGCTTGGTGATCGAGCCGAGCTCGAAGACCATGTCGGGCCGGATCGGCACGCCGAGCTCCAGGTTGGCCATGCCGTACCCCTTGCGGAGCACCGGCCGGCCCCCCTCGAGGACGAGGACGGCCGCGCCGGGCTCGCCGGCCGGATACGCCTTGGTGAAGAGCTGGTCCGCATACTGTGCGAGCTCCTCGTTCGAGACCGGGGCGGCCGCGAGTGCCGGTGCGGCGAAACCGGCGGCCAGGAGAAGAAGGGCACAACGTGCGAGAACGCTCGCACGGAAGGGTGAAGAAGTCATCGTCAGGCTCCTTTGGTTGAGTCGCAAGCCACTCCGGATACGCTTCGATCGGTGCGAAAGTTACTTCCCACCTCCCGAGACGACGAAACGGCGCCGAGGGTTCCCGTCGCGCCGGACAGCGGGCCATCGCCGGCCTGGGGATAGAATCTCCACCATGTTCCTGCAACTGCATTCCCTCCCCAACGTCTGGGCCGTCTCCGAGACGATCGACGGCCCGCTCCGCGTCCTCCTCTCCGACCCCCGGTGGTCCCGGCCGGACGAATGGGTGACCCGCGAGACGGTCGAGCGGTCGGTCTTTCCCATGGCGCCGTTCTTTCGCGGCTCGAAGATCGTGGGGATCGGGCGCAACTACAAGGACCATGTAAAGGAGCTGAGCAATCCCATGCCGGCCGAGCCGGTGATCTTCCTGAAGGCGCCGTCGTCGGTGATCGGCCCCGGCGAGGTGATCGTGCTGCCGCCGGAGAGCGAGCGGGTGGAGCACGAAGGGGAGATCGCCGTGGTGATCGGGAAGCGGGTGCGGCGGGGGGCGACGCCGGAGCACGCCCGCAAGGCGGTGCTCGGGGTGACCGCCGCCTGCGACGTCACCGCCCGCGACCTGCAGCGCAAGGACCCCACCTTCGCCCGCGCCAAGGGTTTCGACTCCTTCTGCCCGCTCGGCCCGGTGATCAAGGTCGGCGCCGATCTGGAGGACCTGGAGGTCATCACCCGGGTCGACGGCCAGGAACGCCAGCGCGGCCACGTGCGCGACATGACCTGGGGGATCGTCGAGCTGATCCTCTACACCGCGTCCATCATGACCCTGGAGCCCGGGGACGTTCTGCTGACGGGCTCACCGGCCGGCGTGGGACCGCTGGTCGCCGGGAACCGGGTGGAGGTGGAGATTCCGGGGGTGGGGGTGCTGGCGAATCCGGTGGAGTACGAGAACCTCTGAAGAGCAATGCCCTACCGCAGCGCCTTCCACGGGAACACCCCGGCCGCCCCGGCCAGCAGCAGGTGAACGGCGCCTCCGGCGGTCAGGCCCGCGAAGAGCAGGGCCAGCCAGCCCGAGAAGAGGAGGAAGGCGAGGGCGGACCTCGTCAGGGAAGACATCGCGCGGAAACTATCACAGGGGCGGGAGGGGCGGGCGCATGCCGGCAACCGTTCCGCTCCGTGGGGTAGAATCGGGGCGACGTCTGCGCGGGAGAATCCTCGTTTCTGGAATGCCCATGCCGTTACCCATCAACATCTATGACTTGCTGCACGGCGAGACGGTCGAATCGGAACGGCTCGAGCTCAAGGCGGGGTGGAACCCCGAGAGCACGCTGCACACGCTCTGCGCCTTCGCCAACGACTTCAACAATCTCGGCGGCGGCTATCTCGTGCTCGGGGTCGCTGAGCGCGACGGCACCGCGGTTCTGCCGCCCGAGGGGCTCGCGAAGGACGCCATCGACAGGATACAGAAGGATCTCCTCAACCTCGGCAACAGTGCCATTCAGCCCCCGTACCATGCGGTTGCGGAGCCCTACACGGTAGACGGCAGGCACATCCTCGTGCTCTGGGCGCGCGGCGGCCAGACACGGCCGTACAAGGCACGCGTCTCGTTGGCGAAGTCCGCGACGGAGATGGCATATTACATCCGCAAGGGCTCAAGCACCGTGAGAGCCCGCCACGCGGACGAGCGTGAGCTGTTCTCGTTGGCTGCCACGGTCCCCTTCGATGACCGCGTGAACCAGCACGCCAGCGTCCCGGATCTCTCGCGGGACCTCATCGTCGCCTTCCTCAATGAAATCGAAAGCGACCTCGCCCGCCCGGCGCGCAAGATGTCGCTCGAGACGCTCGGGCGGCAGCTCGGCATTGTCGCCGGCCCGAAGGAGGCGCCGCTCCCGGTCAACGTCGGCCTGCTCTTCTTCAACGAGCACCCGGAGCGCTTCTTCCCGGTCACGCAGATCGACGTGGTCTGGTTTCCGGATGGCGCGGGCGGTGATCGGTTCGAGGAGAAGATCTTCAAAGGGCCGCTTGCGCGCATGACGCGCGAGGCGCTCGACTACATCCGCCGGAACTACATCAGTGAGACGGTCATCAAGCATCGCGACCGTGCCGAGGCGACCCGGGTGGAGAACTTCCCCTACGACGCCGTGGAGGAAGCGCTTGTCAACGCGGTCTACCACCGAAGCTACGAGGAGCGGGAGCCGATCGAGGTGCGGATCTCTCCGGACGATCTGGTCGTCGTCAGCTATCCCGGCCCCGACCGCTCCGTCCGTCTCGACGACCTGCGGCGTGGCAAAGCCGTCGCCCGCCGATACCGCAATCGCCGCATCGGCGAGATTCTCAAGGAGCTCGAGCTGACCGAAGGGCGCTCGACCGGCATCCCGAAGATCCTGCGGGCGATGAAGGCGAACGGGTCACCCGCGCCCACCTTCGAGATCGACGAGGACTATTCGTACTTCATCGCGCGCTTGCCGGTACACCGCGCGGCGGCAAGGGCTGAGCCTCTGCAACTCGATCCCGGTCTTACCCCGCAAGTCACCCCGCAAGTCACCCCACCAGTCACCCCACCAGTCACCCCACCAGTCACCCCACCAGTCACCCCACCAGTCACCCTGCAAGTCGGCAGGTTGTTGAGGCTTCTGTTCGAGAAGGGGGAGCTGGGAAGTGCACAGATCAGGGAGGAGCTTGCGCTCAAGGATCGGACGCATCTACGAGAGGGCTACGTTGGGCCGGCGCTTTCGGCCGGATTGATCGAGTACACCCTCCCCGACAAGCCCAACAGCCGCCTGCAGAAATACCGGCTCACCGACGCAGGCCGGGCCGTCTTTGCGGCAGATACGAATCGAAGCCACGCCGATGGGGTATCCTGAAGGCCGGCGGCGCGCATGATCCAGGCCCTCACCTTCGACGTCACCGGCACACTGATCCACTCGCCCCGGCTGGGGTCTCTGTATTCCGAGGTCCTGGGCCGCCATGGTGTGCGGGTCGATCCCCAGAAGGCGGGCCGGCTGGTGCGCGAGGTCTGGCAGGAGATGGCCTGCCGCGCCGATCCCGGGAGGGACCGGTTCACGGCGCATCCGGAGGGACCGCGCGGCTGGTGGAGGCGCTTTCTGGAGCGGTTCTGCGAGCATCTGGAGGTTCCGCCGCCGTCGCCGTTCGCCGCCGCCGAGCTCTACCACCGGTTCGCCTCTCCGGAGGCCTGGGAGGTCTACCCCGAGGTGCCGCGGGTGCTCGCCGATCTGCGCGAGGCCGGTCTCCGCATGGGAGTGGTGAGCAACTGGGATCCCCGGCTTCCCGGCCTGCTCGAACGCCTCGGCCTGACCCCCTGCTTCGACGCGGTCGTCACCTCGTCGGCCGCGGGGGTCGAGAAGCCGGACCGCCGGATCTTCCTGCAGGCGGTGGCCCGTCTGCGGGTCTCGCCGGGGGCGGTGCTGCACGTCGGCGACAGCCGCCTGGAGGACGTGGAGGGCGCGCTCGGCGCGGGGCTCCGGGCTCTCCATCTCGACCGCCAGCGGGGGGCCGGCGATCTGCGCGACCTCTCGCGCCTGCCGACGCTCCTCGCCGCCGGCCGGCCCAAGGCCCGCCCGGGCAGCCTGTGTTAGACTGCCGGGGCAGGCACCTCGTCACACCATGAAGATTTCGACCAAAGGGGAGTACGGTATCCGGGCGATGCTCTATATCGCCATGCATGCCGACCATGGCCCGGTCACCAGTCACGAGATCGCGCAGCATCAGGGCATCCCGGAGCCCTACCTGCGCCAGATCCTGGCGCTCCTCTCGAAGGAGCGGCTGATCCTCTCGAACCGCGGTCCCCAGGGCGGGCACGTCCTCAGCCGTCCGGCCACCCAGATCACGCTGCGGCACATCCTGCTGACCCTCGAAGGGCAGACCACGCCGATCGACCAGATCCTGTCGCTCCCCTGCACCATCGACGTCGGTCCGGAGCACTGCGCCATCCGCGAGATCTTCCTGGAGGTCAAGGAGTCGGTCGACCGCATCCTCACCTCCATCAACCTCGCCGACATGGCCGCCCGCCAGCGCGAGATCCTCGACCGCGGCATCCTGGTTCCCCACGACGTCCCCGACCGCAAGCCCTCGCCGCTGGTGGTGCTGCCGGACTGAGGCCCTCACCCCTACGGCCGCCCCCACAGATTCTTCTCGGACTTCGGCGGGGCCTGCTTGCGGGGACCGCGGGCGAGGATCTGCCGGACCTGCTCCAGGGTCGGTGCGAGGATCTCGTTCTGGGCGGCGGCGAGCTCGCGGATGCCCTGGAAGGCGAGGTCCACCAGAACGTCCAGCTCCTCGCGGCGGAAGGCCCTTTTCTCACCGGTCCCCTGGATCTCCACCACGGCGCCCGCGGCGGTGCCGACGACGTTCATGTCCACCTCGGCGACCTGGTCCTCCACGTATTCGAGGTCGAGGAGCGGCACGCCGCCGACGATGCCGACGGAGACGGCGGCGATCTGGTCGACGACCGGCCAGGCCTGGATGTCGCCGCCGAGGAGGAGCTCGCCGCAGGCGAGGGTCGCGGCCACATAGGCGCCGGTGACGGCGGCGGTGCGGGTGCCGCCGTCGGCCTGGATGACGTCGCAGTCGATGGTGAGCGTGCGGTCGGGGAGCGCGGTGAGGTCGAAGGCGGCGCGCAGGCTGCGGCCGATCAGGCGCTGGATCTCCGCGGTGCGGCCCGAGGGCTTGCCTTGCGACACCTCACGGGCGCTCCGGGTATGGGTGGCGCGCGGCAGCATGGAGTACTCGGCGGTGAGCCAGCCGCGGCCCGAGTCCTTGAGGAAGCCCGGCACCCGGTTCTCGATGCTCGCGGCCACCAGCACCCGCGTGTCGCCGATCTCGATGAGCACCGAGCCTTCGGCGTATTTCATGGCCCCGGGCTGGATGCGCAGCGGACGGAGGGCGGCGGCGGCACGGCCGTTGGGGCGGCGGACAGGAGGAGTCGTCTCGTTCATCCGTGCATTCTCTCCGTTTCCGGCCGTTCATCCAAGCCGGCGGTGGCTTCCGTAGATGCGGTAGTGAGAGTCGCCGGTGGAGCATCCTGCCGAACGACGTGATGGAGGAGAAACTCATGAACAAGCGTATTGCTTTGATGGCGCTGCTCGCCGTCGCCGCCCTGGCCACCGCCGCCGGGTCTCCGGTGCAGGCGTCCAGCCACCGGGAGGCGCCCGGGATCACCGAGATGCCCAAGGTCGACGGGACCGACTTCTACATGTTCCGCAGCTACGAGGCGGGCCGCGACGGGTACGTCACCCTGATCGCCAACTACGTGCCGCTCCAGGACTCCTATGGCGGTCCCAACTACTTCGGGCTCGATCCGGACGCGCTCTATCGCATCCACATCGACAATACCGGGGACGGCGTCGAGGACGTCACCTTCCAGTTCCGCGTCGCCCAGCTCCTGCGCGACCTCAAGGTGCCGGCCGGCGGGCAGAACGTCTCGGTGCCGCTGATGAACATCGGCGCGATCTCCGAGGCGCCGGGCTCCCGTTCGCCGGTGCTCAACGTGCTGGAGAGCTACACCGTGGCCGTGGTGCGCGGCTCGGTCAACGATCCGGACAGCATCGCCTTCGCCCCGAACACCGCCGGCACCTCGCGCTTCGGCAAGCCGGCGGACAACATCGGCGAGAAGTCGATCCCGGACTACGCGGCCTATGCCGCCGGCTTCATCTGGGGCCTGGAGATTCCCGGTTGCAGCGGCAACAACGAAGGCCGCGTGTTCGTCGGCCAGCGGAAGGAGTCGTTCGCCGTCAACCTGGGTGAGATCTTCGACCTGGTGAACATCGCGAACCCGCTCGGCCCCCGCGACGCGGAGCCCAACCTCCTGGAGAACAAGAACATCACCTCCTTCATCCTGGAAGTGCCGATCGGCTGCCTCACGCGCAACGCCCAGAACCCGGTGATCGGCGGCTGGACCACCGCCGCCCTGCCGCGCAACCGGACGCTACGGACCAATCCGGACTTCAAGAATCCGACCACCGAGACCGGTGACTACGTGCAGGTCTCCCGCCTCGGCATGCCGCTGGTCAACGAGGTGGTCATCGGCCTCAAGGACAAGAACCTGTTCAACGCCGCGAGCCCCAAGGGCGACGCCGCGGTCGCCACCTACGTGACGAACCCGACGCTCCCCGAGCTGCTGGAGATCCTCTTCGGCGCCGCCGGTGTCCGCGCGCCCAACAACTTCCCGCGCACCGACCTGGTGGCGGCGTTCGCCACCGGCGTCCAGGGGCTCAACTTCCTCTCCGACGGCCTGCCGCACGAGATGCTCCGCCTCAACACCTCGATCGCTCCGACGGCGGCGGCGGCGCAGAACAACCTCGGCGTCCTCGGCGGTGACAACGCCGGCTTCCCCAACGGCCGGCGCCCCGGCGACGACGTGGTCGACGCCGAGCTGCGGGTGGCGATGGGCGTCCTCTGCCATGCCTTCCCGGGCGTCTTCTGCAGCCCGGCGGACGCTCCCTCGGGCAACCTCCCCTTCACCGACGGAACGCTCCAGGACGTGAGCCAGTTCGACGCGGCGTTCCCCTACCTGCGCACGCCGCTGCCCGGCTCGCCGAACGGCGCCAACGGGGAGTGAGCATGCGATCCCCCGCCTGGGCCTTGCTGGTTCTCCTGGCCGCGCCGGCATGGGCGCACGACTTCTGGATCGAGCCGTCCAGCTTCCAGCCGGCACCGGGAGCGCGGATCGCCGTCCGGTTGCGGGTGGGGCAGGGCTTCCGGGGTGATCCGGTACCGCGGACGGCGGAGCGCATCGAGCGTTTCGCCGCCGTGGGCCCGGGCGGTGAAATCCCGCTGCCCGGTGTCGAGGGTACCGATCCGGCCGGCTGGGCGACCCTC
>Ga0209682_10000201_pt1 | contig 20257 bp, 15 predicted proteins | sample DOMMetBare2Fresh_2_FD_187471 | JGI IMG/M metagenome (GOLD analysis project Ga0209682, IMG submission 187471) | Wetland sediment microbial communities from St. Louis River estuary, USA, under dissolved organic matter induced mercury methylation -... | ecosystem: Environmental > Aquatic >... | reverse complement strand
CTTCATCGTCTTTCTCGACCACGAGGGGGATCACCGCGAGGATCCCGAGATACGAGAGGACGATCATGATGTCCCGGTTCGAGCTCTTGGTTCCCATCGGCGCGCCCCCTCCCGGAGGGGGTGGAGGCGGTGGATTGTAGGGGGGTGGCGGCGGAACGCCCGGTTCACTCATTGGAGGATCTCCTTTGTCCTGACACCCAGTCTACACAACGGCCGGGCGTTTCTCCACGAGAGGCGTCGCACCGGCACGTTACGTTACGCACCCCCCGAGGTCTACCCCGAGGTCTGCCAGGGCCTCGCGCAGCGCCGCCAGCCGCCCCTCGTGCACCGCGAGGACGAGACGTGCGTCCTCGCCGTACTCCTCGGCCTCCAGCTCGACCTCGGGGGGATGGACCAGCCGCTTCACCGCGCCGACCTTCTCATAAGGAATGCGGAGCGCCAGTCGCTCCGCCGGCACGCGGACGGCGACCGGCAGGTGGGGGATCGCCTCGCGCGCCGCTCCGGCATAGGCGCGTGCCAGCCCCCCCTTGCCCAGCTTGGTGCCGCCGAACCAGCGGACGACGACGGCGAGGACGTCCGACAGGCCGGCGCCGCGGAGGACCTGGAGGATCGGCATGCCCGCCGTCCCCGCCGGCTCACCGGCGTCGGAGCTCCGCTCGCGCGGCGGATCGCCGAGGCGCCAGGCCCAGCAGTGGTGGGTCGCGCCGGGGAATTCGCGCACCACGGCGGCGAGACCCGCCCGGGCCGCCGCCTCGTCCGCCGCCGGACCGAGGACGGCGAGAAAGCGCGATCCCTTCTCGCGGATCTCGGCGCGCGCCTCACCGGCCGGGCTCGGATAGGCGGGCATTCAGGAGCGCCCGCGCACCCGCTCGTAGAGCGCCCGGTAGCGGCCCACGATCGGCGCCTGGCCGAACTCCTCCACCGCCCGCCGGCGCCCCTCCGCCCCGAAGGCGCGGCGCAACCCCTCGTCGCCGAGCAGGCGCAGCGCCGCCTCGGCCATGCCGTCCACGTCGCCCACCGGGAGCAGGAAGCCGCAGACTCCGTCCTCCACCACCTCCGGCAGGCCGCCGGCGTTCGTGGTGATCACCGGCACCTCGCACGACATGGCCTCCAGGGCGGCGAGCCCGAACGACTCCGACTCCGAGGGGAGGAGGAAGAGATCCGCCCCCACCAGCACCTCCTCGATGAGCGGCAGGCTGCCGATGAAGGTGATGGCATGGCAGAGACCGTTCTCGCGGCAGTGCTGCTCCACCCGGCCGCGCTCCGGGCCGTCGCCCACCATGAGGAGGCGGGCCGACGGCATCCGGCGGTAGACCCGGCGGAAGGTCTCGACCACGTCGAGCACCCGTTTGACCGGCCGGAAGTTGGAGATGTGGACCAGCAGGCGCTCCTCCCCCTCGGCCCAGCGGCGCGCCCCCGGGCCGCCGCGCGCCTGCTCGTAGCGCGCCGGATCGATGAAGTTGGGGATCACGTGGATCTCGTTCTGGATGCCGAGCTGCTCGACCGTCTGCCGGCGCAGCGACTGCGAGACCGCGGTCACCGCGTCGCTCTGCGTCACCCCCCAGCGGGTGGTCTCCAGATAGTTCGGATCGGCGCCGACCAGGGTCACGTCGGTGCCGTGGAGGGTGGTCACCACCGGCAGCGGCTGCGGCGCCAGGATCTCGCGCGCCAGCACCGCGGACACCGCGTTCGGCACGGCGTAGTGCACGTGCAGCACGTCGAGATGCTGGTGGCGGGCCACCTCGACCATCTTGGTGGTCAGGGCGAGCGAGTAGGGCGGGTACTGGTCGAACAGGGGGTAGCGCGGTGTCACCACCTCGTGGAAGAAGATCCGTGGCGTGCACAGGGTGAGGCGCGAGGGCAGCGCGTAGCTGATCACGTGGACCTCGTCGCCCCCCTGCGCCAGCGCCATGGCCAGCTCGGTGGCCACGATCCCCGAGCCGCCATAGGTCGGATAGCAACTGATCCCGATCCTCATCGCAGACCTCCCGGAAGCACCGTGAACAGGTCGCCCACCGCCAGCGGCAGCCGGCTCCACAGCGGCTCGCCCAGCTCGGCGCCGATCAGCAGGCCGAAGTGGCGGGCGCGCCCCTCGACCGCCAGGCGGAACTCGCGGCTCGCCACCTTGGTCTTCGGCTGGCCGTCGTCCTCCTTCGAGGTACCCGGCTGGAAAATCTGGCTGCCGTAGGCTGCGAGGGAGGCGATCTTCTTCTCCCAGACGGCGGTGACGTCCACGACGAGCGACGGCTCGAACGTGTCGTGCTGCATGTAGGAGAAGACCGCCGCCGGCCGGTGCGGCGGACCGCCCGGTCCCCGGTTGGTCAGCCCCGCATAGAAGCAGGCGTCGGCCACCAGCCGGTGGGAGCGGCCATGGTCGGGATGGCGGTCGCTCGGTGTGGGTCCGAGCACGAGCTCGGGGCGGAAGCGGCGGAGGACCTCGATGAGCGCGTCCTCCTCGGCCTCGCCGTGGCGCAGCGCGCCGTCACCGCAGTCGAGAAAGGCGAGCTCCGCGGCACCGAGCGCCTCGGCCGCGCGCTCGGCTTCCCGCTGCCGCTCCTCGGGCGTGCCGCGGGTCCCGCGCTCGCCGCGCGTGAGGTGGAGGATCCCCACCTTCTTCCCCTGGCTCGCGAGAAGCGCCACGATGCCGCCGCACCCCAGCTCCACGTCGTCCGGATGCGCACCGATCGCAAGGGCGTCCAGCTTCATGACCAGCCCTCCTTCCGCGCCGGAGAGATCACCTGGAGGACCGTGGGGTCGAGCCCCATCTGCTCCCAGTAGCTCGCCGCGAACCGCTCCCCGTATTTCCCCTGGAAGTGGGCCGCGGCGATCACCCTCTCCTGCATCTTGCCGAGGGGGAGGCAGGCCTCGCGGAGCTGATCGATCCGGCGGGCGCGCACCTCGTTGTGCCGCGCCGCCGCGGCGACCGCCTTCTCGCCGAAGGTGTCGAGCGCGCGGAGGATCTGCTCGCGGGTCTTCTCGTACGGCCGCTCCAGGTTCGCGTCGGCCGCCAGCGCGGTGGCGCGCAGCTCGCCCAGCGCCGCCTCGACGCGGGCGCGGACCGGCGCCACGAAGTCGCCTCCCTCCTGCTCGGCGAGGGCGCGGTCGAGCTGCTGCCGGTCGCCCAGCAGGGCGGCGAGACCGACCCCGAGCTCCTCGATCTTCTCGATCTGGTGGCCTTCGAGGACGAGCGTCTGCGGGCGCAGCGCCACCCAGGGGGCCTCGACCTCGAGGACCGGATAGACCGCCGCGACCTGCGCCATGTAGGAGAGCTCGCCCGGGCCGAGGACCTGGAGGAAGGTGCCGAGCACCGCGTCCTGGATCGCGCCGCGGGCGAGCACCCCGGGCGTGATCACGCCGGGATTCTCGTCGATGATCCGCAACAGCTCGTCCACGGTGCCGCCGCCGTCCTCGCGGCCGCGGAGCCCCCAGGAGCCGGCTCCGCGCCACTCGATCCGCCGCCGTTCGCCCTGGGAGAGAAGGAAGAGAGGGCTCGCCCCGCGCTGCGGGCTCACCTGGAGGGAATGGCCGCGCTCCTGGACCCGGGCATCCTGCCGTTCGAGAGCCTCCTCGATCGCCGCCCGCCGCTCGACGACGCGGCGGAGCCACGGCCGCTCTGCCGCCTTGAGCGCCGGGTGCATGGAATCGAGGAGGAGAGGACATCGCTCGCCGAGCATGCCGGCGAGGAGGCGGGCGAACGCTTCGCCGAAGCGGGCGTCCGGGCGGTACCAACGGCCCACCTGGGCGAGCCACTCGCCGTAGCGCTCTCCCGGCCCCGCGGCGGCGAGGGCGGCGAGCACCTCCGCCATCTGCGGTCCCAGGGCGCGCATGCCGACCGGCGCCAGCGGCTGCGGGTCGGCGCCGAGATCGAAGGTGCGGAGGCCCTCCGGCGTGGGCATCACGGCCGAGGCGACCTCCGCCCAGTCGTGATCCTCGGTGGCGATCCAGTAGACCGCGACCGCCGGCTCGCCGGAAGCCTCCAGCTCGGCGGCCCAGCGCGCCGCGGCCACCGCCTTGGCGAATGCGTAGAGCGGCCCGCCGAGGAGCCCCGGCTGCTGGCCGGTCACCACCACCCGGGTGGCCGGGTCCGCCAGCTTGCGGGCGAGCTCGTCGGCCGCCGGGTGGCCATAGCCGCGGTTGGCCACCGCCAGCTCGGCGGCGAGCACGCGGCGGCCTCCGGCACGGGGCGGACCGGACGGCACCGCTCCGGGAACGGCGAAGCGCAGGGGGGCGAGCAGGTCGAGGTCGCGCCCGGCCAGGAAAGCGGAAGGGATGGAAGGGAGCAGCCCGTGGGCCGCCAGGTCGACCCGCAACGGCTCAGGCCGGCTTGCGTCCGACGAGGATGAGGCGTTCGCTGTCACTCGCGTAAGAATCTCCGTGGAAATTGCCGAACAGGCGGTCCACCTCCAGCCCTGCCCAGCGCAGGCCGATGACCACCTCGTCGGGTTGATAGGCGCGGACGCTCTCGAAGAACGAGCGCGGCGGCCGGACGGCGTCGTGCACCGTGATGCGCTTGTTGATGCGCTTCTTGTCCTCGTCGAACCAGCGCTCGATCTCGACGCGCCGCCCGCCCCCCGGCTCCTGGACCTCCCGCGGCTTCAAGCTCGCGAGCACAGGCCCGGCGTTCATGATGTCGATCAGAAACCCGCCGCCCGGGGAGAGAACGCGGGTGATCTCCTCCAGGACCAGGAAGTTCTCCCGCTCCTTCTCGAAGTAGCCGAACGAAGTGAAGAAGTTGAGCACCCAGTCGAAGCTCTCCGCGGCGAACGGCAGAAGCCGCATGTCGCCGGCCACCTTCGGTCCTTTCATATGGACCAGGAGGGTCAGCGACAGATCGACACCCAATGCCCGGTAGCCCCGGCGGCGCAAGGCCAGAGTGTGGCGCCCCGCGCCGCACGCCAGATCGAGAACCGCGCGGGGCCGAGAACCGCCCAGGCACCGCTCGACGAAGTCGACGTGCCGCTCCGCCTCCGACTCGTCGCGATGGGAGTACAGCTCCAGATACTCCTCGCCGAACGATTCGTTGAACCATGCCATGGCCGGCATCATATGCTTGTGGGCATGGCATGGATCGAGGTTCCCGGCGGATCGTTCTGGATGGGCGGCGGCCCGCGGGAGAACGAGAACCCCCGCCACCATGTACGGTTGCGCCCATTCCGCCTCTCCCGCACCGCGGTGACCCGGGAGGAGTACCAGAGCTTCCTCGGCGCCACCGGCCATCCGGCGCCGCCGTTCTGGGACGATCCGGCCTTCTCCCATCCGCGCATGCCGGCGGTGGGGCCGTCCTGGGACGACGCCCAGGCGTTCTGCGCCTGGCGGCACGCGACGCGCGGCTGCGCCGTGCGCCTTCCCACCGAAGCGGAATGGGAGCACGCCGCCAAGGCCGGCCGCGAGGTGGCCTGGCCCTGGGGGGACGATCCGCCCGAGGCGCTGCCCGGCTACGCTCTGCGCTGGCGGTCCGGCCCGGAGCCGGTCGATGCGTATCCCTCTCTCCATCCCCTCGGCTTCCTCGGTCTCGGCGAAAACGTCCACGAGTGGTGCCAGGACTGGTACGACCCGCGCTACTACGAAGTGTCCCCGGAAGAGGATCCCCACGGCCCCGCGACCGGCACCCGGCGGGTCTCCCGCGGCGGCTCCTGGCGCCACGAGGTCAAGGCGAGCCGCTGCGCCGCCCGCTCGGCCATCGCGCCGGACCTCCGCTATAGCGATTACGGTTTCCGGCTGGCCGCGGATCTGGAACCGGGAGGCGGGTGATGAAAAGCTCCCGCCGGGCCGCGACCGAGGCCGCGGTCATCGGCTTCCTGCTTCACACCCTCACCGTTCTCTGGGTCTGGAAAACCTGGGGCGCCTTCGGGCGCGGCAACGTCATCTCCTGGCTCGACCTCCCCGCTTCGATCGGCTACATGCATCTGGACGGCGGACCGTTCCTCGCCTGGAGCCTCGCCGCGGGCGGCCTGCAGTGGGCGTGCATCGGAGCCCTGGTGGCCCTCCTGGTCGGGCGGGCGGCGCGGCGGCGGTAGCGCCGGGAAGGTACCGGCCGTTCCCCGCGTTACAATCCCTCGCGATGGTGCAACTCGGAACCCTCCGCGTCGATCCCCCTCTCTGGCTGGCCCCCATGGCCGGAGTGACGGACCGCGACTTCCGGCTGATCGTGCGGCGGATCGGCGGCGTCGGCGTGGTGTCCATGGAGTTCATCTCCTCCAAAGCGATCGTCAACGGCAACAAGAAGACCCGCGAGCTGATGTACTTCAGCCCGGAAGAGCGCCCGCTCGCCATCCAGATCTACGGCTCCGACCCGGTCGCCATGCGCGAAGCCGCCCTCGTCGTCCAGGAGCTCGGCGCCGACATCTGCGACATCAACATGGGGTGCCCGGCCAACAAGGTGCTCAAGGGGTGCGCCGGCGCGGCCCTGATGGGCGACCCGAAGCTCGCCGAGACGATCATCCGCACCGTCCGCGACGCCATCTCGATCCCGCTCACCGTGAAGTTCCGCCTCGGCCTGGACGACTGCCGGCGCAACTACCTGGAGCTGGGGCGGATCTGCGAGGCGAACGGCGTGCAGGCCGTGGCAATGCACGCCCGCACGGCCCGCGAGATGTTCTCGGGCGAGGCACACGCCTCGTGGCACCACCTCGCGCGGCTCAAGGAGAGCCTGTCGATCCCGGTGATCGGCAACGGCGACGTCCGCGAGCCGGACGATGCCCTCCGCCTGCTCGCCGAGACCGGTTGCGACGGCGTCATGGTCGGCCGTGGCGCGACCCGCAATCCCTGGATCTTCCGGCAGATCGCCGCGCGGATGGCGGGGAGCGGCTTCACCGAGCCGACGCTCGACGACCGGCGCGACCTGGTGCTCAGCCACTTCCGGATGGTCGCCGAGCGCGAGCCCTCCACCTTCGCGCTCCACAAGCTCCGCAAGTTCACCGGCTGGTACACCCACGGCCTGCCCAACGGCCGCCATCTGCGCCAGGCGATCAACCAGATCCCCGACGTCCCGAGCTTCCTCGAGACCGTCGAAGCCTTCTTCGCCGGTGCGCTCGTCGAAAAGGCCGCCTGAGCCGGGCTCCCCGATGGCGACCGACATCCGCGAGCACAGCATCGAGCTGAGCGAGCCGCCGGACCGGGCGCTCGCCGCCGTGGCGCGCGCGGCGGACGCCTGGGGGGCGGAGCTCGACGACGAGGAGGGGGCCGGCCGCCGCCTGCACCTCCCCGTCGTCACGGGCCTGCGCAAAGGGCTCGTCTCCGGCCCACTCACCGTCGAGGCGGTCCCGGACGGCTCACGGATCGTCTTCCGGGCCGAGGACTCCGTCCACGCGGTTCAGACCTCCGCCGTGGCGATCCTCCTGATCGCGGGAGCCGGCGGCGTGCTCACCGTCCTCTGGCCCTTCTTCCCGCAGATGCTCCCGGTCGCCCCCTTCGGCGCGCTCCTCGCCCTCGGCGGCTGGTTCCTGGTGGTCTCCCGCCTGCGCACCAGCGGCCCCGACGAATTCCTCGCCGCCGTCGCCGCCGAAGCCGGCGGAGCGCCGCCGGCCTGACCCCATCTGCCGCCAGGAATGCTCTTGTCCCCGGACCGGTTTATACTGGTGACGGACAGAGGTTCTTTGCAAACTCGGGGGTGTACCGGTTTCGACGGGGAACACAGCGGAACGTGGGTCGCGTGTCGAGTTTCCGCTCGGTAAAACGGAAAAAACACAACTGCGAACGATAACTTCGCTCTCGCGGCCTAAAAAACGGCCGTGACGTCCCCCAGGGTGCCCTGATCTACGGCGCTCTGACGGGATGCCACTTGAAGTAGATCAAAGGGTGCGGGACGCCTGGTACCGCGCCTGGCTTGGACCGGGCTGGCTGCTCGCGTTGGTGGCCTCTTCCAGACCGCGGGCAGTGAGATGACGAATAGAAGGCTACGCACGTAGAAGCTCTCGGACGCGTTTCTCGGACGTGGGTTCGACTCCCACCACCTCCACCATACGTTCCTCAGGTCCTGTAAAGCTGTGTAACTCCTCGTAGAATGAGGCGGTTACGGGTGTTCGAAGTACCCCGTCCGCGACCTGAATTCCTTCCGGAAACAGAAACGACTGAAATCTCTGCCGCTGGTCGAGGGTGGCTTCGAGCCAGAGCCTCGGGGCGTTCAGGGAGACTCTTTCGGCGAAGGCCAGGACGGCTTCGATGTCCAGCTCTTCGCTCCTCTGGTCGTGCTGGTCGATCTCGGCAAGGGCCAGGGATTCGTTCAGCTTGTCCATCTGGTCTTTGTAGGTGCCTTCGTCGATCACTCTCTGGTAGATGAAGGCTTCGAGGAGCTGCTCTTTGCGCCTCTTCACGTCGGCGATCTTCCTTTCGGCGGCGGCTTTCTGGGCGGCGAGGTCGGCGTGGCGGGCTTTCCAGTGGTCCAGGACGATGGTCTTGAAGAGGGCCAGGAACTCGGGGCGCGGCCTCAGGCGCTCGAGGAGGCCCAGGTAGAGCCCGTCGAGCTGGTGTCTGGGGATGTTCGTCTTGCGGCAGCGGGCGTTTGCCGGGCAGTGGTAGTAGGCATAGCGCTTCCTTTTGCCCTGGGACCAGGAGCCGGTGAGGGGGTGCTTGCAGTGGCCGCAGGTGGCGAAGCCTCGCAGTGGGAAGTCCGGGTTGTTGCGCTCCCTCGGCACGATCTCGCCGTTCTTGGTGATCAGGCTCTGGACCCGCCAGAAGGTGTCTTCATCGACCAGCGCCGGCCAGTTACCCACGGTCTCGATGTTCCAGTCTCGCTGGATGATGCGGCAGATGTAGGCCTGGTTCATGAGCATCTCGCCCCATTTCTGGGGATAGACCTCTCCACCCCTCCGGTTGCGGAGGCCCAGCTTGGTGAGCTCGGTGAGGACCTGGATCTTGGTGTACAGGCCGGTGGCGAAGCGCTCGAAGCCGAGCCGGACCAGCGGGGCGCGCTCGGGGTCGAGCTTCAGGGACTTGCCGTCCGCCAGGTAGCCCAGCGGCGGCCGGAAGATCCATTGGCCGCGGCGCAGGGCCTCTTGCATGCCGGCCTTGGTCCGGCCGCCGCGGATGTCGTTGTCGAACTGGGCGAGAGCCGCGAAGATGCCCTCCATGAACTTGCCGGCCGGGGTCTCGTCAATCGGCTGGCTCACCGACCGCAGGGTGATGCCGAGTCCGGCCAGGTGGCGGCGGATGATCGCGTGGTCGAAGGCGTCGCGGGCGAAGCGGTCGACGTTGGTGACGACGAAGACGTGGACCTTGGCGGTGCGCCGGTTCTGCTCGCGCAGGTAGGTCAGGGACGCCTGCAGCTCGGTGCGGTTGGCGGTCTTGGCAGACTCGCCACGTTCCAGGAAGACGCGGTCGACCTCCCAGCCGTTGGCTTGGCAGAAGGCCCGGCACTGCTCTTCCTGGACGGGGAGGGAAAGGTTGAAGGTCTGCTCTTTGCTGCTGACGCGGCAGTAGATGATGGCTCGGAGAGAGGTCATCCCGATGGCTCCTTGTTCGGAACCGTGGCCTTCCGGCCTCCCTGGGCCAGGAAGCACGTCACGGTGATGTCGGCGAGGCCGTAGAGCTCTCGGCGGAGGCGGTCGAGCTGGGCGTCGGTCAGATCGCGCCCAGCTTCGCCCAGGATCTTGCGGCACTCAGTGAGAGAAATCATAGCATGAATCGGGTCTTTTGTGATCCGTCAGCGGGAACTTCGGTCTGTTTGCTGAGCAGACCGAGATCTTGGAGCCGTGAGCGCCGCGGGGTCATGCGGGGCACCTCTGCGGTAGCGGCTGAGGACTTTGCAGATGCCCGCCGGGGCGAGCGGCCCTCGGCGCCCACGGAAGACGGGCTCGGGCTCGGCCCAGAGCCGGCTCTCTGACATCCAGGCGAGCAGCCGGGCTCCGAGGCCGGTGGGCAGGTTGGCCGTCCAGGTGGTGCCGTAGCGGTGGACTGCGACGATGACCTGACCGCCGGACATGGTGATGGCCGAGGCCTGAAGGGCGGCGATCTCGACGGCGCTCAGGCCGGCCGCGACGAGGGCAAGAAGGGCGCCATCGCGGAGCCCCACGGGCTGGCCGAGGTACACCCGGCCTGGATCAACGCGGGAAAGGAGCTTGTATGCGTGCTCGGGATGAAGGCGCATCAGGATGGCTCCCGGCCGGCGGGTTCGGGTCTCTGTTGCTTCTGTGGTGATGGGTGCGGCATCTGGCCTCCCTCTTTCGTCGCAGAGGAGGTTGACCCGAGGAGCGCAAGACCCGCAAACGGGAAAGTGCGCAGAACTGGCCGTAACCATCACCAACCAAAGGAAATAATTTTGTTGGTCCTACGTGAGAAGGGTTTCAATGATTGGGACATTCTCACAGTTAGAACCACCGCTTCCGATGACTCGGCCGGCGGCCGAGGGCTGCGGCGAGTTTCCGCTGGAGGCTCGGCCAGTCGGTCGCGGGGCGGCTCATGCGCCGGTCCTCCACTCGAGGGTTTTCAGGGACTCTTCGTCACGATGGGCGAGCTCTGCGAGGCTCTCCGCCAGGTCGCCCGGTGGGCTGGTCTCGATCGGGGAGGATCTCGGCCCGGGGTGATGAACGAGGGCTTCGGGCGGCTGCTCGCTCCAGCAGCGTCTCTTGTTGATCCAGTTGGCGAGGTTCATGGGCAGGCAGGCTCGCGCGGCCCAGGCGGCGCACCAGGCGGCGTGGCGCTCGCGGAGCTCGGTGAGGGTGATGCTTTGGACCCCCGGCCGTGCAGAGGTGCCGGCGGCGCGGAGCTCGCCGGTTTTCAGGGCGTGGAGGAGGGCGCGCTGGAGGTCGGTTCCGCCGGCCAGACCGCGGGGGTGGGCGGCCTGGAGGTCTTCGGCCAGTTGGGCGAGGAGGTTCTCGCCGGGGATCGGTGCGGCGGCCCGGGGAGGCGCAGGAGGTGCCGGCGGAGGCGGCGGGGCGACCGTTGAGGGCGGCGTCTCCGGATCGCTCCCTCGCTTCGCGAGGTTCTGGAGGAAGGCTTTGAGGAGGGCCTCAGGGTCCTGCTTCCTGTCTCGCAGGCCGGCCCGGATTTCTCTCTTGCGCTTCTCGGCGTCGGTCTCGAAGTGCGCGCGGTATCTCTCCCAGATGACGGTCTTCAGGGGAGTGTCGGGCAGGGCGTTCCAGTGGCGGAGCCAGCCGGTGACCTGGCTCGGGTTGTTGGGTGGGGTGAAGCGGATGCCGTTGGTGAGGAAGATCAGGCCGGCGTTCCAGTCGACCTGGACGAGGCCTTCGCGGAGCAGCTCGGTGAAGCAGGCATGAAAGGCTTCCAGCGGCCATTCCAGGCTCTCGGCGAGCCCGGCGGCGCGGGCGCGGATGACTCCGGGCAGCGGCCCGAGCTCGGGGCAGATGAGGAGGTGTTTGAAGAGCCCCCGGCCGGAGGGGGGCTCCGGGGTGAGGGCGCGGACTTTTTCGTCGCCGTGGATGTGGGTGTCGACCAGGCGGTAGAAGCTGGTGGGCATGGTGGCGATTCCTCCGGTGGCAGGGTTCGTCGGCGCTTCTCTGCCGGGAGCAGGTTGTACCGGAGAGCGCAAGGCTCAAAATGGCGGGAGGGGCTGGCTCAGGCGTAAGTGACAGATTCCACGGTAGATTCTGGCCGTCTGGGGGATCGGAGGGATGGCCAGATGATCTGGCCTGCCCCGGGCTCCGGGGCCGGCTTCGCCGGGACCCTCACCCCCTAGCCCCCTCTCCCACACGCACTCACACCCGCCCGGGAGAGGGGGAACCGGGACACCGTCCACGCGCGCGGGCGCGCGTCTCCCTCTTCTCAACCTGGAACCTGAATAGGGAGTCTCATTGAGGAAGACAAGTCTTTCGCGCGCGCGGGCGCGGGTGCGTGCGAGGCGACCGGGGCCGGCCGCGGGAGAGGGGAGAAGGAGGGAGAGGACGAACACGGACGAGCACGGACGAACACGGACCACGGACGGACAGGGATGAACACCTCAGGGAAAGTAAGATATCCCCGTGAGCCAGCCCAGCCTGCACAGTGTCCTCGAAGCACTGACCCGGTCACGGCTTGCCGCTGTGGGGCGGGAGCTCGGGGTGCCGCTCTCGGCTGGCGCCGGCAAGGAGGCTCAGGTGGAGGCTCTTGCTTCCTCTCCGGCGTTGGTGTTTCCGGAGCTGCTCCGGTCTCTCGGCCGGGATGAGCTGCGGGCGGCTTGCCGGGCTCATGGGCTCGACGACTCCGGCCGGGCGCGGCCTGCGCTCATGGCGCGCCTCCTCGCAGCGGCGGGGGAGGATGCCGTCCCGGCGGCCTCTCCGGTCGCTTCGCCCGCCCGCCGCAGCCGGCCGGAGCCGGGTGACATCGTCCAGGTGCGCCACCGGCAGTATCTGGTGGAGGAGGTGGTCCTTCCCGCCGATCCGGAGGAGGCCACGCGTGCCGTGCTCGCCGGTCTCGACGATGACCATCAGGGGCGGCGGCTCGAGGTGCTCTGGGAGATCGAGCTGGGTGCGCGCATCCTGCAGCCGGAGCTGCATGGGCTGGATGCTCAGGGAAAGCTCGATCCGCCGCGCGCCTTTGCCGCCTATCTCCATGCCTTGCGCTGGAATGCGGTGACGGCCACGGATGCCCGCCTCTTCCAGGCGCCTTTTCGCGCCGGGATCAAGCTGATCGATCACCAGCTCACGCCGCTCAAGAAGGCTCTGGAGCTCCCCCGTGCCAACTTGTTCATCGCGGACGACGTCGGCCTCGGCAAGACGGTGGAGGCCGGGCTCGTCCTTCAGGAGCTGGTCCTGCGCCAGCGGGTCGATTTCGTGCTGGTGGTCTGCCCGGCCACGCTCTGCCTCCAATGGCGGGACGAGATGGAGCGGCGCTTCGGGTTGCACTTCGAGATCTACCACCGCGCCTTCGTGGCCCGCCGCCGCCAGGAGCGCGGGTTCGCGGTGAACCCGTGGACGACGCACAACCGGTTCGTCATCTCCTACCAGCTCCTGCGCCGCCCCGAAGTCCGCGACCCGCTCCTCCATTGTCTGGCCGACCGGGCACGGCTGGGCGACCGGGCGCGCAAGAGCCTGCTGATCCTGGACGAGGCCCACACGGCCGCGCCGGCCACGGCCAGCGTCTATGCCGTGGACTCGCGGATCACCGATGTGGTCCGCGACGTGGCCCGCCGCTTCGAGAACCGCCTGTTCCTCTCGGCCACGCCGCACAACGGCCACTCGAACAGCTTCTCGGCGCTCCTGGAGATCCTCGACCCGCAGCGCTTCAACCGCGGCGTGCCGGTCGAGCGCGGCCAGTTGGAGAAGGTGATGGTCCGCCGCCTCAAGGCCGACCTGCGCGCCTTGTCCGTCGAGGGGTACCCGGAGCGCCGGCTGATCCAGCTCGATCTGACCCACGCCGAGGGCTCGTGGAATTGCCGGGCCCGCGGGTCGGGCGATTTCGCCGTGGCGCCGATCGATCTCGGCCCCGCCGAGCCCGTGGAGCTGCGCCTCTCGCAGCTTCTCGCCGAATACACCGCGCTCGTCCGCCCGCGGGGGAGCAAGCGCGGCCAGCTCGTCTTCATCAATCTCCAGAAGCGTCTGCTGAGCAGCATCGAGGCGTTCTACCGCACCCTCCAGCTCCACGCCGATCATGTGGGGACCGCGGCCCTGGCCGATTCCCAGCTCGCCCTGCCCCCACCCGAGGACGACGAGTACGGGCAGGAGGACGAGGCCGCCGATGCCGCCGCGGGCGCCGAGATCGCCGCCGCCTCCCGCCCTCTCGCCCGTCCGGAGGGACGTGCCCGCCAGATCCTCGACGAGATGCTGCAGCTCGCCGAGCGCTGGCGCCATCTGCCCGACGCCAAGGTGCTGGCGCTCCTGGCCTGGATCCGCCGGTACCAATGCCTCGGTGCCCTTCCCGGCCGCTCCGGGCCGATCATGGGCCGGGGCGACGACCGGTCCTGGACCGGCCAGCGGGCGATCGTATTCACCGAATATGGGGATACCTTGCGGTACCTCGTGCGGATGCTCGGCGCCGCCTTCGAAGGGACCGAGGAGGCCGACCGCCGGATTCTCAGGTTCCACGGTGGTATGTCCGATGAGACGCGCGACGAGGTCCAGCGCGCCTTCAATGCGCCGCCGGACGAGCATCCTGTCCGCCTCCTCCTGGCCACCGACGCCGCCCGAGAGGGAGTGAATCTCCAGGGGCACTGCGCGGACCTGTTCCATTTCGACATCCCGTGGAACCCGGCGCGCCTGGAGCAACGGAACGGCCGGATCGACCGCACGCTCCAGCCCGAGCCCGAGGTGCGCTGCCACTACTTTTTCTACGCCCAGCGGGAAGAGGACCGCGTGCTCGACGTGGTCGTCCGCAAGGTGCAGACGATCCAGAAAGAGCTGGGCTCGCTCTCGGCCGTCCTCATGGACCGCTTCGCCGAGATTCTCGACCGGGGGATCGGTCCCGCCTCGCGCACCGCTCTCGACGAAGCCGAGACGGTCGGGGGCCGGGGCGAGAAGGTGCGGGAGGAGCTGGAGTCCGAGCGGGCCGACCTGCAGAAGCTCCGCAAGGAGATCGACGAGGCCGGTGGCATCCTCGGCCGCTCGCGCAAGGCGCTCGACTTCGATCCCGACCTTCTGCGGACGACCGTGGAGGCCGGGCTCTTGCTGGCGGGTGCGGAGGGGGCCCTCACCCCCCTGGCCCCTCACCCCCCCGGCCCCCCTCTCCCATCGCCCCCCCTTCCACCGGGAGAGGGGGGAGGCTTTCTGAATCGTGCTCGCGACGGATGGGAGGGGCCGCCGGCCTTCCTCCTCCCCGACCTTCCCGACTCCTGGCAGGGGACGCTGGACACCCTGCGTCCGCCGCGCGGCAGGGACGAGCTGCTCTGGGAGTGGCGCCGCCGGCCGCTCTTGCCGGTGGTCTTCCGTCCTCTCGACCGGCTGGACGGCTCGCGGGTGCATCTGCACCTCCAGCACCCTTTTGTGCAGCGGCTGCTGTCGCGCTTTCTCGCCCAGGGATACCGCGCTCGCGATCTCTCCCGGATCACCGCGGTGCGCGATCCCTTCGGCGCGCAGGCCACCGTCCTGGTCTTTGGCCGCCTCTCCCTCTTCGGCCCCGGCGCCGCGCGGCTTCACGACCAGATCGTGGCAGTCGCCGCACCCTGGCTGGAAGCCGGCGGCCCCGAGCACCTCCATCCCTTCGAAGGCACCGCCGAGCGCCAGACGCTCGACCGCCTCGACCGTATCTTCCGCGAGCTGCCGCCGGGTGGCGATCCCTTCACCGGCCTCTCCGAGCGTCTTCGCGAACGCCTCCGCGCCTCCTCCGCCCACGACTTCGCCGCCCTCTGGCCGCACGTGGAAGCCGAGGCCGAAGCCCTTGCCCACGAGGCGGAACGCAAGCTCACCGAACGCGGCGCCACCGAGGCGGACGCCCTGCGCGGCATCCTCCGCAACCAGCGGAGCGCCATCCAGAAAGCCTTGGCCAAGCTACCCCAGCTCAGCCTGCCCCTGTCTCCCGCCGAGCCCCAGGCCCGCGCGCAGATCCGGCAAATCGAAGAGGACCGGGGGTACATGGAAGGGCGTCTGACCGCCATCGATCGCGAGATCGAGAGCGAGCCGGTGGCGATTCAGGATCTCTACCGCATTGTGCTCACCCGGCGCGAGCCGGTGGGGATGGTGTATTTGTGGCCGGAGACGCGGGGGTAGCTGATCCAACGCGCCAGTGCCTGGCAGCCTGGCAGCCGCTGGTCAGCGGCGGGCATGGCGCGGCTGCTGGAGGGACGGGCTCCGCGGTGGGGGGGGCTGTGTCGGCCGGCCCGAGCTGCGCTCTTTCTCTTGGAGGTACCTGACCAGAGCCTCCGGATCCTGGCCACATTCGCGAAACAGCTCCTCGCGATGTCGATGCAGCTCTTCAATAATGGGATCGTCGATCATAGGTTGTCTCCCCTGGACAATGGACCCCGCCAGATCCGAAGCCGCGGAGGTGACTCCAAGCAGGGGTATTCCCTTGAGCGTTGCAAGGCGTTTTTCTGCTGCACCTGCGTCTCCTCGTGCTGCTTCCTCAAGGACCAACTCAGAAATGACAAGCTCGAAATCGTTGCGGCGGTGTGACCACCAGCGAGCGGTAATGAGCTGGTGTGCGGCGGTGATGATGTTCGTAGAAGGCTTGGCCGTCAGGTAGCTTACCACCGAGGTTTCCAAGTACAGGCCTGCCATCCTGCAAAATTATATCATGCCATAGGCATGCAGCCATGCCACAGGTCGGCCCCGCCCACCCCGCGCTAAAATCCCCACCGTGACCGACCCCGACGTCCGCTTCCACGAAGAATGGCTCGGCCTGATCCAGCCCTCGGAGGGTCTGGTCGTCTCCATCCCCGTCCTGGTCGATGCCCAGTGCATGGCGCGGCAGACTCCGGCGGTGCAGCAGCGGCTGCTCGACCTGTGTCCGGTTTGGGACGCGGAGACGGGGCGCCGGGGGATTGGGGATCTGGTGGCGTTCCTGGGGGAGATGCTGGGGCTTACGCCCGAGCTGTTCGACTCCGGCGAGGCCCTTCCGGTCGACCTCAGCCTCTATGTCCTCGAGGGCCGCCAGACCGTCCGGCCCACCCTGGCACTTCGCAGGCTCGACCCGGTCCCGGCCGAGACGGAGAACGGGCCGGCCGAGGCGGAGACTCCGGCGAGCCGGGCGGGGGCGGGGTATGTGATGCTGGTCCTCGAGCTTCCCGAGGGGCTCTCTCTCGACAAGCCGGAGACGGTCACCGGCCCTTGGGAGTACCCGCCGGCGGCCAAATTCGACCGCTTACTACGCCATGTGCGCGTCCCCATCGGGCTGCTGACCAACCGCCGCGAGCTGCGGCTTCTCTATGCGCCGCATGGCGAGTCGTCCGGGTCTCTCACGTTCCGGCTCGATGACATGGCGTCCGTGGGCGGCCGGCCTCTTCTCGATGCGTTCGTGATGCTCCTCTCGGCGCAGCGGTTCTTTGCCGTGGCCCGCGAGCGGCAGCTTCCGGCTCTTCTCGCCGACAGCCGGCGGCGGCAGGCCAATGTCACCAATGAGCTCGCCGAGCAGGTGTTCCAGGCGGTCGAGATCCTCCTGCACGGCTTCGCGGCCGCCGCGGAGCGCGACGGGTCCACGCTTCTCGACGAGGCGGCGCGCCGCGAGGACGACCATCTCTATGGCGGACTGCTCACCGTGCTCCTCCGCCTCGTCGTCCTCCTCTATGCCGAGGACAAGGGGATGCTCCCGGTGGAGCACCCGTTCTTTCAGGAACACCTGAGCCTGTTCGGCCTGTTCGAGCAGCTTCAGCGCGACGAGGGGCTCCATCCCGATTCCATGGACCGCCGCTTCGGCGCCTGGGACCGCCTGCTCGCCCTCTTCCGCGCGGTCTACTCCGGCGTGCGCCATGGGGAGCTGCATCTTCCGCCGCGGCGCGGGGAGCTGTTCGATCCCGAGGTCTATCCGTTCCTCGAAGGCTGGGGACCGGCCGGCGGTGCGCCGTTCGATCCCGAAGGACGCGCCGCCGTGCGCGTCCCCTCGATCGACGACGGCACGGTCTGCGCCGTCCTGCGCCAGCTCGTCTTTCTCGGCGGGCAACGCCTCTCCTACAGCGCGCTCGACGTGGAGCAGATCGGCAGCGTCTACGAGCGCCTCATGGGGTATCACGTCCAACGGACCTTCCACGCCGCGGTCTGCCTGCGTCCGGAGCGGGTCTGGGTCACCGCGGAGGACGTCCAGGCACAAGCCCCCGCGCGCCGGGCCAAGTGGCTGCAGGAGGAGACGGGGCTCGCCAAAGCACAGGCCGAAAAGCTCGCCGCCGCCGTCCAGGCCGCCGCTTCGCCGGAGGAGGTGCTGGCGGCACTGGAAACGATGCGGGTGAAGCACGCGCAGCGGGCGCGTCCGGGCCAGCTCGTCATCCAGCCCGGCGAAGAGCGGCGCCGCACGAGCAGCCATTACACGCCCAAGAGCCTCACCGGTCCCATCGTCCGCCGCACGCTGGAGCCCCTGCTCGCCGCGATGGGTCCGGAGCCTCCCTCGGAGCTGATCCTGTCGCTGCGGGTGTGCGATCCGGCCATGGGCTCCGGTGCGTTCCTCGTCGAAGCTTGCCGCTTCCTCGCCGATCAGCTCGTCGCCGCCTGGACCCGCGAGGGACGCGCCGAGCTGGTGGCCTCGCCGCATGAGGACGTCAATCTCCACGCCCGCCGCCTGGTCGCCCAGACCTGTCTCTATGGAGTGGACAAGAACCGCCTCGCCGCCGGTCTCGCCAAGATCTCGCTCTGGCTGGAGACGATGGCGCGCGATCTGCCCTTCACCTTCCTCGATCACGCCCTGCGCTGGGGCGATTCGCTGGTCGGTCTCACCTTCGAGCAGATCCGCGGCTTCCACTGGCAGCCGGAGGCGCAGCTCGATTTCGCGGCGAAGGAGCTGGACAGCGCGTTGGACGAGGCGATCGTCGAGCGCCGCAAGATCCAGGAGCTGGCCGAGGACCCGTCCCCCGAGGCACAGAAACAGAAGGAATGGCTCCTCCGCGACGCCGAAGACGCCCTCGCCCGCGTCCGCCTGATCGCGGACCTCATCGTGGGCGCGTTCTTCTCCGCGGAGAAGGACAAGGAGCGGAAGAAGGAGCTGGGACGGCGGTTGCAGTTGGTGACCGAGTGGCTCCAGGGTGGAGCGCGGGACATCCCGGAGGAGCTGCTCGAGATGCAGGTCGCGATCCGGGCACGGATTCCGGTGTTCCACTGGATGATCGAATTCCCAGAGGTGTTTTACGCGGAACGGCCGGACCCCTTGGATGGGGGGAGGATGAACGGGGCGGCTTGGATGGATGCTTTTGTGGGGAACCCGCCGTTTTTGGGGCAGGATCTGATCAACAAGAGTCTGGGTGGTTCGTACAGCAATTGGCTCCACTGCACACACGCCGGCACACAGGGCAAGACAGATCTTTCCGCCCATTTCTTCAGACGAGCCGGGCACCTGCTCGGCCGGTGTGGCAGTATTGGGCTCATCGCAACCAACACGATTGCTCAAGGTGATACCAGAGTCAGTGGATTGAAGTGGCTCGTCGACGAAGGCTTCGTTATATTCGACGCCATCCCGACCCTCTTGTGGCCAGGTGAAGCGGCTGTTGCGGTCTCCGTCATTCACCTCGCCAAAGAGCTCCCGCGACTTGAATCGATGTTTGATTCTCGCCTCCAGCCGGGGCCTGAGCGCGCCGACCCGGTTAAGCTAAAATCCAACTCGAGCCTGAGCTACATGGGAAGCATGATCCTTGGCATGGGCTTCGTGGTTACTCCTGAAGAACGCTCTGAGCTACTTGCAAGGGAACCGCGCAACGCTGAGAGAATTTTTCCCTTTCTTGGCGGCGAGGAAGTCAACTCCAGCCCCACCCAGGCAGCTAGCCGCTATATTATCGACTTTGGCGATCTCTCTCTTGAAGTCGCCGAGACATGGCCTGACCTGCTGAGGATCGTGCAGGAGCGCGTTCGCCCTTATCGCGAGGGCGTGAACCGCCCAGCACATCGGAAGTACTGGTGGCACTTCGGGGACAAGCGACCGGGTCTGTACTCCGCAATCAGGGGCCTTGAGCGATGCGTCGTAACAGCCATCGTCACAAAGCACCTCCTCTTCTCATTTCAGCCGACCGATCGTGTGTTCTCCCACAAGCTGTACGTTTTTCCGCTGGACCGCCACCACTCTTTTTCCGTCCTTCAGGCTCGACCTCACGAATTCTGGGCGCGCCTTCTATCATCCACGATGAGGGAGGACCTCAACTACAGCGCCTCCGACTGCTTCGAAACCTTCCCCTTCCCCCACCCCGACCCGCGCACCGCCATCCCTTCGCTGGAAGACATCGGCCAGCGCCTCTACGACACCCGTGCGCAGTACATGCTGGACACCCAGCAAGGCCTGACCACCACCTACAACCACCTCAAAGACCCGGGCTGCCACGACCCGCGCATCGAAGAGCTGCGCCGCCTGCACGAGGAGATGGACCGCGCCGTGCTCGCGGCCTATGGCTGGGACGACATTCCGGTGCCGCCGTACGGGACGCCCACCACGGACGCCGAGCGCCGCGCTCTCGAAGCCTTCGAGGACGAGGTCATCGACCGCCTGTTCGTGCTCAATGCCCAGAGGGCCGAGGAAGAGAAACGGCAGCTCGCGGCGGCCCCTGCGAAGGCGGCACCGAAGAAGGGACGCGGGCGCAAGGCGAAGGATGACGGGGGGCAGCGGTCGTTGCTGGAGTGAGTCAAGGGCTCGCGCACGCGAGTTGTGTGCCCGACACCGCGAAATCAGCCGGCGCGATCAAGCCGGCGACTGGGGTCTCCCTCAGTCGACCTCAATTCAGCTTGTCGATGACCTCGGTGACCGAAGCGGCGACGGCGGCCTTCTCCAG
>Ga0209682_10000200_pt1 | contig 20390 bp, 27 predicted proteins | sample DOMMetBare2Fresh_2_FD_187471 | JGI IMG/M metagenome (GOLD analysis project Ga0209682, IMG submission 187471) | Wetland sediment microbial communities from St. Louis River estuary, USA, under dissolved organic matter induced mercury methylation -... | ecosystem: Environmental > Aquatic >... | reverse complement strand
GCCGCCAGTACCGGACGATCCTTCTCGGGCAACCAACTCACCTCCTTCAATGAGGCTCCCGGCACGTGTCCTCGATCCAAGTGAACGTCCGTGAGCAACACGTCGAGCGATCCTGTCGCTTCGGGCCCTTTTGCGCCCAGGTTTCGCCGCGCTTCGGTCGTGACGTACTCATCGGCCCAGAGTTCGTGCCTTGAGCCGATCAGCATGCGCAGCAACTGGCGCACAGCGCCATCGGTCTTTGCGGCCGAGAACAGGATGTTCGCGTCCAGAAAGACCCGCATGGTTTCGGCGGACGCCGCGGTCAGCGGGCGCGACGACCCGCGCGCTTGCGCCTGGATGGCGCGGCACCCTTGGCCACAGCCCCCTTGCGTTTGAGCAAGTCGGCCAGCTCGGCTTCTGCGGCGTCGAACTCGCGTTCCCGCTCCGGCGTGTACAACTCGACGGGGAGCGTCACCGCCGGCCGCAGCAGCAGGCCCTCCGGCGTGGTCTCGGCAATCAGATGATCGTCAGGCTTCAATCCCAGCGCCTGGCGCAGCTTGGCCGGCAGCGTGACCATGCCGCGACTCGTGACGGTAAGGGTGGCTTTCATCGTTTGCAGAATAGCAGAAATGCAGCACTGCGGCACTGCCTACGCAGGAGCATCATTCCCGCGTCAAGGCGGCCCGGAAACACACTCACGACCGCGATTGAACTTGTGCCGGTTCGACGGTAGAACAGCCGGGCGAGAATCTCGCCACCAATGCGCGACCATGGGGAGGCCTGGCCAGTGAGTACGTTTGACCTGCTCGTCAACGGCACGCGGCACCGCGTGGCGTCGTGGGATCCGCAGCAGCCGCTGCTCTACGTACTTCGCAACGACCTCGGCCTGCACGGCGCCAAGTTCGGCTGCGGCGTGGGCCAGTGCGGCAGCTGCACGGTCCTGATCGACGACAAGTCCACGCGTGCCTGCCACGTGACCGTCGCGGCGGCCGCCGGCAAGCGCATCACAACGATCGAAGGCCTGGGCTCACCGGAGAAACCGCATCCGGTGCAGGCCGCATTCATCGCCGAGCAGGCCGCGCAGTGCGGCTACTGCACCACCGGCATTGTGATGTCGACGGTGGCGCTGCTGCGCGCGACGCCGCGTCCGACGCCCGAGCAGATCAAGACCGCGCTGGACGCCAACCTGTGCCGCTGCGGCTCGCACGACCGCGTGCTGCGCGCGGTGGCGCGCGCGGCCGGCGACGGGAGGGCGTGAGATGGATACCACCGCACTGTCGCGCCGCGAATTCCTCAGCACCGCGGCGCTGATCGTCGGCTTCTCGTTCGCCGGCGCCCCCGGAGCGCGCGCGCAAGCCGTCAGTGGCGCAAGCACGCACACGCTCGACCTCAGTGAGGTCGACGCTTTTCTCGCCGTGCGCCGTGACGGCACCGTGGTCGTGTATTCGGGCAAGGTCGACCTCGGCACCGGGCACCGCATCGCGATGCGCCAGATGGTGGCCGAAGAGCTGTCGATCGAAGCCGACGATGTTCACCGCATCGAACTGATCGAAGGCGACACTGCGCTCACGCCGAACCAGGGCCCTACCGCCGGCAGCAGCGGCGTGATGCGCGGCGGCGTCCAGCTGCGCCAGGCCGCGGCTACCGCACGCGAGGCATTGCTCGCCCTAGCCGCCGCGAAACTGCAGCGACCGCCTGCCGAATTGACGCTCGAAGAAGGATTGATCGGCGCCATCAACGGCGGACCCAAGGTATCGATCGCCGAACTGATCGGCAACCGCCCGTTCAACGTGAAATTGAACCCCAAGGTGCTGCTGAAGGACCCGGCGCGCTATTCGGTCGTCGGGCGATCGCTGCCGCGCCCCGACATGGCAGCCAAGGTCACCGGCCGCCATGTGTTCGTGCATGACCTCAAGCTGCCCGACATGCTGCATGGGCGCGTGGTGCGGCCGTCCGCCGTCGGCGCGAAGCTGATTGAGGTGGACGAAGCCTCGATCAAGCACATCGCCGGCGTGCGCGTGGTGCGTATCGAAAGTTTTCTCGGCGTCGTCGCCAATGATGAATGGGCCGCGGTGCGCGCCGCACGTGAACTGAAAGCGCGCTGGAGCGCGGGCACCGGACTGATGGGCGATGACGCCGTGGCTGCGTGGGCGAGGCGCGGACCTTTCGCAAGGGATGAAGTCCTGGTCAACAAGGGCGACACGAGCGCGCTCGCGAGCAACCCGAAGACGCTGCGTGCGACCTACTTCTGGCCGGTGCAGTCGCACGCCTCGATGGGCCCGTCTTGCGCGGTTGCCGATGTACGGGCCGATCACGCGACGATCTGGAGCGCATCGCAAGCCACGCATCGATATCAGCCGGCGATGGCGCATCTGCTCGGCCTGCCGCGCGAGAAGGTGCGCGTGATCTACCTCGACGGCTCCGGCTGCTACGGCATGAACGGTCACGACGACGCGGCAGCGGATGCCGCGCTGCTGTCGAAGGCCGTTCGCCGACCGGTGCGGGTGCAGTGGGCGCAGGAAGACGAACTCGGGTGGGACCCGAAGGGTCCGCCGCAATTGATCGACCTTCGTGCCGCGCTCAATGACAGCGGCCGCATCAGTGCGTGGGAAGCCGAGATGTATGTGCCGCTGGCCACCGCCAGTCTCGCGTACGTGCCGCTGCTCGGCCCCACCGACGCCGGCATCGCGCAACCGGCCGGCCAGGCGGTCGGACTGATCTCGCAGAACGCCGATCCGCCGTACACCACGGCCAACCTCAAGGTCACCGCGCACTGGCTTGCCGGCGCGCCGCTGCGCCCGTCGAACATCCGCGCGCCGGGCAAGGTCGCCAACTGCTTCGCGGTCGAGAGCTTTGTCGATCAACTGGCCGCAGTGGCAAAGATCGACCCGGTCGAGTTCCGCTTGCGCGATCTCGCCGACCCACGCGGCGTGGAAGTGCTGAAGCGTTGCGCCGCGCTGATCGGGTGGACGCCGCGGCCATCACCGGCGCCCGCATCAAGCAGCGGCAACAAGGCGCGCGGGCGCGGCATCTCCTACGTCCATTACAAGCACAATGAGACATACGTCGCGGTGGCGATGGAGGTCGAGGTCGACCGAGCCAGCGGCACCATCCGCGTGCAACGCATCGCCTGCGCGCACGACTGCGGGTTGATGATCAATCCCGACGCCGTGCGCAACCAGGTTGAAGGCAACATTCTGCAGGCGCTGTCGCGCACCCTGTTTGAACGCACCACGTTCGACCGCGAGCGCGTGACGAGCCTGGACTGGACGCGCTATCCGATCCTGCGCTTCGCCGATGTTCCCGAGTTGCGCATCGACCTGATTCAGCGTCGCGACCAGCCGCCGCTTGGCGCAGGAGAGGCTTCATCCACGCCCGTGCCCGCAGCGCTGGCCAATGCGATCTTCGATGCCACCGGCGCCCAGATGCGCGAAGTGCCGTTCACGCCGGAGCGAGTGAAGGCGGCCTTGCGAGAGGCGGGTTAGAGACGGTCGCTGCCTGCGCAGCGCCTACCAGCGGTGCGGCGGGCGATCACCGCGGTCGTGGTAGCCGGGCTGCGGCGCAACGTTGACTCCCGGCGGCGGTCCCCCGCGCCCGTACTCGTCGTATGAATACCCGCGGCCGTGTCGGTAGCCGTATCCACCCGGGTACGCCGGAACCACGATACATCCAGACACCCCAACCACTGCAGTGGCAAGCGCGATAACAGCCAACAGTCGCTTCGACATGAAGTCTCCTTGTCAGACAAAGCACCAACCACGGATTCAGTCGGTACGGCTCCAACGGCTCGCTTTGACTGATCGCCGACCTGCGTGTTGTTACCAGACGCAACAGAAACGCACCGGCGGAAAGCGCAAATGTGTCTGCGCGACGGCGCCGTTCGGCGATTCTTTGGGGATGCGACCGCTACGCGCCGCGTAGTGCCAGAGTCAACGCATCGCCGACCAGGCTCGACGCCTGCGCGAAGCCGCCGATCAAGCGCACCGAAATCGGGCGGATGCGAAAGATGGAGAAATCCGGCAAATCGAAGATATCGACCGCCTGCGGAAAGCGCGCGAGATACGTCATCTTTGCGTGCACGTACTGCGGAGAATCGTGCGCCAGCGGCTCGGCATCTCCCTGCACGGTCGCGCGCGCCCGCGCCTGTGGCGACGCGGCGCTCGAATCCGGCGCAAGGATCAGCATGCTGACGCGCGGACTCTCGAGCATGTCCTTCGTGTGCGGTGCGAGCGCACTCACGTGGATCAGGAAATACGGTCCGTCTTCGTCTAATGCAAACGGGACCATGGACACGTAGGGCTCCCCGCGATGCAGTGTGCCCAATGCAGCGATCGTCTGCGCGTCCAGCAAGGCACGGAAATCGGATTTCGACGAGGCGACCATGCAGCGACGATAACACCGACGTTCAGCCGCGATCGGTGGTTTCCGCGTCACTGCATAGCGCGCGGCGCGTCGCGAGAGAGACCGCCGCGTCCGCGATGGCGATATCCATCACATCCCTCGACCTTGGCTGCTTCGAGGCGCGCGCCGAGGCGCCGAAGCACAGGTTGGGCCGCATCGCGCGGATCAGATCCGCGCCCGCGCTGCGGCTACCAGCGACGCGGAGGGCGATCGCCGCCGTAGTTGAGATATGGCAACGGCGCAACGATGACCGCCGGAGGAGGTCCCCCACGCCCATACCCGTAGCCGTGTCGGTAGCCACCGCCATATCCACCTGGATACGCCGGCACCACGACACATCCTGACAGCCCGACCACGGCGGCAGCGAACGCGATGACAGCCGACAGACGCTTCGACATAAGAGCCTCCTTGTAAAACAGCGCACCCATCACGGATTCCGTCGGTGCCCCTGCAGAGGGCTCAATGTGACCGATTTCCGAGCGGCGTGTTGTTACCAGTCGCAACAAAGACTCGTAGGAGGCATGGGCTGCGGGAGTGCGCCGCACCGCGAGCACCGCCTGCAGCGCTGCGCAATCACAGCGGCTTCGGTCGATCCAGGCCGTGGGTTGCAGTGTCGCGCGCGTGGTGCGGACCACTGCTGCACGCCACGACGTCAGGACTTCTTCGCTGCCTGCTTGCCGCTCGCCTTCTTGACGGCCTTCTTGACGACCTTCTTCACGGCTTTCTTCGTGCTCGTCGGGGTCGACGTTGCCGTCGATACCCGCTTCGCGACTCGCTTCGCGGCGCGCTTCACCGCGGCGACCGCGCCTTTGACCGAGCTACCGACCGTCTTGGCGGCCTTCCTGACCTTCTTTTCGAACGGGCCGCGTTTGGCCTCGGTCTCCGCTTGCGATGTCTGACGCATATCTGCCGAATGGGCGCGCTGGTAACTCTGGATGTCCTTGAACTTGCCGCTGCTGTCACGAACCGCGTACAGCTTCGTGCCCGTGCGACTTCTCATCGTGGTGCGACGCGTGGCCATTCTTCCTCCTTCGCGAAATAGGTAACCCCGACGCGACGTTGCGCCGGACAGGTTTCATTATTCTCAGCATCAGGACCCACGTCATGCGATGGGTCAGCATTCTTGCGTTCAAGGTTAACAGGTCGAAATTTGCGGCGCACCCCTGATCCACGCTCACTTTGCCTGCCGCGTCGGATTCGGCGTCGCGACGTCGGGATTCGGGTTGAAATCTTCCAGCATGCCGAGCAACCTCTGCAGCCCTGCGCCGTCACCCCGGATCTTCACGTCGCCCTCGTTCACGGCCTGCGGGAAAGTCTTCTGCCGCAGCGTGATCGCATCGAGCGTGCTGTGAGTAAGCGTGATCGTCGCATCGGCATTCGGTGACTGCTTGTCGAAGGTGCAGGTGATCGCCGAGTTCTCCAGGTTCACTCATACGCGTTGGCTAACGTCCGGGACCGCCCAGTTCACCACCATGCCCTTGCCTTCGGCCATCTCGGCACCGAGACTTACGCCGAGGTGATCGAAGAAGAGCCCCAGCGGGATTGCGCGGATCACGTCCGGGCTCGCCGTGGCCGCACCCGCCGTCTTTGGCTTGCCGCTGCGCAATTCCAGCGCCGCGGTCAGATACGCATTGCGCCAGGTGCCAACCTCGCTCTGCCAGCCGAGTTGTCCGGTTCGGCGAACACGACCTGGTTCATCACTTCCGCCGCCCAGCGGTAGTCGCCCTTCTTGAAGTCCTCCGCCGCGCGAGCCAAGACGGCCTTCGCACCGCCCATGTTCTTCACGTAGCGTCGCGCCGATTGCGCCGGTGGCAGCGGATTGAGATTGGCCGGATTGGCGTCGTACCAGCCGAGATACTTCTGGTAAATCGCCTTCGCGTTGTGCGACAGCGTGCCGTAGTCGCTGCGCGCAGACCATTCCGTCTCCAGGCTGCGAGGAAGCTTCAACTGCTCTGCAATCTCACGCGGCGTGTAGCCCTGGTTAAACAGCCGCACCGACCGGTTGTGGATGAACTTGTACAGATGTCGCAGCCGACGACGACGGCGGCTGCATGTTGTGCAGATCGTCAGTCGTCGTCGCTGCCCACGATGCCCGCCGCGAACCAGCTGCCGCCCACGCTGCGGATGAGAAGAACCGGTGCGGTGCAGGGATTGGGAGGCGCCGAAACCATCTGCCCGCGAATCGTGAAATTGCCCCGCGTATCCAGATCGGCCGGCAACGAGTCGTGGCCCACGCCGCTGCAGAACAGCGTGGCCTTCACCTGGGCCACCGCGCCGCGCGTTCCAATCGAGTCGCCGGCGGACAACAGCAGGCCCGCACCACGCGCGTTGATGGTGCCGTCCGTATAGAAATTCGCAATCAGCTTGCGGATCACCCAGGGTCGACCGCCGGGCGCCACTCCCAGCACGGTATTGACGATGGGCGCACCGGTGGCTGCGTTGATGCCCGCGACCGGATCAACACCGATGCCACGGTTGAACTGAACGATCGTATCGACTGCCAGTGCGCTGCCGACACCGCCGGCAGCGGCGATGGCGAACGCGATGCGCGCAACGTGATGCTTCATCCTGACCTCCAGAGATCCGGCGCTTTGAATAATCGGGCGCGTGCGCAATCGAGCCACGTTCGCGCCGCGTGACGCGCGGGCAGTCGGGCCGGTTCAATCGCCGCACGTAACGGCAAGAACAGGACGCCCGTGCAATTCATTCCACGCCATGAGCAACAAGCGCTTCAACACCCGTGCATGCGCTATGCAGGACCACCACGGCCGATCCCTTCACGGCGAGCGCGTGTCCGTGACTGGCTGCGTAGAATCGGTGCACAAGCAAGCTTCGGTCACACAGCAAGGAGACATGCCATGAACTGCTGGACTCGCATCGTTTTTGGCCTCGTCGTGTCGATCGTGTTCGGCGCCGCGAACGCGCAGCAATATCCGACCAGGCCGGTGACGATGGTCGTGCCTTTCACCGCTGGCGGCCCGACCGACACGGTCGCGCGCTCACTCGGGCAGGCGATGACCAAGCAGCTCGGCCAGCCGTTCGTCATTGAGAACGTCGCCGGCGCCGGTGGCACCGTTGGCGCGACGCGCGTGAAGAACGCGACCAATGATGGCCACACGTTGCTGCTGCATCACATCGGCATGGCGATCGCGCCTGCGCTGTATCGCAAGCTGACGTTCAACCCGCAGACGGATTTCGAAATGGTCGGCCTGGTGGTCGACGTACCGATGACGCTTGTCACCCGCGCGGATTTCCCCGCCGCGAACTTCGCCGAGTTGTTGAAGAACATCCGCCAGAACAAGGACAAGATCAACTTTGCGAACGCCGGCCTCGGCTCCGCCTCGCACCTGTGCGGGCTGCTGTTCATGAGCGCGATCGAGACCAACCTGACGTCAGTGCCGTTCAAGGGAACGGCCGACACGATGAACGCGCTGCTCGCCAAGCAGGTCGATCTCAGTTGTGATCAGCTCACCAACACCACCGGACAGATCCAGGCCAACCAGGCGGACGCGGCAAAGGGCGTCAAGGTGTACGCGGTGACGAGTGCCGCCCGCCTGCCGACGCTGCCCAATGTGCCGACGCTGCAGGAGCTCGGACTGAAGAACTTTGAAGTCGGCGTCTGGTACGGAATCTATGCGCCCAAGGCAACGCCGAAGGCCGTGGTCGACAAGCTCACCGCCGCGCTGCAGGCAAGCGTCAAGGAAGGCGACTTCATCAAGCGGATGAGCGATCTCGGCGCACGCATCTACAGCACCGATCGCAATAGCGCCGCCGCACATACCGTGCACCTGAAAGCAGAGATCGACAAGTGGAGCCCGATCATCAAGCAGGCCGGCGCCTACGCGGATTGATCCCGGCGCGCACGCTTCTGCGTCGCAGAAACGGCAGGGCAGCTCAGCCCTGCCACACCGCGTAGCCCTTCTCCTGTAATTCGTCGGCGAGGTCCTGCTCCATCTGCCGCGCGGCTTCGTACGGCATCGGGTTGAATACCTCGTACAGCTCCGGCAGCAGGCGCACGCCATACCTTTGCGCATAGCGGTTGCTCTTGTACCCATCGCGGTGATTGGCAAAGCGCTCCGCGACGGGCAGTCCCGTCATGCCGACATACACGCATGGCTTGCCATCGATGTAATTGGGATTGCGCGCGCGGAACCTTCGATCGCGCAGCACCCTCGGATCGAGCTCGATGACGTAGACGTTGTGCGCGAGGCGAGGCGAAGTTGCTTTGGTCACAGGGTCGGCGACTGCGGCATCCAGGTCGCCGCAGCACGTTCACTGTAACCAGTACGCCCGTTGCAGATCTCGCACTCCCCGGCGGCACCCAGAAGCTCGAGGTGACGGGCCAGCGTCGTCTTGCCAACCTGGCGCGGCAAGGCGCGAACAGGCTTTTAGCCTGGAGCGTTGATTGCCCATGGACAATTCACTCAATTCGCTGAGCAATTCTGCTCACCGTTTTGTGCACAGCAACCGATTGCGCTTCCTCGCGCCCGCCGGACATGATGCATGCCGCGACCGGGACAGCAGACGGGAGTAACGTGGTCCTTTTGCAGAGCACGCAAGTACTCGCAGTCGCGCGCATCGAGAGGAAACCATGCTGCCTGACCTTGACCAAGCCGGTCACTGGGACACTGAGCAGGACTTCGTGCCGGGCAACATCAGCGCGGTCGGCACCATCTACTTCGCCTGGAAGTTCGAGGAGCTGCGCCTGTTCGATGTCGCCGATCGGTTGGTCGAGCTTTCCACGCGCGGGCAATTGCCTGTGGGCCGCAGCCCGGCCGCCGCCATCTTGACGGACTACGCATTCAATCCCGATCAGCTCTCCACGGACGAGCGCCGACACCTGTATGCGCGCACGTTTGGCGCAACGGACAGACGTTCGGCCGAGGGCGAAATCAACCGGGACTTCAATGAGCTGTGGCTGCGCTTTGTATCAAGCGTCGCTGAATTCGCGCGTCAACAGGGCACATCAGGATCAGGACGGCCCGCCCTGCTCGCGCAGCCCAATGTGCGCCGCGCAGCCGTCGCGCTTGCAGCCAACCTGTCGCTGCACGGCGGCGACAGCACATATGTTGCGGCCAGGCAATTGCACCGGACCATCGAGCAACTTCTACAACTGCTGCAGGCCCCCGAAGTCTCAAAGGCGCTGGGCGTCAGCAATATGTGGGAGGTGATCGACCGCATCAACCGCCAGCACCTGGGCGGGCCGGTCGACATCGCGCGCTCACGCACGCTGGCGAAGACGGGCATGCACATCATGACGTGGCTGGCCGCGCATGCAGCTGATTTGCAGGGCGCGCCGGGATTCGCCGCTGCCGGCGCAGCACCGCGGCTGCCGGACGCTGATCTGACTGCCACCGTCGACCAATGGCTTTCGGCCAGCGGCGTGTCCAGCAGTGCGGTCGAGCAGAACGCGCAACTGGGTGAGCCGCCGGCAGCGACGCTGCCGCTGGTCCAGTTGCCCACGTTATCCGCAGAGGTCCTGGAGGCGGTCAATCGCGTTGAGGCTGACACGCGGTCAAGGCCAGGCGGCGTGTGCGCACTCTTTCACGGACCGGAGGGTGCCGACAAGACGCTCGCTGCGCAGATGCTGGCCACCCGGCTTGCTCGCGTTCTGTATCGCATCGACCTTTCAGCGGTCGTGTCGAAGCATATCGGCGAAACGGAAACGATCCTCGACCGCGCATTTGCAAAGGCACGCGAGACCGGCGCCGTGCTGCTGTTCGATGAGGCCGATGCTTTGCTTGGCAAACGGTCAGATGCCAAAGATGCGGCTGACCGCTACGCCGATCAGGTCACCAGCTACCTTCTGCAGCAGATTGAAGCGTACGGCGGTCTGGTGATCCTGGCGAGCAACAGCAAGCCCGCGCTCGATGCCACGCTCGTTCGCCGGCTGCGGCACCTGATCGACTTTCCGCCGCGCCCAGACCGCAACAAGGCTTAAGCACGAGTTGCGCGCGGCACACTGATCCAGCACCGCTAACCCGGATGCTTCACCAGGGACGCGGGAATTGCGCGGATGCATGCGGGATGCGGATTGGCCGAGAGGGGCGCAGACGAATGCCCATTGGCATTCGCGAGCACTTGAGGCCAAGCCCGCGCCCGCAGGCGCCGCGCAAACCCGCGTCGCCCCGGCGACCCAAATTGGATTCACAGCTCGCGCCCCGAAAGTGGTGGTTCATCGAGAACGAATTCACGCATACGGGGGCGACCTGGTGAAACATCCGGGCTAATGCACACTGCGCGCCTGTGACGCATCTCTTCGCCCATCTGCTGGCGCCGCGCGGCGCGGATGCATCGGCGCGCGTGCTGGTGGCCGGCCGCGCGCTGCGCGCGTTTGTCGACGGCTATGTCGCGGTGCTGCTGCCCGCCTACCTGCTCGCGCTTGGGTTCGACGTGTGGACGGTCGGTGTATTGAGCACCGCCACATTGCTCGGCTCGGCACTCGCCACGCTCGCCGTCGGCGCCTGGGGACATCGGTTTGCGCAGCGCCGATTGCTGCTTGGCGCCGCGCTGCTGATGACTGCCACGGGGCTTGCGTTCGCGGGTCTTTCACAGTTCTGGCCGCTGCTGCTGGTGGCCTTCATCGGCACGCTGAACCCCAGTTCAGGCGACGTCAGCGTGTTCCTGCCGCTCGAGCATGCGCAGCTTGCCGGCGCTGCTGGCGCCGAGACACGCACCGCGCTCTTTGCCCGCTACAGCCTGCTTGCATCATTGAGTGCCGCGTTCGGCGCGCTCGCCGCCGCGGTGCCGGCCTGGATCGCCGCACACAGCGACGTGAGTCCGCTCAGCGCCATGCGGCTGATGTTCGTTGTCTACGCATGGGTCGGGCTCGTCACACTATGGATGTACCGGCGGCTTCCCGAGCCGCATGCCGAGACCGGCACAACCAAGGCACCGCTCGGCCCGTCGCGAGGCGTCGTCTTCAAGCTGGCCGCGTTGTTCTCGGTGGATTCGTTTGCCGGCGGGCTGGTGGTGAACAGCCTGATGTCGCTGTGGCTGATGCAGCGCTTTGACCTCTCGCTCGCCGGCGCGGGCACGTTCTTCTTCTGGGCCGGGCTGCTCAGCGCCGCCTCGCAGCTGGCCGCGCCGTGGGTGGCGCGCCGCATCGGATTGCTCAACACCATGGTGTTCACACACATCCCCGCCAACCTGTGCCTGATCGGCTCGGCACTCGCGCCGAGCCTGCCATTGGCGCTGGCACTGCTCTTCATGCGCAGCGCGCTGTCGCAGATGGATGTGCCCACGCGCACCGCGTACGTGATGAGCGTCGTCACTCCGCCTGAACGCGCCGCCGCCGCCAGCGTCACCGCCGTGCCGCGCAGCCTCGCGTCTGCGCTGAGCCCATCAATTGGCGGCGCACTGTTCGCCGCCGGCTGGTTCGCCACGCCGCTGGTGGCCTGCGGGCTGCTGAAGATCGGCTACGACCTCACGCTGTGGGTGGCGTGCCGAAGGCACAAGCTCGACGATCGATAGGCCGCAAGTCCGGTGCGAGCGAATGCTGAAGGCCTCAAGCGTGTCCTGCGAAGCTCACCGCCCAAACGGCCACATCTCTGCGCCCTTACGGGCGCAGGTTCTGTGCGCAACGGGCAAGGCCTTTTACGCGGTCAGCCCGTGGCTTGTCTTCCTACCGGGTCGCTTCGCGGTCTTCGCGACGGGCTTCGCGGTATGCGTAGCCGCGGATACCTGTCTCGCGACTTTCTTGGTGGCGTGCCTCACTGCGGCGACAGCCTCTTTCATCGAACTGCGCACAGCTTTCGCGGCGGCGACCGCCTCTTGCATCGAACTGCGGGCAACCTTCACGGCGCTGTTCTTGGCGCGCAGGATTTTCTTCTCGACCTCGTCGAGCTTGGCGCCGACTTCCGCGGCCGACATGTGACGCATATCGGCGGCGTGCGCGCGCTTGTAGCTCGGGACGTCCTTGAACTTGCCGCTGCTGTCACGTACGGCGTACAGCTTGGTGCCTGTGCGACTTCTCATCGTGGTACGACGGGTGCTCATCTATGCTCCTTCAGGAAGTGCCTGGGGTCGACGCGAACCCGCGCCGGCTCATTCAAATTCTCCGCAGCACATCGCCGCGCACACTGCCGCGCGTCAGGAGCGCTGCGTTGCCGACGGAACCATCTAAACGTCCCGCGCATTCCGCAACACCGGTCCGCTTCCCCGCGACGATCAACTGCGACCGACAGGCACAATCACCGCGTCGGTCGGAAGCACCACTCAGAGGAACAGCATGCGCAAACTCAGTGAAGAGCAGTGGCAATCCGTGGCGAACGCCCTGGTGCGCGAAATGGCACACGTGGCGCCCGACTGGACAGCACACAACACGCATGACCCCGGCATCACGGTGCTCGAACTGCTTTCGTTTGCGCTGACCGACCTGCAACACCACCAGTACAAGCTCGACCCGCATGGCCGCGTGCTGGCGCGGCAAATAGCGCAGTTGGCGCAGTCGTTGTCGAGCAAGGACAGCACGGGCGATTGCCCGCCGGGCCTTCAGCGCGTGAACTACTTCACCGGCCAACTACTCGGCGTCGACGACTTCGCCGCCGAGCAGGACTACATCAGGAACAAGATCCACGGCCGCAACCGCCTGCTTCACGGCGCCGGCGTCGTGTCCGGCCTGCAGGTCACGCTCGAACGTGCGGCCGGCAAGACGCAAGTAGTTATTGCGCCCGGCCTGGCGTTCAACGCGCGCGGCGAGGAAATCGATGTGGGCGCGCCGACTTCCTTGCCGCTTCCCCCGCAAGGCAAATCACTGCTCGTGCTGCTGCACTACGCCGAGCAGCCGTGCCGGCCCGTGCCCGCGCCGGCGACGGACGCACAGGCGGACGCGCAAGAACACACACCCTTCTCGCGCATCACGGAGACGTTCACCGCCATGCTCGCACCAAGCGCCGACGACACCGCGGTTGCGGTCGCGCGATTGAATTTCACGCGGGGACGGTGGACGCTGGATCGGAAGTTCAGGGTAGCGATGCAATCGCTCAGGCCTTGAGCGTCTCGCGCAGCGCATCCCGCAGCCGCTCGTATTCATGCTGGTTCTTCGCCTTCAGGAGTTCGAGGTCTTTCTTGAACTGCTCGATCCTCGCCGCGGCACTCGCCTCTTTCACCTGGTCGACCTCCCGCTTCATCTGCAGGAAGTCGGCATAGCGCTCGTCGGTCGGCTTCTTGCCGTGCTGCTCGAAGATCAGCGCCTCGAGCGCATCGGCCATGCGGCCGATCTGGCGGCCGTAACTGTGCTTGGCCACCACATCCATTTCGGTCTGCGGCGACGAGGAGTTGCTGCTGTTGATGTTGAACGTCCATCCCGGCAGGATCGGCTGCACCAGCGTGTCCGGCGCGAGGCGCCACGCCATCTGCCACGAGCGGATCCATTCGGACGGGTCCATGCCGCCCCAGGGAAAGCGTGGTGAGTCGGTGGTTGCCATTGAGTTCACTCCGTGGTGAAACCGCGCTGCTCAGCCGGCAGCAGGGCGAGAAGATGCGTCCAACGTAACTGCTCCAGCGCCGCTACAAGTGCACGCCGTGGAAGATGGATCGTACCGTCTCGCATCGGCTTCACCACCCGCACCGGATATGCTGCGGCGTTCATTCCGATCGAGACACGGCCGTGCCCCTGCCCGCCCTCAGCCGCAGCAAGATCGACCTGTTTATCGACTGCCCGCGCTGCCTCTGGCTGGATATCAAGGCCAAGGTGAAGCGACCGCCGAGCTTCCCGTTCAATCTGAACAACGCGGTCGACCACCTGCTCAAGAACGAGTTCGATCGCTACCGCGGTGGCGACACCGTGCCGCCACGCCTGCAGCGCGAAGGGCTGTCGTTCATCCCGGCAGTGCATCCCGAGTTGCACAAATGGCGGCACAATTTCACGGGCATCCGCGTCGCGCATGCACCGACCGGCATCACCGTGTATGGCGCGATCGATGACCTGTGGGTCGATGCCCATGGCGTTCACTACGTCGTCGACTACAAGGCCACCGCAAAGAAGGACGAGGTCACGCTCGACGCAGAATGGCAGGGCGGCTACAAGCGCCAGGTCGAGTTCTATCAGTGGCTGCTGCGGCAGCGCGGTCTGACGATCGCTGACCGCGCCTGGTTTGTGTACGCCAACGGAATCAAGGATGACGCCGGCTTTGACGATGTACTGCGGTTTCGCACGCGCATGATTCCCTACGACGGGAACACGGACTGGGTCGACCCGACAATCCGCGCCGTCGCCGACTGCTTATCGAGTGATCGGCCACCGGCCGCGTCCGCGAGCTGCGATTTCTGCAACTACGTCACGCGCGCCGCGGCGATCAGTTGATGCGTACGGATCGCAAAAGCTATGCGGAGACAGGCTCTCGCGGCGATACCTTGCGCACAATGTCCTTGCGGGTAGGCAACGTCTTCAGGTCGTAGTCGGCCTGCAGCGCCAGCCACGACGCAGCATCTCCCCCGAAGTAGCGCGACAGCCTCTCGGCGGTGTCGGCCGTGATACCGCGGCGCTCCTTCACGATCTCATGGATGCGCGTGGCGGGCACTCCCAATGCCATGGCGAGGGCGTTCACGCTCAGACGCAACGGCACGAGGTACTCCTCGCGCAGCACTTCGCCGGGATGCACCGCGCGCATACGATTGATAGGTCGACCCATAGCAGCAGTCCTTCAGTGATAGTCCACGACCTCGACATCCGCGGGACCGGCTTCGGTCCACACAAAGCAGACCCGCCACTGATCGTTGACGCGGATGCTCCACTGACCGGCCCGATTGCCCCTGAGTGCTTACAGCCGATTGCCCGGCGGCGAGCGCAGGAAATCCAGGGTTTTGGCTGCGTCCAACATCGCCAGCTTGCGTGTGGCCACCGTCTCGATGGCACGAAAGCGCCTTGGATGTCCGCCCTCAAACAGGGCCTGCGTGTCCTTGCAGCGGAACGTTTGAATCACCGGCGCATCCTATTACGTGTAGCGTAATACGGCAAGCGAAATGGTTCAAAGTGCCTTCGAAAGCAGACGCCAGTGCCACGCCTTGAGCCGGTAGTAGGATCAACCGGCCGGAGTTCCACGGACCCTTGACCCGGCCGATCGCATTGCCGGGTCTGAGCTGCCGGAGGCCAATGCCTATTCCGCCCATCGTCCCAGAACGGGACGCCCTGCGCCACGCGGTCGCATGGCTTGCTGAACAGGGCGCCTGGACGCCGTCGCTCATCGAGCAGGCTTGCCAGCGTTTTGACGTTTCCCCGGAAGACGAAGAATTCCTGCTGCGGGAATTCTGCAGGCGGCGGGAGCACGGGGAGACCTAGCCGCAGCGCTGCGAGCGTCGGCGCGGCAGACTCACGCAGCGTCTTCCCCGACGCGTGCCGAATGAGATGATCGCGCATGCCGCTGACGCCTGAGGAGCTGCAACGAATCGCCGCGCAAACGCTGGCGCACTACGACCAGCAGGCGCAGGACTTCTGGGAAGGCACGCGCGATCACGACGTGAGCCAGAACATCGCCGCACTGCTGAAGCACATCGAGACGACGCCGCCGTTTGAGTTGCTTGACTTCGGATGCGGCCCAGGGCGCGACCTGAAGACGTTCACGGCCCTCGGGCATCACGCGACCGGCCTTGAAGGATCAGCGCAGTTGGCGGCGATGGCACGCGCTCACAGCGGCTGCAACGTGCTCGAGCAGAATTTCCTTGAACTCGATTTGCCTGGCGGCCACTTTGACGGCGTGTTTGCGAACGCGGTGCTGTTCCACATCCCCTGCCAGGAGCTGCCCCGCGTGCTGCGGGAACTGCGCATGACGCTGAAGCCGGGCGGCGTTCTGTTCAGCTCCAATCCGCGCGGCGACGGCCAGGAGGGCTGGAGCGGCGACCGTTATGGCGCGTTCCACGATTGGGAGGCCTGGCGTGGCTACATGACCGCGGCCGGGTTTGTGGAGCTGACTCACTACTATCGTCCGCCCGGCCTGCCACGAGAACAGCAGCCCTGGCTTGCCAGTGTGTGGCGAAAACCAATGTCCTGAGCGACGCTAAGCCCCCAACCTGCGAAGCCTGTCACTCACGACCCGCCCCACCGCCAGCGGTCGCGGCCGGCCCGCTTGGCGGAATAAAGCGCTGCGTCGGCGCGCTCGACCGCATGGGCGACCGACTCTTCCAGTCCGACCACGACCAGGCCCGCGCTCGCGCGCACGTTGAGCCGCGCGCCGTCGGACAGATGCAGCGGCGCATCGCGCAACGATTGCAGCAGGCGATCGACGGCGTGGCCGGCCGCCGCTTCATCCGCCACGTGAAGGATCATCAGGAACTCCTCGCCGCCAAAGCGCAGCACCGGCTCGTCCGCACGCGCGTGGGCCCGCAGGATGGCGGCCAGATGGCGCAGTGCCTGGTCGCCCACGCTGTGGCCGTGCGCGTCATTGATGCGCTTGAAGCGGTCCACGTCGAGCATGATCAGCACCATCTGCTGTCCACTGCGATGGGCCAGCGCCCGGCAACGCGTGAATTCTTCTTCCAGTCCGTAGCGCAACTGCAGGCCGGTCAGCGGATCATGCCGCGCGCTGCGCGCGAGAACTTCGGTCTTCAGGTGGGCGAGATCTTCCACCAGCGCCGACTGGCTCGCATCGAATGCGTCCAGATCGGCCGGCTTGCCCGGACGTTCGGCCAGCATGTCGGCGCACAGCACGCGCACTGCCTCATGCATGCGTTCGTGCTGCTCGAGGACCCGCAACGTGGCCACCGGATCAGCCTGATCGAACCGCTCGCGGTGACGCACGAACCAGCGTCCGAAGCTGCAGCGACCATGGCCATCGGGCGCAAGGACGTCCTCGCCGGGCGACGTGCGCAACACCGCGCAGCGCAGGATGCGACGCGTCCAGTCCAGGTGCATTTCGATCGCTCCGTCGAGCTCTGCGACGAAGCGTTCAGTGTCTTGCACGAAGACCGTCATCGGCCACTTTCTCGGCTCGACCTGCCAAGGCACTCGGCGCAGCGGGACCGCTCGAAGTGCATCGCCAATGCGCCACGATGGAAATTATCCGCGAACGCATTCAATTACTGCGGCAAGCACGACCTCTGCTTGACGGCGATCAGCTTCGCGCGCCTCCTTTTCTCAAGGAGCGCATATCGAGTGCAATCGCGGCACGTTCGAGCAGTTCGTCCCGCCCAGCCAGGTCCGGCGGCGGCGAGCTCGCGCCGGGTGCATGGGAGTTCGATTGCGGCGTCCCGCGAGGCCGTCTATAGGGAAGTTATGCGCGTTTATCGAGATTCGCTAAATCGCCATAACTTTCTCATACATCGACCGCCCTCGGGTCCTGACCGCACTTGCCGGACAGCCTCCTTCGCCGCGTCGAGAGGCGCGGGAGAAGCACGTGACATTCATGCGTCAGTACGACCCCAATTCAAATCCCTCGCAATCAACCGAAACTGCTCCAGCGCCGGTTCCAGGTCGTCGATCTCCTGCGCGATCACTTCGGGCGCGGAAAGGTTGTCGCTGTCGGCGAGGTTGGCCTTGTCGCTGCCCTCCTTTTGGCTACGGCCGAGAAACCAATCGTCGGTGCCGTCACGCTGTACGCTTGGCGCGTATACGCTGCAAGCGTATAGTTACGCCGTGGTCTTCGTCGAACTGACACCCTTCGTCGCTTTCCGCAACCGATACTGGACCGACGAAGAACTGCGCGCGCTGCAGAGCTTTCTTCTGGTGTCGCCCGACGCCGGCGTCCTCATCCGTGGCGGCTCGGGGCTGCGCAAACTGCGCTGGTCGGCGCAGAGTCGCGGCAAGCGGGTCGGTGCCAGGGTGATCTACTACTGGCATGTGCCGAAGCAATGCGTCTACCTGATCTACGGCTATGTAAAAAGCGAGCGCGAGGACCTGACGCCGCAGCAGATTGGCGTACTCGCAGAATTGATGAAGGAGTTGAAGGATGGATAAGCAGCATTTCGATCAACTGGTCAAAGGCGTGCGCGAAATGAAGCGCCACATGGCCGGCAAATCCGTGCGCGGCGTCCGTACCACGGAGCTCGCCGAACCCGACGTGCGTGCCATCCGCGAAGCCGCCAAAATCAGCCAGGCGCAATTCGCCCGACTGATCGGCGTCAACCTGCGCACGCTGCAGAACTGGGAGCAGCGTCGAACCCGGCCAACGGGCGCGGCGCGAGCGTTGCTGAAGATCGTGGCGTCGAACCCGAAGTCAGCGATCGAAGCACTGCACGCATAGAGCGGATCAGTGGAACCTGATGCCGCCTCTGCGCAAGATCGTCAGGAGTCTTCTGTGCGGTCACTACGGGCGGCAGCAGTCGGTTGCCGTCAGCGGAGCCAGAGCGATCCGGCTCTTGTTAACGGGAGATCCGTACCCGGCCGGGTTCGAGGACGGCGACGGACCCGACCAGCGAATCGCCCTGCGAGTCCACCAGCGTGACGAGCGTCGCGCCGCGGGTGCTACGAGCAGTGACAGGTCAGTGCAACTGGACCACCCCCGGTGGCCGGATCGAGCAAGTTCGGCGACAACCGCGTCCTCTGCGCCGCGTGCAACATCCGCGACGGCGCATCAACCTTGGCCCGTCAGGACCACCGTCTTCTCGTGCGCAAGTGAGTCCGCCGCGTACGTCAACGCGGCTTGGATATCCGCCTTTGTCAGCGTGGGATAGGCCGCAAGCAGCGCCGCTTCGTCCGCACCCTCGGCAATCTTGCGCAGGATGAGTTCGACCGTGATGCGTGTGCCGCGGATTACGGGCTTGCCCAGCATGATGTTCGGGTTCAGTTCAATGCGGTCGGTGATAGTCATAGCAGCCTCCACGCGCAGATGTTGTGCCTCGCTGTCGGCGCGGCTGTCGTCCTTGAGCCAGAAGACGCCGAGGCTGGCTTTATCGCAACCCTCGCTTTGGCTACGGCGGAAGAATCAAACACCACGGGAAGGCTAGCCGCGATCCCTGTTCTGTCCACCGGATTCGTCCGATCGCGACGGCAATCTCAGGCGCACGCGGTCTTTCGTGACTGTGGCAATCGCTCCTGCGAGGAGTTCCTGCGCATGGCTGCTCAGTACCTGGCCGCAAGCTGACGTCTGCAAGCCGGGATCGAGGTCGACAAGCCGAACGATGCCGCAATGTGGCTGGCCGAAGGCAACTGCGAGCGCCCGGAAGTCCTTGTCGAGCGTGACCAGGATCCGCTCGTCGCGCGTGCGCCGCATCCATGATGGCGCGATCACCGGGATCGGTGTTCCAGTCTCCGGTCCAGACGACGTCGTGGCCTTGCGCCGCAAGCGCGTCGCACGTGCGCGGCGAAATACAGATATCAAGACACCGCTTCAAGTCGGAGCGTCGACAAAAGCCGGTTCGACGCGCTCATTTCCGACCAAGCGTCGCGCGTAGACAAGACAGGCGCGAATGTCGGCAGCTTCGAGATACGGGTAATGCTCGAGAATCGATTCCGCCGTTGTGCCCGCAGCCAGCATGCCGAGGATGTGCTCAACCGCGATCCTGCGGCCACGAATGATCGGCTTGCCGCCGAAGATTTCGGGATTGATGGTGATGCGCTCAAGAAGCTTTTGCTCGTCCATCGTGGCCTCCGATTGCGCCCCATTCTAGGCGCCAGCGCCTGCCAACGCATAGCGATGCCGATGCCCGACAGGTCGCGCCGGCCTCTCGGTCTTTTCCCTTGTTCACCTTGCCCATGCCTGCGCGCGCAGCAGGCGCATTACGCTTCGGCGCCAACACGACCTCACTCAAATCCCCCGCAATCAACCGAAACTGCTCCAGCGCCGCTTCCAGGTCGTCGACGCTCTGCTGCGCAATCACTCCCGGCGCGGGCAGGTTATCTCAGTCGGCGAGGTCAGTCTCCACCAAGACTTCTTTCTCGCGGACGATAGGCTCGTCGTACGCGTAAACGCGCCAGCGCTCCGCGATCGTCTCGATGCATACCGCGCGCCCAGCATGCGCGCTCGGCGGCCCGTCAAGATGTCTGCCCCTGCCTGCCGGCGCTCTCAACGCGCTGCGTGAGCTGCAGCACGTAACGCTCCTGCACCGTCGTTTCCACCGTGCCCGGGCGCGCGCGG
>Ga0209682_10000199_pt1 | contig 20409 bp, 8 predicted proteins | sample DOMMetBare2Fresh_2_FD_187471 | JGI IMG/M metagenome (GOLD analysis project Ga0209682, IMG submission 187471) | Wetland sediment microbial communities from St. Louis River estuary, USA, under dissolved organic matter induced mercury methylation -... | ecosystem: Environmental > Aquatic >... | reverse complement strand
CAGCACCTGGTGCGCCATCCGCGCGCGAACCGCCGCGAGCGCCCCGTCCTGCTCCACCACCGGCCGGCCGCGCAGGTCGAGCACCTCGAAGCGGTAGAGAGGCACCTCCGGGAGCACCCGCTGCAAGCCGTCCCGGCCGACCACGGCGCGCAACATCCCATGCCGGTCGATCAGCCGCCGCCAGGCCCGTTCGAGCCGCTCGACGTCCATCTCCTCCGCTTCGATCTCCAGGTAGCTCTGGGTGGAGACCGTGCCGAGATCGAAGACGCCGCTCCTGCCGATCCAGTAGGCCTGCTGGATCTCGGTCAGCGGGAACGGCTCATGGCTCTCTTCAGGAGCCGCCTTCCACGCAGGGAGGACGAGAGGAGCGGCCTCGCCGCCGCGCATCGCTTCGACGGCCCGGGCGATCCCGGCCACCGTCGGCGCCGCGAACAGCGCATGGAGCGGCAGCTCGACGCCCAGCTCCCGCGCCACCCCCGCCGCCAGCTCCGTCGCCTTGAGCGAATGCCCCCCCATCGCGAAGAAATCGTCCTCCACCCCCACCGTCTCCACCCCCAGCACCTGCCGCCAGATCCGCGCCACCGCCGCCTCCGCCGCCGTCCGCGGCTCGGCGCGGGAGGACGGCCCCGGGGCCACCTCCAGGCGCAGGAGGGCCGCCCGGTCCACCTTGCCGTTCGCGGTGAGCGGGATCGCTTCCACCGCGACGAAGGCGGCGGGGAGCATGTAGTCGGGGAGGCGGGTGGCGAGCCAGGGGCGGAGCCCCTCACCCCCTGGCCCCCTCTCCCATCCCCTCCCCCCTACCGGGAGAGGGGGGACGCGAGAGTCAACCTCTTCGCGAGACCCGTTCGTAGCCGACGGCAGTTCCGGGGACGTCCCCCCTCTCCCGGTCGGGCGGGAGGGGATGGGAGAGGGGGCCAGGGGGTGAGGGGCCACATAGGCCACCAGCCTCCCCTCCTGCGCCAACACCACCGCGTCCCGCACCTCCGGATGCGCCCGCAGGGCGGCCTCGATCTCCCCCGGCTCGATGCGGAAGCCGCGGATCTTCACCTGCTGGTCGGCGCGGCCCAGATACTCCAGGTCGAGCCCCGCCGGGCCGCGCCGGAAACGGGCGAGGTCGCCGCTCCGGTAGAGCCGCGCGCCGGACCGGCCTCTGGGCCGGCACCAGACTGACCCGGCGAACGGATCGGGCACGAACCGCTCCGCGGTCAGCTCCGGCCGCCCGAGATAGCCGCGGGCCACCCCGGCGCCGCCCACGAAGATCTCTCCCGGGACTCCCTCCGGCACCGGCTGGAGGCTCCGGCCGAGCAGGTAGACCTGGAGATCCGGGATCGGCACCCCGAGCCACCCCGGGCCGTCCAGGTCCGCCGGGCCGAGAGGCCGGCAGGTGACGTGGACCGTGGTCTCGGTGATGCCGTACATGTTGACCAGCCGCGGCCGTTCGAGCCCGTACCGCCGTGCCCACGGCGCGAGGCTCGACGGCTCCAGCGCCTCGCCGCCGAAGATCACCAGGCGCAGGTCGAGCGGCCGGTCGTCCTCCACCCGGGCGAGCGCGCGGAACGCCGGCGGCGTCTGGTTGAGCACCGTCACCCGCTCGGTGGACAGCAGCTCGCGGAAGGCCTCTGGCGAGAGCGCCACTTCCCGCGGCACCACCACCAGCCGGCCGCCATAGGCGAGAGCGCCCCAGATCTCCCACACCGAGAAGTCGAACGCACAGGAATGGAAAAGGGTCCACACGTCCTCGGACGAGAAGCCGAACCAGGGCTCGGTGGCGCGCAGCAGGCGCACCGCGTTGGCATGGGTAACCGCCACCCCCTTGGGCCGGCCCGTCGAGCCCGAGGTGTAAATGACGTACGCCAGGTGGCCGCCACCGCCACAGGGGGGCAGGGGATCGGCCGGTTCGGCGGCGAGGGAGGGGTCCTCGGGGTCGAGCCAACGGAGCCCCTCACCCGCCCATCGGACCGATCCGTCCGATCCGACCGATCCGTCCGATGACGGAGGCTGAGGTCCCACGACGACCGCTCCCCCCACCCCGCCCAGCGCATCCTCCAGAATCCACGCCCGCCGCTCCGCCGGCACCGCCGGGTCCACCGGCACGTACGCACCCCCCGCCTTCAGGATGGCGAGCATCCCCACCAGCAGGCCGAGCGAGCGCTCGATGCAGAGCCCCACCGGCACCTCGGGTCCCACGCCCAGAGAGCGCAACCGCCGGGCCAGCCGGTTCGCCCGCTCGTCGAGCTGCCGGTAGGTGATCTCCTCCACCTCGCAGACCGCCGCCACCGCCCGCGGGAAGAGCGCGGCCCGCTCCTCGAACAGGCGGTGCAACGCTGCATCCTGAGGGAGCGGCGCGACCGCCGGGCCGCGGGCGTTCCATCCCGCCACCAGCTCGGCCTCCTCCGCCTCGGTGAGCAAGGGCAGCAGAGAGACCGGCCGGCCCGGATCGGCCACGGCGCCCGCGAGGAGAGTGCGGTGGTGGCCCAGGAAGCGGCGGATGGTGGCCGCGTCGAACAGATCCGGGTTGTATTCGAGGACCGTATCCAGCCCCCCGTCCCGGAGCGCCAGCAGGAACATGAGGTCGAACTGGGAGCTGCGGCGCGGCAGGGGGAGCGACTCCAGGGTGGCGCCGAAGATCTCCAGGCGGGCGCCCGCGGCGCCGAGGGCGAAGGGGGAGAGGCCGCGCTCGTGGAGGAGGCGCGCCTGCTCCAGGACGAAGAAGACCTGGAACACCGGCGAGCGGCTCGCATCGCGTTCCGGCTGGAGGCGCTCGGCGAGGAGCGGGAACGGGTAGTCCTGGTGCGCGAACGCGCCGAGCGTTCCGGCGCGCACCCGCGCCAGATGCTCCGCGAACGGGGGATCGCCGGAAAAATCCGCCCGGTGGACCAGTGGATTGATGAAGTACCCCATGACCCCGGCCAGCTCGGCCGGCCCGCGCCCGGTGGTCGGCGAGCCGAGGAGGAGGTCCTCCTGCCCCGACCAGCGGCCGAGCAGGGCCTCGAACCCGGCGAGGAGCGTCATGTAGAGCGTCGCGCCCCCCCGGCGCCCCAGCTCCGTGAGCGCCGCCACCAGCTCCGGATCGAGCCGCGCCCCCTCCGCCGCGCCGCGCGAGGACCAGACGGGCGGCCGGGGGTGGTCCGTCGGCAGGTCGAGGGTCCGCGGAGCACCGCGCAGCCGCTCGCTCCACCAGCCCCACAGCTCCTCCCCCCGCGGCCCGGCGAGCCGGCGCTCCTGCCAGGCGACGAAGTCCGGGAAGCGGAGCGTCACCGGCGCCAGACGGGCCGGCGCACCGCCCGTCTCCTCACGGTAGAGCGCCTCCAGCTCCTGGAGGAGGAGGCCGATGGACCAGAAGTCGGAGATGAGGTGGTGGAGGGTGAGGAAGAACAGGCCGCCCCCCAGCCCCATCCGCAGCAGCGGCCCCCGGGCGAGATCGAACGGACGGTACGCCTCTCGCTCCAGCCAGGCCTCCGCCGCCTCCCCACCTCCATCCAGAAACTCCACCCCCATCGCCAGCTCGATCCGCTGCCGGAGCCCGCCGGGCGTCTCGTGGAACGTCGTCCGCAGCGCCGGATGGCGCGCCACCACCCGCTCCAGGGAACGGCGGAGGGCCCCGGCATCGAGATCCCCTTCGACGCGCGCGGCACCGATCAGCAGGAAGGCGGTGGTCTCCGGGTGGAGCTTCTCCAGGAACCAGAGCGCCCGCTGGCCATAGGAGAGCGGGTGGTCCGCGGCGGGCGGACCCGGCGTCACCGGCTCCTCGGCCTCCGGCGCGTCGAGAGCGGCCAGCAGGTCGCCGGCCAGGTCGGTGAGCGTCGCTCCTTCCAGCAGCCGCGTCAGCGGGAGATGGATGCCGAGCGCCTCTTCCAGACCGTTCTCCAGCTCGATCGCCAGGAGCGAATCGAGCCCCAGCGCGGTCAGCGGCCGGTCCGCATCGAGCCGCGAAGGGGCGACGCGCACCACCCGGCCGACCCGCTCCCGCAAAGCGGCCACCAGGGCCGAACCGCGCTCCCCGGTGGGCAGAGCCGCCAGAGCCTCGCGCGACAGCGGCGGCTCCGCGGCCCCGGCATCCTCCTCGTCCGCGAGCCGGCTGGCACCGAGCACCGCCAGCTCCGCCGCCTGCCAAGCCTCCCGCGTGGCGGTACGGCGCACCTTGCCGCTGGAGGTCCGGGGGAGCGTGCCGGCACGGAGCAGCACCACCTCGTGCACCCGCGCCTCGTGCCCCTCGGCCACCGCGCGCCGCACCGCCTCCGCGATCCCCTCCACGTCCGCCTCCGCTTCCCGCCGCCGCCGCACCTCGGCGACGAGCACCAGCCGCTCCTCCCCCCCGGCATCGACGGAGAAGGCGGCCGACCCGGCCGGTTGCAGGTCCGGATGGCTCGCCTCGGCCGTGGCTTCCAGATCCTGCGGGTAGTGATTGCGCCCGCGCAGGATGATCAGGTCCTTGAGCCGGCCGGTGATGAAGAGCTCGCCATCCTCGAGGAAGCCAAGATCGCCCGTGCGCAGGAACGGCCCCTCCTCCGCACGGCCGGCAAGCCGGGCATCGAAAGTTTCCGCCGTCTCCTCCGGCCGGCCCCAGTACCCCGCGGCGACGCTCGGGCCGGCGAGCCAGACCTCCCCCACCTCCCCCGGCGCGCGCTCCGTCCCCGTCTCCGGATCGACGATGGCGATCCGCTGCTCCAGCCAGGCGTGGCCGCACCCGACCAGCGGCCTCCCGGTCTCCGGTGCAAGCCCCACCGCCGGCCCGCGCCCGGCCGCGCGTCCGGAGACGAACAGCGTCGCCTCGGCAAGTCCATAGCAGGGATAGACCGCCTCCCGGCGGAAGCCGCAGGAGGCGAAGGCCTCCGCGAAGCGCTCCAGCGTCTCCGCCCGCACCGGCTCGGCTCCGTTGAACGCCACCGTCCAGCTCGACAGATCGAGCCCGCCCTTCTCCTCCTCCCCCACCTTCCGCACGCACAGATCCCAGGCGAAATTCGGGCCGCCGCTCGTCGTGCCGCCGTAGCGGGAGACCGCACGCAGCCAGCGCACCGGCTTCTGAAGGAACGCCGCGGGCGACAGGAGCACGGACCGCGCGCCCACGTAGACGGGCTGGAGCACGTTCGCGATCAGCCCCATGTCGTGGTAGAGCGGCAGCCAGCCCACCACCACCGAGTCCTCGGTATGACCGCAGGCGCGGCGGATGATCTCCTCGTTGTGCAGCAGGTTGCCGTGGGTGACCATCACCCCCTTGGGAGACGAGGTCGAGCCCGAGGTGTATTGGAGGAACGCGAGGGAGTCCGGCGCCACCTCCGGCGCCTGCCAATCCTCCCCGGATGCTTCCAGGCCGTCCGTCGCCAGCCAGACCGCCGCCGCGAGCTCCGGCACGTCCAGGGCCACCCTCTCCTTGCGGGCGCGGATCGCCTCCGTGGTCAGCGCGAAGCCGGGCCGGGCGTCCGCCGCGATGGCGCGGAGGCGCGGATCGGTGCGGCGGCGGCCGGAGACCTGCGGCGGATAGGCCGGAACGGCGACCACCCCGGCATACAGACAGCCAAAGAACGCGGCGACGAAGTCGAGCCCGGGGGGATAGAGCAGGAGCGCGCGGTCGCCCGGAAGGGCGCCGTGCGCGCGGAGGAGGACGGCGACGGCGCGGGCCGCGGTGTCGAGCCCGGCATAGGTGAGGCGGGCTCCCTCCTCTTCCCCGTCGCGCAGAAAGGTGAACGCCAAGCGCTCCGGATGTTCTCCGGCACGATGGCGGAGCACGTCCACCCAGCTCCGGGCGGTGCGGAGGTCCTGTACAGCTTGGAGCGTCATCGGCTGAGGAGGATACCGAATCTCAGACCAGGACCGGCGGCCGCGCCCCCTCCAGCTCCGCGAGAGCCACCGCGACGCTCGCCTCGATCACCTCCAGGCCGGTGGCGAGGTCCTCGCGCTCGATGGTCAGCGGCGGCAGCACCTTGAGCACCTCGTCCTCCATCCCCGCGGTCTCGATGATCAGCCCCCGGGCGAACGCCGCGGCGGAGACCTGCCGGCCGAGCCCCGCGATCCGGCACCGCAGTCCCTGGAGGAGACCCCGCCCGCGCACCTCGCCCAGCGCCTCGGGATGGCGCGCGGCCAGGGCCGTCAGCCGCTGCCGGACCAGCTCTCCCTTCTCCTCCACGTCCGCGGAGAGCGCCCCGTCCTGCCAGTACGCGATCAGCGCCTCGGCCCCGGCGACGAACGCCAGGTTGTTGCCGCGGAACGTACCGTTGTGCTCGCCCGGCTTCCAGACGTCCAGGTCCGGACGGATGAGCACGAGCGCCATCGGGAGCCCCAGGCCGCTGATCGACTTGGACAGGCAGACCAGGTCCGGGCGGATTCCGGCCGGCTCGAAGCTGAAGAACGGCCCGGTGCGGCCACAACCGGCCTGGATGTCGTCCACGATCAGCAGGACACCATGCGCGCGGAGGATGCGCTCCAGCCGCTGGAGCCAGGCGATCCCGGCCGGGCGGACGCCCCCTTCCGCCTGGAGCGTCTCGACGATCGCCGCCGCGGGCAGCTCCGCCCCCCGTCCCGCGCTCGCCAGGAACGCCTCCAGCACGTCGAGTGTGTCCACCCCCGGCCCGAGATCGCCGTCGAACGGCATGGGGAGCGCATCGTGGAGCGGCACCCCGGCACCGGCCCGTTTCGCCGGGCTGGAGGTGACCGCGAGAGACCCCAGGGTCATCCCGTGGTAGCCATGAGAGAAGCAGACGACGTTGCGCCGCCCGGTGACCTTCCGCGCCAGCTTGAGCGCCGCCTCGACCGCGTTCGTCCCCGTGGGACCCGGGAACTGGACCTTGTACGCGAGCCCGCGCGGAGCGAGGACGATCGACTCGAACCGGAGCAGGAAGTCCCGCTTGGCCGCCGTCGCCAGGTCCAGGCTGTGGAGGACCCCGTCCTCCTCCAGATACTCGATGAGCCGCCGCTTGAGCCGCGGGTTGTTGTGCCCGTAGTTGAGCGCCCCGGCACCGCTGAAGAAATCGACGTAGCTCCGCCCCCGCTCATCGGCCACCCGCGCCCCCAACGCCCGCACGAACACCGCCGGGAAGGCCCGGCAGTAGGACCGGACCTCGGACTCCAATCGGTTGAAAGGTTCCATCGTTCTCGCACTCTCCTTGCCCATACCTTATTAGAGGTGCGCGAGAAGGGCGAGACGCGACAAGGGGAGAGGGGTCTCCGAGCGGGCACCCCTTGACCGCGGGTCTGACCACGGGCAGACTCGCATCCATGAAGACCGCCATCGAGGCCGGCGCCGAAAGGCACGACGAAGACGCAACGACACAGCGGCTCAACGAGGTCTACAGCACGGAGCCTTCTGAGGCGGACCCTGTCATCGCCAAGATCGCCGCGTCCTCTCTTCCTCGAGAGTCGTGGAAGTAGTCCACGCCGCCTACGGGCAGGGTCCTCCACCTCCGCGGGGCGGCCCCAAGTCCGCAGGGATCAGATAGAATGCCGCCATGGGATTCCCGGCACAGATGAGCGCACTCTCCGAGTTGGAGCATGAGGTGGTGGAAGTGGCAAGGGCCGCACCACTCGAGAGAGAGGAGCAGGCTCCGATTGAAGTACTGGCTGAGAAGGCCAAGGCGATTGAGCAGCTCCTGGCCAAGATCAAGCCCACCCTGGCCTCGATCTTCGCTGAGGTCGCGGAGCCGGCCAAGGCCGTCGGTATCATGGGTGTCCCACTGATCGACGAAGTCATCGAGCATCTCGCGGCGCGAGAATCGGCCCTCGCAAAGCAGCTCGTCCCCATGATCGAGGTTGCGCAGACCCTGCGCTCGACAATGTTTGGCCGGAACCTCAGGCGAGAAGAGAAGACAAGGCACGTCCTGGTACTGGAACGGCAGGCAAAAGCAATGACCGCCATTCTCGAGCTATTTCGTGACGGACGCTGGCGGATGATGGCCTTGCGCGCAGAGCTCGAGCTTGCCGATGACTCCCCCGCCTTCAGCGATCCCAAAGAGCTAGAAGCCTACCTTGACAAACTTTAGCCGCCTGAAGGTAAGGTTGTCCGAGCGATTCATGAGGTTGTACCGCGGGCTTGATCCGGGTATCAAAGCGCAGGTCAAGTCTGCCGTCATCAAGTTATCCAAAGACCCCAACACAAAAGGTCTACGCTTCAAGCCTTTGGAGGGCTCGCCTTACTGGAGCATCCGGGCAAACGACAACTTCCGCGTCTTGGTACTGATTCGAGAAGACGTCGGCGGTTCGTACTATCTTGTGGCAGATGCCGGTAATCACGACATCTACGATCACTAGCCCCGGCTGCCCGGGGTCCGGCTCCGGCGTTCCACCTCGTAGAGCACCGCCTCGACCAGGTTCGCCAGCTCGGGGAAGTGCTCCTCGATCCGGCCGCCCACACCCGGCTCCTCGGCCCGGGGACCGATGACGATGGTCTCGAAGCCTTCGTCCCTGACCGGCTCACCCTGGAGCGCCAACAGGCGGCGCAGATACGGGCGGAGCCCGAGGCTCGCACGGAGCCCGGCACGGGCGAGCAGCTCGCGGGTCTCCAGGCCGGCCTGCTCCGGCGGGGACCGGATGCGCAGGCTCGGACTCCAACCGTTGGCCGACCTCCGGAGCCGCCGGAGGTTCTGGCTCGACAGCAGCCAGTGCTCATACACTCGGAGCGGCAGCCCCTCCGGCTCCTTCATCTCGAGCTCGATTCTCGGCCAGGTCCCCGCATCCCTCTCCCCGGAGCCATTCCGGGAAAGGTCGAGGGTGTGGATGAGCCTCCCGGTTGCCGCGTCGACCTCGAGGCGCAACCCGGGCCACCGGATGTTGCGCCAGATCGAATCCTGAGCCCGCGGCTCCGTGCCGGCGGCCTCGTTCTCATGCCGGGTCCTGTGCCGCCGGTGCAGATCGCGGCCCTCGTGCCAGGCAAAGACCTCATCGCACAGCACGAGCAGCGCAGCCGCCGGATCCTCGTCCGGGTGAATCTCCTGCGTGGGAATCGCATGAAACAAGACCGCCCGTGCCGCCTTGTTCAGCACCGTTCGGCTGACGATCCTCTTTCCATGGTGCAACAGGTACCAGGCGCCCAGGACCGAGTGATCCGCCTCTCCCTCGGCACAGCATCTGGCGATCCATTCACAGATCGCAGGTTCCGTGGTTTCCTTGAAGACTTCGTCCCCCAGCAATTCCGTGCTGCACGTCGAAAGCAAGCGTTGGACACTCTCGTTGAGCGCGCCTCGAACCGTCAACAGCCGTCCGTGCAGCCCGCTCTGACGGCCTCCCAGATCTGCCGCACGGCGTGGCCAATGGGGAAACAAAAGGATGCCTAGATCGTGCAGGAGCGCACCCAGGCCGAACGACTGGCGTAGCGTCAACTGGCGATCACTTCCCGGCTTGGTGCCGCCCTTGCTCGCGAGGACCTGGCAAATCGTGGCACCTTCCCAGATCGATGCCTCACCGCCTCCCTCGACGCCGGTCAAGCGCGTCTCGAGAAGGAACATGCCGCCAATGTACATTTCGAGCACATGGTGAAGGTGCCCCGTGGCGAAGCGTTCGCCAGCCCCCTGCCCCACTTGGCCGATCTCGGAAAGGATCCCCCCGAGGTTGAGTTCCTGTGGGAGCTTCAGGTGTTCCGTCGCATGGTGCTCGACCAAAGCGGCGAGCGCGGAGGAAAGCGACGGCAGGTGGAAGCGGGGCGGGGCGCCCTCCTGGAGGCCTCGCAGGCTTTCACGCACGATATACGCGAGGTCACAATACAGGCTGAGACGCTCGACCTCGATCGTCCGCCCTTTGAGCCTTTCTGGCTCTGCGAGGAGAGTCAGGCAGAACCAGAGCCGTTGCCAGGAGGAGAGGCGGGTGATCTCAAGGCCCGTCTCCCACGAGGCGGAAAGGACGAGGTCGAGCAAGGCAGGCGTGCAGTCCTGCACCGCCTGGAGAAACTCGACTTCGAAGGAGGCATGGTCTTCCTGGCAGGCCGGCCTTCGGAGCAGCATGCGTGCCCGGGAATGCAGGCTCGTCCAGCCTGCGATCAGGCCCAGAGCGCTCCGACCCTCGGCGACGCCAGGCAGCCTGGTTGCTTCTACAGCATCCGTGCTCGCCGCCAGGACCTCGATGAACTCTCGAAACTTGGCAGAAGAATCCTCAGGCGAAGAGCCAAACTGGAAGGCGATCCTGGAAAGCGATTCTGGTCCTTCGGGACCGGCGACCTCCTTCACCTCTCGGCCAGCGGCAAACAAGTCGTCCAACAGCTCCTCGAGAAGACGCTCCTGAAGGTGGCTCGTGCCGGGGAAGGCCTGGAATCGGTGAAGGTCCTTTATCGTCTGTTGAAGCCGTTCGCGCCACTTTGTAGCGGGAACCTGCACCGTGAGCCGTGCCGCCTTGAGAGCCATGAACGACTGAAAGAGGACACCCGTACCCATGGAGTTACGCCGAAAATCGCCGACCTGCTCAACCCTAAGCGTTGATGCAACGCGGCGAAACGTGACCTCCAACTCTAGCCGGCCACCGCTGTCACCGACCTTGGAAATTTTGAAACCTTCCACATCGGCCGTACTGGCTCGGGCGAAGATGTAGTCTTCGATGGGATTCGCTTCAACCCAAGTCAACCTGGGTACTTCAAGCACCGGGACCCCGCTCAACCTCCCTCGGCGAGGGGCCAGCCATTCTCCTGTTTCTTCCTCCATCAGATCAGCCATGTGAGCTCGCCATCGTACCTTGACATCCGATGGGAAGAAGGCCTTGCCCATCGCTTCGGCCAACGCACCCTCCGGCGAAGAGGCTCGCTGTTCTGTCGCGATGCGAAGAAAGCGCGCCAGCGTGTGCTGATGGAGGCCCTCCGTCAAGATCGAATCATTGTCCATCAGGGCACCCTTGCCAGAAGGTTCTCAATTCTTGCCAGGAGCTTGTCTCCGTCCACTGGTTTCGGAAATATTGCAATGTCCTGGTTCTCCTGCCGCAGCGCCTCGTCGACGTGATCATCTTGGAATCCTGAGATGATGATCACAGAAACGCTGCGGTTCACCTCCGCGGGCTGATTTCTGCGAAGGAGGCTCGCCCACAAAGCTCCTTGCGGCGCTCCCGCCGGAGGTTGCTTGCCGCGCAGCCAATAGAGCAGACGGCAGCCAGACCATACGTCCTTGTACGAAGACTCCTGCCCGATCGGGAAGACCTGGTCGAGGAGCACCAAGTCGTACCCCGTTTTGGAAAGGCTCGAAACCGCTTCTCCTGCATCAACCGCCCAATCGGTGGCGAGGCCGTATTCCTCCAAGACCGAGAGCTCGTACTGGAATCGGCCCTTGCCGTCATCGTCAACCCAAAGCACGCGCCGCTTTTTCTCCATTCAATCCTCGCCGTTACCCGGTCAGGTGATAACCCAAGGGAGATCCATCGTGAATCTTACCCGATACGAAGCCTGCGCATCTTCCTCTCGGGAGGAGATCGACGCCTCTCGCACCGAAGAGTGCGTGAGCACCCCATCGTGAGCGGCAACGATCCGCATAACCAAACTCAAGCCGACACCCTGGCCTGTCGTGGAGCGAAGCGAGTCGCGGATCGACCCTAGCTTCCCAAAACGGTAAATCTGGTCGCTCACGTCCTCCGGGATCGGAGTCCCGATGTCCTCGACCCAGACCCGCAGCATCCGGTCGATGGAGAGTGCTCCAAAGCTGACTGACCGGTTGAAAAATGCGTACTTGCATGCGTTATCCAAGAGATTGGACAGCGCAATGTCAAGCGCCTCGGCTTCGACGGTGGCCACTAAATCGAGGCTCTCAAATTCGAGCGTCAAGGCCAGCCCTCGTTGTTGTGCGATCGGTAGATACCGATCGAGGCAACGCTCGAAGATAGGGCGTACGTGCTCACGGCGGCGGACGACAACGAAGTCGCGGCTCAGGTAAAAGCGATGATTGGCCCGCCAGAGCCTGATGAGCTCAGATTCCAGAAGGATCTGCCGGCGCGGTTTCTCCAGACGGTCATCAGGCGCACCGACTTCCTGCGCCACACGTAAAAGTTGATTCGCAGCCGAAGTTAGACCCTGCACCGGGCCGAGGACGGTATGCCGGAACCTCCCCATGGTCTGGCGCCACTCCTCGCGCCGGATCTCGTTGTCGATCAGGAATGCAATATACTGGGTTGCCTTCTCGATGGTTTCGAGGTCGTCTGGGTAGAAGCTGGGCGAGTCGAGAACGAAGAGATGCCCCGTAAGACGTTTTTCGACCGGAAGGATGAGCGGGGCGATCACCCCATGCGCCGGATGATGGAACTCCCGCGGCCCGGCATCAGCATCAGTCGCCTTCGACAACTTGACGAGGGCGGCCAGCCTCCGTTGGCCCCCCTCCGATGCCAGTTGCAAGGAGGGAACGCTGTCTGGGCCGATGTTGCTGATCAGAACCAACTCGCAGCAGGGACGCTGCAACGCCTTTCGGAGCCAGGCAGTGAGCTTTTCAACCAGCGCTTGTTCGAATTTCTGACCGTAAAGTCCTGAGATCTCACCGATGATCCGCAGGAGATCACGCCAGTACTCACCGCTGCTCGCCTTGTACATCACAGCAGCCGCCCGGTGGGCTACCACCTCCGTGAGCATCTCCTGGTCCGACCCAAGGAAGGGGCCTGTGTTCGAAGTCAGTAGCTTGATGAGGCCCATCGTTCGCTGTCGATGGGTGATCGGGCAGACGAGCCAGGAGCCTACAGAGGCCCATCCGAGGGCCTTCTCGGTTCGCGCGAGGCTGGCACGGTCAAGCGCATTTCCGTGGTCATCTACCTCGAGTACTCTCATGATCCGCCGCTCAACCAAGGCTCTCCTCGTCATCGACTGGGGCCAATCCTCAAAATCGACGACGACTTCGCTCCTGGGCCGTATGCTGCAGACGGTCATCAGCTCCTCAGTTCCTTGATAAAGGATGACTGCCTCCGCACCGGTTGCCCGATAGAGTGTCTCCGCAACCCGATCAAGGACTTGGTCGGCCGTGATCTCGGCTGCCTCCTCGGGAACGCCGAAGCCATCGATCAGGTGGCTCGCCAATGCTTCCGGGAAGCGGTCGAGAAGTCCGCTGGCAGTCTGCAGATAGGAACGAGCGAAGTGATCAAGAAGCACATCCGGCAGAAGCAGCGGCTCGTAAGCCTCCCTCATGTCGAAAAGGGCAACCAGAAGCTGGGGAACCGAGCCGCTTCCCTCCGGCGCAAGGAGGTTGCGCCACGAAAGGTCGGGCAACCGCAGCTCCAGCGCTGCACGAACTGCGGCAGCCGGATCCCGGTCCGCCGGCGAGGGGCAGCGGAAGCGGGTCAAGCAGTCGGCGACCGAAGGTGGAATTGCCGAAGCTCCCTCCGCAGAGGCGGCAAGGAAGTAGTCTTCACATTGCGGGTCGAAGCGCAGGAGGATGGCAAGACGGGCGCTGGCCAGCGCCCGGACCCCCTCGGCGACGACGGACCACGCCTCTCCGATGCTCGTGCACTGGCTGAGCCGAGTGGTCAGATGCGTGATGGCCTGGAGCTCCTCCCGGCTCTTGAGGAGTTGGAGCATGCGGCGGCAAGCCATCGCCACGTGGGGAGCAAAGTAGAGAAGGGAGCCTGGGTCAATGCCTTGATCGTAGGGGCCGGGCGTCTCGCGCCAGACGGCCAGGGCGCCGATCGTCTGACCCTCCGAGAGCAGAGGGACGAATAACATCGTCTCTTCCCGATCGGGCGAGGGATGTTTCGGCCAGTGCTCTTTCTCCGGCCGGGCATAGACCAGGACTTTTTCCTCAGTTCCGCTCCAACCGATCTCCAGTTCCTCCCCGGGTTTCTTGGAGAATTGGGGGATGAGCAGCCAGGTTCCCTTGTGGACGACCCAATCCTCCATGCCTCGATCAGCGAGAAAGCGGGGTGGTTCCTCGGCTGGACCAGAGAAATCGGTGTTTGCGATCTGCCACATCTTGACGCCTTCGGAGTCGCGGACCATCACGAAGACTTTAGCTCCATGGGAGGCAAGCCGGTCCTTGACGATCCGAAGGGTCTCCAGAAGGTCGCGATGGGCTTCTTCAGTGCGGCCCGGCACGCTGAGCCGGAAGAGCGTGGACGTATCCTCTGCGCGCTGGTGCAGGCGCAGAGTGATGTAGAGGTCCGTCGCTAAGCCAAGAACCTCCGTACGCGCCTGCGCCGCGGCCGTTTGGGTTTCGAAGAGGGCAACCACCTCTCCATAGTGGGGCCCGCTCTCCTTGGCGCGGGCACGGATCACCCAGCCCTCTGGATGCCGGATCGTCGCGGGATTTTCGGTTGCCGGGAGCGGCTCCTCCTGGAAGGGTGCAGGGGATGAACCCGGCGTGACCGCGAACCAACTCTCCCCCTCCGCTCTTCGCTGCGGCCGGCGAATCCAAAGGGATTTGATGCCGGGCCAGGTTGCGTGTACCCTAACAAGATCGGCTAGCTGAGCAAACCATGCCGCTGAGGAATCGGTGCCATTCCCCGGGAGCTCGATCCGGAACGCGTCGGAAAATACCTTGTTGGCCACGGCGTGCAGAGTCGAGCGGCGCGCTTGGTCCGCAAGAAGAGTGACAGCGGGCCGCGCAATCGCCCGGAGGACCTCAAGAGCCGCAAGCTCGGACACTGTAGGAAGGAAGGGCTGTGCCCAATAGAGATTCAACGAGACGAACAGCGTTGGCGCTGGGCCGGTGAGCGCCCTTCCATAGTGCAAGACCGGCAAGAGGATGGCCGCTTCCAGAGCCCCAGGGCCCTGGCCAAGCTTCAGGTGTTGGCTGTCTCGCACCTTTGGGATGATCCGGATCTCCTGCCGCTCGTCAAACAGTGTCGCCGAGCCGGTGGGAGCCTTCCGGCGCTCCGCGTTGTCCTGCCATGGTTCGCGGACGACCCTCCCATCTTCGGTGCGGACGAAGGCCATGGCACCGCCGAGAGGCTTGAGAGCCGACACTGCGAGGTCGGCGTGCAGGAGCCGCTTCGCCGCCTGGGCTACGAGCTCGATGAGCTCTTCAGGAGCAACAGGCTCGGCCTGGGCTGCCTGTAACGCCTCCAGTTCCTCGGCCAACCGCCGCCGCGAGGGATTCTCCAAACGGGTCAAGGCCTCCGCCAGCGGTACAGGGAACCAGTCGGGCATCGGAAAGGCAACGACAGCCAACCCGCCAAGCCGGACCATGCGGCGGATCAGGCCCCTGGTCTGCTCACTCCGTTTTCCGACCATCACCACAGAAACGCGGGGTGCCTCCGGCCACCCGGCGATCGTGGCGAAGCCGCGCTCCCAGTCCTCCCCGACCCAGAGAAGCAGCGCGGAGCCGTCCGTGGCCTGCACGTCGGGGCTGGAGAAATCGAGCGTTCGGCAGGTGAACCCCGCGCGAAACAACGGCCCGGACAGCTCCTCCTCCGGCAGGTTGTGCCCCGGCAGTGCGACGAGCCGCGCGCTCGGTGGCATCTCACAGCCCCCAGGCACGCAGGCGTCGGTTGGCTTCCCGGTAAGCGGCGATCTGGTCGCCGCGGACGCTCAGCATCGTGGTCCTCATCCACGCTTCGACGCCGTCCTCCTCCAGCAGAGCTTTCACGTCGGCGTCGAGCTGTGCCACGTTTGGGGCGGCAAGCGCCTCCTTCAATTGGCGCCAGAAGGCTTCGTCGCGCGCGGCGAGCAGCCGGCGCAGGTTGGGCCAGCGTTCCACAGCGGCGATCCAGCGCGCGAGGGTTTCCAGGCTCTCGGGTGAGTGCTTGGCGAGGCGGGGGTCTTCCCTCTCGAACTCCAGAACCAGGCGGAACCGGTTCACGCACCGTTTGATCAGCCGGGGATTGGCGAAGACCGCCTCGCCGAGCGCCGAGGCCAGGGCATCCCGTTCGTTGCCGTCCTGCACTTGGCTCCCCAGGATCTTCTCGATCAACTGATCGACCTCGCCGCCCTGTGGCTGCGGCAGCTCGAACGAGATCGGAAAGAGCTTCTCGAGGTAGCGGTTCCCCTCGTAGCGGTTCACCCCCTCGTACTTGAGCGCGACGGCATGGGTGAGCACCTTGCGGTCGAGCGCGACGACGAAACGGCAGGGTCTCGTGCTCGCCGTCTGGTGGAGAAGCATCCGCAACGCTTCGAGCAGGCCCACGGCGCCTTCGGGGCCACAGCGGTCGAGATCGTCGATGAAGACGATCAGGGGAGCTTCGGCGGTCCAGCCCGTGGCGACGAGATCGCCGAAGTCCTTCTGGAGCTTGCCCGTCAGGTCTTCGGGAGGCTTCGGCTGGAGCGCCTTCTTCTTCTTTTCCTCCTCGTAGAGGCCGAACAGCCCTTCGACGACAAGGGAGGGGACCGCACCTCCCAGGAGCTTCGCGAGGCTGCCACCCGTGCTGAGGGAGAGGGTCAGGGCGGTTTTGAAGATCCGGGTGGCGAGCGAGGTTGTTTCCCTCTTCTTGTCCGCGGGGAGCTTCTCCCAGATCGCGCGAAGCAGGGCCGGCAGCAACAGGGCCTCGGACTCGTAGCGCCAAGCCTCGAAGAAGATCCGGCGCTCTTCCGGGACCTTCTGCTCAACCGCTTTGAGGAGCGTGGTCTTGCCGGCCCCCCAGTCACCGCTCACCAGGACGGGTGACGTCGAGGGGAGGTGCGGAAGCAGGGTGAACAGCCGGCCGGCGAGCTTCTCCAGGCCCGGCCAGAGCATGGAAGGGTCGTCTTCCGGCAAATCCTTGAGCAGGTTGAGCACAGTAGCAGGCCTCCGGCGCCCTGAACGTCAAGGGACACTCAAAAGCATACTCGATCTGCGGCTGGAAAGAGGACCGCACCGGCACCCTGGGCTCTCCGCACCTCCTGGCGAAGGCGCTCAAGGCCGGGCCTTCGGCCCATTATCTTGAATGCCGGCGAGACGCCGGCGGTCCCAGGGGCGCGCGCGCCGGTTCCTCCTTCTCCTGCTGGCCACCGTGTCAGCCATCTGCCTCCGGAAAAGCCGAGGAGTACGCATCACCGAGACCGTCGCCATAGCCCCAGCCGATCTTCTCGGCCGACCTGGCGACCTCCCGAAGCCGGTCTCGAAATGCCGGCTGGTCCGGATACGGAAGGTCCTTGATGGCCTTGATCGCCCTGGCATACATGTTCACGAGCGCATCGTAGAAGCCCTCGTCGATGTCGCCGTAGTCGAGCGTGAACTGGTTGCCACTTTCGACGAAATGGACCATCAGCTCGATCTCTCCGCGCGCATCACGCGCGGCCGTCCGGTATTCGCTGATCGCCTTCTTCGCCTTGGAAATCTGCACCGGCTGCCGGCGGAGGACATCCGGATACATGCATTTGGCAATGACCTTCTTGTAGGGGGCAAGAGGGTCCTGCCCGAGGCCCAGACGAGCGTCCACGAACTGCTGGTTGCTCGCCGAGAGACCGTGCAAGTCTCGGATGAGCTCCAGGAGCGCGGCTTGGTCAAGGCCCGAGATCGCCGCCTTCACGGCAGGCCAACGCGGCTTCGGCTGCTTCTTGGACTTCAATTCAGTTGTCCCCGATCGTCGTCATCGCTTCACCTCCAGAGTCATTCTTCCCTCATCACCATATCAAAGCGCGGCTTCACGCGGGGAACGCCTGCTTCTCCCGGGAGGACGCCCAGCGCTTCTTTGTGCAGTTGCGCTTACCAGTTGTGCGAGAAGTGACTCCGCATGTGCAGGCGGACGATCCAATTGTGCGAAATGGGGCTGCGATCCCAGCCGCTGAAGCTCCAGCGTGCAATTTCATTTCAGTTTTGTACGACCGCGGAACATAGTTGTGCGACATCATGAACTGATTGTGCGAACCTGCCTCCGGAAGACGCGTGGCGAGGCCTGAATGGCGAAGGCCGGCGGATCGCCCGCACAATCTGTTGTCTTCATTGTGCGGGCGGATGATCCAATTGTGCGGGCGGACTCTTCAATTGTGCGACGAGGTGGCGCGCCAGCTCGATCCGGAGGGCGAATTGTGCGTAGACGTTCTCACCTTGTGCGGAGAGTTGACGCTTCCGCACGAGAAGACCGCCTGCTTGTGCGGGCCCGAGTCCGGCTTCCCGGTCAGAGGGTGCGTGGAGCTCCGCGCCCCTCCAGCCACTCTCCGAGCGCCTCCACCCGGGGTGGTTGCAGCAGGGAGTAGTGATCCCCCGGCAGTATCTGGACCTCCACCCCTCCCCGCGCCAGCCCGGCCCAGGCCGGCTCGGTCTCCGGGAAGGCGGCGGCCGAGACTTCGGCGCGGAGGAGGGTGAGCCGGCCGTTCCAGGGGCGGGGGTGCCAGGTGCTCAGGGCGCGGCGGTTGGCCTGGTAGAGGGCGAAGCAGGCGCGGAGCTGGCCGTCGGTCACGCCGGGCGGCAGGTCCAGCCCGGCCAGGCGGCTCCGGTCGATGGCGAATTGCGCCAGCTCGGCGGACGGGTCCGGGGCCTCCGGCGGGCGGCGGGGCGGTGGCGGATCGATCAGCGTGAGGGCGGCCGGCTCGTGTCCGTCGGCTTCGAGCTGGAGGGCCATTTCGAAGGCCAGGACGCCTCCCAGCGACCAGCCGGCGAGGCGGAGCGGTCCTTCCGGCTGGATGTCGCGGATCGCTTCCAGGTAGCTCGCGGCGAGCGATTCCAGGGTCCACGGAGCTGCGAAGGTCTCCGGGTCCGGCGCCTGGAGGCCGTAGACGGGGCCTTCGAGGCTCCGCGCGAGCGGCAGGTAGCACGCGACGTTGCCTCCCACCGGGTGGACCAGGAAGAGCGGGGGCCGGCCCTCTCCGGGCTGGAGGAGGACGAGCGGCTCGCGCGGAGGGTGGTCTCCCTGGCGGAGGCGGCGGGCCATCTGCTCCAGGACCGGCGCCTCCAGGACGGCGGCCACGGGGAGGCGGACGCCGAGCTGCCTCTCGATGATTCCCACCAGCCGCATGGCCAGCAGGGAATGGCCGCCCAGGGCGAAGAAGTCGTCGTGCACGCCGACCGGGCGGACGCCCAGGAGGTCTTCCCAGATCCGGACCAGGCCGAGCTCCAGCTCGTCGCGCGGCGCCACGCAGGCGCCCGCGGGCCGTGCCGGACGGCCGGGCTCCGGGAGGGACCGCCGGTCCACCTTGCAGTTGGGGGTCAGCGGCATCTCGTCCAGGAGGACGATCGCCGCGGGCACCAGGGCGCGCGGCAGGCGTTCCTCCAGGAAGGCGCGCAGGTCGCCGGTATCCACGGAATCCGCCACGGCGTAGGCCGCCAGGACGTCCTCCCTCAGCACGGCGACGCAGCGGCGGACCGCCGGATGGCTCCCCAGGACGGCCTCGATCTCCCCCGGCTCGATGCGGATGCCGCGCAGCTTGACCTGGTGATCGATTCTGCCGAGGATCTCCAGCTCTCCGGTGGGGAGCCAACGCGCCAGGTCTCCGGTGCGGTAGGCGCGCTCCCCCGGCTCCGTGGCGCCGGGGTCGGGCACGAAGCGCTCCGCCGTCTGCTCCGGGCGCCCGAGGTAGCCGCGCGCCAGGCCCGCACCGCCCACCCACAGCTCCCCCGGCACGCCCGCCGGTTGCGGGTCCCCGGAGGGCGACCTCACCGCGGTCCGGACGTTCCCGAGCGGCCGGCCCACCAGCGGCCGGGACGGCTCCGGCCCGATGCGCCGCACCGCGGTGTCCACCGTGCACTCGCTCGGCCCGTAGACGTTCCAGACCGCGGTCCCGGCGAGCCGGCCGAGGCGGTCCCAGAGCGGCGGATCGATCGCCTCGCCTCCCACCAGGATGCGGCCCGGCAGCGGCCCGCTCCACCCGGCGTCGAGCAGGGCGCGGACCTGCGACGGGGTGACGTCGAAGACGTCGATGCGCTCCTCGGCCAGGAACCGGGCGAGAGCCGCGGGATCGGCCCGCACCGCGTCCGGCACCAGGCAGAGGGTCCGGCCCTGCGCGAGCTGGATGAGCTGCTTGATGGCACCGTCGAAGAAGAGCGGGCCGTTGACGCTCACCCGCAGCCCGGGACCGCTCCCCCGGTAGATGGTGGCTTCCAGTGCGGCCAGCAGGTTGAGCACGGCGCCGTGGCGGATGACCACGCCCTTGGGGGCTCCGGTGCTGCCGGAGGTGTAGACGAGGTAGGCGGCAGTGTCGGGGGAAAAGGCAAAGGACCCAAAGGACTGCAAGGACTGCAAGGACGACAAGGACGAAGAAGAGCACTCTTGGGGTGTCAGCACCACCGCCGCCCCGGCATCGCGCAGCACCGGCCCGAGCCTCTCCGGGTCCGCCACCACGAAGGCGGCTCCCGCCAGGAGCACCCCCACCACGCCCACGACCAGCTCCACCGAACGCTCGATCGAAAGCACCACCCGGTCGTCGGGGCGCACGCCGCGGGCCTGGAGGTGGCGGGCGAGGCGCGTGGCCCGGTGGTGCAGCTCGGCGAAGGAGATCCGGCCGGCGCCGTGGAGCACCGCGGGGGCGTCCGGGGTGTCCCGAGCCCAGGCGGCGATCCTCTCGGGGAGGAGGGGGCCGGCGGGCACGGGGGCCACGGTGTCGTTCCATTCCCGGACCTGGGCCCGCTCCACCTCGTCGAGCAGGGGCAGCTCGAGGACGGGGGCTCCGGGGGCGGCCAGGGCTTCCCG
>Ga0209682_10000197_pt1 | contig 20514 bp, 16 predicted proteins | sample DOMMetBare2Fresh_2_FD_187471 | JGI IMG/M metagenome (GOLD analysis project Ga0209682, IMG submission 187471) | Wetland sediment microbial communities from St. Louis River estuary, USA, under dissolved organic matter induced mercury methylation -... | ecosystem: Environmental > Aquatic >... | reverse complement strand
GGCCGGCCCAACCGGTGTACCTCGTGCGGCCTGGGCTAATGGAGGTGCTTGTGAGCTTCGAATCGAGAGACCTGACCACCCACCTGATTCCCGGAAACGAGGGGCACGGCCTTTTCGCCTGCAACCTCTGCAATTCGAGCCCCGGCGGAGCGCCCAAGCCGGCCTGCCCGCCGCCCTCGAAGTGCCAGGGCGCCTCGGTGAAGCCGCCCAAGAAGCGCGACGCGGAGCTGCACGCTCACGCTCTCTCCGCGCTCCAGGGCCAGCTCCGCGAGACTCTGCAGTCAATGCGGTGAGCCCGCTCCTGCATCACGTCTTCCGGGCGAGCCCCGCCTACGAGCTGGTGCTCTTCGACCGCCTGTCCGCGGAGGAGCGCAAGGCCCTGGCGGATCTCGCCCGGGATCCCGATTTCTACGGTGTGCTCCGGCCGCGTGGAGAGCCCGGGCGCGGGCTCAAGTCCGCCGACCGCGACACCGCGCTCCTCCTCCTCACCCTGCGCGAGCCCGGTCCCCTGCCCGCCTACGCCCTGACCCAGCTCGGCGAAGGAGCGGAGCGCGCCGTCGCCCGCTTCGTGGCCGACGGCGTCCTCGAGGTGGCGCAGGACGGCACCTTCGTCTCCGGCCCGGCGGCGCTCGGCCTGCTCGCCGGCAGGGCGGCCGATGCAGGGCCCGAACGCCCCCAAGGGCGCATCGCCGCCCTGTCGCGGGCGGCGCTCCTCTGCGCCCAGGCGTTCCCGTCCGACGATCCGCGTCTCCTCGCGCTCCGCCTCTATGCCTACAACCGCGTCCCGCTGACCCCCTCCTGGAAGCGGCGGCTGCCCGATACCGCCGCCGTCGAGCGCCACCTGGGCATCGCGCCGGGCGGGCCGCACCGCAGGACGCTCGACCGTGCCTGGCGGCGGCTCTCCGACCGCGAAGGGTGGATCTCCTGGGCCTCGCGCGCCGTGGAGGGGGGCGAGGAGAGCGCGGACGCGCCGACCTGGAAGCTCTACGTCAGCCCGCGGCCGGAGAGCCTGGCCGAAGAGGGGGCCGCGGCCTTCGGTGACGTCCTCGCGGCCCTCGCCGCGGCACGCGCCCGGCAGTTCAAGGTTGGGAACGAGGCCGGCGGCCTCCTGCGCGCCGACAAGATCGTCGCCTACTTCCCGAGCTTCGAGCGCCTCGCGGCGGCGGCGGACGCGGTGGTGGCCCGGCTCGCCGGGGCCCCGGCGCAAGGGGTGCCGTTCACTTCCGAGATCGGCGGCGGCGGCCTCCTCTCCTGGGGGATGGACCCGCCGCGCTCCGAGCGCGCCTGGAGCCTGGGGGAGAGCTGGCGCGCCTGGCTCGCCCAGCGCCTCGCCCGCGACCTCCTGGCCGCCCGCCACGCCGCCGGATCGGCCACCGGATCGAAGGCCGAGCCCTGGCGCTTCGCCCTCGACCGGCTGCGTCTGGAAGGGATCGATCCCGCCACCTGGACGCCGGGTGCCCTCCTCTGGCGGGAGGGCTGATTTCCGCGATGGCGATCACCGATCCCCTGGTCCTGCCCAAGGACGTGATCCTGGTGCCGGTGGCGGAGCTGCCGGAGGAGACCCGCGCCCGCTTCACCCACGACGAGGGGGACTGGGCGATCACCCATCCGCGCGCCCGCACGCCGTCGCGCGTCCTGGACGCCTCATCGGCCGCCCTGGTGGAGCAGTTCCGCGCGCCGCGGACCATCGCCGAGGCGGTGATCCGCTTCAGCCGGGAGCGGGAGATGGACCCGGAAAAGACCCTGGAGGAGGCCTATCCCCTGCTCGAGCGCCTGCTCGCCTCCGGCTTTCTGGTGGAGGAGGGAGCCGCCGACGCCGCGGGGATCAAGCCCTCGCTCCATCCCGGGGAGGAGGTGGCGGGCTGCACGGTCGTCGAGTGCGTGCAGGGGCTGGAAGACACGGAGCTCTATCTCGTCCGTACCCCGGAGCGCGGTGCCGGAGCCTTGAAGATCGAGCGTCCCTCCGTGGCCGGCCGTCCCGGCAGCCTCTTCGAACGGGAGGCGGCGATCCTCCGCCACCTCGCCGGCGCGGGATGCCCCCGCCTCGTCGCGAGTGGCTTCCTCGACGACGGCCGCCGCTGGCTGGTGACGGAGTGGTTCTCCGGCGTCGACGCCGCCACCGCCGCGGCGGAGTTGCAACGCCAGGGGAGCGAAGGCCGTGCCGGGCTCCTGGCCCTCGCCAGCCGCATCGCCCGCGCCTACGCCGCCCTCCATGCCCGCGGCGTGCTGCATGCCGACGTCCATCTGCGCAACGCGCTGGTGGGGGCGGACGGGAGCGTCCACCTCCTCGACTTCGGGTATTCGCGCTGGGACGCCGCGCCGGCCGAGCTGGCCGACCCGCCGCGGGCCGGCGTCGCCTTCTTCTACGAGCCCGAGTACGCCGTCGCCGCGCGGGCCGGCCGGGATCTTCCGGACGCGACGCCCCCGGGGGAGCAATACGCGGTGGCCGCCCTCCTCTACGCGCTGCTCTCGGGAGCCCATCCGCGCGATTACTCGCTCGACAAGGACGAGATGCTCCGCCAGATCGCGGAGGAGCCGCCGCTCCCCTTCGCCGAGCGCGGCGCCGATCCCTGGCCGGAGGTGGAGGCGGTGCTCCGCCGCGCCCTGGCCAAGGACCCGGCGGAGCGCTTCCCCTCCATGGCCGACTTGGCTACGGCGCTGGAAGGGGCCGGGCTGCCGGAGCGCACGGCGCCGCGCTCCCGGGCGAACGATCTGGCCGATGCCGAGGCGCTCCTCGAGCGGATGCTGGAGCGCGTCCGCCCCGGTGGCGACCTGTTCGAGAACGGCGTCGCCACAGCGCCCACCGCCTCGGTCAACTACGGCGCGGCCGGCATCGCCTGCGCGCTCCACCGGATCGCCCAGGGACGGGCCGACGGCGAGATCCTCGCGCTCGCCGACCTCTGGGCCGAGCGGGCCGCGGCCCTCGTTGAGAGCCCGGGGGCCTTCTACAACCCGGAGATCGAGATCGGCGAGGAGCTGATCGGCCCTACGGCCCTCTACCACACCGCCACCGGCGTCCACGCAGTGCGGGCGATCGTCGCGCACGCCCAAAGCTTCGAGGGCCTGCGCGACCAGGCCGCCGGAGCCTTCCTCGACGCCGTCCGGGAGCCGGGGCCGAACCAGGACCTCACTCTGGGCCGCTCCGGGCTCCTGCTGGGTGGAGCCCTCCTGCTCGACGTCCTGCCGGAGGGGGAGACCCGCCGCCGTCTCGCCGGCTGGGGAGAGTGGCTCCGCGAGCGCCTCTGGGACGAGCTCGACACCCAGCCGCCGATCCGCGACGAGGACCTCGGAATCAACCTGGGCCTCGCCCACGGCTGGGCCGGCCACCTCTACGCCGCCCTGCGCTGGAGCCGTTCCGCGGGCAAGGAGCCGCCCGCCCGGCTCCCCGCGAGGCTCGAAGAGCTCGCCGCCTGTGCCCGTCCCTGGGGGCGCGGCGTGCGCTGGCGCTGGCAGGGCGTCGAGGGGGCCGAGAGCATGCCCGGTTGGTGCAACGGCAGCGCCGGCCACCTCTTCCTTTGGACCCAGGCCGCCGCAGTCTACAGAGAGCCGCGCTGGCGCGACCTCGCCGAGCGCACCGCCTGGAACACCTGGGAATCCTCCGACACCGTCCTCAGCCTCTGCTGCGGCCTGGCCGGCCGCGCCTACGCCCTGCTGCACCTCTGGCGCCAGGGAGGGGGAGAAGAATGGCTCCAACGCGCCCGCCGTCTCGCCAACCGGGCCGCCCGCGGCGCCGCGCATCCCGGCGCCGAGACGCCCCAGAGCCTCTACAAGGGTGCGATGGGCGTCGCCGCCCTCGCCGCCGACCTCGCCCGGCCCGAGGGGGCGGCGATGCCGCTGTTCGAAGCGGAGGGGTGGTAGGGGGGTGCGGTATACTTCCGAAAGACGCCATGGTGACCAGCATCCACATCCCCAAACCGCTTCTGGATGCCGTGGACCGCAAGGCCCGGTCCCTCGAGATGAGCCGTGACCGGCTGATCGTCCAGGCGATCGAAAGAGAGCTGGCGCCGGGAGCCGACTGGTCCCCCGGGTTCTTCGAGCGCCTGCGCGCCGTCGACCCCGGCACCGTCGCCGCGGTGGATGAGCTTCTGGCCTCGGTGCGGCAGGCCCGAACGTCGAAGCCCCCGAGCGCCCTGTGAAGCTGATTCTCGACACGAATGCGGTGTCGGCTCTCATGAAGGGAGACGCCCGGGTCGTCGAGAGGCTCCGCCAGCACCGCAAATCCGAGGTGAGCGTACCGCAGCCGGCCCTGGCGGAAATCGCCTACGGGATCGAACGGCTCCCGCCCTCCAAACGGAAGAAAGCCCTGCAGGAGCGCTTTGACCTGGTTCGGGCCGAGCTCGCGCGAGCGGAGTGGACGGACGAGGTCAGCGAGTGCTTCGGAAGGATCAAGGCCGCGCTGGAGAAGAAGGGCCGGCCCAACGAGGACTTCGATGCCGCGATTGCAGCCCATGCGCTCGCGGCGGGCGCGGTTCTGGTCACCGCGAACCTTGATGACATGGAGAGAGTCCCGGGGCTCCAGGTGGAGGATTGGACGGCCGCGTAAGTCTTTCCAGTGGGCCGCCGAACGGCTGGGCTGTTCCCTGGCCCGCCTCCTCACCCCGGCGATGCATGCCGCCTGCAAGCGAGAGCTGAGCCGCCGCTTCGACTGAACATTTTGGCCCGCTTCCGTGTCTAAAGAGAAGAGACCGAGAGTCCGGCCCTTGGAGGGCGGACGCTGCGGCAGGGGGGACGCCCGAGCATGAACACCGCGACAGAGCTCCGGAAGTCGCTTTCCGAGGACGGGACCACCGGGAGCGGCCACGGCCACCCGTCCATCGAGACTCTCCGAGCTTACCAGAAGGGCCTGCTGCCGGCGGCGGAGAAGGAGCGCATCCAGGACCACTTCGTCTTCTGCCGGGATTGTTCCGAGACGATGCTCGACCTGGACGTGTTCTTCAGCAAAGACCCTGCACCAGGCCGGCAAGATCCCGAGAAGCTCGTCGCCGCCTGGAACGACCTGGTCCACAACCTGGATCAGGCACCGCGTTAGACCTCTCCTGAATGTCCTCCTTTGAGGCTGCCGTGGAGGGCCTCGACACCCTCCCGCGGCGGATCTTCCTGGAGGGTGCGCGCGAGCCCCACGCCGATCCGGATGGGTTCATCCTGCGGGCCGGCTCCGTCCTCGAGCCCCGGGACCTGCTGGCGGAAGCGGCCGTTCTGGTCGCCGGGCCTCCCTGGATCGGCAAGACCACCGTCGCGAAGAGGCTGTCTCGATTCCTGCAGGAGACCACGTCCTTCTCCTGGCTGACCTCGTTCGACGAGCGCGAGAGCGGGGCCTCCGAACCTCTCTGGTGGCCCGACTGGCTGGGCGGCACGGGTTCCGCCGTCTGGATCATCGACGCCGTCGACGAAGATGCGCGTAAAGACAGACAGTGCTTCCGTATCCTGAGGTCGATCCGGGAGCTGTCTCCGGAGATCCGCGCCCGGCTCCACCTGATCGCCTTTTGCCGGATCAACGAAATTCCCCCGGGGTTCGAACGAGACCTCGAGGAGATCTTCGGGGCCTTGCGGCGTGTGCGGCTCGCCGGGCTCGACCGGGACGCGGCGCGCGAGCACGTCGGGCCGGGCCGCTTCCGCCGCGTCTGCGAGCTGGTGCGCGGCAACGACCTCCAGCCGCTCGCCCCCTATCCGGCGGTCCTCACCTGGTTGGCGGAGCGCGGGGAAGGGGAGATCCTCACCAAGCCCGATGTCTGGGAGGGTGTGCTGAAGGACCTCCTGCGCGAGAAGCGGGACGATCCGGCCCGCCCCTCTTTCCACGTCGAGATCGGTGAGCGCCTGGGCGTGGCGTGCAAGCTCGCGGCTCTCACGACGTTCTGCGGGATCGGGGACGTCGATCCGGAAGAGGGGCTGGAGAGAGCCTTTCCGGAGACGGCGCATGGATTCGCCGAGAACCGCCGCGCCGTGCGAGAGGCCTGGAGGGGATCGCTCTTCGAGCGCTTCGGACGCGGGTACCGGTTCTGCCAGGACCACGTGCGCCAATGGCTCACCGCCTTCGCCCTGCGGGAGATGACGCCGCCCCAGCTCAAACCGTTACTCACCTTGGAGAACGGGGATCCCGACCCGAGCCACGAAGGAGTGGCCGGGCTACTCGCCCAGATCAGCCGGCACCCGGAGGTTAAGGACTGGCTCGTGGCCGCTCATGGAGGACTTCCGGTTGGGGACACGCCATGGTCCTTGCACGAGGCGTCTCGCGCTCTCGACACCTTGCAGGACCTCGCTCGCTCCTCTCCCTGGGGATTGAGCGTGTGGAGGCAGGAGGGTCTCAAGTCGTTCGGGAGAGTGCACGGCATGGGCGAGGAGATCGCCCGCCGGCTGGAACTGGACCTCCATCCGACCGAGCAGCAACTCCTGCTCGAGCTGGCTCTGGTGATCGACGCGCCGGAACCCGTGGTCCCTGCCGCCCAGATTCTCCAGGATGGCCGCCAGGAAGAACGGGTAAGGGGGCGGGCGGCGAGCCTCGTCGCGGCCCTTGGAACTGCGGAGCAGCTAGGGCCTCTGGAGGTGTGGGTCGAGGCGATGCAGGAGTACCACGGGAAGGCCGTCCTCTCGACCCTCGAGGTGGCGTTCTACAATAAAGGGCTTTGGGGCTTCGAAAAGGCTGCCGAGCGTGCCCTCTCGGGAAATGCCTTGCGTAAAGCTTTGCTGAAGTACGTCCTACCTCCCGCTCCAGTGCAGTACGACTTGCGCAGCGAGTGGCTGCAGCACAGTTTGGTAGCAGACTTGACCCTCGACCGCGCGCGTTGGTTGCTCGGAAACCCACGGCTCCCGAGGACGAATCGCCAATTGTATCCCCTGTTGGCGAGCGCCTTGGCAAAGGTCTTGGAGCAAGACACCCCCGAGGAGGCGGATGTCGCGATTCTGGTACCCCTCCTTCTCGAAAATGCCAACGATGCCAACTTCGAGGAGGAAGGAAAGATCCGCCGGTTTCTCGGCAGGAGTCCGGAGACCAGGAGGGCGCTGTTCCAGGAGGGCTTGTTGCGCGATCCGCAAGGCGAGGGCGCAGAGACCTGGGTCTGGAGCAGTGTCCTGAACGGCGAGGATGTGGCCTGGTTGCTTGATCTGTTTCGTACACGAGAGGAACAGCAGGACTGGCTGTTGGAGCCCCTCTATTTCACGGCTTACCGCGAGGGCGCCACCCCGGTGGTCCGTCGCCGTGTCCGGCGGGAGTTGCGTCGCGCGGATGCCGAGAGGCTCGATGCTCTGGATCGAAAACGAAGGAGTTGGCGCGCATCCAATCAGGCATGGCGGCGGAGAGAGGAGGGAGAGGCGCCCCCTACGTTCGAGCTTGCACCGCTGGTGCGGGAGGCTCTCGATTCTGCAGAGATCGAGCTGCGCCACAAGATGCTCAACCTTTCCTGGTACTGCTTCGAGCCGCCGAGCCAGCGGCCGAGCAACTTGAGTGGCCGATGGGAGGACCTTCCGGCTGAGCTGCGCGGTGAGGTGCTGGCGGTCTGCCGGGAGGCGCTCGCGCAGTGTTCGGCGACCCCCATCCCCGATGGCTCCAGCTACTCTCGCTGGACGAGTTGGGAGGCAGCTTGCTTCGACCGGCTCTTGAGCGAGGATGCCGCCTTCGTCCTGACTCCCGAGATGATCGAGAAGTGGCTTCCGGCCCTGCTGAGAAACTGGGTGTCCGGCTCCGGCTACGAGCCGGCCCTCCGGCGGTGTTTCGAGGTCGACCGGAACCTTGCGGAGGGCTTGTTTCATGAGACAGTGCGCCGGTCGGTACTGTCCGAGAAGAGCACCTACGTCCTTCAGAATCTGCCGCCCGAGCTGTGGAGCGAGCGCTTCTCCGGCCTGCTGGAGGCGATCGTCGCGGCTGAGGAAGCTGTTCGGGAGATGCGGATCGACCTGCTGGCGCAGATCGGGAAGGTCTTTCCGGTGCGCGCGCGGCCGATCGCCCTGGCGTGGGCCGAGGGACCGGACGTGCCTCTGCGGGAGGCAGGAATCGATCTCCTCCTGATGGTGGCTCCCGAGGAGGGCTGGCGGCATCTGAAGGAGCATCTGAAGGCGCTGGCCGAGCGCGAGACGCCCAAGAAGGACGTTTTCCTCCGCATGCGCTCCCTTCTGCCTCACCACTACGGGCCCTCGGCGGCTTTCAGCTCCTGGCCTGCCGTGCAGCTCGCCGAGCTTGAGGAGCTTCTTCTTTCGTGCGTTCCCTCGGAGAGTGATCCGGTGTGGGAGGAGGGGGAGGGCCGCAGCCTGGGTGGGGAGAACGACCTGCGCGCCGTGCGGGACCACCTCCCCCAACTCCTCTATCAGCGGGATGGAGAAGGCGACCACGAAGCCCTCGAAGCCCTGGCGGCCAAGCACCGTCGCATTCGCGAGTGGCTCGACGACGTGCGCGCCCATCAGGGGGCGGAGAGCGTGATCGCCGGGCTTGGTCGGGGAAGCCGCCCGCCGACGGGGCGGCGGGTCCCACCGGCCGATCTTTTGAACCTCCTGCAACACGCGGAGCACCGCCTCCTCGGCTCCGCCGATGATCTCCAGGATGCTCTGCTGGAGGAGTTGGGGCGCATCCAGCTCGATGCGCGTCAGCACCTCTCGATGCTCTATCGGCCTCAGCCTGCCAAGGGGCAGAAGCGCGAGCATCTCCACGAGGACGCCCTCCAGGCCTACCTCGCCTGCCGGCTGGCCGACCGCCTGCCGAGGGTTCTCGGAGAGAAGGGGCTCAAAGTCGAGCCCTCGGTCGACCGGGAGACCCTGGCCGCGGGCAATACGCGTAACGACCTCAAGATCCAGTCCCCCTCAATGGACGGGAGCCGGCTCACCGTCATCATCGAGATCAAGTGGTCGAGTAACGCCAAGGTCAGGACCAGTCTCGCCGGCCAGCTCGGGAAGGACTACCTACTCCGGAATGGCCTCACCCACGGAATCTACCTCGTGGGGTGGAACGGCCCCACCACGCGTTGGCCGAATCGTGAGGCGTGCCGTGCGGAGTTGCTGGAGCAGGCACAGCGGTTCCGTGCGGAGCATCCAGGGAGGCACATCGACGCCTTCGTGATGGACCTCGCGGTGTAGGGGCAACCCTTGTGGTTGCCCTTCCGGGGCCACCGTGGTCGCGGGGCTCCGCAGGGCAGGCACAAGACCTGCCCCTACGAAAAGACCGGTTTGGCCGGCGCCTCACCTGGGCGGCACGGCCCGAGGGGAGGGGGCGGCGATGCCGTTGTTCGAAGCGAGGGGGTGGGATCGATCCGTCCAATCCGTCCGATCCGTCCGATCCCAATGGCTCCCCCGGGCCTGGGCGCCCTCTCCCGCTCGTAGCTCAACGACCCGCAGGCGCCACGCTCAAGATCCGCTCGATCTTCTGCGGATCCGCCGGCAGCAGCCCCGCCGCCGGCAGGCGGGGGACGAGCCGAGCCCAGCGCTCCTCGCGGGTGAAGACGTCGCGGAAGAGCTTGAGGGCCTCATCCTCCTTGCCGGCGGAGAAGAGGCTCACCGCCTGCCAGAAGGGGAGCTCGGCGATCTCCGGGGCGAGGGCCGCGGCGCGGGTGTAGTGCTCCACGGCCTTGGGGATCTCCTGGAGCGCCACCGCTTCGTCTCCCTGGTTCATCTCGGCGTAGGCGCGGTGGAGGTTGAGGAGGCGGCGGAGCTCGACGAGCGGCGCGGGGTTGTCGTCCACCCGCAGGTCCACCAGGCGGTCGTTCCAGGGCGCTCCGGTGGAACGGGCGCGGACGACGACGAGGGCCGCGCTCTGTCGGCCGCGGATGTCGCCGCCCTCTTCCTGGGCGGCTTCGAGCGCCGCCAGCATCCGGTCGGCGAGATCTCCCTTGGCGGACTCGAAGGCCCGCGCCATGGCGGGCCAGACCGTGGGCTTGTCCATGAGGTTCGCCTGCACGGAAAAGCCCGCTCCCGCCTGGTTGCCCGCGGCCGCGATGCACGAGGGCCCGGTCCAGGCCGCCACCCGCCCCTGGGCATCCACCATGGCCACCTGGCGGACGTCCTTCTGGGGATCCTGCGCCAGGAGCAGGTCGAGCGCCTCGCGGGCCGATTTCCCCTCCTTCATGAGCTGCAACCCTTGCGGCCCGTACTCGATCCGCGTGAACGACTGGGTGGCCACCGCGCCGACGCCGGCTTCCGCCCAGGGGACCCCGGTGCCGACCTGGAACCAGTGGCTCTGCACGGCGACGCCGAAATCGCCGGTGACCGGATCGCGCGCCACGATCGAAAACGTCGCCTGGACGGGAAGGGGAAGGATGGCGATCAGCAGGAACAGGACGGCGGCTCGCTTCATGAGACCTCCGGAAGGCTGCTCTTTCGCCAAAGAGAAAAAGCGCCTAGAATTGTAGGGTTATGCGGTTTCTTCCGCTGGGTGGGGCGCTCGCCGCGACCGCGGCGCTCCTGGCCCTTCAGATCGCCCTCGGAGCCGAGCGCATTCCGCCTCTCCTGCTGGCGGCCGGCCTCGCCATCGTCTGGCTCCTGGCGCTCTCCGCCTTCCTGGGCGCCCGGGCGCGGTTGCGGGGGATTGCGGCGGAGCGGGCACTACGCCAGCTCGGCACCGAGATCGCGGAACGTGCCCGCAGCGTCGAGGCCCTGCGGCGCGAGGAGGAACGCTACCGCCATCTCTTCGAGCGCAATCCGGGTGGAGTGTACCGCAGCACGGTGGACGGCAAGCTCCTCGATTGCAATGAAGCCTTCGCCCGCATCTTCGGCTATCCGGACCGGCAAGCCATCCTCGCCCAGCCGGCGCCGGTGCTCTACGCCGATCCGGCCGACCGCACGGCCCTGATCGCCCGGCTGCTGGAGGAAGGCTCGCTCCTCCAGGTGGAGGTGCGCTTCCGGAAGGCGGACGGGGAGGACTTCTGGGGGCTCATGTGCGAGAGCCTGCTGCCTGCCGAGGACGGCGCACCGTCGATCCTCGAAGGGACCATCATCGACATCACCGCGCTCAAGCAGGCCGTCATCGAGCGGCGGCAGGCCGAGGAGGCGCTGCGCGAGAGCGAGTCGGGCATCCTGAGCCTCTACAACATCGCCTCCGCGTCGAACCTCACCTTCGAAGGAAGGATCCAGGCTTTGCTGGACCTCGGCTGTCAGCGCTTCGGCCTGGAGGTCGGCATCCTCGCGCGTGTCCAGGGAGCGCGCTACGAGGTGGCCGCGGTGCGCTCGCCCGACAACTCCATCATCCGCGGCGTGGTGCTCGAGCTCTCCGACACCCGCGACCGGGAGACCCTGGAAGACCGCGCCATCGTCGCCTACGAACGGCCGCGGACCTCGCCGCGGGGCATCCATCCGGCCTTCGCCGCCTGGGGCATGGAGTGCTACCTCGGCGCCCCGGTGCGGGTGGCCGGGCGCATCTTCGGCACGCTGAGCTTCGGCGCGCCCGACCCGCGCCCGGCTCCCTTCAGGCCGTCGGATCTGGAGTTCCTGAAGTTGATGACCCTCTGGCTCGGCGGTGAGCTGGAGCGCGAGCAGCGCAACCGCGAGATCGTCCTCTTGAGCGAGCTGGGCGGGCTGCTCCAGACCTGCGCCACCATCGAAGAGGCCTACCAGGTCATCTCGCGGCAGGGGCGCAAGCTCTTCCCCGACCTCGCCGGTGCCGTCTACCGGCTGAGCGTCTCGCGGACCGACCTGGAGCTCGTCGCCTCCTGGGGCGAGCCGGGATCGCTGCCGGACGCCGACTTCTTCCGCCCCGAGGACTGCTGGGGCCTCCGCCTGGGGCGCGACCACTGCGTGGAAGACCCGGAGAGCGACCTCATCTGCCGGCACGTCGGCGAGCAGGACCCGCCGCGCTACATCTGCCTGCCCATGATGGCGCAAGGCGAGGCCCTGGGCGTCCTTCACCTGCGCATCGATCCGGCGGTCGCCGCGGCCGGCGGCGTCTCTCCCCTGAACGAGGGGCGGCGGCGGCTGGCCTCGGCGGTCTCCGAGCACACGGCGATGGCCCTCGCCAACCTGACCTTGCGGGAGACGCTGCGCCACCAGTCGATCCGCGACGCCCTGACCGGCCTGTTCAACCGCCGCTATTTCGAGGAGTCGCTGGAGCGGGAGATCCGCCGCGCCCGGCGGCGCGGCGTGCCGCTCGGCGTGATCATGCTCGACCTCGACCGCTTCAAGGTGGTCAACGACAACTTCGGCCACGAGGCCGGGGACGTGCTGCTGCGCACCCTGGGCGAGCTGTTGCGCCGCAGCGTACGGGGGGAAGACGTGGCCTGCCGCTGGGGCGGCGAAGAATTCGCCGTGCTCCTCCCCGAGGCGAGCCTGGAGGCGACGCGCCAGCGGGCGGAGGAGCTGCGTGCCGTGGTGCGCGGCCTCCAGGTGCCCTACCAGGACCGCGTCCTCGGCCCCATCACCGTCTCCCTCGGCGTGGCCATCTTCCCCGACCAGGGGCTGTCCGGCCAGTCCGTCCTGCGCGCCGCCGACGCCGCCCTCTACCAGTCGAAGGCCGCCGGCCGCGACTGCGTCACCGCGGCGCTCCAGATCGCCGGGTGATGTATAATTCCCCCACCGAAGCAGCACCGGCTCGTCGAGCATTTCCATTGCAATTGAAAGGGATGGGGTTCAGATGGAAGGACGGAAGTTTGTCATTTTCTGGAGTCTTGCGATTGTGCTTCTCTTCGTCGGCCTGGGGATCTACACCGTCTCGAACGTCAACCAGTTGCGGTTGGACGCCGTCGCCCGGCACAACGCCCGGATCGATCCGCACGCCGTGGAGCCCGGGCGGACCGCGGCCGAAGACACGCTGCCGGCCGGCGCCCATCCGCGCAAGGTCACGGTCGGCATGTACGTGGACAACATCGCTTCCATCTCGATCCTGGACGCCAACTGGACACCGGTCTTCTATATCTGGTTCCGGTGGACCGGCGATGACATCGACCCGGGCGAGACCTTCAATATCGTGGAAGGGGAGATCCTCTCGAAAGTGAAATTGAACGAGGAGGTGATCAACGGGGAACACTATGTCCGGTATCTGGTGAAGGCCCAGATCACCAAGTTTTTCAGCCCCGCGCGTTTCCCGGTCGACGATCACCTTCTGACCCTCGCGATCGAAGACGGGAAATCCCCATGGCGAGATCTGGAATACGTGGCGGATACGGAGGCGTCGAACATCAGCTCGCGGGTCAAGATGCCGGGGTACGTCGTGCACAAGTCGGGCATGGTGGTGAAGCCGCACACCTACAAGACCACCTTCGGCGATCCGCGCCTGCCCCCGGACAGCCGGGAAACGTACTCGCAGTTGATCTATGGCATCTGGAATGCGCGCCCGGGCCTGGGGACGTACTTCAAGGTGTTCGTGGGGCTGTTCGCGGCGATCGCCATCGCGCTCCTGGCCTTTTTCATCAAGCCGACGGACGTCGATCCGCGGTTCGGTCTGGGCGTCGGAGGCTTTTTCGGAGCCGTGGCCAATACGCTCCTCTCCGCCTCGCTGGTCCCCGATGGCGGCACCCTGACCCTGCTCGACATGGTCAATGGCGTCGGCATGATCACGATCTTCCTGACCATCCTGCAGTCGACCATCTCGCTGTACATCTACGACATTCAGGGCAACGTTGCCCTCTCCCGGCGGTTCGACCGCGTCTCGTTCATCCTGTTCGGGACCGGGCTCGTGATCATCAACGCGCTGCTTCCCCTGGCCGGGATGACGCGGTAGGCGCGCGGCGGCGCGAGGCTCGCTGCCTTATCGCGCCGCCGTCATCACGATCTCCACCTTCGCCCCGCGCGGGATCGCCGCGACCGCGTAGGCGGCGCGGGCCGGAGGGCTCCGCGGAAAGTAGGTCACATAGACCTCGTTCATCGCCGCGTAGTCGTCGATGTCGGAGAGGAGGACCTGCACCTGCACCACGTCCTCCAGCCGGAATCCCGCCGCCTCGAGGATCGCCTTGCCGTTCTCCAGCGCCCGCCGGGTCTCCTCCTTGATGCCGCCGGGAACGAGCTCCCGCGTCGCCGGGTCGAAGCCGATCTGCCCGGCCACCCAGAGCATCCCGCCCACCTGGATGCCCTGCGAATAGGCCGCGATCGCGGCCGGAGCGTTCGGCGTCGAGATGACCCGCCGTTGGGCCGCCACGGGCGGCTCCTCGACCGTGCGAACCGCGACGCAGCCGGTGGAGAGAAGGGCCACGAGGGCGAGAAACCACAGTGTCTTCATGTTGACTACCCCCTTTGCCCGTAGCATAAGCCGGGCTCGCGGCCTCGCGGTACCCGACTCACCAGCAGCCGGCTGGTGAGGCCAACTTTCCGGTCCGCCGGGTTCATGTCGTAGAATACGAGAATGCCCGCTGGCGTTCTCATCCGGATGCGCGAGAAGGTACGCAGGCGGCTTTACGTCATGACGATTCACGCCGAAGAGGAGATGGACAACGATGGCTTGTCCGTGTACGACGTGGAGAGCGTCATTTTGACAGGTGAGCTCATCGAGAGGCAGCGTGACCGGAAGACCCGAGAACATAAGTATCTGGTCCGTGGCGAAACGGTTGATGGCCTCAGCCGTGCTGTGGTCGTGAGCAGATTTGGCCCGACGGACAAGCTGGTCATTTTGACCGTTTATGCTGATTGAGTGAAGGAAGCTGAAATGATCTGCGACATTTGCGGTAAAGGTGAAGCCCAGATCAAGTACATGACCCGCAGCTATGGGAAGGGAAGCAATCTCTTGGTGATTGAAGATGTACCGGTCGTGGTGTGTCCAGCCTGCGGGGAGAGCTACTTGACGGCTGAGACCCTGCACGAGATCGAGAGGATCAAGCTCCATCGCCGCAGCTTGGCGAAGCCAAAGAGCATCGCCGTCGCCCAATTTGCATAGCTGGCCTACCGCTCCTGAAGCGGATGGGGCTGTCCTGGCCCGCGGGAAGGCTCCGGCCTTCAATGCATCTGCTGATGCCCGCCGGGCCCGCAACCCGCCCCCGCTCCTGCCGCCGGCATCGCATGCCCCGCATGCCCCGCCATCCCCCCATGCTCGTGCCCAACCGCCCGCACCAGGGTCACCACAGCCATCGCCAGCAGCAGCACCCCGCCCGCCCGGGCCAATCCCCGCCGTGCGCCTTCGGACAGCGTGACCCCCACCAGGGCCGCCGCGGCGAGAGCCGGGATGGTGCCGAGGGCCACTCCCGCGAGAATGGCTGCTCCCTGGGCGGGAGAGCCGGTGGCGGCTGCGGCGGCGAGGCCGGCGTAGACGAGGGGGCAGGGGAGGGTTCCGAGGACGAGGCCGATGACGAGGGAGGAGCCGGCGGGTCTCTCTTGCAGGAGGGGGCCGAGGAAACGCTGCCAGACGGCGGCGAGGCGGATCGTCCAGGCGCTCGGACGGCTGCTGCGCAATCCGAGGAGGGTCAGGCCCGCCAGGGCGAGGACGACCGCGGCGAGGATGGCCAGGAGACGGCCGGTCCAGGTGAGGGCGGTCGAGTGCACCAGGGCTCCTCCCAGGAGGCCGGCCAGGGCTCCGAGGAAGGCATAGGTCGTGGCCTTGCCGAGGTGGAGGAGGATCTGGTTTCCCGCCAGGCGCAGGCGGCGTTGCCGGTCGCGCACGGCGAGGGCGACGGCGAAGCCTCCACACATGCCGGCGCAGTGGACGGAGGCCGCCGCGGTCAGGCCGGCGGCGACGAGCCAACCCGGATAGCTCATGCGCTGTCTCCATGGGGGAGGGGGAAGCGGGCCAGGCGCTGCGAGTGGAGGACCACGAGGAGGCTCGAGGCCACCATGCCCACGGCTCCGAACAGCGGATGGAGATGGCCGGTCACCGCCAGGCCGAGGCCGACGCCGTTGTAGAGAAACGCCCAGGTGAGGTTGCGGCGCGCGGTCTGGAGCGTCTTCTGGCCGAGGTCGAAGAGCCAGGGGAGGCGGCTCAGGTCGCCGCCGAGGATCGTCACGTCCGAGACCTCGCGGGCGAGATCGGTGCCGCTCTCCAGGGTGATGGCCACCCCGGCGTTGGAGAGGGCCGGCGCGTCGTTGATGCCGTCGCCCACCATGGCCGGGCAATCCCCGGCGGCGACCGCGGCGCGCACCCGGTCGAGCTTGGCTTCGGGTGCCAGGCTCCCGGTGGCCGCGATCCCCGGCAGCCGTTCGGAGAGGTGCGCCACGGCCGCGGCGCCGTCGCCGGAGAGGACCTCGACGGCGAGCCCGCGAGCGGTCAGGGCACGCACGGCTGCGGGCGCTTCCGGCCGCAGCTCGTCGCGCAGCACCAGCGAGCCGCGCCAGAGGCCGTTCACCGCAAGATGGATCACGGTGGCGCCGGGCTCGTCGCAGCCGGGCACCGGACCCACGTGCTCCGCGGTCCCCAGGCGGGCGGGGAGGAGCCGGCCGGCGACGTCGAGCAGGGCCGTCACGCCGCGGCCGGGGAAGGCGCGGAACCCTTCACAGTGCGGACGGGGAGCGTCCCCCGCCGCGGCACGCACGGCGCGGGCGATGGGGTGCTCCGAGCCTTCCTCCAGGGCGGCGGCGAGGACCAGGACGTCCTCCTCGGTGGATCCCGGCGCGGTGTGCACCCGGACCAGCCGCAGCTCGCCGCGGGTGAGGGTACCGGTCTTGTCGAAGAAGACCCGGCGGCAACGGGCGAGGCGCTCGAAGACCTGCCCGGAGCGCACCAGGACGCCCGCGGTGGCGGCCCGGCCGGCGGCGGTGGTGGCGGCGAGCGGGGTGGCGAGGCCGATGGCGCAGGGGCAGGCGATGAGGAGGACCGAGAGGGTGTTCAAGAGCGCCACGCCGGTATCGGCGCGCAGGGTCCAGAACCCGAAGGTCCCGAGGGCGAGGAGGAAGACCAGAGGTACGAAGCTCGCGGCGAGGCGGTCGACCAGCGGGGCCAGAGGATAGCCGCCGGCCCGCGCCTGTTCCACCAGGCGGACCATACGCGCGAGCGTCGTCTCGGTGCCGGCGCGTTCGACTTCGAGGATCAGGCTGCCGTCGAGAGCGAGAGTGCCCGCCGCCACCCGGGTGCCGGGTGCGCAGGCGATCGGCAGCGACTCGCCGGTGATCTCGGCCTGGGAGATGCTCGCCTCGCCCTCGATCACCACGCCGTCGGCGGGGAGGCGCTCCCCGGGCCGCACGCGCAGCCGGTTGCCGCGGACGAGCGCCGCGACGGGGATCTCTTCCTCGGCGCCGTCGTCCCCCAGCCGGTGCGCGACGTCCGGCATCTGGCGCGCCAGGGCGGCGAGCGCATCGGTGGTGCGGGCGCGCGCCGCGGCGTCCAGATAGCGGCCGAGGGTCACGAAGAGGAGGATGCCCATCGCCGTGTCGAGATAGAGCGGGCCGGTGCCGAGGAGGACGGAGCGCAGCGACAACCCATACGCGGCGAGGACGCCCACGGCGATGAGGGTGTCGGTGTCGATCCGCCCCTGCCGCCCGAACTGGCGGAGGCCCCGGGTCAGGAACGGCGAGCCGAGCAGCAGAACGGCAGGCGTCGCGAGCGCCAGGAGCGCCCAGCGCACCCAGGCCTCACCCGAAGCCCGGTCGGCCTCGGCGCCCCCGGTATAGAGGACGAAGGAGAGCATCATCACGTTGAGCGCCAGGAAGGCGCCCATCCCCACGGCCATCAGCAGCCCGGTGGCCCGCCCATGCCCCGCCCCGCCGCCGCTGATCCGGTGCGCCAGGGCGCAGCCGCTGCAGCAATAGGCCGGCCCCTCCTCCCGCCGCTCGCGCAGCCCCGCGTTCAGCGGGAGCCCGCAATGCGCGCAGAGGGGGAGCGGGGCGGGGAGAAAGGCCGCGGCCTCGGCGACGCTCATGAGCCCTCACCCCCGGCCCCTCTCACAACGCCGGCCGCTCCGCCACCGGCTTGCCGCTCTCCAGGTCGAGCATCACCGGATGCGCCTTCTCCGCGGCTCTCCAGGTGAACACCATGATGCCGATGAAGAGGGCGGTGATCAGCAGGAGGAGGCCTTGCAGCAGGCGCCCCTCCGATTTCCAGAACGATGCGCGCGGAATCATGAGGCCCCCTTGCCCCGCGTCAGCACGGCGCCGGGAAAGCGCTCCGCGCCGCGGGGTGAATCGACGATCCAGGTGAACGATTGCAGGCCGCGGCGGCCCGGCGTCTCGGGGAGTTGCACGACGAGCGTCCAGCGCTCTTCCTGGCCGGCCGCGACCGGTTGCGTGGGGCCGCCGGTGACCACGGCGTCGGCCGGGAGCCCTTCGGCGCGCACGGCGAGGGCGACCGGCTCGCGGCCGCGGTTGGCGGCGCGCAGCAGGAAGTGCGATTCGGCGACCGCGGCGCGCGGCGCCACGTCGGATTGGAGCGGCGCGAGCTGGAGGGACAGCGTGTCGCGGTGCGCCAGGGCGACGGCGAGGACGGCGCCGAAGCCGATGGTCGAGACGGCGACCAGGGTGCGCTTCAGGTCCCAGCCGCGCCAGGAGAAACCGGAGAAGTCGAAGGCGAGGAGGCCCGGGCGGCCCTTCTTCGCCAGGATCTCGTCGCAGGCGTCGATGCAGGTGCCGCAGCGGGTGCACTCCATCTGGAACGAGCCGTCGCGGATGTCGATCTCCATCGGGCAGCGGCGCACGCAGAGCTTGCAGTCGATGCACGGCCCCGTCTCTTCCGAGTAGCGGACGTGCAGGCTCTTGCCGTCTTCGAGGAGCCCTTGCAGCAGGCCATAGGGGCAGGCCGAGCGGCAGAAGCTCTCGCGGACGAACGCGATGTCGAGGTAGGCGAGGAGCGTCGTGGCGCCGCCCACCGCGCCCAGCCAGAGCTGGAGGTCGAGATGGACGAGTCGGCCGACCACCACGGGGAGCGGTGCGAAGTAGCCCATGAAGAGGACCGAGGCGACGATCGACATCCCCAGGATGGCGGAGTGCGAGAGGACCCGCGCCACCCGCTTCTGGAGCCGCGGGTCCTTGCCGCGCAGCAGCCGCTTCGCGATCGCGTCGCTGTCGTGGGCGAGCTCGGAGAAGACCATCTGCGGACAGGCATAGGCGCAGTAGACGCGGCCGAAGATGAGCGACAGCGCGCCGATGAGCCACATGACGAACATCAGGGCGAGCCACAGATAGGTCCACTCGTCGAGCCAGATCTCGCTGCCGAAAACGTGCAGGCGCCCCGCCGGCAGGTCGAACCGGAAGAGATCGAACAGCGGCAACAGCGCGAAGACCGCCAGGAAAAAGAGCTGAATGACCCTGCGCTGCCGCGTATAGTGCCCGGTCCATCGCGGCAGCGGGGAGGCGGTCTTCTTCCCCCTCTCCCGGGGTTGGGGGGAAGGGAGATGGGAGAGGGGGCCAGGGGATGAGGATTCCAAGGGATGCACTACGGGACCACCCTTCAATACCTGAGGCGGGGGTTTTCCCCCGCCACGACCTCCAGCTCGCGATGGAAGATGAACCGGCGCATGGTGAACGCATGCGTTGGACACCGGGTGGCGCACATGGAGCAGCGGATGCAGGCGGTCTCGTCCTTGAGCATCACGCCGCCGTAGGCGTCCAGCTCCTCCTGCGGGCATTCCTGGAGCTCCCGCGGATCGATGCCGAGCGTCTCTTCGGCGAGGGTGAGGAGGCGCTTGTCTTTCGCCACCTGGGAGAGCCCCACGAGATGCAGGCAGTCGCTGGGGCAGACGTCCACACAGCCGTTGCAGGCGATGCAGAAGCTCCCCTCGAACCAGGTCTGCACGTCGCAGCGCAGGCAGCGCGACGCCTGATGGCGCGCCTCGGCCTCGGGGAAGTTCTCCTCGACCAGGCGGTCGCCCGCGAAGGCGATCTCGCTGGGGCGCGGCGCGCGCGACGGTGGCAGCTCGCGGGCGGCGATCTCCCAGTCCTGCGCCATGGTGTAGACCGCGGGCTCCCAGCGGGAGCGCAGCGCGACCGTGGTGGTGGTCTTCCTGAGATAGTCGTGGATGCCGCGCGCCGCCACCTGCCCCGAGGCGATGGCGTCGATGAACAGGCGCGGTCCGAGCACCACGTCGCCGCCGGCGAAGACGTCGGGGCGGGTGGTCTGGAGGGTGTCGGGGTCGACCTTGATGAGGCCGCGGTCGGTCAGCTCGACGCCGTCCTCCGGGCGGAGGAAGTTGAGCTGCGCCTGCTGGCCGATGGCGAAGATCACCGTGTCGCAGGGGATCGCCTCGCGCACCGCCTCGTCGAATTGCGGATGGAAACGCCGCTCGGAGTCGAAGACCGAAAGGCAGCGCACCACTTCGAAGCCCTCGACCCGTCCGTCGCCCAGGACCGCGCGCGGTCCGAAGGAAGGATGGAGCTCGAGCCCTTCGTGCAGCCCTTCGTCGATCTCGATCGCATCGGCGGGCATCTCCTCGCGCGATTCCAGGCAGACCACGTGGACCTCGCGGACGCCGGCCCGGCGGGCCGCGGTGCGGGCCACGTCGGCGGTGATCCGCAAGTCCTCGAGCTCCTGCTCGGCGGCCTGCTCTCCGGCCGATGCGTCGGTCTGGCGCAGCGCCGTGCGGGCGACGTCGAAGGCGACGTTGCCGCCGCCCACCACCACCACCCGCGGACCGATGTCGATCTTCTCGCCGAGGTTGGCCAGCTTCAGAAACTCGATGCCGTTGACCACGCCGGGGAGGCCGGCGCCGGGGATGTTGACGGTGCGGCTCCCTTGCAGGCCGGCTCCCAGGAAAAAGGCGCTGA
>Ga0209682_10000196_pt1 | contig 20533 bp, 14 predicted proteins | sample DOMMetBare2Fresh_2_FD_187471 | JGI IMG/M metagenome (GOLD analysis project Ga0209682, IMG submission 187471) | Wetland sediment microbial communities from St. Louis River estuary, USA, under dissolved organic matter induced mercury methylation -... | ecosystem: Environmental > Aquatic >... | reverse complement strand
CTTCGAGGACGCCGCGGTTTTCGGCGAGGGCGGTGGTGGTGAGGGTCTTGGCGTCCGCCTCCGGCAGGACGGCGGCCACGAACGCCTCGTATTCGACGAGCCGAGCCGGGCGCGGACGGCCAACGGGACCGGCTGGGGCTCGACGAGGGTTTCGTCTCCGGGTACGGTCTTTTCGATGATCACCAGCTCGCGAGCCGGAGCGAATGCTTCGCGGATGACCCCCCAAAAGAAAACCGGCCGGGGTTTCCCCCGGCCGGCCGGAACAACGTCGTCGTGGGTGGTGGGGCCTACGCCCGGCGCCGGCGGCGCAGGGCGAGAGCGGCGCTCGTCGCGAGCAGGACGGCGAGGGCCGCGAGGCCGAGGCTGCCGAGGGTGGGGACCTCGACCGGACTCTGCGAAACGGTCACCGAGCCCGAGCCGGTGGCCGTCGTCGTGCCGGCTCCGGTGGCGGTGGCGGTGTTGGTGCACGTGCCCGTCTGGTTGACCGTCACCGTCAGGTTGCAGGTCGCCGAAGCGGTCGCCGCCAGGGCTCCGACGTTCCAGGTGAGGTTCGGGCTGGCGAAGCCGGCGCCGCAGTCGTTGGAGACGTAGGTGAGGCAGGCCGGCAGGCTGTCCGTCACCGTCACGCCGGTGGCGTTCGACGGGCCGTTGTTGGTCACGGAGAGCGCGAAGACCACGTTGGCGCCGAGGCTGATGGGGGGCGCCGTCACCAGCGTCTTGGTCAGCGCCAGGGTTGCCGAGCCGGTGAGCGTGTCGGAGTCGGTCGCGCTGTTGTTGCCCGGGACCGGATCGGGCGTGCTGCTCGCCACCGTCGCGGTGTTGTCGAGGGTGCCGGTCGCGGCGGGGCTGATGGTGCAGGTCGCGGTGTAGGTCACCGAGCTGCCGGCCGGGAGGTTCAATGCCGCGTCGCTGATGTTGCCCGCGGCCGGTCCCGCGGTGTTGCCGGTGGCGCCGCCGGCGGCGACGCTGGTCCAGGAGACGCTGCTGCAGGCCGCCGGGAAGGTGTCGGTCACGCTCGCCGGGCTCGCCGCCGACGGGCCGGCGTTCGCCACGGTGATCGTGTAGGTCGTCGTGCCACCCGGGGTGGCGGAGGCGACGCCGTCGGTCTTGGTGACCGACAGGTCGGCCGAGGCGCAACTGAACGTGTCGATGTCGAGCGACCAGCTATCGAGGCTGCCGCCGTCGCCGGACAGGTCGTCGGAGATGGTGAGCGTCCAGGTGCCGTTCGGGTCCTCGCCGATGAACGCAGCCATCGCCTCTTCGGGGACGAGCGGCGAGGCCAGGGTGAGGTTCACGTAGGCGTGGTCGGTCACCAGGCCGTCGTTGGTGGTGTACGGCACCGTGCCGCCCGGGTTCGCGTCGTCGTTCCAGACCGTGCCGTTCCAGACGTTGTCGTTGCCCGCCCCGTTGTCGGTGGTGATGGTGACGACCGTCCCGGCGGGCGAGGTGAGCGTGATGTCGAGGTCGGCCGAGAACGTGTGGGTGATGAAGGTCGTCAGGTCGACGTCGAGGATCGAGGTGCCGGCGCCGGAGACGACGAGCGTCGAGGAAACCACGGCCGGACCGGTCGGGATCGCCACCGGCGTGGCCTGGGTCGCCGTCGGCACGGTGGTCGAGGTCGGCGCGCCGGCGAACGTCGTCACGGCGAGCGACCAGCTATCGAGGCTGCCGCCGTCGCCGGAGAGGTCGTCGGAGACCGTGATCGTCCAGGTGCCGTTCGGGTCCTCGCCGATGAACGCCCCCATCGCCTCTTCGGGGACGAGGGGCGAGGCGAGCGTCAGGTTCACGTAGGCGTGGTCGGTCGCGAGGCCGTTGTTGGTGGTGTACGGCACCGTGCCGCCCGGGTTCGCGTCGTCGTCCCAGAGCGTGCCGTTCCAGACGTTGTCGTTGCCCGCCCCGTTGTCGGTGGTCAGGGTGACGACCGTCCCGGCCGGGGAGGTGAGCGTGATGTCGAGGTCGGCCGAGAACGTGTGCGTGATGTTGGTCGTCAGGTCGACATCGAAGAGGTACGGCCCGGCGCCGGAAACGACGACCGTCGAGGTCACCACCGCCGGGCCGGTCGGAATCGCGACGGGCGTGGACTGGGTGAAGGTGGCGGTCACCGGGCCGCAGCCGGCCGGGGTCGTGGGCACGACCTTCGTGGGACCCGTGCGCCGCGCGGCCGTGGCGGTGGCGCCGTTGATCCCGAGCTTGCCCGGATCGTCGCCGCCCAGCGCCGCCGAGAGATCGCGGTAGCGGCTCTCGGCCGCCGCGTAGTCCGCCGCGGCCTGGGCGTTCGACCCGACCTGTGCCTTGAGGCCTTTCATCTGCTGCGCCAGGCTGAGCATTTCCTGATAGGCCGCGTTCTTGTCGACCGCGGCCGATGCGAGGCCGGCGCCGCAGAGCAGCGCGATGGCCACCATCACGGCACAGGCACTCCGGGTGCTTCGGGAAGCAAGGTCTTCCATTGTGAACCCTCCTCGCTGCTGAGAACGAAGCTGCTTTCGATGATCCATGAGCCGCGTCATGGCGAGCGGCCCCACTTTGAGCGCGTGTCAGGGCGGACGAAACGGCATTCCACAGGCTGAAGCGGCATGCTAAGCGAGAAACCTCGCGAAAAGCAAGCAGAGGGGTCCAGATTTCTCCCGATGTCAGCCCTCCGCGAGGCCCAGGTCCACGTAGACCGCGTCGAGCACGGCCCGGATGCGGCGCTCGTGCCGTGCGTTGTCCGGCAGGCCGTTGAAGGCGAGGGCCACCACGAGCTGGTGCACGGGGTCGGCGAAGGCGGTGGAGGAGCGGTTGCCGCTGTGACCGAAGGTGGGGGGCGAGGCGTGGTGGCCGTAACCGTAGGGGACGGTGTCGGCGCCGTACCGGTTCGAATTGAGGATGAAGCCGAGGCCCCAGTCGATCGGATGCTTGAACGTGGCGTCGACCATCCCCTCGCGCTGCCGGGAGGTGAACAGGTCCACCGTCTGCGGCAGCAGGAGACGCCGGCCCTGGTAGCTGCCGCGGGCGAGGAGCATCTCGTAGACATGGCTGAGCTCGTGCAGGGGGCCGTAGCCGTTCCCGCCGGGATGCGGGCGGGTACAGCGCTCCTCGGTCTCCCAGCCCAGGGTTTCCGGCGGCGTCTTTTCGGTGTTCCACATGACCGCGATCCGGTCCTCGCCGCGGTACGCCGCGTAGCGGTCCGCCGGCATGCCGATCCAGGAGTCGGTCATCCCGAGGGGAAGGAAGATCTCCTCGCGGGCGTAGGCGGCGAACGGCCGGCCGCCGACGCGGCGGATGACCTCGCCGAGGATGAACCAGCTCGACGCCAGGTGGTAGCCGGCCTTCTGTCCCGGCACCCAGCGAGGCTCGGGCTTCATGGCGCAGATGCGCGCGATGATCGCGTCCCAGCTCTGGCCGGGCCAGCCCACGTCGAGCAGGCGGATGCCCCCGGTGTGGGTGAGGAGGTGGCGCAGGGTGATCCCCTCCTTGCCGTTCTGCGCGAACTCGGGGAGATGGGCGGCGACCGGATCGTCGAGCTCCAGCCGGCCGCGCTCCCAGAGCTGGCCGATGGCCACGGCGGCCACCGGCTTGGTGGAGGAGAGCCAGAGCATCAGGTGGTCCCGGGTGAGCGGCACGCCCGGGCGGCTCTCGCCCAGCGCGGCGTCCGCCACCGTCGCGCCGCCGTGCACGGCCCGGAGCTGGGCGCCGCGGTGCATCCCCGCGCGGATGCCCTCTTCGATCGCCTCGCGGGTCCTGGGGAGGCGGTCCATGCCGATGGATTCCATGCGGGGGCATTGTATCCGTCCACCCGCTCCCGTGGCCGGCGCAAACAGGGCGGTGAAAAGTTGTCCCGTCTGGAGGCCCGGCGGGCACCTGGTAGAGGTGAAGGCAGACGGATGTTTTTTGATAGACTCGGTCAAGTTCCGGGTTTTCACCGACGTCCGGTCCGGCCGTTGGTGCTCTGTATTCGTGCTCGTTGCCTCCGGTGCATGTGTACCGGTTGTTCATCCCTCAAGGAGGATTTGGAATGAGAAACCGTCAGACGGGTGTGCGATGGATGGCCGCCCTGGGCGCGGTGGCTCTGCTCGCCTTTGCGGGCAGTGCCGTCGCCGGTCAGCCCGACCCGAAAGTCTCCCAGCTCTCCGGTGTGCAGGCGCACGTCGATCCGGCGACCGGCCAGCTCCGGCAGCCGGCTCCCGCCGAGATGAAGGCCTACGTGGACGCGGTCCGCAAGGCCTTCGCGGCCCGCGTAGCCCAGCGCACCGAGGCCGTCACCCAGCACGCCGACGGCAGCCGCTCGCTCGCCCTGGGCGCCGACACGCTGAACATCTGGGTGGCCACCATCGGCCCGGATGGCTCCTTGAGCCAGGCTTGCGTCGAAGGTGCGGAGGCCGCCGCGCACGGGGCTCCGGTCCTGGAGGTGAAGTGATGAAAGCGAGCAAGCTCCTCCTCGGCTGCGCCCTCGCCACCGCCCTCGCCGTGGTCCCCTCGGCGGCCTTCGCCGCCGCCAGCATCTTCATCGTCAATGACGACGGTCCCGGCGAAGGGTTCAACGACCCGACCCCGGTCGCCCCGGTCGGCGGCAATCCGGGCACCACGCTCGGCCAGCAGCGCCTGAACGCCTTCCAGTTCGCGGCCGACATCTGGGGCGCGGCCCTCGACAGCCCGGTGCCGATCTACATCCTGTCGAGCTTCGATCCGCTGCCGTGTACGGCGACGGGCGCGACGCTCGGCGCCGCCGGCGCCCTGGAGGTCTGGGGCGACACGCCGGGCGTCGAGGTGGAGGGCACCTGGTACCACGTGGCTCTCGCCAACAAGCTGGCCGGCTTCGACCTGTCGCCGGATCCGTTCGGTGAGGACATCATCGCCTTCTTCAACACCGACCTGGACAACCCGGTCTGCCTCGGCGCCACGGGCTGGTATTACGGCCTCGACGACGCCCACGGCACCAACATCGACCTGGTCACCGTGCTTCTCCACGAGTTCGGCCATGGCCTCGGCTTCGCCAACTTCGCCAACGAGTCGACCGGCACGCTGCTCGCCGGCTTCCCGGACATCTTCACGGTCTACAGCCTCGACAACCAGACCAACAAGCACTGGTCGGACATGACCGTCGCCGAGCGCCAGGCGTCGGCCTTGAGCACCAACCACGTGGTCTGGGACGGCCTCCACACGACCGCCGCGGTCCCCTCCACCCTCCAGTTGGGGCTTCCCCAGATCAACCTGCTCTCGCCCTTCAGCCTGGATCCGATCCGGATCGGCGCGGCGGCGTTCGGCCCTGCGCTCAGCTTCCCGGGCATCTTCGACCACGTGGTCCAGGCTCTCGATCCGGCGGACATCGCCGGTCCGACCACCTTCGACGCCTGCTCGCCGCTGACCAACGCGGCCGCGGTGGCCAACAACATCGCCCTCGTCGACCGCGGCACCTGCGGCTTCACCGTCAAGGTGAAGAACGCCCAGAACGCGGGCGCCCGCGCCGTGATCGTGGCCGACAACGTGGCGGGCAGCCCGCCGGCCGGTCTCGGCGGTGTCGACGCGACCATCACGATTCCGTCGGTGCGGGTCTCCCTCGTGGACGGCAACCGCATCAAGACGGCGCTCGCCGGCGGCCCGGTCTTCGTCAGCTACGGGATCGACAAGACCCAGCTCGCCGGCGCTGACCGTGCCGGGCGGGCGCTGCTCTACGCGACGAACCCGGTGATCTCGGGTTCCTCGATCTCCCACTTCGACACCATCGCCTTCCCGAACCTCCTCATGGAGCCGGCGATCAACGCCGACCTGACGCACGGCCTCGACCTGACCCTCACCCAGATGACCGACATCGGCTGGTTCTCGGATGGTGACGGCGTGCCGGACGGCCGCGACTTCTGCATCGGCACCGACCCGAGCGCCACCGTGGTCATCGACGGTTGCAACTCCGGCGTGCCGAACTCGCCGGTGTCCGGCGGCTGCAGCATCTCCGACCTGATCGCCGGCTGCGCCGACGAGGCCCACAACCACGGCCAGTTCGTGAGCTGCGTCTCGGGCGTCACCAACGCCCTCAAGAAGAGCGGTGTGATCACCGGCGCACAGAAGGGCGCGATCCAGAGCTGCGCGGCCGGCTCGTCGCTCCCCTGACCCCCGACTCCCTGATCAATCCCCGCTGCACCCCGAGGAGCCGGCGCGCGCTGCGCCGGCTCCTTTCTTTTGGAGACGGTTCGGATAGGCTGTGGCCATGCGTTTCGAGACCTTGGCCGTCCATGCCGGGCATGCGACCGACCCGGCCACCGGCGCCGTGGCGCCTCCCTTGCACCTCTCGACGACCTATGCGCGCGATCCCGCGGGTGTCCCTTTCGGAGGGCATACCTACATCCGCGAGTCCAATCCCACCCAGTCCCAGCTCGAAGCGGCTCTCGCGCCGCTCGAAGGGGGAGAGGCGGCCCTGGTGTTCGCCTCCGGCATGGCGGCGGGCATCGCCCTCCTCCAGACCCTGCCGCCCGGCTCTCACGTCCTCCTCCCGGACGACGTCTATTACGGCTTCCGCGTCGCCGGGGACGAATGTCTCCCCGCCTGGGGGATTCAGGCGGAGAGCGTCGCCATGGACGACCTCGACGCCGTCCGGGCGGCGCTCCGGCCGGAAACCCGGCTCGTCTGGATCGAATCGCCGTCGAACCCTCTGCTCAAAGTCGTCGACGTCGCCGCGCTGGCCCGGCTCGCGCGCGAGGCCGGCGCCGTGTCGGTGGTGGACAACACCTTCGCCACCCCGGTCCTGCAACGGCCCCTCGACCTCGGAGCCGACGTGGTCCTCCACTCGACCACCAAGTACTTCGGCGGCCACAGCGACGTCCAGGGGGGCGCCCTGATCTTCGCCCGCCGCGGCGGTCTCGCGGAGAAGGTCGACCACCTGCGGCACATCACCGGCGGCGTGGCCTCCCCGTTCAACTCCTGGCTGGTGCTGCGCGGCCTCCGTACCCTCGCCTGCCGGATGGCGGTGCAGAGCGCCAACGCCCTGGCCGTGGCGCGGGCCCTGGCGGGACGTCCGGCCGTGGCGCGGCTCTACTATCCGGGGCTGGAGAGCCATCCCGGGCATGCCATCGCGGCCCGGCAGATGTCCGGCGGCTTCGGCGCGATCATCTCGTTCCAGTCCAAGGGAGGAGAGGAGGCCGCCCTGCGCGCCGTCGGCCGGGCCCGCCTCTTCACCCGCGCCACCTCGCTCGGCGGCGTGGAAAGCCTGATCGAGCACCGCGCCTCGAGCGAAGGACCGGCCTCGCGCACCGCCCGCGACCTCGTCCGCCTCTCGATCGGCCTGGAGCATCCGGACGATCTGATCGCGGATCTGCAGCAGGCGCTGGGGTGAGGGCCTACTCCACCAGCATCCGCCGGGCCTCGTCCATGGTCTGGCGGAAGCCTTCGCGGTCGTGGCTCTCGACCAGCCCTTCGAGGGCGTCGAGCGCTTCGCGGGCGGCGGCGTAGACCTCGGCCCGGTGCGGATTCAGCCGCTGGATGTCCAGGTAGAGGTCGGGGTTCTCGCCGAGCACGTAGAGGGCCGTGGTGGTCTGCCGCTTGAAGGTCGTCGAGGCGCAGTCGTGGAGCTCGGCGGGGTCGATGCCGGAGCGGGTGAGCGTCGCTCCGAACAGGATGTTGCTCAGATGGGCGAGGCCGAGGAGCCAGCCCATCAGGCGGTCGTGGTGGGGGAAGGGAACCGCCAGCAGGCGCGTATAGGGGTGCGCCAGGAACTCGCCCATCCACTTCTTCTCCTCCGCCAGGTCCCCCTGGGCGGCGAGGACGAAGGTGAGCGTCTCGTAATAGGACTTGCCGGGTCCGAACATCGGGTGGAGGGCGTAGACACGCACGCCGTCTTCCCGGGCCTTGGCGAGGAGGCCGGCGAGCGGCGACTTGATGGAAGCGATCTCCAGCACGGGCACCCGCGGCTTGCGGGACACGACCTCTGCCAGGGCCTCGGCCGTCCGCCCCAGCGGGACGGAGAGGATGATGGCGGCATAGGCATCCAGGTCCGCGACGTCGCTCAACCGGCGGAAACAGCCCGGCGCCTCGGGGAGGCTGGCGAGCGCTGGGTCGACGATGTGCACCTCGTGCCCCATGAGCCCCAGGAAGCCGCGGAACCAGATGCCCATCCCGCCGGCGCCGCCGAGGATCAGCATCCGCTCGCCATGGCGCTGCCGGCGCATCGCGACGCCCACCCGGTGCTGGCGCTCCACCGAGCCGCGGATGATCGCGGCGAACACCGCCTCCATCACCTCTTCCGAGACGCCGCAGCTCTCGGCGTACTGGCGGGCACGGGTGAGCACCCGGTCCTCCACGTCGCGCACCACGATGGGGCGGTCCTGCTCGGTCTTGACCCGGCCGATCTCGGCGGCGAGGTCCATCCGGCGGCGCAGGAGCTCCAGGAGGGAACGGTCGATTTCGACCAGCGAATCACGCAAGGCGGAGAGCGGATCGGACGGAGGCATCCCTTGGGTCTCCTCAGAAGGTGCTGTGGATTGTAGGAGGAGAGAGGAAGGGAGGGAAGCCGAGGAGCCCCCCCGGCTTCCCCGGGGTGCCGCGCGATGAAAGCTCATCGCGGGTCAGATGGGGCACTCCTCTCTTGAGCAAGCGGTGTGCCATGGCAGGAAACGCCGCGACTCCGGGGAGATCCGGGTGCCCGGCGGGGCGGACGGCGGCGGACCTGCGCTCTTTGGGAGTCACCCCTGTCCGGGGAAGTGGACGGGGTGATGCCCCTCGGCGGGTGACGCTTCGTGGCACCGGCTTTGCTGAATCCTGGCGCGTGGTAAGCTCCCGCGAACACTTTGGTTTCTGGAGGATCGCGCGGCCCGGGGGTGCCCCGCCGGCCGCTTCCGTCAACTTCCTGGCCGAGAGAACCCTGATGCCCAAGGAAACGACGTCCCCATCCACCGCCGATGCCGCCGCCGACCGCTCGTTCTTCGGGCATCCGCGCGGGCTGTCCACCCTGTTCTTCACCGAGTTCTGGGAGCGCTTCAGCTACTACGGCATCCGCGCCTTCCTGGTGCTCTTCATGACCGCCGCGGCGACCCAGGGAGGGTTGGGGTTCGAGGCGAAAGCGGCGACCGCCGTCTATGGCCTCTTCACCGGCTTCGCCTATCTGTTCGCCCTGCCCGGCGGCTGGATCGCGGACCAGCTCCTCGGCCAGCGGCGGTCGGTGTTCGTCGGCGGCATCCTGATCGCCATCGGCAACTTCCTGCTGTACGTCCCGAAGGTGCCGACCTTCTACCTCGGCCTGCTCGGGGTGATCCTCGGCACCGGCCTGCTCAAGCCCAACGTCAGCACCATGGTCGGTGAGCTGTACCCGGGCAACAAGCCGGAGGAGGGGGCGCGGCGGGATGCCGCCTTCTCGATCTTCTACATGGGGATCAACCTGGGTGCTCTGGTGGCGCCGATCGTCTGCAGCTACGTGGCGGAGCGGATCAACTTCCGCCTCGGCTTCCTGCTGGCCGGGGTCGGCATGATCTGCGGCCTGATCCAGTACAAGCTCGGCGGCCGGCACCTCGGCCAGGCGGGGCTCCACCCCAATTCCGCCGGAAGCCCGGAGGTCCGGAGCCGGTCGCTGCGCCTCCTGCTCGGCGGGGCCGCGATCGTCGCCGTGATCGGGCTCCTGCTGGTCTTCGTCCTGAAGCTCAGCGTCGTGACGGTCGCCACCTACACCGGGGTGGCCATCCTCCTGGTGGCGCTCGTCTACTTCGGGCTGCAGTTCATCTCCCCCGATCTGGAGCCGATCGAGAAGAAGCGGATGGGCGTCATCCTGATCCTCTTCCTGTTCTCCGCCATCTTCTGGGCCGGCTTCGAGCAGGCGGGCTCCTCCCTCACCCTGTTCGCCCAGAAGCTGACCGACCGGGTCATCTTCGGCTGGGAGATGCCGGTGGGCTGGCTGCAGTCGGTCAACCCCATCCTGATCATCGCGCTCGCGCCGTTCTTCGCCTGGCTCTGGGTGGCTTTGAGCAAGCGCAAGCTGGAGCCGTCGAGCCCGGCCAAGTTCTCCCTCGGGCTGATCCTCGTCGGCCTGGGCTTCGCCGTGATGGTCTGGGCCTCGATCCTGACCAAGGGACAGTCGCAGCAGGTCGGCCTGCTCTGGTTGAACCTCACCTACCTGCTCCACACCTGCGGTGAGCTCTGCCTCTCGCCCGTGGGGCTCTCGACGGTGACCAAGCTCGCGCCCCACCGCAAGGTCGGCCAGATGATGGGCATCTGGTTCATGTCGATCTCCCTGGGCAACGTGCTGGCGGGCAAGGTGGCCGGGCAGTTCACGAACACGGACTTCCCGCTGCCCCAGCTTTTCGGCGTCGTGACCGCCACGACCATCGGAGCCGGCTTCATCCTGGCGCTGCTGATCCGGCCGATCCGCCGGTTGATGGGCGGGGTGCATTAACCCTGGGTGGGAGGGGGCCGGCGGGCTCCCTCCCCTTACAGCCGGATCTGCATTCCCAGCTCCACCACCCGGTTCGGCGGGATGTGGAAGAAGTCGTTGAACCGGATCGCGTTACGCGCCATCACTCCGAACAGACGCTTGCGCCAGAGGCTCATCCCGCCGCGGTCGGAGGGGATCAGCGTCTCTCTCCCCAGGAAGAACGTCGTCTTCATCAGGTCGAGGGAGAGCCCCTTGTCCTTCAAGGCGTCGAGCACGTCCGCGGCGCGCGGGTCCTGGGTGAAGCCGTAGTGGGCGGTGATCTGGAAGAACCCCTTGTCCAGGGCCTCGATCTCCACCCGGTCGCGCCGCGGCACCCGCGGCACCTCCTCGGTGACCACGGTCATCAGCACCACCTGCTCGTGCAGCACCTTGTTGTGCTTGAGGTTGTGGAGGAGGGTGGTGGGGGTGCCCTGGATGTTGGTGGTGAGGAAGACCGCCGTCCCCGGGACGCGCATCGGCGAGCCGGGCTGGAGGTTGCGCACGAAGTCCTCGATCGGGAGGGCGCCTTCGCGGACGCGCTCGGCGAGCAGGCGCCGGCCCTGCTTCCAGGTCACCATCAGCAGGTAGATGGCGCCGGCGACCACCAGCGGGAACCAGCCGCCCTGCGGGACCTTGATGATGTTGGCACCGAAGAACGACAGGTCGATCACCAGGAACGCCCCCATGAGGAGCGCCGCGCGCAGCCGGCTCCAGCCCCAGAGCTCGCGTGCCACGACGTCGGCGAGGAGCGTGGTGATGACCATCGTCGTGGTCACCGCGACGCCGTAGGCCGCGGCCAGGTTGGCCGACTTCTGGAAGCCGATCACCAGGCCGAGGGTGGCGAGCATGAGCGCCCAGTTGATCGACGGGATGTAGATCTGGCCGATCTCCGCCTCGGAGGTATGGATGATCGCGACGCGCGGGCTGTAGCCGAGCTGCACGGCCTGGCGGGTCAGCGAGAAGGCGCCCGAGATCACCGCCTGCGAGGCGATGATGCCGGCGGCGGTGGCGAGCGCCACCAGCGGGTAGAGCATCCAGGGGGAAGACGGCGCCATCTTGTAGAAGACGAACTCCGCCGCCTCCGGCTGCTGGAGCAGCAGCGCTCCCTGCCCGAAGTAGTTGAGCATCAACCCGGGGAGCACCACGGCGAACCAGGCGATCTGGATCGGCCGGCGCCCGAAGTGCCCCATGTCGGCATACAGCGCCTCGCCGCCGGTCACCACCAGGAAGACCGAGCCGAGCACCAGGAAGCCGACGGCTCCGTTGTGGGTGAAGAAGCGGACCCCGTAGAGGGGATTCACCGCCGCGAGCACCCCGGGCTCCTCGACGATCCAGACCAGCCCGAGGATGCCGAGGACGAGGAACCAGAGCGTCATCACCGGACCGAACACCTTGCCGATGTCCGCCGTGCCCCGCCGCTGGAGGAGGAAGATGCCGACCAGGATGCCGAGGGTGATCGGCACCACGTAGGGATCGAAGAACGAGGTGGCGACGCTCAACCCTTCGACCGCGGAGAGCACGGTGATGGCGGGCGTGATCATGCCGTCACCGTAGAGGAGGGCGGCGCCGAAGAGACCGAGCGCGACGAGCGCCCAGCGCCGGCGTCTCTCGGTGCGCACCAGAGCCATGAGGGCCAGGATGCCCCCTTCGCCCCGGTTGTCGGCGCGCATGACGAAGACCAGGTACTTGATCGAGATGACGATGAGGAGCGACCAGAAGATCAGCGAGAGAACGCCCAGGATGTTCGTCTCGTCCGGGCGGACCGCGTGCGGGCCGTGGAAGCACTCGCGAAAGGCATAGAGCGGGCTCGTGCCGATGTCGCCGTAGACCACGCCGAGGGCACCGAGGGAGAGAGCCCCCAGATGCTTCAGATCACCGTTTTCGAGGGGAGAGGAATGGGGGGTCGATGTTTCCATGACAAGGCCGGAGGAACGGTGGCGGGAGCCACCGCCTCTCTGCGTTTGCAAAGCTCGACCCTATCACAGGGGACCGCCCGGGGTGGAGGGCGGTCCAGGAGCCGGCCGGAGACTACAGCTTCGCGAGGATCTCTTCCTCACCGCCGGAGGGCTGCTTGCCGACCCAGACGTTGAGGATCTTGCCCTGGTTGTCCACCAGGAGGATCGTCGGAGTGCCGCGCAGCTTGACCTTCTCGAAGTCGAGGACGACCACGTCGTCCGGCTGCACGCCGGCGTTGGCCATGTTCTTCTGCTCGTCGGCCTTGGCGTTCTCGTGCGACACCGCGGCGACCACCCGGGTTTTCGACCCCTTCTGGTTGCGCTCGTCGACGAGGCGCTTGTAGAAGGGCATGCTCTCCTCGCAGAAGTGGCAGGTCGGGGCGACCGCGACCACCATGGCGCGGTCCGCGCCGGCGGGGACCACCCGGGCCAGCACGTCGTACGTCTCGCCGGCCTTGATCTCGGGCATCTGGGGGCCCGCCGCTCCCGGCCTGGCGGCGAAGCGGTCGCGGATCTGGAGGCTCAGATAGAAGACCGCGACGATGCAGACCACGATGATCGCGATGTTGGCCGCCGTGTCCAGCGTCGACCGGGTCTTGGGGGCAGAGGGAGTCGGCGTCGGTTCCATGATCGTCTCCGTCGGTAAGGCTCCGGGGGGAGCCGCAATGCACCGGAGGTTAACACAACGCGCACATGGCGCACGCACCCGAATTTGACAGCAGAGCCGCGATGGGTCAGGGTACCCCGCCGAGGGACCCTCTATGAGCTCTCCGACCGCCTTCCCGCCGCCGAGCCGGCGCGAGATCGTCTCCTGGGCGATGTTCGACTTCGCCAACAGCAGCTATACGACGGTCATCGTCTCGGTGGCCTTCGGCGTCTTCTTCACTCGCCTGGTGGCCTCGCCCGGGCGGGGGGACGCCCTGTGGGGCTACGGGATCGCGATCGGCAACCTCATCGTCCTTCTCCTCTCGCCGATCGTCGGCGCCATCGCCGACGACTCGGGGCGCAAGAAGCTCTTCCTGTTCTGTACCTACGCCCTGTGCGTGGCGGGGACGGCGGCGCTCTGGTTCGTCACCCCCGGCCGGGTGGCGCTGGCCCTGACGCTCTTCGTCGTCTCCTTCATCGGCTTTTCCTTCGGGGAGAACCTGGCCGGATCCTTCCTGCCGGAGATCTCGACGCCGGAGAACATCGGGAAGATCTCGGGTTTCGGTTGGGGACTGGGTTACTTCGGAGGCCTCCTGTCGCTCGGCCTCGTCTTCCCGCTCCTCAAAGGAGACTTCGTGCCGGCGAACCTGGCGAATCTGCGGCTCGCCTGGCTGGTGACCTCCCTGTTCTTCCTGCTCGCCGCGCTGCCGACGTTCCTCTTCCTGAAAGAGCGGGCGCCCCGGGGAACCAGCACGGTCTTCGGCTACGTGCGCGACGGCTTCATCCGGTTGAGGCAGACCGTCCGGTCGGCGCACCACTTCTCCGAGCTCGTCCGCTTCCTCTCCGTCTTCCTCCTGTACTCCGCGGGCCTGACCTCGGTCATCGCCTTCGCCGGCATCTTCGCCGCGAACACCCTGAAATTCACCTCCAGCGAGCTGACGTACCTCTTCATCGTCCTCCAGCTCTCCTCGGCGGGTGGCGCCTTCCTGTTCGGCGGGCTCCAGGACCGGCTGGGCGCGCCCCGCACGATCCAGGTCACCCTGGTCCTCTGGATCCTGGTCTGCGCCGGGGTCTACTTCGTCGAGACGAAAGGCGCCTTCTGGGGCGTGGCCCTCTTCGCCGGCCTGGGGATCGGCTCGCTCCAGTCGGCCTCGCGCGCCCTGGTGGGCCTGTTTGCGCCGCCGGAAAAGACCGCCGAGTTCTTCGGCCTCTGGGGATTGGCGGGCAAGACCGCCTACATGATCGGCCCGTTCATTTTCGGCCAGATCTCGTACCACTCCGGCTCGCAGCGGATCGCCATGCTGTCGACCGCGGCCTTCTTCCTGCTCGGCCTCATCGGAATGAGCTTCGTGAGCGAGAAGCGCGGCCTCGCGGCGGCGCGGGAATGGCATGAACAGGTCGGGGAGAAGCTGGATGAGGTTCTCCGCACCTGACCTGCTGACCCGCTTCCTGCGCCTCCTCCTGCGGATCTTCTTCCGCCGGGTCGAGGTGATGGGAGCGGAGCGGCTGCCGCTGGGCCATCCCATGGTCCTGGTGGCCAATCACGTCAACGGGCTGGTCGATCCGGTGCTCCTGCTGGGACCGCTCCCCGTCCGGCCGCGCCTGCTGGCCAAGAGCACCCTCTGGAAGAACCCGCTGGTGCGCCCGTTCGCGGACTGGGCCGGCGCGATCCCGGTCTACCGCCGGCAGGACGAGGTGGATACGGCGCAGAACGAGGAGACCTTCCGCCGCTGCCACGAGGTGCTCGCCGAGAGAGGCGTCCTCTCCCTCTTCCCCGAGGGGAAGAGCCACAGCGAGCCGGCGCTCCAGCCGCTCAAGACCGGCCTCGCGCGGATCGTCCTGGGCGCCGAGCGCCAATTTCCCGGCCTGGAGACGCGCATCGTTCCGGTGGGGCTCACCTTCGACGCCAAAGAGACGTTCCGTTCGCGGGCTCTCGTGCAGGTGGGGGAGCCGATCGATCCGGCGCCGGAGATCCTCCTCGACCGGGACGACAACACCGCCGCCGTCCGCTCCCTGACCGCCCGGGTTTCGCAGGGCCTGGAGCAGGTCACCCTGAACTACGGCAACTGGGAGGACGCCCGGCTGATCGCCCGGGCCGCGGAGATCTACGGCCGCGCCCACCTCGAGCTGCCCACCCGGCGCCGCCTCGCCGAGACCTTCCCCATCCAGCAGGCCTTCATCGAGGGGTACGAGGAGCTGCGCCGGCGCTTCCCCGAGAGGGTCGAGGCGTTGGCCGGGGCGGTGCGCACCTACGACCGGCTGCTGGAGGCGCTCCGCCTGCGCGACGACCAGGTCGCCGCCGCCTATCCTTTCTCCCCGGTCCTCCGCTTCCTGGGAAGGACGCTGCTGCGCCTGCTGATCCATCTCCCCCTGGCGGCGGTGGGGACGGTCCTCTGCTGGCCGACCTACCGCCTGGTCGGTCCGGCCGCGACCCTGGCCGCGCGGCGCGTCCCCGACCAGGTCGCCACCTACAAGCTCTTCGCCGCCCTGCTCTTCTTTCCCCTGACCTGGATCGCCGAAGCCGTCCTCACCGCCCGCTGGCTGGGCTGGTGGGCCGCCCCCGCCCTCCTGCTCCTGGCGCCCCTCGCCGGCTGGGCCGCGCTGCGCTTCCACGAGACCCACAACTCCTTCTGGCAGGAGGCGTGGGCGTATCTGCTGCTGCGCACGAGGAAGAAGGTCGCCGAACGGCTCCGCCTCGACCGCGAGACCGTGTTGCGGGAGGTGGGGGAGCTGGAGGATCTGTGGCGGGGCGGGGAGGGAGCTGCGATCTGACTACATCGGCGGCTCGTCCAGCTCCTTGTAGCCGTCGATCTGCTTGATGAGGCCCTGGAAGTGGCCTGCCAGCGCCTGGTAGGCCTCGGGAGAGAGGTCTCCGCCGTCCCAGGTCCGTTCGATGGCTTGCAGGTGCTTCAGGACCGGTTCCTGGAGATCCCCGGGGAAGTCCCTGGGGACGATGTCCTGTGCCTGGGAGAGGAATCGCCGGTTGTCGCGCCGCTCGAAAAACTTCGGGTTCCTGGTCAGGGCGGCGACGCGGCCGGCTTCGGCCCACAGGCCCAGGCGGAAGGCGGGCAGGTCCCCGAGAAGCTCCTGAACTTCTTTCTCGATCCGGTCGATCTCGGGAGCTGCTCGATCCAGAGCGGCCGGGTCCTCCATCTTCGCGGACGCGTTTGTGGCCCGTTCGCCCAGCGGGCCGCCGCCGAGGGTGCCGGTCAGCTCGATCCCGAGATTCTGGAGGCGGCCGCGTGTGGCGTCGAAGCTCTGTCTCCGGAGACTCAACCGGAGGTCGACGAGGTAGACGCCGGCCATGAAGTCGGGCCGGTCGAAGGAGAGGCCCACCTCGTCTTCACCGCCTCTCATGGCGTCAGGCTCGTAGAGATCTGAGATCTCAGCCCTCTCCTCGATCGGCGCGGCCATGCTGGCCAAGGTGATCTGCGGAGTGGAGAAGGACCGCCACGTGAAGAAGCCGAGCCCTGCGGCGAGGACGAACGACGCCGCCAGGGGAAGCATCCAATGCAGCATGCGCCGGGGAGCCCGGTCCTGCTCACCGCTTAAAGGGGGGAATGGCAGGACACCCCTCCCACCGGTGTCCTTGGCGGAGGGCTCCTCCTTCTGGAAGTGAACCGCCCCGGAGAAGACCTCGTAGCAGCTCTCGCAGTGCGCGAGGTGCTCGGTGACGCGCTCGCGCTCTGCGGCGGAAAGCATGCCGTCGAGGAAAGCCGCAAGGTCTTCGAGGGGCGGGCACCCGTCCATTGGCTGGTGTGTATCGATAGAAGAAGACATCATGAGTCCATCTCGAAATCTGCGCCAATTTCCGGTCGCATGGGCTCCGCCATCCTAAGAGACGGACAGGCGGCTGGGTTTACCGCTTCGTTAGTCACGCGGCTCATGGTCACCTTCTGGAACGCTGAGGAGCCCTGGAATCTCCTCGGCGCGGACGCCGTGGCTTTCGAGCTCCTGGCGCAATGTCTTCAAGATCGTCTCCCGCCGGCGATACAACGGCTTCTGGTCCATGCGGAGCGTGCGGGCGATCTGGGAGATCTTGTGCTCGCTGCTCATCCTGGCGATCAGGGCGTCCTCGGAGGAGAGGTGCTTCAATGCCTCCTTGAGGAAACCCAGCACCTGACGGCGGCGGGCCTCGGCCTCCTGCGCCAGAACCTCCTGGTCGGGAGTCAGCGCCTCGGCCGGCCGTTCGTCGAGCGACTCCTCGCCCTCAGGCGGCTGCCGCGAGCTCCGCTGAGGGAGCTTGTCCGCGAGATCTTCGAGCTCTTGCCGGGACATCGCGACGTGGTGGTTCGTCAGCAGGATCTCGCACGTCTCGGCGAGGGTGAGCCTGTCGCGGTGCAGCATCCGGTCGAGCTGAACCGCCAGCGGACCCAGGCGGACCGCCTCGGCCGAGGGCCGCCATTTCCCCCAGAGATGGTTCAGGTGGTCCTGGAACAGGTGGTTGACGACGACCGTCAGGTACGTGGGGAGGGTGCTCTTGCCCTTGTGCTTCCGGATGACCGCGTAGTCGTCCTCAATGATCTTGGTGTTGACGGAGGAGACGAAGTCCTGGGTCTCCTCCCGGCCGAACCTCAGCCGGTGGCACGCGTGGGTGGCCACCCGCTCGATGTGGGCGAGGTGGGCGAGGAAGAGCTGCTCAGGGGTGGGCTCGGGGGGCAGGGGCATGGGGGAGATGGACATGGCGAGGGAAGGTGCCGAAGAGAGTATTGTATCCAAAAGACGGGGACAAGGACGGGAGAGCTCCAATTCTCTCGTGGTTTCACCGGGCTTTGCGGCACCCTTCGTCAAGTCTGGACTTGACAAGTCGTGTTGTGACGAGATGATCGCCTCATGATCCCCGACCCTTTCCTCCAGATCTTCGTCGCGCTCGGCCTGGGCCTTCTGGTGGGGCTGCAGCGCGAGCGGGTCGATCCCACGATCGGGGGGATCCGCACGTTCGCGCTGATCACGCTTCTCGGTACCCTGGCGGCACTGCTCGGGAAGAGCTTCGGGGGGTGGGTGGTGGCGGCGGGGCTGCTGGTGGTGGCGGCGCTGGTGGTGTCGGGGAACCTGGTGCGCCTCGGGCGGGGCGATGCGGAGCCGGGGCAGACGACGGAGCTCACCGCGGCGGTCATGTACTGCGTCGGCGCCCTGGTGGTGCTGGCGCCTCTGGCGGTGTCGGTGGTGCTCGGCGGCGCGGTGGCGGTTCTGCTGCATCTCAAGGGGCCGCTCCACCGCTTCGTCGCCAGGATGGGGGAGGGGGACCTGCGGGCGATCATGCAGCTCGTCCTCCTCGCCCTGGTCATCCTGCCGGTCCTGCCCGACCGCGCGTTCGGCCCTTACCAGGTGCTCAACCCGTTCCAGGTCTGGTGGATGGTGGTGCTGATCGTCAGCCTGTCGCTCGCCGGCTACGTCGCGTTCAAGCTGTTCGGCGCCAATGCGGGGAGCGCCCTCTCCGGAGTCCTGGGCGGGCTCATCTCCAGCACGGCGACGGCGGTCTCCTATGCGCGGCGGACCAAGGAAAACCCTCAGAGTGCGCGGCTCGCCGCCCTGGTCATCACGATCGCCTCGTCGGTGGTCTTCGGCCGGGTGCTCGTGGAGATGGCCGCGGTGGCTCCGGGACGGCTGTTCGAGATGGGACCTCCCCTGGGGGCCATGCTCGGCGTCGCCATCGTGGTCTCCCTGCTCGCCTGGCTGACCGGCCGCGAGCGGAGCGCCGCGCCGCCGGAGCCGGAGAACCCGGCGGACTTGAAGTCGGCCCTGCTGTTCGGCGCGCTTTACGCGGTCATCCTGCTCGCCGTGGCCTTCGCCCGCGACCGCTTCGGCACGGCCGGCCTCTATGCCGTCGCGGGCCTCTCGGGGCTGACGGACATGGACGCGATCACCCTTTCGACCTCGCGCCTGGTGGCCGGTGGCCGCCTCGATCCGGCGGATGGCTGGCGGGCGATCCTGCTCGCCGGGATGTCGAATCTGGCCTTCAAAGGGAGCCTCGTCGCCGTCCTCGGCTCGCGCGGTCTGCTCGGCCGGATCGCGCTGCTGTTCGGGGCGATGCTCGGGGGCGGAGGGCTGATCCTGTGGCTGTGGCCGTGAGCCGGAAGGTTACGGCCGCAGCTCCACCACGATCCGGATCTTGTCGGGGACCGGTACGCCGTTGCGGCGGGCCGGCTCGAAGCGGGCGTTGCGGACGGCGGCGAGGGCGGCTGCCTTGAAGAGGACGTAGGCGCGCCCGGGGGAGGTGGTGGAGGTGAGGAAGGGGACGTCGGCGGAGACCACGGTTCCGGTCGCGTCGACGTAGGCGTCCACGGTGGCGCGGACGATCCCTCCCGCGCCGCGCGCTTCGCGGGGATAGACCGGCCGCAGCGGTCCGCGCAGGCGGGGTGGCACGAAGGCGGGCTCTGGCGCGGGCGGCGCTTCGGTGTCCGTCGCCTGAAAGCCGGTCGCCATGGGCTCGTCCGTGGATGCGGCCGCGGGCTCCTCGGCGCCGGACCAGCTCTGCTGCTGCTCGTTCTGGTTGGACGGCTCGGCGGCCGGGGAGGAAGGAGCGCTGACCTCTCCGCCGGGCTCGGGTTGCCGGGTGGTCTCGTCCCGCGGCGAGGTGATCCGCCAGAGGCCGATGGTCGCCGCCAGGGCCACGGCCGCCAGCACCAGGGCGAGCGCCCGGCCTCCCCGCCGGGGCCGGGGTGGTGGTGGCGGCACGGGAGGCGGAGGGGCGGTGCGCACGGTCTCGATGCGGGGCGGTCGGGGTGGCGGGGTGGCCACGTAGGTGGTGAAACCGCTGCGCAGGGGCTCGGCCGGCGTCGGGGGAGTGAGGGTGGGCGCGGTCGTCCCCCCGGGGGCAGGCGAGGCCGGAAGGGGCGACCGGCCGTCCTTCCAGGTCGACGGGCCGGAGATCGAGGTGTGCGCTCCGGTCGGCGGGCGCGGCACCAGGGCTTCCAGGTCCTGCTCGGTCCAGGGCTCGAGGGAGGGCGCGACGGCGGCGAGGCGGCGGGCCAGCTCGTCGGCGCTCGGCACCCGCTCGTCCGGATTCTTGGCGAGGGCGGAGAGGACGGCGTCGCGCAGCGCCTGCGGCACCCGCGCCGCGGGGTCGGTCTCGGCGAACGGCCGGGGCGGTTGCCGCAGGTGGGCGGCCATCACCTCGTGCGGCGTCTTGCCCTCGAACGGCCGCTCCCCGGTCAGCAGCTCATAGAGGACGACGCCAAAGGAGTAGAGGTCGGAGCGGGCGTCCACCTCCTGCCCGGCGAGCGCTTCGGGCGGGGCGTAACGCGGCTTGCCGAGGAAGATGCCGGACTGGGTCAGGCCATGGTCCGAGGCGCGCGAGCTCTTGGCGATCCCGAGGTCGATCAGCTTCACCTGGGGTCCGCCATCCGGTCCGCGGGTCAGCATCAGGTTGTCGGGCGAGATGTCGCGGTGGACGAAGCCGCGCCGGTGCAGGTAGCCGAGGGCCGCCAGGCACTGCCGGGCGATCTCGACGGTGAGCGCGAGGGAGGGGGGGCCGTGGCGGCGCAGCAGGTCGCGCAGGGTGAGGCCGTCGATGTATTCGAGGACGAGGAACTGGTCCCCCGCCGGGTCGATCATGAAGTCGAAG
>Ga0209682_10000195_pt1 | contig 20546 bp, 16 predicted proteins | sample DOMMetBare2Fresh_2_FD_187471 | JGI IMG/M metagenome (GOLD analysis project Ga0209682, IMG submission 187471) | Wetland sediment microbial communities from St. Louis River estuary, USA, under dissolved organic matter induced mercury methylation -... | ecosystem: Environmental > Aquatic >... | reverse complement strand
CGGAGATCTCTGATGCGCCCACTTCTCGGTCGAGAAGCGAACGCTCGCCGACCAGCTCAAAGCCGGTTTCGGAGAGCCGCATCTCTGCCAGGACGGTGGTGTACGCCACCCTACCGAAGAGCAGCCAACTGGTGCATGCCGCGGTCACAATCAGGGTTGTGGCGAGGAGGAGGCGCCGACGTTTCATATTCGGCTCTCGGCGTGCCAAGAATCCGGCCAGCTTTTCTAGACTCTCCAAACGCTCGACCTGCTGCAGCGGGACACGCCCGCGCCGCTTGCGAGCTTCGACCCCGAGTTGAACGGCCTGTGCCTCAATCAGACCGCGGAGCTCCTTCAACAGATTTTGCTCAGTGCTGTTCATCGCACGTTCAGTGGGCCGGCGGTCAGTCACTGAAGAACCATGCGACTAGGCCGCTGGGATCGGCTTCGCCTTCTGCCTTCACCCCAACCTCAACCTTGTAGAGACCTGGCCCGGTAGGTCGATCCAGAGAGACCTCGAATCCGTGTTCACCAACAACCGGTGACTGTGGCATTCCGTTGACCAAGATAACGCCGGGTGCCCCGTCCGGTTGGACACGGGAGACGCTCACGTAGACTTTTTGCGCTTCGAACTCCGACTGCAGCAATAGTTTATAGGTCTTACCGCGGGGAGCGGGTCGGTCAAGGCCAAGCCGCAGGGGCAGCAGTACATCACGAACTGTGTTACCGACTAGCAGCCGGGTGTGGGCAAGGACACCTATTTCGGCATGCCCGTGCCCGAGACCCGCCAGCACGTCGAGTGGCCAGTGGAACGACCGCTCCGCTGGCGGTGGTGAGGCATCCATTCGGTAGTAGACGCGAGGGGCAAGGGCTACGGCTTCGAGTGCGATGGGGGAGTTGGCTGGGAGTGACCACTCCACCTGGAGCGAGCGCCGGCCGTCGAGCGGGTAATCCGCGAAGCTCTCGGTGAAGCCTATGAGCCGTAAAGGTGCCGGTCCCGAAAACGGTTCAAAGCCATAGCGGCCCTCACAACGGCTGCCCCGGGGGCGGTAGCCGAGTGGGTCCTCGGTCTCATCTAGTTGGCGAAGACTGGGAGCGCAAACAACGGCCGGGTGGGCGAGAGTCATTCCCGACGCAGCAAGAAGAGTGAACGCAAGAAGCGCGATAAGGATGCGACGATGTCTAGCCACTGGCAAGAAAGCTTACAGGATTGGCTGGGTAGGAATCTACTGCTCTGCCCTCCTGAGGTAACCTGGATCAAGCCAGCTTGAGGCGCGCCCGACAGCCCAGAGAGCTGCCTGGGGCACCTCCTTGCCTCACACCCGGATCACCCCCGGAGCCTCCGCCGCGAACAGCGCCTCCACGAGCCCGGCCCGCCGCCGAAGAACGGCGCGCTGGTTGATGTACCCCTTGTCCGTGATCTCGCCCGCGTCGATCGACGGGGGCTCCGCCAGCAGGACCGCGCTTTGCACCGAACGGCTGCTCGCGGCGCCGCAGGCCTGATTGTGCGCGGCGAGGAGCTCGGCGATCCGGGTGCGCAGGCTTTCGTTTTCCACCAATTCGTTTCGCGGCAGATCGGCCGGGACCCCGATCTCCCGTGCGCAGGCGGCGGCGTCGGGGAAGAGCAGGATGCCGATCGCGTCGCGGTCGTGGCCGGCGATCACCGCGTCCTGCACCAGGGGGGCCAGGGCCGCGATGAGGCTGATTCGCAGGGCGCCCACGTGGACCCAGGTGCCGGTGGTGAGCTTGAAGTCCTCGCTGAGCCGGCCGTCGAAGACGAGGCCGCGGTTCGCATCGTCCGGATCGGCGAAGCGCACCGCATCGCCCGGCGCATAGAACCCCTCGTCGTCCCAGGCGGCGCCGCGAGGACCGCTGTCGCGGAAATAGCCGGGAGTCACCTGCGGGCCTTTCACGCGGATTTCGAGCTTCCAGCCATTGGGGACGAGCTTGACCTCCGTCCCCGCCGCCGGCACGCCGATGTTGCCCGGCTCGTCGAGCGCGAAATGCACCTGTGTCGCGAGCGGCGACGTCTCCGTCGATCCCCAGGCGGAGACGAACGGCACCGCCTCGCCCCGCACCCGCCGGCCCAGGCGGACCAGGCGGTCCCACGTCGGCCGCGGCAGGGCGGCGGCGGCATAGAAGACGAGATCGAGCTCGCGGAAGAAGCCCTCGGCGAAAACCTCGTCCTGCTCCAGGAACGGCAGGATGGCGTCGAAGCCGCGCGGCACGTTGAAGTAGAGCGTCGGCGACACCCGGCGCAGCGTCGCCACCGACTCCTCGATGCGTCCGGGCAGCGGCTTCCCCTGATCGGCCCACAGCGTGCCGCCATGCCAGAGCACGAGATTGAAGTTGTGATTGCCGCCGAACGTATGGCTCCACGGGAGCCAGTCGACCACCACCGGCGGGCGCTCGGAGAGGAACGGCCACCCTTGTGCCAGCGCCTGCTGGTTCGAGCAGAGCATCCGGTGGGTGTTCAGAACCCCTTTCGGCGCGCCCGTGGAGCCGGAGGTGAACAGGATCTTCACCAGGCTGTCCGGCCCGATCCGCTCGAACGCGGCATCGACCCGCGCCGCATCCTCCGGAGCCGCCGCCAGCTCCCCGAGCAGACTGCCGGCACAGGGCGAAGAGTCCGGCAAGCCCTCGCTCACCACGAGCCGCGAGACGCCTGCGAAAGGAAGCACCGCGAGAGCCGCCGCGTACGAGGCACCCGACTCGGCATAGACCCAGCCCGGCTGCACCAGGCCATGAAGGGTGCGGAGCTTGACGTGATCGCGCGACAGGAGCGAATAGGCCGGAGAGATGGGAGCCAGAGGCACTCCGGCCACCAGTGCGCCGAGAGCGACGAGCGCATGGTCCACCGAGTTGTCCGACAAGACCATCACAGGCCGGCCGGGACCGAGCCCGTCGGCGAGCATCCGCGTGGCGAGAGCCCGGGCCATGCGCCAAGCGTCGCCATAGGTCACCGTGCGCACCGTCTCGCCTCGCCTCTCCGCCAGAAACACCCGTTCCGGCGCACGCTCCGCCCAGCCGCACAGCACGAAGCCGAGGTGCTCCGGGAAGGGCTCGAGCGCGTGGCGCGAGCGCAACAGGACCGTGCCATCCGGCCGGCGCTCCATCTCGATGGAGGGACTCGCGAAAGAGAGAGGTCTCGCCATGGGGAGAGATCCTACACGGAGCGGAGCTGCGCTAGAGTCAGCCGATGACCCAGTCAACCCTTGGCCGGCTCTTCTTCGCGGTCGCCATCGCGGCTTTCGGGATTCAGCAACTCGTGACGGGCGGCTTCGTCCGGCTGGTGCCGCCGTTGCCCACGTGGATTCCCTCGCCCGGCCTCTGGGCTCGCCTGATCGGTCTCGTTCTCGTCATCCTTGGGCTGGCGGTCGGCACAGGGCGCAAAGCGCGATGGGCGGCAGCCGTCCTGGGCACCCTGTTCCTCCTCCTGTTCCTGTTTCTGTATCTGCCCCTGGCCCTTACCAAGCCGCTGGCGGGTTTCATGTGGACCAATCCGGCCAAGACTCTGGCGATGCTGGGGGGAGCCATCCTTCTGACGCCGAAGTCGGCCGAGCTCGTGACCGTCGAGCGCTCGTTGAGCTCCTGGAGCACGCCGCTCTTGTTCTCGGCTTCCCCTCGGAAAAAAGTCTGGCGGCTCGCCCACCGCCTTTGGTCCCAGGACGGGAAGGCGAGCCGAGAAGGGCCGGTGCTACCGGGCCGCGGGCCGGAGGCGGAGGCGCCAGAGGGCGCAGCCGATCAGCAGGGCGGTGAGCAGGGCGAGGCCGATTCCCGAGACGGTCGGGACCGCGACGACGTTCGGTCCGCCACCCCAGACACCCGGCTGGCCGGTGTTCGAGGCGAACGGATTGAGGGCGCCGCCTCCGCAGGCGTTGTTCGGCGTCAGGGAGCCCGCCAGGTCGGTCGTGTCGCGGGTTTCCAGGCTGTGCTGCGGGTCGGCGCCGCCGGACTCGCGCAGCCAGATGTTCCAGCCGGTGATCGCGCCGCCGGCATCCGTGGTCACCGAGAACTGGCAGATGAGGCTGTTCGTCTCGTTGCGCGCCTCGATCCCGTCCGAGAAGCTGAAGTGGACGAGCGAGCCGCTGAGGTCGATCGTCGAGCCCGGTGCCAGCGCGGAAGCCACCTGGAAGCTCCCCGAGACGCTCATCGCGGTGGTGTAGGGCGCGAACGCGGTGGTGAACGGATTGCCCTGGTAGGAGTAGGTGACCTGGGCGGCGGCCGGCGACGAGACGGCCAGGAGGACGGCGGCGACGGCGCCAGCAAACAAGAAACGCATAAGAAATACCTTTTCGTCGGACGTGGAATGGCGACAACACGAATGCAACCGGATCGCCGGATCATAGTGCCGGACGGGACGGGAGACAAACTTCGTTCACGGTGCGCCGAAACCGTGGCGCCGGATCAGCTCCTGTCCCACCTCGTCCGGCTCGATGCCGCTCGCCTGGAGCAGGACGAGGAGGTGGTAGAGGAGGTCGGCCGCCTCGCCCACCAGGGCGGTGCGGCGCTCTCCGCTCCCCTCCTCGCCCCGGGCGTCGAGAGAGAGAGCGGCGAGGGCGGTTTCGACGCCCTCTTCGCCCACTTTCTGGGCCACGCGCTCCATGCCTCGGGCGAGCAGGCGGGCGGTGTAGCTCGTCCCGGGGTCCGCTCCGGCCCGGGTGCGGAGAATGGCGGCGAGCCAGCCCAGCTCCAGGTGGGCCGGGTTCGGCTCGAAGCAGGTACGGGTGCCGCGGTGGCAGGCCGGACCGGCCGGCAGGGCGCGGACCAGCAGGGTGTCGCCGTCGCAGTCCACCAGGACCTCGACCACGGTCAGGGTGTTGCCGGAGGTCTCCCCCTTGCGCCAGAGCGCCTGGCGGGAGCGGCTCCAGAACCAGACCTGGCCCGATTCCAGCGTCCGCTCCACGGCCTCGCGGTTGGCGTACGCCAGCATGAGGACGGCGCCGGTGGTGACGTCCTGGACGACGACAGGGAGGAGGCCGTGATCGTCGAATTTCAGGGCGTCGAGGTCGAGACGGTTGGTCATCCTTGCCTCCTGACAGGCCGCATCGGGAACCCCGCCGCCTCGAGCGCGTCCTTGACCTGCCCGACGGTGTACGTCCCCTGGTGGAAGATGGACGCGGCGAGGACCGCGGCGGCTCCGGCGGCGAGCGCCTCGGCCAGGTGCTCCGGGGTGCCGGCTCCTCCCGAGGCGATCACGGGGACCTCGACGGCCTGGACCACTTCGGTGATCAGGGGCAGATCGTAGCCTCCCTGCGTGCCGTCGCGGTCGATGCTGGTGAGCAGGATCTCGCCGGCTCCCCGTTCGACCCCTTCGCGGATCCAGGCCAGGGCGTCCTTGCCGGTGGGATGGCGCCCGCCCCGGGTGACCACCTCCCAGCCTCCGGCGTGCCGCCGCGCATCCACCGACAGGACGACACACTGGCTGCCGAAGCGGCGGGCGAGGCGGCCGAGGAGGCCGGGATCGACCACCGCTGCCGTGTTGATGCCGACCTTGTCGGCGCCGGAGAGGAGGAGCCGGCGGGCGTCGTCCTCGGAGCGCACGCCTCCTCCGACGGACAGGGGGATGAAGACCCGTTCGGCGGTGCGGCGTACCCAGTCCAGGTCCGTATCGCGCGCCTCGGGAGCGGCGCCGATGTCGAGAAAGACGATCTCGTCCGCTCCCTGCTCGGCGTAGCGCAGGGCGCACTCCGCCGGGTCTCCCTGATCGGTCAGATTTTGAAAGCGGACTCCTTTGACCACCCGGCCGTTGGAGACGTCCAGGCAGGGGATCACGCGGCGGGCCAGCCAGGTGAGCGGCTCGGTCATGGCTCGATCCTTCGCACAGCCTCGACTGCTTGCTCCACGGTGAAGGCTCCCGCGTAGAGCGCCCGCCCCACGATGGCGCCGCCGATCTCGGAAATCCGGCGGGCCGCCTCCAGGTCGTCCAGGCGATGGATGCCGCCGGAGACGAGGCCCGGGAGACCGGTGGCGCGGGCCACCTCGGCGGTCAGATCCAGATTCGGACCGGTCATCATGCCGTCGCGCTCCACGTCGGTCACCAGGACGGCGGGGCAGGGAAGGCCCTTCAGGAGCGCACAGAGGTCGGTGAGGGTGCGGCGCGAGCTTTCCGTCCAGCCGGCGATTCGCACCTCTCCCTTCTCGATGTCGAGGGCGGGGACGAGCCGGCCGGGGAAGGCGGCGGCGAGCCCGGCGAAGCGCTCGGGACCCTGCGCCACCAGGGAGCCGAGGACGGCGCGGTCACAGCCGGCGGCGAGCGCCCATTCGATCGACGCGCGGTCGCGCAGGCCGCCGCCGAGCTGGATCGGCAGCCGCGCGGCCATCCGGCCGATCAGCTCGCGCTGCGGCGGCTCGCCGAAGGCGGCGTCCAGGTCGACCACGTGGACGCGGCCGATCCCGGCGGCGGCGAAGCGGTCGAGGAGGGCGAGCGGATCGTCCGCGTAGACGGTCTCACGGCGGGCGTCCCCCTGCTGCAGGCGCACCGCCTTGCCGTGGCGGAGGTCAATGGCCGGCAGCAGATCCATGCGCCATCTCCAGGTAGTTGGACAGGAGCCGGAGGCCGGCCTCGCCGCTGCGCTCCGGGTGGAACTGGGTCCCCATCACCCGCCCCCGGCCGGCGACGGCGGGGAAGGCGCGGCCATGGGTGCAGAGGGCGATGTGGTGGTCCGCCGGTACGCCCTCAGGAGCGAAGCTGTGGACGAAGTAGACAAACTCTCCCCGGCCGCCACCTGCCGCCAACCCCGCGACGAGCGGGTGGCCGGCGAGGCTGTGCAGACGGTTCCAGCCGATGTGCGGGACGGGCACCGTGCGGGGGAGGCGGGTCACTCGCCCCGGCAGGAGGCCGAGGCCGTCGATCGTCTCGAATTCCTCGCCCGCCTCGAAGAGAAGCTGGAAGCCGACACAGATGCCGAGGAGGAAGGCACCGTGGTCGAGCGCTGTGCGGAGAGCCCCCTCCAGCGGGCCGCGCAGGGCCTCGCGGGGGGGAGCGAAGGCGCCGACGCCGGGCAGCAGGAGACAGCGCTCCGCCGCCACCCGGGAGGGGTCCGTGGTGATCTCCGCCTGCGCGCCGATCCGCTCCAGGGCGCGCACGAGGTTCCCCAGATTGCCGACGCCGGCATCGACGATGAGGGCACGGCTCATGCGGAGAGCGTCCCCTTCGTGCTCGGAATCTCCGCGGTCCCGGGGCGCAGCGCGACCGCCTGCCGGAGCGCCAGGGCCGCGGCCTTGAAGGCGGCTTCGGCGGCGTGGTGGCCGTTGCGCGCCGAGAGCACGTCCAGATGCAGGGTCAGCCGGCCGCGGTCCGCCACCGCCTGGAAGAAGTCGGCGACCAGGGTCAGGGGAAAGTCGGCGGTCACCCATCCGGCGGCGACGTCGGGAGGCGCGCTCCACGCGAAGATCCCGCGGCCGGAGAGATCGACCACCGCCCGCGCGAGTGCTTCGTCGAGCGGCGCATAGGCGCTGCCGAACCGGACGATCCCCCGCCGCTCGCCGAGCGCCGCCGCCAGGGCCTCGCCGAAGGCGATCCCCACGTCCTCCACCGTGTGATGGAGATCCACCTCCGTATCCCCCACCGCCTCCACCTCGATCCCGAACCCGCCATGCGTGGCCAGAGCCGTCAGCATGTGCCCGAAAAACCCATCGGGAACGTCGATCGTCCTAGGTCCACCGTCGAGCGAAAGGAACAGCCGTATCCGGGTCTCCCCCGTGGACCGCTCGACGGTTCCGATCCGCTCTCCCCCTCTCCCGGCGGAAGGGGGGGCGATGGGAGAGGGGGCCGGGGGGTGAGGTCGGGAGGGCGGCGCGGCGGCCCGCGAGCGACGCGCCGCCGGCACCTCCTTGAACCGCGACGCCTCCCCCTCCACCCCTTCCCGGATCTCCTCCAGCGCCAAGTGAAAATCGCGCAGCGCCGCCCCGCTCCCCACGGAGATCCGCAGGCAACGGGCAAGCCCCGGATACCCGCTCACGTCGCGCACCAGGATGCCGCGCGCCGCGAGGCCGTCGCGGATCTCCACCGTCTGTTCGAGCGTGGGGCAACGGACCAGCAGGTAATTGGCCTCGGAGGGGAACGTCTCCAGCCCCTCCTCGGCGAGCATGCGCGCCCATTGCGCCCGGCGGGCCACGATCACCCGCACCCGCCGCTCCGCCTCCTCGCGCGCCTCCAGCACCACGCGGGCGGTGATCGCTCCGGCATGGCCGAGGTTGTACGGCAGCTTGACCTTGATCAGCTCCGTCACCAGGCGCGGATCGGCGAGCAGGTAGCCGAGGCGCAGGCCGGCGAGCGACCAGGCCTTGGAGAAGGTCCGGAAGAGGATCAGATGCGGAAAGCGCGCGAGGAGCGGCCGGTAGTCCCAGCGGCAGAACTCGCCATAGGCATTGTCGAGCAGGAGCGGCGCCTGGAGGCGCTCCAGGAAATAGGCGATGCGGTCCGGCGGCAGCGCATCCCCGGTGGGATTGTTCGGCGTGCAGAGAAGCAGCGGGCGGCGCGGGTTGCGCTCGATCTCGGCCTCGATCTCGTCCGCCGGCAGGCGCAGGTCCTCGCGCGGCGGCAGGAAGCGGGGGATGCCGGCGGCCTTGAGCACGAACGAGCGGTAGAGCCCGAAGCTCGGCTCGACGCCGATCACCTCGCCTCCCGGAGGGACCAGGGCGGTGAGCGTGACCGAGAGAAGCTCGTTCGAGCCGTTCCCCACCAGCACACCCTCCCAGGGGTGGCCATGGAGGCGGCCGAGCTCCTGGCGCAGCGCATCGGCGTGGAAGTCCGGATAGCGGGCCCAGTCGGCCTCCAGGAGGAGATCCGCGGCCTTTCGCTTGAGGCGGAGCGGCAGGTCCCACGGCACCTCGTTCTGGTCGAGCTTGTGGCGCGCCGGCCGCAGGTCCAGATGATAGGCGGCCAGCCGCCGCAGCTCGGGACGGACAAACGCGACCGGATCGATCTCCCGGGTGAGGGTCATGGCAACCTCCGCCGCGCCGACGCGGCATGGGCCGGCAGCCCCTCGGCATCGGCCAGCACCGCGGCAGCAGCGGCTTTGCGAGCGGCGGCTTCCGGTGTGAAGCGGATGCGGTGGCTGCGGCGCAGGAAGTCCTCGACGCCGAGCGCCGAGGTGAAACGGGCGCTGCCACAGGTCGGCAGCACATGGCTCGGACCGGCGACGTAGTCGCCGAACACCTCCGGCGTGGAGGGTCCGAGGAAAATGGCACCTGCCGCGATGAACCGGTCGTCCCGGTCGGCGAGCCGCTCGACGGACGGGCCGACGAGCTGCAGATGCTCCGGCGCGATCCGGTTCACCAGCTCTACGGCCTCGTCGAGCGACTCCACCACGAGGATGGCGCCGAAGCGCTCCAGCGAGGCACGGGCGGTCTCGGCGGTGGCCAGGCCGTCGAGCTGGAGCTCGATCTGCGCTCCCACCAGGAAGGCCACCGTGGGGTCCGGCGTGATCAACACCGCCGCGGCCTGGGGATCGTGCTCCGCCTGGGCCAGCAGGTCGGCGGCGAGCTGGCCGGCGAGCGGAGCGCAGGAGGCGTCCGCCACGATCACCACCTCGCTCGGGCCGGCGATGCCGTCGATCGCCACGTCCCCCACCACCAGCTTTTTGGCGGCGGTGACCCAGGCGTTCCCCGGACCGACGATCTTGTCGACCCGCCGGATGGTCTCGGTGCCATAGGCGAAGGCCGCCACCGCGTGCGCTCCGCCCATCCCCCAGATCTCCCGCACCCCGAGCCGTTCGAGGGTCCAGCGCAAGGCGGCGTTCGTGCGGTACGCGCCGGGCGGGGTCGCCACGGCGATCTCGGCGACGCCGGCCACCCGGGCGGGAACGACGGTCATCACCACGGTCGAGGGATAGGCCGCCCGGCCGCCGGGCACGTAGACGCCGAGGCGGCGGAGCGGCTCGATCCGCTCCTCCAGCCAGACCCCGTCCTCCTCCAGGACGTAGCCGCGGCGGACCTGCGGTTTGTGGAACCGCTCGACCGCACGGATCGCCTCCTCCATCGCCGCCACGAAACCCGGCGGCAGGTCCGCCGCACCCCCATCCTTCGAGGCGAGCGCCAGCTCCGACGCCGTCCCGGCTACTGCGCCATCCAGCTCACGGGCGTAGCGGAGGAGGGCCGCATCGCCCTCGTGGCGGACGCCGTCGACGATCTCCGCGGCGCGGGCGAGGGTCGGCGGATCGAGGATCTGACGGCCGCGCCCGATCAACCGCTCGACCGCCTGCCGGCCTTCGGGGGTCCGCGGTTTCACGAAGAGCTCGCGCCGGGAGCTCATTCCACGACCTCCGCCGCTTCGAGCCGGCCGATCCATTCATTGAGCAGCGCACGGTGGCGCTGGAACGAGGCGCGGTTGACCACCAGGCAGGCCGCCACCTCGGCCACCGTTTCGATCTCCACCAGATGATTCTCCGCCAGGGTGCGGCCGGTCTGGACGATGTCGAGCGCCAGCTCCGCCAGGTCGAGCAGCGGGGCCAGCTCGATCGAGCCGGACAGCTCGACGATCTCGGCGCCCCATGGACGCCCGGCGAGCACGCGGCGGGCCGTGTTCGGGTATTTCGTCGCCAGCCGCACCTGGCTCCCCGCCGGGGGGAGCGCAGCGCGGCCGATCAGCGACATCCGCGAACGCCCTTCGCGGAGGCGCACCGGCACCAGCAGATCGCCATCCACCTCGGCGAGGACGTCGCTCCCCACGATCCCGAAGTCGGCCACGCCGTGCTCGACGTACAGAGGGAGGTCCCAATCCTTGAGCGAGAGGACCTCGATCCCCTCGCCGGGAAGCTGCACCCGCAGGCTGCGGCTTCCGAGGTCGAGCCCCGTGAGGAGACCGGCGGCGCGGAAGGCGGCGAGCGCCACGTCCAGATTGCGCCCCTTGGGGAGAGCCAGGCGGATCATGCGGCACCCTTGCGCGCGGCGGCATCCATCAACCGCTCCACGCTGAGCGAGAAGCCCACCGCCGGCACCTCGGCACCGAGGCGGCGGAAGAGACTGTCGTACCGGCCGCCGCCGCCGACCGGCAGCGCCGCCACCCCCGCGAACGCGCGAAAGACCACGCCGTCGTAGTAGGAGCGGTCACCCGCCGCGGGGGTCAGGCGCGGATCGAGGCCATGGCGCGCGAACTCCGCCAGATCGATGGTGAGACGCACCGCCGGGAAGGCCGCGGCGAGCTCGTCGCGCAGAGCGAGCAGCCGCCGCAGACCGTCCGCCGCCACGGGCCCCAGGTCCTCGGGCCGGTCCGGAAGCCCGGACTCGACGACGGCCGACAGCCGGGGGCAGGCACGCCGCACCGGTCCCCGCTCACGCCGGGCCACAGCCGCGGCCAGAGAGAGGGAATCACCGCGGGGATCGTCGGTCGCGGCCTCCAGCAGAAGATGATCGAGCGCGCCGGCGAAACCGAGGACGACCTGGAGACCGCATCCGTCCTCGCGGGTCAATGCCTCCAGGAAGAGGAGGAGGATCTCGCGCTCCGCGCTCTCGTCGGGAATGCCGAGCAGCTCGGCACCGACCTGGAAAAGCTCGCGTTGCCGCCCCGCGCGCTCCTCCTCGTAGCGAATCACGTCGCCGCGGTAGAAGAGGCGCAGCGGCAGCTCGAGAGCGCTGAGGCGCGGCGCGAGCAGGCGGGCGAGCATGGGGGTGAAATCGGCGCGCAGGGCGAGCTGCTCGCCATCGCGGTCGATGAAGCGGTACAGCTCGCTCCGGCTCGCCGTAGTGAGGAGCGCCTCGTAGGGTTCCAGGTAGTCGAGGATCGGCAGGATCGCCTCGGCATAGCCGGCTCTCTCGAACAATGCCACGAGCCGCCCCTCGACCTCGCGGCGGCGCCGCGCGCTCTCGAACAGGAGCGCGGCCACCCCAAGAGGCAGCGCGGCGGAGATCTTCACGAACCCGCCTCCGGCAGGCCCACGATCCGCAGCGCCGTGGCGAGCGGCATCTCCCGCCCGGTCATCCAGCGGAACTGGCCGAGCGCCTGGTAGACCAGCACCTCGCGACCGTCGATGACCGTCAGACCTCGCTCCCGCGCGGCCCGCACGAGCGGTGTGGGCTCTTCCTTGTAGACGAGATCGATCAGCACCGTTCCCGGCCGGCAGGCCGCGACGTCGAAAGGAAGCGGATCGGCGGCGGACCGGCCCAGCGAGGTGGCGTGGACGATCAGGTCGAAGGCGGAGGGATGGAAGGACTCCAGAGGAACGAACGAGAGCTTGAGGCGCTCGGCGGCCTCGCGGCCTCTCTCGGAAGAGCGGTTCACCAGCGTCACCCAGGCCCCGGCCACGGCCAGACCCTCGGCCGCGGAGCGCCCCGCGCCGCCCGCGCCGACGACCGCCGCACGCCGGGTGGCCGGGTCGATCCCCCGTGCCCGGAGCGGCAGCACGACCCCCTCCGGGTCCGTGCTCTCCGCCTCCCACACGTCCTGCTGGTTGACCAGCGTATTGGCCGCCCCGATCAGCTCGGCGCGCGGGCTCGGCGCCGCGGCCACGGCCAGAGCGGCCTCCTTGTGCGGCGTGGTGACCGAGAGGCCGCAGAGCGGCATCCCGATCTGCTCCAACGCGCCGCTCTCCACCACCTCGAGCCAGAAGTCGCCGAACGATTCGACGTGGAACGGGAGATACAGGAAGGGGAGGCCCAGCTCCCGGTAGGCCGAGTTGTGCAGGCGCGGCGACAGCGAATGGAGCACCGGGTAGCCCACGACGCCGAAGAGCTTCTCGACCGGCGGCAGGGCGGGAAGGCCGTAATCCTCACGCAGCCGGCGGAGCGAAATCTGCCCGGGAGCACCGGGAACGTCCCCCAGAGCGCCATAGACCACCGGCGCCCCGAGCCGCGGCGCCACGAGCCGCGTCCAGGCCCCCACCGCACCGGCGGCGAAGGTGGCGACGTCACGCCGCTTCAGACTGTCCAGCAGAAGGAGCGGCGGGATCTCCTCGCCCGGCTGGGACGCGGTCGGGACCATCTTGTAGAGGAGGGCGTCCACGGCGGACATCTTCTCGAACACCGCCTTGAGACCCGCGAGGCCCGGAGCCGGTCCATGCCAGGAGAGGACCCGCTTCTCCGCCGGGATCGCCTGGAGGACCTCGGGAGCCAGATCGCGGGAGGCTTCGAGGTCGACCAGATCGAACCGTTCCGCGGCCTCGACGAGCCGGCGCTTGCGGCGCTCCGCCGAGCCCTCCCAGGCGCCCCCCTCGGCCTTGCTGCGCAGCGTATAGAGGAGCTTGCCCGGAAAGCGCGCCCGCAGCGGCTCGGGAGCGAGATCACCGACGAGATCGGCCCGGACCTCCAGCCAGGCCACGCCGGCCAGCTCGGCCTCGAAGCCGTCGCCGGGCGGCGTGGTCAGGGTCGCGACAAGAGTTGCGTCCAAAACAAAAGCCTCCTTCCGGACCCGGAGGGAGGCGCTTGGTGCCGCTGGCTGTCTCGTCCCGGGTCGGCCTGCCGGGACGACGCCCGGCTTAGATCACGGGATGATGATGCACAGCGACCCGCACCCGGCCCCGGAGGGTCGACGAAGAAGCGGAAGGGGTGGTCGTATGGCGCATCGTGAGCTCCCGTTCGCCGCGCATTACAGCAGGGGGGGCGGGGGCTGTCAAGCGAAGAGGCCTCCTCGCTCCACCGCCGCCCGCACCGACCGGATGTCCTCGTCGAGCGTCCGGTCCACCCACATCGGCCCGGCGAGGGCGCGGACGGCCAGGTAGGCGCGGCCGGTCCCCTCTCCCAGCCGGGCGGCGATGGCGGGGCGGTGCTCCGGCCGGGTCCGTTCGATGAACTCCTGCGATTCCAGCTCGGCCTTCTCCCAGTCGTGGAGGGCGTGGCCCACCTCGTTGTCGCTCTGCGCGCGCGGGTCCATGTCCATGGCGACCCGCCACTCGACCGCCTGGGCCGCCACCAGCATCTCGATCGCCAGCGTCGCCTGCACGTTGCGCAGCACCGTCCGCAGCTTGCGGGCGGCGATGGTCGACATGGCGTTGTGGTCTTCCGAGTTGGCCGAGGTGGGGATCGAGTCGACCGACGCCGGATGGGTCAGCACCTTGTTCTCCGAGACCAGGCTTGCCGCCGTGTACTGCACCAGCATGTAGCCGGAGTTGACGCCGCGCCGCGGGATCAGGTTCGACGGCAGGTTGCGGTTCTGCCGCCGGTCCAGGAGCATCTGGGTGCGCCGCTCCGAGATGTTCGCCAGCTCGGCCACGCCGATCGCCAGGAAGTCCGCCGCCATGCCGATCGGCTCGCCGTGGAAGTTGCCGGCCGAGTAGCCGGCCCGCTGATCGCCGCTGTACCCCTCCGGCCAGTTGGCGCGGAACTCCAGGTCCCAGGGAGGCGTTGCGTCCGCCGGGAAGAAGAGCGGGTTGTCGGTGGCCGCGTTGAGCTCCATCTCCGCCACCCGCCGGGCATAGGCGATGGCATCGCGCGCCGCGCCATGGACGGTCGGGGCACAGCGCAGCGAATAGACGTCCTGCACCGCGCCGGCCCGCTCGATCAGCCGGCTGCCGGTGAGCAGGCGCCGCACGTTGGCGGCGCTCTCGATCTGGCCGGCGTGCCCGCGCGCCGCATGCACCCGCGGATCGAACGCCCGGGCGCAACCGCAGACCGCCTCCAGGCTGAGCGAGCAGGCCAGGTCGGCGGCATGCGCCGCCCGCTCGGCGTCGTGGACGGCGAGGGCGAGGAGGGCGGTCGAGAAGGTGGTGCCGTTGTTGAGGGCGAGCCCTTCCTTGAAGGAGGGCTGCGCCGGCTCCATCCCCAGGTCGGCGGCGAGCATCGGGAGGCCGCGCCGCGCCTCCCGCGGCCGGCGCCCCAGCTCCTCCGGGGTACGGACGACCGACCAGCTCCCCTCCCCCAGGAGGACGACGAAGAGGTGCGACAGCGGGCAGAGATCGCCGCTCGATCCCACCGAACCGTGGATCGGTACCCGCGGCACGATCCCCCGGTTGACCATCGCCTGGAGCGTGCGGACCAGCTCGGGGCGGACCCCCGAGTGCCCCTTGAGGAAGGCGTTCAGGCGGATGACGATGACCGCCCGGACCACGTCGGCTTCGTACCAGCCCGCCGGGTCTTCCGGATCGGCCGAGGTGCCCGCGCCCGCGGAGTGGCTGAGCAGGAGGTTGCGCTGGAGCTGCTCCAGCTCTTCGGGCGCCACCGGGATGTTCTTGAACTCGCCGAACCCCGTGGTGACCCCGTACTCGAACACCGGCCGGACGTCCTCGCCGCGGCGGAAGCGGTCGAAGTCGTCGCGGTACTGCGCGGTGAGCCGCTCGATCTGGCCGCGGCTCTCGAGCACCCGGGCGAGCGCCTCCTCGGCGATCTCCAGGCGCACCCGCGGATCGCGTGCCACCCGCGCCAGGTCCTCGATGGTCAGCGATCCGCCGTCGAGGACGACGGGACGTTCGGTGCCCCCGCTCACCGGCCGGCCTCCCCCTGGGCCGCCAGCATCTCGCGGACCGTGGCCACCAGCTCGCCGCGCGGCACCTCCCGCTGCCCCGGGCGCGCCTCCAGCCACTCCTCGCGGCGGGCCAGCGCCTCGGCCTTCCGGCGGCCGATCTCCATGTCCTTGAGCGTCACCACCCCGCGCTCCTTTTCGTTGGAGCCATAGAGCACCACGAGGGGCACGCCCCAGGCGTCGGCGTACTTGAGCTGCTTCCCCGGCCCCTTGGCCGTCCCCAGGTAGAGCTCGGCCGGGATGCCGGCGCGCCGCAGCTCCCAGGTCATGGCGACGTAGTCGGGCTCCAGGCTCGGGTCCATGCGGGTGATCAACACCTTGGCCGTCGACTTCTGCGTCCCCACCCGGCCGAGATGGACCAGGGCGGAGAGCAGCCGGTCGACGCCGATCGAGGCGCCGACGGCCGGGATCTTCTCGCCGAGGAAGCGCATCACCAGCTCGTCGTACCGGCCGCCGGCGAAGACGGAGCCGAACTGCGGTGCGTCGAGAAGGTTCGCCTCGAAGACCGGCCCGGTGTAGTAGGCCAGGCCGCGCGCGATGGAGACGTCGAGCGACACCTCGCCGTCGCCGTAGCCCAGGCTGTAGAGGTGGTTCGAGATCCGCTCGATCGTGCCGAGCTCGTCGCCGGCCCCGTCCACCGCGGAGAAGGTCTCGCGGAGCTCCGCCAGGGTGGCGCGGCGGTCGGTGGCGGGGATCTGGAGGAAGCGCTCGATCTTGTCGACCTGTGCGCTCTCCAGGCCGAGGCCGCGGATCGGATCGCCCGAGGCGTCCACGTACCCCTCGGTCAGCTCCAGGCGGACCTTCTTCATGCCCACCTTGTCGAGCTTGTCGAGGACGCGGAAGACGTCCACCGCCCGCTCCAGCGGGATGCCGGAATAGGTGAGGAGATTGTTCAGGATGCCCCGGCTGGAGAAGCGGACGCGGAAGGCGCCGACGTTGAGGGCGCGCAGCGTGTCGCACATGCCGGCCATGATCTCGGTGTCGGCGATCTCCGACTCCACGCCGACCGAATCGAGGTCGAACTGGGTGAACTCGCGGAAGCGCCCCTTGTCCGGCTTGTCGGCGCGCCAGACCGGCGAGACCTGGTAGCGGCGGAAGGGGCGCGGCAGCTCGCGGTACTGGGCCACCACGCGGGCGAGCGGCACCGTCAGGTCGAAGCGCAGACCGAGGGCTTCCCCCTCCGGGTTCTGGACGGTGAAGATCGACTGCTGCGCCTCCTGGCCGGCGTTGGAGCCGCGGAGCACGTCGAGGAACTCGATCGCGGGCGTCGAGAGAGGGACGAAGCCATACAGCTCATAGACGTTCCGGATCGTATCGACCATCCACTGCCGGGCGAGCATCTGCTCCGGCAGCAAGTCGCGCAGTCCACGGGAGATACGGGGCTCGACCGTCTCGGGCATGAGAAGACATCCTCCAGCGATGGGGCTGGTTGTTTTGAGAGAGGCTGGGGGACCAGCCGTCGGGACAGGCCAGACCTCAGGGCTTCGGCCTATCCTACCAAAAGTCCCGGGGATGCCTCAGGTCCGGCGCCGGTGCCCCGCGCCGGACCTCGAGCCCTCAAGCCAGCAGGACGTCGCCCGCGAGAGGAGCGACCGGCGTGAAGTCGCGGCTCACCAGGAACTCCGGCCGCGCCTTGTCCCGCGGCGGCGGGGCGTTGTCGACCCGGTTGTAGGTCACCAGGACGATCTTGCGGTCGAACGGCGACATATTCGGCGCCGAGCCGTGGACGGTGTTGCAGTGGAAGAACAAGGCCGATCCCGCGGGTCCCTTCGGCGCCTCGATCCCGCCGCGGGTGACCAGGCGGGACAGCGACTCCTTGTCCACGGAGTACTTGAGATCGGCCGTGAGATTGGCGATCCAGTCGGGGCTGCCTTCGTACCCTGCCGGCACGCTCCCGGTCCGCGGCGGCTCGATGACGCCATCCCGGTGCGAGCCCGGGACGAAGAGCAGAGGCCCGTTGAACTCCGTCACCTCGTCGAGGAAGATCGCGATGGTCACCAGGTCCGGGCTCGCGACCCCGTCCTCCCGCTGCCAGAAGATGTAGTCCTGGTGCCACTCCCAGACGTCGCCCACGAAGGCGATCTTGGCGTTGACCTTGAACTGGTAGACGTAGACCGGGCCGCCGAGGATCTGCATCGCCGGCTCCACCAGCCGGGGATGGTGCGTGAGCCGCCGGAAGACCTCGTTGGTCGTATGGGAGCCGTAGACGGACCGGACCGCGCCGGTCCCCTTCTCGAGCACCCTCCGCTCCGAATCCTCGGCGAACAAGCCGGGAAGCTGGGCCAGCAGAACCTCGACCTCCGCCGGCGAAAAACAGTCGGGCAGAAGCAGGAATCCGTTCTCGTCGAACGCTCTGTAGTGATGCGGGTCGAGCTTCATGCCAGGTCCTCCTGGTCGGAGTGTATCGGTAGATCCCGATCCGGCCAACATCCGCGTCCACTTTCTACGGTGCGGCTGGAGCCGAAAAGGAGACGAGATCGGGCCCGCGCTCAGCTCCGGGGCGGGCGCAGCCCCGCCATCACTCCCAGAGAGATCCGCCCGGGCGCGGGCGTCCAGGCCGGCATAGGCGAGCCGGCCCGCGGGCTCCTCTCCGGTGACGGTGTTGTGACATGTGGTCTCCCGCGTTGTCTCTTCGTCTCCACATTCCGTAGCTCCTCCTAGAATGCGGGCGGGTTTCTCTTCCCGCACGGAGGTGCCGGTGATGGCGCGAAGGATGGTCTGGGGGCTCTGCCTCTCTCTCGGCCTGGGGTCCTTGGGGCTCTCGGGATGCGGTTCGGAGACGGATGGGCCGGGGGCCGCCGGCCCGGGTGGTGCCAAGGCGCCCGATCCTGCCCATACGGTCCAGCTCCTCTTCACCTATGGCTCGGAGAAGGAGGAGTGGATCAAGGAAGCCACCGCCCGGTTCAATGAGGCCGGCCACAAGACCGCCTCCGGCAAGGTGATCGTGGTGGAGGCGGTCCCGCAGGGCTCGGGCGAGGCGGTCGACGACCTCCTGGCCGGCGTGCGCAAGGCCCACCTGACCAGCCCGGCCTCGGCGGCGTTCATCAAGCTGGGCAACGCCGCGTCGCGGGCGAAGACGGGGAAGGACCTGGTGGGCCCGACGCGCAACCTGGTCCTCTCGCCGGTGGTGATCGCCATGTGGCGCCCGATGGCGGAGGCGATCGGCTGGGGGCAGAAGCCGGTCGGCTGGGGCGAGATCCTCGACCTGGCGCGCGATCCCCGCGGCTGGGCCGCGCACGGCCATCCCGAGTGGGGCGCGTTCAAGCTCGGGCACACGCATCCGGACTACAGCAACAGCGGCCTGATCGCGCTGCTCGCGGAGGTCTACGCGGCCTCCGGCAAGATGGCGGGGCTGACCCTGGACGACGTGCGCAACCCGAAGACCGCGGAGTACGTGGCCGGCATCGAGAGCTCCATCGTGCACTACGGCAGCTCGACCGGCTTCTTCGGCAAGCGGCTGTTCACCGACGGACCGGGGTATCTCTCCGCCGCCGTGCTCTACGAGAACATGGTCATCGAGTCCTATGGCCCACAGTACAAGCTCCCCTTCCCCGTGGTGGCGGTCTATCCCCGCGAGGGGACGTTCTGGAGCGACCATCCGGTCGGCATCGTGGAGCGGGAATGGGTCACCCCCGAGCACCGGGAGGCGGCGGAGGCGTACGTCACGTTCCTCCTCGCCCGCCCGCAGCAGGAGGCGGCGCTGCGCTTCGGCTTCCGCCCGTCGGACGTGGAGATCCCCCTGGGAGCGCCGTTCGACGCGGCGCACGGAGTCGATGCCAAGGAGCCCCAGACGACGCTGGAGGTGCCGCCGGTCGAGGTGATCGAGGGGGTGCGGGAGCTCTGGCGTGCCCACAAGAAGCACTCGGACATCACCCTCGTCCTCGACGTCTCCGGCAGCATGCGGGACGACGACAAGATCGAGAACGCCAAGGCCGGCGCCGAGCAGCTCCTCCAGCTCCTCGATCCGGAGGACACGTTCTCCTTCCTCCCGTTCAATAATGAAGCGAGCTGGGCCGGGCAGGACCTGCGGCTCGGCGACGCCCGCGACGCGACGATCGAGAGAGTCCGCGGCATCTTCGCCGACGGCGGCACGGCGCTCTATGATGCCATCGACATGGCGCACACCTGGGCCGCACCCCGGGCCGGGAAGGGGCACATCTCGGCCATCGTCGTGCTGAGCGACGGCAAGGACACGGACAGCGAGACGATCCAGCTCCCCGAGCTGCTGCAGAAGCTGCGCGGCAGCGGTGAAGCCCAGGGGGTCCGCGTCTTCACGATCGCCTACGGCAAGGGGGCGGAGACGGACGTCCTGGAACGGATCGCCGAGGCGACGCGCGGCCGTTCCTACGTGGGGACTCCCGAGAACATCCGCACCGTGTTCCGCGAGATCTCCACGTTCTTCTGAAGGCTACGAGGAATCCATGAACGAGAGCCCGAGCCCCAAGCTCACCTTCGCCGGCAAGCTGGTCGTTTTCCTGTTCGTCGCCGGCTGCCTGTACGGCGCGTATTACCTCTTCCTCCGCAAACCCCTCGGCGGCCGGCCGGGGACCGCGCCCTCCGGCGAGAAAGCCGAGACCGGGAAGACCGGCGGCCTCTTTGGCGGCGGCGATGCGCCCGAGGTGGAGATCGGCATCGCCTACGGCACGGAGAAGGAACGCTGGCTGCAGTGGGCCGCCGCGGAGTTCGCCAAGACGGACGAGGGCAAAAAGATCCGGGTGAACCTGATCCCCATGGGCTCGCTGGAAGGAGCGCAGGCGGTCCTCCGGGGCGATCAGCGCATCCACGTCTGGAGCCCGGCGAGCGCTCTCTACAAGGACATCTTCGTCCAGGAGTGGCAGGTCAAGAACAACCAGAACCCGATCGTGCGCGAGGAGAACCTGGCGCTCTCGCCCATGGTGTTCGTGATGTGGGCCGAGCGCCACGAGGCCTTCGTGGCGAAGTACGGCGAGGTCTCGTTCAAGTCTCTCGGCCAGGCGCTCGCCGAGCCGTCCGGCTGGCAGGGGATCGCGGGGAAGCCCGAGTGGGGTTTGTTCAAGGTGGGACACACCCATCCGAACCAGTCCAACAGCGGCCTCATGACCCTGGTGCTCATGGCCTATGATTACCACGCCAAGACGCGCGGCCTGGAGCTCAAGGACATCCTCGATCCCGGCTTCGGCACCTGGATGAACGG
>Ga0209682_10000193_pt1 | contig 20626 bp, 14 predicted proteins | sample DOMMetBare2Fresh_2_FD_187471 | JGI IMG/M metagenome (GOLD analysis project Ga0209682, IMG submission 187471) | Wetland sediment microbial communities from St. Louis River estuary, USA, under dissolved organic matter induced mercury methylation -... | ecosystem: Environmental > Aquatic >... | reverse complement strand
GAGCGCGCGCAGGTGGCCGACGTCGTCGTTCCACCAGGGCTCGCGCCGCTGGTGCGGCGTCGCCACCATCGCCTCGCAGCCATCCTCGGCCGCCAGGCGGCACATCGCCACCGCCTCGGCGAGGGTGGGCGCGCCGTCGTCGACGCCGGGCAGGATGTGGCAGTGCAGATCGATCATCAGGCCGCCGACCCGGCCTTCGACCCGCTCTCCTCGGCGCCATAGCCGTAGGCCTCGCCGTAGCGGTAGCCACCGGCCACTCCGGCCTGGAGGGCGCGGTACCGGTTGAGCACGGCGCCGAGAATCCTGACGTCGGCCTGGCGCAACCGGTCGCGGACGAGCCGGGCTTCCTCGCGTGTCACCTTGTGGCTGCGGAGAGTCAGCACCACGCCGTCGGCCATGGCGCCGACCAGGGTGGCGTCGGTGACCGCCAGGGCCGGAGGCGTGTCCACGATCACGTAGTCGAAGCGGCCGCGCAGCGTGCGCAGCAGCTCGCGCAGGCGCTCCGAGGCGAGCAGCTCCGAGGGGTTCGGCGGCATCGGGCCGGCAGGGAGAGCCCACAGGTTCGGCACCTCGGTCGGGTGGAGCACCGCTTCGAGGTCCGCCGTGCCGGTGAGCTGGTTCACCAGGCCGAGCCGGTTGGAGATCTTGAAGACCTGGTGGAGGCGCGGCTTGCGCAGGTCGCAGTCGATGATCACCACCGGCCGGCCGAGCTGGGCGAGCACCACGGCCAGGTTGGACGCCGTGGCGGTCTTCCCTTCGCCGGCCATCGCCGAGGTCACGGCCACCACCTTGAGCTCGCGGGCGCTCGACAGGAGGAGCGCCGTGCGGAGCGACCGGTACGACTCGGAAATGAGGGTGCGCGGCCGCTCGTGCGGCACCAGCTCGATCTGCGGTGCGACACCCGGCGTCCCCTTCTTCTTCTCCAGCCAGCCACCCGCGGCCGCCTTCGCCTTGCCCTTGCCCGGCCGCACCCGCGGCTGCTCGCCGGTGGGGGTGTCGCCATAGCCGTAGCCATAGCCGTAGGCCGAGTAGCCGTAGGTCTTGCCGACGTCCGCGATGTCCTGGATGACCGCCAGGACGGCGAGGCCGAGGCGGCGCTCCACCTCCTCCGGCGACTTCACCGTGCGATCGAGGAACTCGATGAGGAGCGCCATGCCGATGCCGAACAGCAGGCCGACGAGCAGGCCGTAGGTCAGGTCCTTGCGCAGCGACGGCCGGAACGGGCCGTCCGGCATCAGGGCGTGATCGATGATGCGGACGTTCGATTCGCGGGTGTCCTGCAGGCGCACCGCCACCTCGGTCTCGGACTGGCGGCGCAGCAGCTCGTCGAGCAGCTCGCGGCGGGTCTGGATCTCCACCTTGAGGTTGGTGAACTGGACGGCGGAGGAGTTCTGGTCGATCGCCTGCTTCTTGATCGCTTCGAGCTCACCGAGCAGAGCCTGCTCCTGGCGCAGCACCGCCTGGTAGTCGGAGGAGGCGTTGCTGCGCGCCTTCTGGACCATCTCGCGCACCACGCTGTCGATGTGTTGCTTGCCGGTCTCGATCTGCGATCGCAAGGAGACCATCTCGGGCCATTCCGGCTTGAAGGTCTTGAGCTTGGTCTCGTACTCCTGCTCCATCTGGAGCTGCTGGGTGCGCAGGCCGCCGATGACGCCGGGTGCCAGGCTGTCGGCCACCGCGTCCAACGGGCCGGTCATCACCTCGTGGTAGTGGGATTCCTTTTCGATGCGCGCCTTCTTGGCGTCCATCAAGGCCCCGTTCAAGGTTTCCAGGCGCCGCAGGGTGACGTTCGACTGCGGATCGAGGGTGACGATGTCCGAGGTGCGGCTGAAGGCCTGGAGCTGCGCCTCCTTGTCGTTGATCTCCTGCTTGAGCGTCTCGATCTGCGAGCCGAGGAAGGTCGAGGCCTTGCCGGCCGAGGCATAGCGGTCCTCGACGCCCATGTCGATGAACGATTCGGCGAACGCATTGGCCGCCTTGGCCGCGAACTCCGGGGAGGAGGAGTGGTACGACAGGCGCACGAGCTGCGTGCTGCGCACCGGCTCGACCGAGAGGCCGCCCTTGAGCTGGAGGGCGAGCTTGCCCAGGGTCGCCTCGTCCTCTTCCGCGGTGGTGGAGCCGGTGCGCTCCTTCGACGCGGCGGCGCCCGGGTTGAACGCCGGATTGCCCATCAGGTCCATGCTGCGCACCACCCGTTCGGCCAGGCCGCGGCTCTGCAGCAGCTCGTACTGGGTGGGGTAGAACTCCAGGTTCCAGAAGTTCTCGTACCACGGGCTCGTGGAGCCGCCGACCGGCGACAGGTTGCGCCGCTCGATCTGGATGGTGGAGGTCGCCATGTACTCCTTCGGCGTGATGGCGTAGTGCACACCCGCCGCCACCAGGGCGATCAGCAGGGCGAGGGCCACCAGCTTCCAGTGGCGGCGGACCATGCCGACGTACTCGGAGATGTTGAACTCCGCCTCCGGAAGCTCGGGAGCCGGCGGCTCGTCGAGGAAGAACGGCTGCGCCTTCTGGGAGCTCAAAAGAAGGACTCCTTGACGACGATCACGTCGCCCGCCTGGAGGTCGACGTCGGAGGCCTTGCCGGCGAGCAGGCGCTTGTAGTCGACCGGGATCTCGATGGTCTTGCCGGTGTCGTCGGTCCGCTTGATGACGATCTTGCTCGCCGCACGGTCGGTCAGCCCGCCGGCCTGCGAGATGGCGGTGAGCAGGCTGATCCGCTGCGAGCTCTTGAAGGACACCGGCCCCGGCTTCTCGACCTCACCCAGGCAATAGACCGTGACCTCGACCTCGCCAGGAACGTTGATCAGGTCTCCCGGATAGATCGGAATGTTGACCTTGGGATCGGCGCGCACCAGGAGGTCGTCCACCCGGATCGAGACCTGGTCGGACAGGCCGTTCTCGGAGCGCCGCAGCACGTGGATGACCGCGCCGTGCTCATTGGCGAGCCCGCCCGCGGCGGTCAGCGCCTCGAGCAGAGTCCACCGGCCGGCGAACGAGAGGTTGCCCGACTGGCGCACGGCGCCGATCACCGCGATCGGATTGGAGCGGTATTCCAGCACCTGCACCGACACCGAGGCGCGCTGCAGGGAGGTTTCTTCGAGCACTCCGCGCACCCGCTGGCCGGCCTCGGACTCGGTCAGCCCGGAGATCTGCACCTTGCCGACCAGGGGAAGGGTGATGTCCCCGTCCTCGGAGACGCGGAAGCTGCCGTTGAGCTGGTCGGTCTCGAACACCTTGACCTGGACCAGGTCCCGCGGCCCGATGCGATAGGTGGGGTTCCGGCTCTCGCCCTGGGCGTGACTCGGTTGGACCAGCGCGACGAGGTGGAGAAGGACCAGCGTGAGGAGAGATATGTGCTTCATTGCAGAGGTGTTACCATCGTCAGAATACATCGCCGGAAGATTTTATTCCAGCCGCACCCCCTTTCCGTGCCGCGGATCAGGCTTGCGGGCCTACACCGCCACCCGCAACGACTGCCGCGGCACCTGCGCGGCCCGCCGGGCGATCAGCAGGGCCATCTCGAGGGCCTGCTCGTAGTTGAGGCGCGGATCGACCTGGGTGTTGTAGGAGCGCCGCAGGTCGTCCTCGGTCAGGCCGCGGGCTCCGCCGATGCATTCAGTGACGTTCTCGCCGGTCAGCTCGAAGTGGACGCCTCCCAGGTGGGAGCCGGCTTCGGCGTGGATCTCGAAGGCCTGCTCCAGCTCGGACAGGACGTTCTCGAAGCGCCGGGTCTTCAAGCCCGAGGCGGTGGATTCGGTGTTGCCGTGCATCGGGTCGCAGATCCACAGCACGGTGCGGCCGGCGCGGCGCATGGCTTCCAGGGCGGCCGGCAGCCCTTCGGCAATACGTTTGTGGCCGAAGCGGTGGATGAAGGTGAGGCGGCCCGGCTCGCGGTCGGGATCGAGGATCTCGGCCAGCTCGACGAGTGTTTCGGGGGACGTCCCCGGCCCGACCTTCACGCCGATGGGGTTGGCGATGCCGCGGAAGAACTCGACATGGGCACCGCCGGGCTGCGCGGTGCGCAGGCCGATCCAGGGGAAGTGGGTCGACAGGTTGTACCAGCCGGTGCGGTGCGGCACCTGGCGCGTCTGCGCCTGCTCGTAGACGAGCAGCAGCCCTTCATGGCTGGTGAAGTAGTCGACCCGGCTCGCATCGGAGACCGGCTGCCCGGCGAGCTGCTCCATGAAGCTCAGCGAATCGCCGATCGCGTTGACGATCCGGTGGTATTCCGTGGCCATCGGCGAGTGCTCGACCCAGTCCAGGTCCCAGTATTCGGGGTGGTGCAGGTCGGCGAAGCCGCCGTCGATCAGCGAGCGGATGAAGTTGATGGTGAGCGCCGCCCGCTCGTAGCCGCGGAGCAGCAGCTCCGGATTGGGCGTACGGGCGTCCCGCGTGAAGGGCGCGCGGTTGACCACGTCTCCCCGGTAGGAGGGGAGGGTCTCGTCGCCGCGCGTCTCCAGGTCTTCGCTGCGCGGCTTGGCGTACTGCCCGGCGAAGCGGCCCACCCGGATGATCCGGCGCCGCAGGCCGTGCGTGAGGACCAGGCTCATCTGGAGCAGGATCTTCAGCTTGCTGGCGATGGAGGCCGAGGTGCAGTCGGCGAAGGATTCGGCGCAGTCGCCCCCCTGGAGGAGGAAACGCTCGCCGCGCGCGGCTTCCGCGAGCTGGCTCTTGAGCCGCTCGATCTCCCAGGAGGTGACGAGGGGGGGGAGCAGCGCCAGCTCCTCCATCACGAGGTCCAGACGCGCGGGGTCCGGATAGCTCGGCTGTTGAAGAGCTTTTTTCCTCCGCCAGGAGGTGGGGGTCCATTCCGGTGCCATGGCCATACCTCGACGTCACTCTACACCATGGGAGGTGTGGGGAGGGGCCACGAGGGGGACGGATGGTGAGGGCCGGGGGGACGTTGTGCTAGCTTGGCGGACCATGAAAAGTCTCTGGGATGACGGGGAGGCCGCGACCTGGCAGGAGAAGAGCGGCGATCTGGGGCTGCGCGTCTACACCTCGCGCCTGCTGGGACGGGACAAGACGCTCGTTCTCCACGGCGGCGGCAACACCTCGGTCAAGGTGCAGGAGCCGAACCTCTTCGGCGAGCTGGAGGAGATCCTCTACGTCAAAGGGAGCGGCTGGGACCTGGAGACGATCGAGGAGCCGGGTTTCGCGCCGGTGCGCCGCGGCCATCTGCTGCGCCTCGCCGGGCTCGGCGAGCTGAGCGATCCCCGCATGGTCAACGAGATGGTGACGCACATGACCCGGGCCTCGGCCCCCACGCCCTCGGTCGAGGCGATCCTTCATGCCGCCCTGCCGTACAAGTTCGTGGATCACACGCATGCCGATGCGGTGGTGGCGGTGACCAACACGCCGGGAGGGGAGGATCGCGTCCGCGCCATCTGGGGGGACCGGGTGGTCGTGATCCCGTACGTCATGCCGGGTTTCGACCTGGCCCGCCTCTGTGCCCGGGTCTTCCCCGCCGAGGCCGGTCCGCGGACGATCGGCATGGTCCTGATGAATCACGGGATCTTCTCGTTCGGCGCGACCGCGAGGGAGTCGTACGAGCGGATGATCGAGCTGGTCTCGCAGGCCGAGGCCTACCTCGCTGCTCAGGGGGCCTGGGAGCTCCCCGAGCCCCAGGAGACCGGGGAGACGGCGCCTTCCCCCCTCGCCATCGCGGCCCTGCGCCGGGAGCTGTCCCGTGTGGCGGGATTCCCGCTGATCGTCGCGTCGCGCCGCGATGCGCGGAGCCTCGCGTTCGCCCGGCGGCCGGACGTCGCCGCGCTCTCGCAGCAGGGACCGTGCACGCCGGACCACGTGATCCGCACCAAGCGCATCCCGCTCCTCGGCCGCGACGTTGGGGCCTATGCGGACGCCTACCGCGCGTACTTCGCCGCCCACGCGCCGCACGCGAAGTCGCCCAGGACCATCCTGGACCCGGCGCCGCGGGTGGTGATCGACCCCGAGCTGGGTCTCCTGGCGGCCGGCCGGCGGGCCGCCGACGCTTCAGTGGTCGCCGAGATCTACGACCACACGATGGACGTGATCGAGCGCGCCGGCCGGCTCGGCGGCTGGCGGGCGCTGCCGGAGCGCGACGTCTTCGACGTGGAGTACTGGGATCTGGAGCAGGCGAAGCTCCAGAAGGCCGGCGCGCCGCCGCGGTTCGCCGGCGAGGCCGCCCTGGTGACCGGCGCGGCCTCGGGGATCGGCAAGGCCTGTGTGGCCTCGCTCCTCGCCCGCGGTGCGGCGGTGGTGGGGGTCGACCGCGATCCCGCCGTCGCCACGCTCCATGCCCGCCCGGACTACCGGGGGATCGTCTGCGACGTGACGGATGAAGCAGCCCTCCGGCGCGCCGTGGCGGCGGGGGTGGATGCCTTCGGCGGGCTGGACATGCTGATCCTCAATGCCGGGGTCTTTCCCGCCGGGCGCAAGCTGGCCGATCTGTCGAGCGGGGAGTGGCGGAAGGTCCTGGCGGTCAATCTGGATGCCAATCAGGTCCTGCTGCGCGAGTGCCATCCGCTGCTGGCGCTGGCGCCGAACCAGGGGCGGGTGGTGGTGATCGGCTCGAAGAACGTCCCCGCGCCCGGGCCGGGAGCCGGCGCCTACTCGGCCTCCAAGGCGGCGCTCACCCAGCTCGCCCGGGTGGCGGCGCTGGAGTGGGGCAAGGACGGCATCCGGGTGAACGTCCTCCATCCCAACGCCGTCTTCGACACCGGCGTGTGGACCGAGGAGGTCCTGGCCGCCCGTGCCGCGGCCTACGGGCTGGACGTGGAGGGCTACAAGAAGAACAACGTCCTGGGCGTGGAAGTCACCAGCCTCCACGTCGCCGAGCTCGCCGCCGAGCTCTGCGGTCCCCTCTTCGCCCGCACGACCGGAGCGCAGATCCCGGTGGATGGGGGGAATGAGCGGGTGATCTAGACTGGATTCGTCTCGAGAAACTCGGTGGCCGCTCCGAGAAATTCACGTCCCTGGCGCACCGTCTCGACCACTTCCTGAGGCTCGATGGTCGCATCGGTGTCGTAGTCGGCACCCTGGCGAAGGCTGAAAGCGTGGTCCAGGAGGTTATGGAAACGTGGGGCGAGCAGGCCGGTCTTCGCGAAGTGCCGGCCGTACTGTGCGATGACCTGGCCGTGTCGCGCAAAGGTCAGACCGCGGCTCAGCAGGAGAGCCTGAGCCACGTAGAAGCAGCCGTAGTAGGCGCGGGACATGGCGAAGTCGGGATGACCGCCTTCGAGAGTCACCTCGGCCGAATCGAACGCTCTGCCGGCCTTCAGAAGAAGGGCATCGACCTCATTCATGCCGCCCGGACCGCTTCGTGGCGAACCGTTCGCAGGAAGGCGGTCGCGCCTTTCTTGTATGCCTGGTAGCTGACGGGCATCACAGAAAGGACAATATCATGGGCAAGCGAAAGGGGCCACTTGACTGGCTGGATCCGGGAGATCTCTCTCGAGGTGATCACCGGCCCGTCCAGCAGCACCAGCAGATCCACGTCGCTCCCCTCCCGCTGGTCTCCCCGGGCGTAGGAGCCGTAGAGCAGGAGGCCACGGAAGCGCTTCCCGTAGAGCTCCTCCAGACCCTTGCGGAGCTCGGCGACGATTCCGGCGAGATCGGGCGGCAGGCGGTCCATGACGCCCCATTGTAACTCTTCCCACCTTCCCTTTCCCCCGCTTTTGAGCAAGAATGGGCGCCCCTTTTCGGCCATGAAGAACTTCAACCTCGATACCATCCTGGAGGCGATGCTCAAGACCTCCGAGCGCGTCTCCGACCTGAACTTCTCGGTGGGGCGGCCGCCTCAGGTGGAGGTGGACGGGCAGCTCGTGGGGGTGACCTTTCCGGGGCTCTCCAGGCTCACGCCGTTCCAGACCGAGGTGATCGCGCTCCACATGCTGCGCGGCGACCGCGAGCTGGTGCGGACGCTCCTCCTGAACGGCTCGATCGACCTCTCGTACTCGATCCCCCAGAAGACCCGGTTCCGCGTCAACGTCTTCTCGCAGCGCGGCACCTATGCCATCGTCCTGCGCGTCATTCCGGAGGGGGTGCCGACGCTGGAGCAGCTCAAGCTCCCGCGCGAGCTCTATGAGGTCGGCCGGTTGAAGAACGGCATCGTCCTGGTCACCGGCCCCACCGGCTCCGGCAAGTCGACGACGCTCGCGGCGATCATCAACCAGATCAACCAGGAGTCGGCGTACCACATCATCACGATCGAGGACCCGATCGAGTACATGCACAAGCACGTCAAGTCGACGGTCAACCAGCGCGAGGTCGGCGCCGATACGCGCTCGTTCTCCCTCGCCCTGCGCGCCGCCCTGCGCCAGGCGCCCAAGGTGATCCTGATCGGCGAGATGCGCGACGTCGAGACGATCGAGATCGCCATGGAGGCCGCCGAGACGGGGCATCTGGTGCTCTCGACGCTCCACACGATCGACGCCGCCAAGACCATCGACCGCATCGTCGGCGTCTTCCCCAAGGACCAGGAGCGGCAGATCCGCAACCGGTTCTCGCAGTCGTTCCGCTATGTGATCTCGCAGCGGCTGGTGCCCAAGGCCGGAGGCGGCCGGGTGGCGGTGCTGGAGATCCTCAAGTCGACCCAGCGGACGCGCGACTATGTCCTCAAGGGGGAGACCGACGGGCGATCGCTGACGGATGCGATGCACGACGGTGCGATCGACGGGATGCAGACCTTCGACGACGAGCTCGAGAAGCTCTGGAGCGCGGGGGCGCTCTCCAAGGAGGTCACCCTGGCCTACGCGACCAATCCCACGAACCTGGCCTTGCGGCTCGTGGCCGATCCGCCGCCCGCGACCGCGGCGGCCGAGGGGGAGTCGATGCTCTCCCTGCTGGAGGAGTGATGGCCCGGATCACCTGTGCCGCCTGCCAGAAGCCGGTCTCGTTCGACGAGAACCGGCTGCCGCTCCATCCGGTGACCTTCCCCTGCCCGGGCTGCAAGGCGCCGATCACGGTGGACCGCCGGACCTTCGCGCCCACCTTGTCGGTGCCGGTGCCGATGGTGGCTCCCTCCGCATCTCCGCCGCCGCCGGAGCCGCAGGCGGAGGCCCCCGCTCCCCTCGCCGCTCCTCCCGAGGATCGTCCGGGTGCGTGGGCGCTGATCGCCGGCGCGGACTCGCCGGCGCTGCACCAGGCGGCCCGGGAGATCGGCTTGCAGGCGGTCCATGTCTCCTCGGCCGAGGCCTGCCGGGACTTCTTCCTGGAGAAGTTTCCGCCGGTCGTCTTCCTCCATCCCGCCCAGCTCACCCGGCCGCCGCTCGCCGAGATGCAGCCGCTGACCAATCTCTCCCCGGCCGACCGCCGGCGCGGCTTTTTCATCCTCGTGGCCGACGGCTTGAAGACGCTCGACGGCACGGTGGCCTTCCTCTACGAAGTGAACCTGGTGGTGGCCACCAAGGACCTGCCGTCCTTCCGCCGCATCTACCAGGAGGCGGACGAGGAGCACCAGAGGTTCTACAGCGCCTTCCGGGCGGCGGAGAAGTCGCTGCACGAAGGCGGGTAGGTCCCGCCGTACGGGCTGTGGGAGAAAGACCATGTTGAAGCGACTGTACGTCGACAACTACCGATGCTTCGTGAACTTTCAGCTCGAGTTTCAGGAGCTCACGCTCCTCGTCGGTCCCAATGGCTCGGGCAAGTCGTCCGTGCTGGACCTGCTCTCCGCGCTGCGGCAGTTGCTCAGCGGATTGGGAAAGGTGTCCGACCCTGGGCTCTTTCCCTCGCGCTCGCTCACCCGGTGGCAGGACCGCGCGACGCAGGTTATTGAGCTTACCGTCGGCCTGGACGGATCGGGTGACGTGATCTACCGGCTGGAGATCGAGCACGAGAGAGAGACCCGGAAGGTGCGGATCGCGCTGGAGTCGCTGACGGCGGATGGCCAGCCTCTCTTCGAGTGCCGCCGGGGCGAGGTCCAACTGTATCGCGACGACCACCAGAAGGGCCCGAGTTACTCGACCGACTGGTCGGAGTCAGCTCTGGCGCGTGTCGTCGCGCGGCCCGTGAACCACCGGCTTTCCCATTTTCTGGATCTCGTGCGCGGAATGTCGGTCGCCGCTCTGGATCCGAAGCGCTTTCAGGCGGAGTCCCTCTCCGAGGAGTCCCTGTTGCAGTCCGATGGTGCGAACTTTTCCTCCTGGTACCGTCACCAGATCCAGGAACGGCAGGATCTGGTCATGGGAGTCGTGGAGATCCTGCGTAAAGTTCTGGACGAGTTCTATTCGATCCGCATGGAGAAGGTGGGTTCTGAAGCGCGAGCTTTCATTGCGGTATTCGACGGTGAGAACGGGCGTTACGAGCTGAGGCTCGATGAGCTCTCGGACGGTCAACGGGAGCTGATCGCCCTCTACGCGCTGGTCTTCCTCGCGGGAGAGCAGGACATCTTGTTCCTGGACGAGCCTGACAATTATCTTGCGTTGGCCGAGATCCAGCCGTGGCTCATCGCTCTCTCGGACACCTGCGGAACAAGACCGAGGCAGGCCATCCTCTGCTCCCACCATCCGGAGCTCATCGACTACCTTGGAAGCGAGGCTGGCGTGCTTCTGCGACGGGAAAGGTCGGGCGGTATCGCAACCCGCCGGTTGAGCGAGATTCCTGTCGACACAGGGCTCAAGCTCTCCGAAATCATTGCGCGAGGTTGGGAGCCGTGAGCCGCCGCGTTCAGTTGGTCCTCCTCTGCGAGGACAGGCAGCACGAGGCCTTCGCGCGGCGCTTTCTGAACACCATGGGCTGGGAGACCCGGGCGATGCGGGTGGAGAAGGCGCCCGGGGGACGCGGAGCCGGTGAGCAGTTCGTGCGAGAACGGTATCCCGTGGAGCTCAAAGCGCACCGGTCCCGGCCGGTGACGCAGGCACTCGTGGTCCTGATCGATGGGGACAGCGAAGGACCGGTGGCACGTCTTCAGCGGCTCGACCAGGCATGCCGCGAGGCCGGCCTGCGAGAACGCACCAGCGAGGAGCGCGTCGCTGTGTTCATCCCCACATGGAACATCGAGACGTGGTTGGCCTATCTCGACGGAGACCGGGTGGGGGAAGAAAAGCCCGACTATCCGCGGCCGGCCCGGGAGCGCGACTGCCAGAGGCATGTGGACGAGCTCGTTCGAATGTGCCGGGCGGGGAAGTTGCGAGAGCCGTCTCCTCCTTCACTCGAAGCGGCCTGCGGCGAATACCGCGCACGGCTCTCGGGGGAACCGCGCTGAGGCGGCGGAGAAGTCGCTGCACGAAGGGTGAGCCGGGTCAATCCTCCTGCCGGAGTCGCAAGACTCCCGCGACGTCGGTGCCCACGTAGAGGATCGATCGATCGACCGGATCGACGAGGAGTCTCCCCTGGACCTGGACGCCGGCCGGCCAGGCGGCCACCAGGGTCCAGGTTTCTCCCGCGTCGTTGCTCCGGAAGACGCCCTGCGTCCGGCTCGCGGCGTAGAGGACCGCCGGATCGGCCGGATCGGTGGCGAGCTCCACGATCGGTTCGTCCGGCAAACCGCTCGCAAAGGAGTCCCAGGTCACTCCGCCGTCGCGGCTCCGCGCCACGGCGCCCTGCCGTCCGGTCCAGAGGGTGCCCGGGACGAGCGGTGAGGTGGCGAAGGCGGAGACGTCGGCTCCCGGCCCCGGGAGAAGCGCGCTCCAGGTGGTGCCCTGGTCGGTGCTGCGCGAGAAATCCGCCGCCGCCGCATAGACCGCGGAGGTGAACGGATCGACGCCCTGCAGGAAACCCGGGGCGGCGAGGCATTGCCAGGAGCCCCCCGCGTCCAGGCTGCGGGCGAAGTAGCAGGCCGGGTGCGGTCTGCAGATCGGCGTCGCCAGGAAGCCCGCCGCGTAGAGGGTGGAGGGCGTCCGGGGATCGATGGCGATGCGCGCCGGCACGACGCAGAAGATCCCGGAGATCCGCGTCCACTGCCGGCCGCCATCGGTGCTCTTGGCGACGCTCTCCATGTCGCCGGTGTAGAGGGTCTCCGGTTCGTCCGGATCGATGGCGAGCGTGTGCGGCAGGAAGCGGGAGATCCCGCGTGCCGGCAGCCGCGTCCAGGCAACGCCGCGGTCCGGGGTCCTGAAGAGCCCGTCCGGGGTCACCGCGTAGATCCGTGGCGGGTCCCGCCGGTCGACGGCAAGCTCGGTGATCATGGAGGCGGACAGGCCGCCTTGCGCGGTGTGCCACGTGGCTCCCCGGTCGGTGCTCCGGAAGATCCCCACCGTGGTCGCCGCCAGGAGGCCGTAGGGGAGCGCTTCGAGCGGCCCCACGGACCCGCGCAGGCCCGTCCCCACGCGCGCCCAGGTGGCGCCGCGGTTGCGGCTCCGGAAGACGAACCCGGTCGCCTCCACATAGAGGGTGGCGGGATCCGCCGGGTCGAGGGCGAGAGACGAGACGAACAACGCGTTGCCGTTCAGCTCGATCCCCTGCTGGCTCGGTGCCCAGGTGGCGCCGCCATCGGTGCTTTTGAGGAGCGTGTCCAGGCTCACGATGCCACGGCTGCCGGCATAGAGGGTTTTCGGGTTGTGGGGATCCACGGCGAGCGCCGTCAGGTAGAGCGGCTCCCGGCTGACGCGCACCCAGGTGGCCCCGGTGTCGGTGCTCTTCCAGACGCCGCCGGTCTCCGTGCCGGCATAGAGGACGTCGGGCCGGCCGGCGACGAAGGCCAGGGCCTTGACGCTCTCCGGCCAGCCGGATCGCGTGATCCAGGTGGCGCCACGGTCGGCGCTGCGCTGGAGAGTCTGTCCGCTGACCGCGAAGAGGAGCCGCGGATTGCGGGGGTGGACCTTGACGAGCTGGACCGCTTCGGGCACCGGCGGCGCCGGGCCGGCCGGCGCCCAGGAGACGCCGCCGTCGGTGCTGCGGAGGAGCCCGGCCTCCGTACCGGCGTAGACCGTGACCGGGCTCGCCGGGTCGACCTCCAGGTCGAAAACCCGGCGCTCGCGCAGGGCGCCACCGGGAAGGGTCCAGCTCTGCCCGCGGTCGGTGCTCCGGAAGATGCCGCGCTTCTCGGCCCAGGCGTAGAGCGTCGCCGGCCGTGAGGGAGCCGCGGCGAGGGCGCGGACCCACCCGCCGTCCGGACCGATGGGCTCCCAGACGCCCGGGTCCGCCGCGAGCGGTGCCGTGAGGACGATCGAGGCGACGAGAACGAGAAGATCCAGGCGCAGAGCGAGACCGTGTCGATGGAGCGGCATGCTCGGGTCTCCTGGTGAAAGCATCTTCATTGGCCGGTCTGTTTGAGGCGCAGCACGCCCAGCCCCTCGGTGCCGGCATAGACGGCCGCCGGATCGCCCGGATCGACCAGCAGGCCGCCCTGATACACGACGCCCGCCGGCCAGAGACCCGCGGGGCTCCAGGTCTCTCCCGCGTCGGTGCTCTTGAAGATGCCGTGCCCGGCGGTCGCCGCATAGAGCGTCGCCGGGTCGACGGGATCGGGAGCGAGGCCGGTCACGGCGGTGCCCCCCGGCAGGCCGGTGGTGAACGGCTGCCAGGTCGCGCCGCCGTCGCGGCTCCGCGCCACGGCGCCGGTCTGCCCGGCCCACAGAGTATCCGCGACCAGCGGGGAGGGGGCGAACGAGGTGGCCGCGAGGTCCTCGTGCAGCAGCGTCCAGGTGGAGCCGTCGTTCCGGCTGATCCAGAGGTCGCCGAACGTGGATTGCACGTAGACCGTCGAGCTCAACGGATCGACGCCGAGGAGGTCCGCGCCAAATCGGCCGGGCAGGCCGTCGCGGAGGCACTCCCAGGTCAGCCCCGCGTCCAGGCTGCGATAGAGGATGCAGGCGTCGGGCAACGTGCCGCAGCCGCCCGTGAAGAAGAAGCCGGAGGTGAACAGGTGGCTCGGCGCCCGCGGATCGAGGGCGAGGTGCGCCACCACGGCGCAGCTCGTGCTCCCGCGGAGAGACCAGCGCCGGCCGCCATTCGTGCTGCGCGCCACGCCGCCCAGCATCCCGGCATAGACGATCTCCGGATCGATGGGATCGATCAGCAGGGGCCGCGCCCAGCCCAGAGGGACGTCCGCCAGGCGCAGCCAGGGGCGTCCCCGGCTGGACGTCCGGAAGATGCCCGCCTGTACGTCGGCGGCATAGAGCCGCGCCGGCTCCCGGTGGTCGATGGCCATGCCGGAGATCACGGTGGCGACCATGCCGCCGGTGCGGAGCTGCCAGGTGCGGCCCTGGTCGGTGCTGACGAGGACGCCCGCCGGGGTCGCGGCGAGCACGCCGTACTCGGCCGTCTCCAGATCGGTCACCTGGCCGCCGGGGAGCGGACCCGCGGTGCGCGTCCAGGTGTGGCCGGCGTCGGTGCTGCGGAAGACCTCGGTCCCCACGACGGCATAGACGACGGAGGGGCTCCGGCGATCCACGGCGAGCTCGGTGACGCCCGGGACGTAGCCGTCGGCTCCGACGATCCCTTCCTGGCTCAGGCGCCAGTTGGCGCCGCCGTCGGTGCTCTTGAAGAGTCCCTCCGGATATCCCGCGTCGAGGCCGGCCCAGAGGACCCCGGGATGCTCCGGATCGACGGCGAGGGCTCCCACGGGAAGGCCCGCCGGGAGGCCCCGGCCGGAGGGTGTCCAGGTGAGGCCGTTGTCGGTGCTCTTCCAGAGGCCGTTGGTGGCCCCGGCATAGACGATGGTGCGCCGGCCGGTGGCGAACGCCAGGCAGAGGGGGCCTTCCGGGCCGTTGACCCGCCGCCAGGTGGTGCCCCCATTGCCGCTGCGCATCAAGGCTCCCGCCCGCCCGGCGAAGACGACGGCCACCCGGCGCGGATGCGTCTCGACCAGGTTGACGTCGTTGCCCTGGAGCGGGAGAAAGGCCCAGGACGCGCCGCCGTCGGTGCTCTTGAGCAGCCGCCGGCCCGCCGCCGCATAGAAGGCCCCGCCCTCCGCGTCGATGGCCAGGCCGGTGACCGGCTGGCCGTACAGGCCGGCCGCAGCGGCCCAGCTCTTCCCCCGGTCGGTGCTCCGGAAGATGCCGTACCCCCGCCCCAGGCCGGCGAGGATCCAGCCGGGCCGCGCCGGCGATGCCGCCAGCGCCTGGACGGAGCCGCCATCGGGGCCGATCGCGGTCCAGGAGGGGAGGCTGTCCGCCGCGCACAGAACCGGGGCGAGGAACAGGCAGAGGGCGAGAGAACAGAGGCCGGGAGGGCGCAAGCGCATGGAGTCTCCTCGAAACGGTCGGATCGCGGTGCAGCTGCATGAGGGTATACGGAAGATCGCGGCCGAGTGCCACGCCGCGCGAGACTTCCGCGGACCATTCTGAGAGAATGCGCCGCCCGCCGGCGTTTTTCCCCGTGTCTGGCACGCGACGTGAATTCCCCTCTGGCATGGACGCTCGACGTCGGACCGGCACAGGCAGCTTGCAGGCTCGGAGGTATTTCACCATGGATAGCTCGTTCCGGACGCGGCGCTTCGCCGCCTCCTTGCTGCTCCTCGGTTTGGCCCTTCTCCCCGCCGCGGCCGGCGCCGTGGCACCGGATCTGAGCTCCGGTCTGTCTGCTCCGTCAGACCTGTCAGCTTTGACCGGCGCGGCGCGGGAGCCGGTCCCGGTGCCCCGCGAGGTGATCGTCCGCCTGAAGGACGGCGTGACCGTCTGCGCCGACGGGCTCTTCGCGAACCGCCGGTCTTTCCGCTCGGCGACCGCCGACCATTCCTCCTCTCTGGACGTTCTCTTCCAGCAGCTCGGCGTGCGCGGCGTGAAGGCGGTCTTCCGGCCGGCTTGCGGATCGCTCGCACCGATGGCCGGGCCGCGGAGCCACGCGGCGGTGGAGCTCGACCACGTCTACCGGCTGGAGCTCGCGCCGGGTGTCGATCCGGCAGAGGCCGCGGCCGCGCTCCGCCAGGACGCTCACGTGGACTATGCCGAGCCGAACCGGCTGGCGGTCCTCGCGGCGCTCCCGAACGACCGCTACGTCGATCCGGCGCGCCGCGGCGTCTTCCAGCGCGGTTCCTGGGGACAGCCGTATGCCGATCTCTGGGGTCTCGACCGGATCGGCTGGGGGCAGGTGTGGAAGCGCCAGGCGCAGATCTGGCCCGACCCGGCGCGCCGCGGTGGCGGGGGTGTCGTCGTCGCGGTGATCGACACCGGCGTCGAAGTCGGCCATCCGGACCTCGCCGCCAACATCTGGCACGATGCCGCCGGCAACCCCGGGGCCGACCTGGTCGACGTCTCCAGCGCGACGCTCGCCGCGCTCGCCGAGGCCGGTTTCACCATCCGCCCCGACGAGGACTACGAGACGCCGGACGGCGATCCGGAAGACAGGAACGGGCATGGCACGCATGTGGCCGGGACGATCGGCGCGGTGGCGCGCAACGGCCAGGGGATCGCCGGGGTGGCATGGCGGGCGCAGGTGATGCCGGTGCGCGCCGGTTTCGACGTCTTCAAGGGGAGCGACGGCGCGCACCTCGGCTTCCTGGAGGAAGACGACGTCGCCGCCGCGATCCGCTGGGCGGCCGACCATGGCGCCGACGTGATCAACCTGAGCTTCGGCGTCCGTGGTACGGAGTCGCAGACGGTGGCCCTGGCCGTGGACTATGCCGCCTCCCTGGGTGTGGTCCTGGTGGCCGCCGCGGGTAATGAGGGTGCCGATGCCGCCGACACCTGGCCCGCGGCCAACCCGAAGGTGGTGAGCGTCGCGGCCACCGTCGCGAGCGACCGCCGGATTTTCTTTTCGAACTGGGGCGCCAGTGTAGATCTTGCCGCGCCGGGGAGCGAGATCCTCTCCACCCGTGCCGAGGGGACCGCGATCGGCGGCTCGAGCGGCGTGATCGATGCGCGCTATACCCGGGCGAGCGGCACCTCGATGGCGGCGCCGCACGTGGCCGGAGCCGTGGCCCTGGTGCTCTCCGCCTGGCCGCGCCTCTCCCCGGCGGAAGCCGTGGCCCGCGTGCTCGCCACCGCCGATCCCTTCCCCGATCTGGAGACCGCGAACGGACGGGCCCGGGCGTCCGGAAGCGGCCGGCTGAACCTCCTGCGCGCCCTGACCGCTCCGGCCGGACCGTCGTTCTCCGTCCGTTCCCTGGAGATCGTGTCCGATACGGACGGCGACAAGGTCCCCGAGCCGGGCGAGACGGTCCGCGTCCGCATCGAGCTCGAGAACCAGTGGCGGCCGGTGCAGGGAATCGCGGTCCGCCTGGTGGCGGACGGTCCGCACGTCACCGTCCTCTCCGGCAGTCTGCCGGCGCAGCGCTGGCCTTCCCGCCGGCCGGCGACCCTCAACGCCGAGCTGCGGGTGTCGAACGAGGTGGCCTGGGGGACCAGCGGCACCCTCCATCTGGAGATGCGCGGCTCCGGCTTGCAGCAGAACGTGCCCCTTCCCCTCGTGCTGCGCGGTCCCGCGGTCAAGCCGGGCTGGCCCGCCTCCGGCGAGCAGGAGTCCGACGGCGTGATCACCGCTCCGGCGGTGGGTGACCTGGACGGCGACGGCGACCTGGAGATCTTCGTCCTCTCCAGCCGCGGCGATGCCTTCCTGCGCGACGCGGACGGCACGCTCCTCCCCGGCTGGCCGGTCTCGTTCCCCGGCAACACCGAGCAGTCCTCGCCGCTCGCCAGGGACCTGGACGGTGACGGCCGGCCGGAGCTGGTGTTCGTCCGCAACCGCCAGGTGCACGTGCTCGACGGGACCGGCCGCGAGCTCGCCGGCTGGCCGCAGGGAATCGACGGATGGGTCTCGAGCTCACCGGCCGTGGGCGATCTCGACGGCCACGGCCGGCAGGAGGTCGTGGTGGTGGCGGACGACGCCCGCGTCTTCGTCTTCGGCGCCGCGGGCGGGCGTCTCTCCGGCTGGCCGCGCAAGGTGGGGACGTCGAGCAACACCGCGCCGGCCCTGGTGGATCTCGACGGCCTGCCCGGCCTGGAGATCCTCGCCGGAACGACCGACGGCACCCTGGTGGCCTTGCGCGCCGACGGAACCGTCCCCGCCGGCTCCTGGCCGGTCCGCCTCGCCCCCCTCGGCCCGTCCTCGCCCGCCGTGGCCGACCTCGACGGGGACGGCTCGGCCGACGTCGTCGTGGCGAGCGTCACCGGCCGCCTCTACCGGATCACCCGCAACGGGCGGGTCACCGACCTCGGCAAGCTCCCGGGCACCTGGGTCTTCTCCTCGCCCGCGCTGGGTGACCTGAACGGCGACGGCCGGCCCGAGATCGCCATCGGCAGCGGCCAGTTCGACGGCTCCGGCTTCCTCACCGTGGTCGACGGAGACGGCCGCCTGCTGCCCGGCTGGCCGGTGGCGACCGAAGTGGCCGTGACCGCCTCGCCGGTCCTGGCCGACCTCGACGGCGACCGCCGCCCCGAGGTCGTCGTCCCCGACCTCGGCGGTGGCCTCCACGTCTGGCAGGCCGCCGGCCACACCCTGGGCGGCTGGCCCTACGACCTCGACGGCGGCACCCCCGCGGCGCCCGTGGTCACCGACCTGGACGGCGACGGAACGCTGGAAATCCTCATCGGCAAGACCTCCTCCCGCCGCACCGCCGGAGCGGCGCCGTTCCTGGAGGCGCTGGAGTACGGGCTGTCGCAGTAGCCCGGTTCCGAAGCTCGGGCCCCCGGGGCCGTTCTTCAGCGCCCCGGCGGCGGAACGTTCCCGGTCGCCATCCAGGCCGTCCTCCCCCGGGGATCCGGCCGGAGATCCCCGGTTCCCGGTCCGCCATCCCCGCGGGGGAAGCCAGGGAGATTCGTCCAGGAACCGGGGGCGTCGGGGCAGGAGCCGGGGGGCTCGCCTCCGGAAGATGCCATATGGCGGGCCGGTCCGCGGATTTTCCGTGAAGACGAGAGCTTCCGGGGTCTGTTTCAAGCTCTTTGTCACTCTCCGCCGGTTTCGCGCACCTATACTTCTGAAGCAACTTTCGCGAGGAGGAGGGGTGCGCTTGAGCAAGAAGAGGAAGCGGCGGTCGCGGATGAGTCTCGCGCTGAGCTATGGGCGGCTGGGAGAGGATCTCACCCAGAAGGAGCTGACGGAGAGGACCGGCATCCCCGATCTGTCGGTCCTGGAGACGCAGCGGGAGCCGGAGCGCGAGGCGGTGGAGACGCTGTTCGCCGCCATGGACCGCGTCCCCGAGCAGGTCGACACCGCCCTCTTCTGCGCCGATCTGCTGCGGCGTCCCGAGGAGCCCATCGCGTCGCCCGTCGAGCCCACGATGGAGGAAGCCCGGCTCCTCCAGGCCGCGGCGGCCCTCGAAGCCATGGCGGTGTTCGACGCGACCCTGGAGGAGCTGACCCAGGCCCTGCGGGAAGCAAAGGCGAAGATCGACCGTGCAGAGGCCGAGACGCTGTTCGCGGACCTGATGAAGTGGCCCCCCAGGGAGCGGTGGCGGCTGGTCGAAGAGAACGAGCGGTATCGCGCCTGGGCTCTCTGCGAGCGCACCGCCTTTGCCAGCGAGAAGAAGGCGGCCCACGACGCAGACGAGGCGCTGGACGTCGCCCGGCTGGCCGTGCGCATGGCCGAGCTGACGCCGGGTGGCGAGGCGTGGCGCTCTCGCATCGGGGGCCTCTGCTGGGGCCTGCTCGCCAACGCGCGCCGGGTCAAAGGGAACTTCCCGGCAGCGGATGAAGGCTTCGACCGCTCCGACCGGCTCTGGAAGGACGGTGCCGCTGCGGACCCAGGGCTGATCCTCGACGGGATCGTCCTGCTCGAATTGAAGGCGTCCCTGCGGCGACACCAGGGGCGGTTCGAGGAATCGCTGGATCTCCTCAAACAGGCTCAAGCCATGAGTCAATCCGACAAGGTGACCGCACGCATTCTGCTCGTCAAGTCTGCCACATTGAAGGAAATGGATGACTTGCAGGGAGCGATCGAAGCACTCCAACAGGCCCGGCCTCTGGTCGAGAAACAGGGCGGCCTGCGGGACCGCTGGGTTCTCGAGTTCAACCTCTGCACGTCGCTCACCGATGCAGGAAGCCACGTGGAAGCCGAGGAGCTGCTGCCCAAGGTGAGGAGGCTGGCTATCGAAGCCGGCAACGGGCTGGACCTCCTGAGATGCCGTTGGCTTCAGGGGAAGCTTTTGGCAGGGCAGGGCAAGCTGGCGGAGGCGGTTGCCGAATTGGAGGCGGTCGTCGGGGAGCTCGTGGCGCTCGCCATCGCCTTCGATGCCGCCCAGGCCTGCCTGGATCTTGCCCAGCTCTATCTACGGCAGGGCCGGGCGGCTGAGGTCAAGCGCCTTTCGAGGCAGATCGTCGCGGTCTTCAAGGCGCAGAAGGTCCACCGCGAAGCGCTCGCCGCGGTGATTCTCTTCCTGGAAGCGGCCGATCAGGAACGGGCCACGGTCGAGCTGGCGAAAAAGCTCTCCGACTACCTGCGCCGGGCTCAGCACCATCCGGAGCTTCGCTTTGAGCCGTAATGGGCCGGAGCAAGGCCCCGGCCCGAGGAAAGTTCAGCTCCCGAGCCGGCAGCCGCCGTGCGGGTCGGCGATGCAGCCGTTGTCGAGAGCCTGCGTGGCCCGGCAGGCGCCATCCGGGTCGAGGATGCAGCCGTTGTCGAGGACCTGTGTGGCGCAGCCGCCGTGCGGATCAAGCCCGCAGCCGTTGTCGAGGGTCTGCGCGGCCCGGCAGCCTCCGTGCGGGTCGAGGATGCAGCCGTTGTCCAGCAAGGCGCTCAACAGCTCTCCCCAGGCGCGGCCGAGGAGGTCCACCAGGGCACCGGCGACTGGCTCTTCGGCCCGGACGGCCGGTGTGGCGAGAGCGAGG
>Ga0209682_10000192_pt1 | contig 20635 bp, 19 predicted proteins | sample DOMMetBare2Fresh_2_FD_187471 | JGI IMG/M metagenome (GOLD analysis project Ga0209682, IMG submission 187471) | Wetland sediment microbial communities from St. Louis River estuary, USA, under dissolved organic matter induced mercury methylation -... | ecosystem: Environmental > Aquatic >... | reverse complement strand
CGGCAGCGGGGCCCCTCCCCCCAAGAAGAAGCCGCTCCGCGGGCCGGGGGCGCGAAGCCCCCGGACCCCACCGTTCAGGAAGAGGCGGCACCGGGGCCCCTCCCCCAGGAAGAAGCCGCTCCGCGGGCCGGGGGCGCGAAGCCCCCGGACCCCACCGTTCAGGAAGAGGCGGCAGCGGGGCCCCATCCCCCAAGAAGAAGCCGCGGCGCGGCCGCGGGCGCAGCCCGGCGCTACCCCAGCACGCTGAGGTGGCCGGTCGGCTGGAGGCGGGTCACCGCGCCATCGGCCTCCAGCACCGTGAGCCCCAGGCCGGCGTCGGCCGCCAGGCGGTGCGGCGAGAGGCCGGGGGCGCGGGCGACCACCTCGCCGTCGCCGAGGTCGATGAGGCTCAGCCCCCCGCGCGCAGCCGCCGCCAGCTGGCGCGACACGGCCGGCGCGGCGCCCCCCTCGGAGCCGTCGGACGGCAGGCTCCAGCGGAGCCGGCCGGCCGAGTCGAGGAGGGCCAGGCCGCCGGCGTCGTCGCCCGCCAGGAGCGCCCGCCCGGCCGGGGTCAGGCGCACCGCGCCGGCCAGTGGCACCTCCACCTCCCAGGCCCGGCCGCGCCGGGGGTCGGCCAGCACCAGGACGCCGGCGCCGCCCGAGCGGCCGGCCACCACCAGCCCTCCGCCCAGCCGCGCCAGCGGCCCCGACGGCCGGACGTCGAGGTCCACCTCGCCCCGCCGGCCGCCGGCGCGCGGGTCGATGAAGAGGAGCGCCCCGGTGGCGCCGGTGGCGTGGAGCGTCGCCAGCCGGCTGCCGCAGAGCTGGGCCGGCGCCAGGGCCGGGCCGGGGCCGCAGAGCCGCCAGGCGAGGGCGCCGTCGGCGGCCCGCAGTGCGTGGACCAGGCCGCTCGCCGAGGCGGTGACCACCAGATCCCCGAGCACCGCCAGGGCCAGGCCGGTGCCGCCCGGCCACTCCAGCCGCCAGCGCCGCCGGCCGCTGGCCGGGTCGAGCGCAGTGACGGCGTCCGGCTCGCCCAGGAGGAGCGGGCCGCCCGCGGCGCCGGCCAGGGCGGTGGGCCGGCCGCCGGGGAGGGGCTGCTCCCACCGGACGGCGCCGGTGGCCGGGTCGAGGGCGCACAGCGCGTCGCCCCGGCGCAGAAGGAGGGTGGCGCAGGCGACGGCGCCCCAGTCGGCGCCGGGCCCCTGCCAGGTGCGGCGGGCGCCGAGGCCGGCCACCCCGTCCCGGCCGATGGCCAGCGCCACCGGTCCCGCCTGGGCGAGGCCGGCGCCGACCGGCTCGCCGACGTGGGCCTCCCCGGTGACCCGGAGCGCGACCCGGCGCAGCGCGCCCGGGCCGAGGGGGCGCAGCGACCGGGCGCTCGGCCGCGCCCTGGCGGTGCCGGGGGGCGGGGCGTCGACGTAGGCGGCGTCGCCGGCCAGGAGCGTCCGGAGCTCGCGCGCGGCCTCGGCGGCGCGCCGGCGGGCCTCGGCGAGGTGGGGGTTGGCGCCCTGGCCGGCCCGGGTGGCGAGGACGCCGAACCGCTCCAGGGCCGCGGCCGTCGCCTCGGCGAGGTCGACTGGCCCGCTCCCCAGGTCCGCGCCGTCCGGTCCCAGCACGCGCCCGCCGGCGAGGTCGAGGAGGAGCGTGAGCGGGGCGGCGCGCCCGGGCGGACGCAGCTCCACCCGCAGTGAAGGCTCGTGGCGGCGGCGAGCCCCCACGGCCTCCTCGGCCGCCGCCACGAGGTCGAGGAGGGTGAGGAAGGGGGCGCCCTCCAGCGACGCCACCGGCCCGCCCGGCGCCGCCAGCTCGAGGCGGCCCGGCGCCAGGAGGGCCCCCAGGTCGAGCGGCTCGTCCGGCCCGGCGCCGAGGTCCTCGGCCGGGTCATCGAGCTCCACGAGGCAGCGGAGCAGGCCCGCCGCGGGGGCGGCGCCGGCCTGGTCCCGGGGCGGGGCCTCGCCCGCCTCGTCGAGCCCGCCCTGCAGCGCGCCAGGCCAGCCGGCCTCCGGCTCGGCCGCCAGCCGGCGCCCCAGCAGGCGGAGCCGCCCCGCCAGCGGCGCCCCGGCCTTCCCCTTCGGCGAGAGCAGCCGGGCCCCCTCGGCGGCCGCCGCGCGGCAGGCGCCGGCCAGCGCGCCGAGGTCCAGGCCGGCGGCCCGCGCCAGCAGGCGCGACGGGGGACCCAGCTCGAAGAGCGCCAGCCCGATCTCGCCCCCGCGGCGCCGGAGCGTGAGGAGGAGCGCCCCCTCCCGGAGCGGGAGCGCGGCGCGCGGGTGACCGGCCACCAGGCTGGCCACGGCCTCCAGCAGCGCCTCGGCCATCGGCCAGAGCGGCCCCTCGGCCCGGCCGCCCAGGAGGTCGAGCCCGTCCACCTCGAGCACCAGGAGGCCGTGGAGGCCCGCCGCGGCGCGCGCCGTGGAGGCCGGAGACGGGCTCCGGGACGGTGGGCCATCGGGGCGCTCGGGCCTGAGGAGGACGCGGACCATTCCCTCAAGGATGTTCGTCCTTTCGGGGCCATTCAACGTTGACAGGATCACCGCCCGCGAACATGATGTCGGCCTCCGGGCGGCCGCGAGCGCGCTGGCTGCCGAACTCTTTTTCCCAAGGAATCACATGACTTTCACCGAAGCCGCCCTCGAGGTGCTGCGGCGCGAGGGGAAGCCTCTCCACTTCAGGAAGATCACCGAGATCGCCATCCGCGAGAACCTCCTCGACCACGTGGGCAAGATCCCCGAGGAGGTCATGGCTGATCAGGTGGCGGCGCACTGCCGCCTGCCCAAGCCCGAGCGGCGGATGCTGGCGGTCCAGTCCGGCACCTTCGCCCTGTCGGAGTGGGACCTCGAGGAGGATCCGCTGGGGCTCGAGAACCTGGTCGAGCCGCCCCCGGTCGACGAGCTGCCGTACCGCGCCCGCGAGCGCCACCCCGCGCCCATCCGAGGCGACGCCGGGCGCGGCGCCAGCCGCGAGAAGGTGCGCCGGCGCGAGGAGGGGGCCGAGCGCCACGGGCGCCGCTTCCCGCCGCCGGCCGAGGTGGCCTACGAGATCCTGGCAGGCGAGGGGCAGCCCCTCACGCTGGCGGCCATCGCCGCCCAGGGGGCCGAGCGGCTCCTCATGCCGGACGCCTTCGTCCGCGACGTCGGCGCGCTGGGCGCCGCGCTGGCCGAGGACAACCGCCGCCGCGAGGCGGCCGGGCGCCGCGCGCTCTTCGAGGTGGACGGTGACACGGTGCGCCTGCTGGCCCAGCCGGAGGGCGGCGAGCGGCCCGCGGCGCTGCTGCCGGTGGCCACCCGCGCCACCGCCGCGGAGCTGCGGCGCGCCGGGCTGGCCTCCCTGCGGCGCAAGCTGCGGGGTTGCGACCAGGGGACGGTGGAGCACCTCGCCCTGCGCCTCCTGGAGAAGTCCGGCTACCACGAGATCAAGGTCGCCAAGCGCGGCCGCGAGCACGTCATCTACACCGGCCGCAAGCGGATGGGGCTGGCCGACGTCCGCCACTGCTTCCGGGTGCTGCGTACCGGGGCCGAGGCGGTCCGGCGCGACGTCCTCGACACCCGCCGCGACCTCGGCAACTACGGGGCGCAGATCGGCGTGGTCCTGACCGCCGGCGAGGCGGCCCGCGAGGCCCGCGGCGAGGCCGGGGCGGCCGGGCAGCTGCCGGTCATCCTGCTGTGCGGCGAGGCGCTGGCGGAGGCCTTCGCCGACGCCGGCCTGGGCTGCACCACCGTGGCGGTCCCGGAGATCGACGAGGGCTACTTCGCCTCGGCCGCCGAGGTGGCCGGGCGCGAGGAGGAGATGCGCAAGGCCCGGCGCGAGGAGCGGGATCGCCGGGAGCGCGGCGGCGCCGACCGGGGCGACCGCGAGGAGCGCGAGCCGAGGGAGGCGAGGGAGCAGCGGGAGCCGCGCGAGCCGAGGGAACCGCGCGAAGGGCGCGAGCCGAGGGAACCGCGCGAAGGGCGCGAGCCCCGGGAGACGAGGGAGCCGCGCGAGGGTCGCGAGCCTCGCGAGCCGAGGGAGCCCCGGGACGAGCGTCCTGCCGAGTCGCACCAGGCCCCCGCGCCCGTCGAGGGCGAGGGGCTGGCGGCCGACGGCGCGTCGCTGGAGGGGACCGAGGGGGCCCTGCAGGCTGAGCCGGAGGCCTTCACCGCGGCCCCTGTCCTCGACCCCGTGGAGGCCGACGAGGGCGGCGACGAGGGTGACGACGGCGACGAGGGCGATGACGAGGCCGGCGACGAGCCGGGCGGCGAAGGGGCCCAGCCGGGAGGCGAGGGCGCGCCGGCCGGTCAGCCGGGCGAGGCCCGCCCGGCCGGCGAGGGCGGTCGCCGCCGCCGCCGCAGGCGCCGCCGCCGCGGCGGTCGCGGCCGGGGAGAGCGGCGCGAAGGCGCTCCAGCGGGCGAAGGGGCGTCCACGGCGCAGGCCGGCGGCTCGCCCGGAGGCGCGGAGGGTGGCGCGCCCGCCGGCGGGAACGGCGGCGGGAACGGCGGCGGTAGCGGCGGCGAGGGCTCCGGCGGCCCCGGTTCCGGCGGAGACGCGCCGGCCGGCGCGTGACCGGCGGGCACCGCGCCGCCGGGCTGGCCCTGGCCACCCTGGCGCTCGCCTCGGCGCTGGCGCTGGGCGCCTGCCGGCGGCCCGCGCCCACGCCGCACCTCCTCAGCGTCCGGCTCGCCGAGGAGAGCCTGCGGGAGCTGGCCGTGGCCGGCGTCGCCGCGCCGGATGCGAGCGGCGCGGCCGCCAAGGCCCTGGAGGCGGCCGGGTTCGTCATCGGCCCGGGGGCGCCGGCCTGGCGGGCCCGGGTCGAGGTGCTGGACGTCCACGCCGTCCCGCGGACGGATGGCCCCGGCCTGGAGGTCGAGCTCCTGGCCGAGCTCGAGCTCACCCCGACCGGAGAGGGCGGGGTGGCGCGGCGGGAGCAGGGCTCGGCCCGGCTGCGCGGCGAGCCGGCGGGCCCGGCGCTCACCGCGGCCCTCGGCTCGGCGGTCGGAGAGGCGGCCCGCGCCATCCGCCTCGGCCTGGCCTCCGACGCCAAGCCGACCGAGGCGCTCCTCACCGACCTCGACGCCTCCGACGCCCGGCTCCGGGACCACGCGGTGCAGGCGCTCGGCGAGCGGCGGGAGCGGCGCGCCGTCCCCGGGCTGCTGCGCCGGCTCCACGACGGCGACGAGCGGCTGGTGGGGCGGGCGGTCGGCGCGCTGGTCCAGATCGGCGACCCGCGGGCGGTGCCGGCCCTCATCGACCTCTCCCGGGGCGATCCCGACGTGGTGCGGCGGCTGGTGCCGGCGGTGGCCGAGCTCGGCGGGCCCGACGCGCGGGGGTGGCTCCAGACGCTGGCCCAGGCCCACCCGGACGGCGCGGTGCGCCGGCAGGCCGAGCAGGCGCTCGAGGAGCTCGAGGCGCGGCCGGCGAGCCGGGCGCGGAAGTAGCGAAGCCGGGCGGGATCGAGACTAGAATGCCCGCCACCATGCGCCACCTCCCGCTCGCCGCGCTCCTCCTGGCCACCTCCTGCGCCCACGCCGGCCCAGGCCCCGGCCCGGCCACCGCGGCGCCCGCCCGGGCCGTCTCGGCCTTCGAGCTCTTCCCGCTGGCCGTGGGGAACGAGTGGACCTGGGAGGACCAGAGCCCGCAGCGCCAGGCCGGGCGCCCCGCCGCGCCGGCGCGGACGGTCCGCATCCTGGAGCGGACCGCCGACGGCTTCTTCAAGGACAACGAGCGCGGCGAGCTCAAGGTCAGCGGGGAGTGCCTGCGCGACAGGGTGCGCCAGCTCCTGTGCCGGCCCCTGGCGGTGGGGACGAGCTGGAAGTCGGTGGTGGCGGTCGGCGCCACCGAGAAGTACGAGATCGTCGCCGTGGGCGAGCGGGTGGAGGTGCCGGCCGGCCGCTTCGAGGGCTGCGTGCGGGTCCGCTCGGTCACCGCGGCCGGCCCGGCCGCCGACCTGGTGGCCGAGATCAGCTACGCGCCCGGCGTGGGGCCGGTGCGCATCGAGACCTTCGCGGTGGCCGCCGGCAAGGCGTCGCCGCAGCTCAGGGCCGTGCTCAAGGCCTATCGCCTGGAGGGGAAGTGACCATGCGTGAAGTGGGCGTCGGGATCGCGGGGTTCGGTACGGTCGGCGGCGGGGTGCTCTCCATCCTGAAGCGCCACGCCGGGGACATCGAGGCGCGCCTGGGCGCCCGCATCGCGGTGAAGCGCATCGTGCTGCGCGACGCCGGCAAGACCCGCCCGGTCGAGGTGCCGGCCGAGCTGATCTCCACCCGGCTGGAGGACCTCCTGGAGGATCGCTCCATCGAGGTGGTGGTCGAGCTCATCGGCGGGGTGGACCAGGCCTTCGACCTGGTCAAGGGGGCCCTGGAGCGCGGCAAGCACGTGGTCACGGCCAACAAGGCGCTGCTGGCCGCCCGCGGCGACGAGATCTTCCGCCTGGCCCGCCAGAAGAGCGTGGACGTCTACTACGAGGGGGCGGTCTGCGGCGGGGTGCCCATCATCCGGACCCTGCGCGAGGCGCTCGCCTCCGACCGCATCTCCTCGCTCATGGGGATCGTCAACGGCACCACCAACTTCATCCTGACCGCCATGGCCGAGCAGGGGCAGGCGCTGGCCCCGGTGCTCGCCGAGGCCCAGCGGCTCGGCTACGCCGAGGCCGACCCGACCCTGGACGTGTCGGGCGGCGACGCCGCGCAGAAGCTCTGCGTGCTGGCCCAGCTCGCCTTCGGCGCCCGGCTCAAGCCGGAGCAGGTGCTCACCGAGGGGATCATGGGGCTCACCCCCGAGGACTTCCGCTGGGCCAGGGAGTTCGGGTACGCGCTCAAGCTCCTGGCGGTGGCCCGGCGCTGCGACGAGTCGGCCCCGGGCGGCCTGGGGCAGATCGAGGCCCGGGTCCACCCGGCCTTCATCCCGCTCGGCTCGCTCCTGGCCGGGGTGCGCGGCGCCATGAACGCGGTGGTGCTCCGCTCCGATTCCCTCGGCCCCTCCATGCTCTACGGGCAGGGGGCCGGCGCCATGCCGACCGGCAGCGCGGTGGTCTCCGACATCATCGATCTGACCCGCAACATCCTCTCGGGCAGCCCGGGCCGGGTGCCCCTGCCGCCGGAGCAGCCGCTGGTCTCGCTGCGGCCGCACGCCGAGATCCGCTGCGCCTACTACCTCTGCTGCTCGGTGAAGGACGAGCCGGGCGTGCTGGCCCAGATCGCCTCCACCCTGGCGGCCCGCGCCATCTCGGTGGCGGCGGTGCAGCAGCGCGAGCAGGCCGACTCCTCGGCGCCGGTGCCGCTGGTCTTCGTGACCCACCAGGCCCGCGAGGCCGACGTGCGGGCGGCCATCGCCGACATCGACAAGCGCCCCTCCACGGTGAAGCCGACCCGGCTCATCCGCATCGAGACCGTCTAGCCGGGGCACGCCCGCCATGGTCAGCTCCCGCATCCGCGTCATCTACGGGGACACCGACCAGATGGGGGTGGTCTACTACGCCAACTACCTGCGCTACTTCGAGGCCGGGCGCAGCGAGTTCATCCGGGCCAAGGGGCTGCGCTACCGGGACTTCGAGGAGGCCTTCGGGCTGCTCCTGCCGGTGGCCGAGGCCTCGGTGAGCTACAAGGTGCCGGCCCGCTACGACGACCTGCTCGACCTGGAGGTCTCGCTCGGCGAGGTGCGCCGCGCCTCGGCCCGCTTCGACTACCGGCTGCTGCGCGAGGGGACCCTCCTCGCCACCGGCCACACCGTCCACGCCTGCGTGGACGGGGAGGGGCGGGTGCACCGCCTGCCGCCCGCCCTCCTCGAGAAGCTCACCGCCGGCGAGGCGCCCGGCCCGGCCTGAGCCGGGCTCCAGGGGCGAGGAGGAGGAGCGATGGCCGCCGTCACCAGGGAGATCGTCATCGACAGGACCCCGGAGCGGGTCTTCGACGTGATCGTCGACTACCAGCGCTACCCGGAGTTCGTCCCGGGCATCAAGGGCTGCCGCCCGCTCTCCGGCGCCGCCGATCGGCAGGTCGAGTACGAGCTCGACCTCGGCATCCGGCGCATCAAGTACGTGCTGCGCCACGTGGAGGAGCGGCCGCGCCGGGTCACCTGGTCGCTCGTCTCGGGCGAGCTCATGAAGGTCTCCAGCGGCTCCTGGGAGCTGGCCGCGGAGGGGCAGAAGACCCGGGCGCGCTACACGGTCGACATCCAGATCTCCAAGCCGCCGCTCATCCCGAAGACCGTCATCGACCGGGTCACCGACGAGCTGACCCGCGTCCAGCTCCCGCGGACGCTGGAGGCCTTCAAGGCCCGGGTCGAGCGGAAGCCCTGACCGCCGCCCGGGCCCGGGTGTGCCTTCCGGCGGGGCGGCGTGGCCGCCTGGCCACACCAGCCCGTCGGTGCAAGCGGAGGCTTGCGGGGGACCGGCCCACATGGGCCCACACGGGGCTGGCGGACGGGGCCAGGGAATCCAATGGGATCCGGGCGGGTGAATCGGCGCTGACGCGCGGGCGTCACAGGGTATGAGCCCGGCGCCGGGATGGAGGGCCGTCCCCCGCACGATGGCTGCCAGGGTATGGCCGATGCATCGTAGTATCGATGGTGCAGTATCCAGGTGAGGACAGGGGTGCGGAGCGATCGGATGCTGGACGCCTACGTCATCGAGGAGATCAAGCGGCGCGACCGCCGGCACGAGCGCGACGATCGCCCGGTCGTCCAGATCCCCGTCCCGTCCCCCGACGAGCGCCCGCCGGCCGAGAAGGACCGCGACGGCGGCGATCGCGGCGTGGTCATCATCGACTACGAATAGGCCGGCCCGGTCATAGCGGACAGGAAAACCGGTTGACGCCGGGGGCCTGCGCCGGTCTGATCCCGCCGCACCTCGTACCGTCCGGCAACCCGCGCGGCCCACCGGCGCCGCCACACCTGGAGAGGTCATGACCGAGATCATCAACGTGATGGCGAGGGAGATCCTCGACTCCCGCGGCAACCCCACCGTCGAGGTCGAGGTGGCCCTGGCCAGCGGCGACGTGGGCCGCGCCGCCGTCCCCTCGGGCGCCTCCACCGGCGAGCACGAGGCCCTGGAGCTGCGCGACGGCGACAAGTCGCGCTACCTCGGCAAGGGCGTCAGGAAGGCGGTGGCCAACGTCACCGAGAAGCTCGGCCCGGCGGTCATCGGCATGGACGCCTCCAACCAGGCCGACCTCGACGCCCGCATGATCGAGCTGGACGGCACGCCCACCAAGTCGAAGCTGGGCGCCAACGCCATCCTGGGGCTCTCGCTGGCGGCGGCCAAGGCGGCCGCGGCGGCCCACCAGCTCCCGCTCTACCGCTACGTCGGCGGCGCCAACGCCCGGACCCTGCCGGTCCCGCTCATGAACATCCTGAACGGCGGCGCCCACGCCGACTCCAACGTCGACATCCAGGAGTTCATGGTGGTGCCGCTCGGCGCCCCGAGCTTCGCCGAGGCGCTCCGCTACGGCGCCGAGATCTTCCACGCCCTGAAGAAGGTGCTGAAGGGGAAGGGCGCCTCCACCGGCGTGGGCGACGAGGGCGGCTACGCCCCCAGCCTGGCCTCCAACGAGGAGGCCCTGGCGGTCATCATGGAGGCCATCAAGCAGACCGGTCTCAAGCCGGGCAAGCAGGTGGCGCTGGCGCTCGACTGCGCCTCCTCGGAGTTCTACGACAAGAAGAGCGGCAACTACGTCATGAAGGGGGAGGGCAAGACCTTCACCGCGGCCCAGCTCGTCGAGTGGTACGCGGCCATGGCCAAGAAGTACCCCATCGTCTCGATCGAGGACGGCTTCGACCAGGACGACTGGAAGGGCTGGAAGCTCATGACCGAGGCGCTGGGCGGCAAGGTCCAGCTGGTCGGCGACGACCTGTTCGTCACCAACGTGGAGCGGCTCGCCATGGGGATCGAGAAGGGGATCGCCAACTCGATCCTGGTGAAGGTCAACCAGATCGGCTCCCTCACCGAGACCCTGGAGGCGGTCCGCATGGCCCATCGGGCCGGCTTCACCAGCGTCATGAGCCACCGCTCCGGCGAGACCGAGGACACCACCATCGCGGACCTCGCGGTGGCCTGCGACTGCGGCCAGATCAAGACCGGCTCGGCCTCCCGCACCGACCGCGTCGCCAAGTACAACCAGCTCCTCCGCATCGAGGAGGCGCTGGGCCAGAGCGCCCGCTACGCCGGAATGGACGCTTTCCGCGCCCTGCGCTGAATCCCGGCGCCGGCGCCGGCGTCTCACCTGCTGGATCGCACCAGGCACCTTTTGAGGGCGCCCGTTGTAGGCCGGGCGGGCGCCCGCTATGAAGGCATGCCCCGGGACCGGGGCGGAGGTCGAACCATGCGGGCAGGCTGGATCGAGAAGCGGCGCGGGCTGAAGAACGTCACCCAGATGCACCTGGCGCGGCAGGGCCAGGTGACCGAGGAGATGGCCCGGGTGGCCGCCCGGGAGCGGCTGGAGCCCGAGCTGGTTCGGGCCGAGGTGGCGCGCGGGCGCATGGTCATCCCGGCCAACGTCATGCACCCCGAGCTCGACCCGCTCGGCATCGGCATCGCCGCCACCTGCAAGATCAACGCGAACATCGGCAACTCGGCCGTCACCTCCGACGCCAAGCACGAGCTGGAGAAGCTGGCGCTCTGCCTGAAGCACGGGGCCGACACGGTGATGGACCTCTCCACCGGCGGGAACATCCCCGGCATCCGGGAGTCGATCATCCGGGCCAGCCCCATCCCGGTGGGCACCGTGCCCATCTACGAGTGCCTGGTCCACGTCGACGAGGTGGAGGACCTCACCCCGCAGATCCTCCTCGACATCATCGAGAAGCAGGCGCAGCAGGGGGTGGACTACATGACCATCCACGCCGGCCTGCTGCGCGACTTCATCCCGCTGGCGGCCAGGCGGACCACCGGCATCGTCTCGCGCGGCGGGGCCCTCATGGCCCAGTGGATGCTCTCCAACAAGAAGGAGAACCCGCTCTACACGCACTTCGACGCCATCTGCGAGATCTTCCAGCGGTACGACGTGACCTTCAGCCTGGGAGACGGCCTCCGGCCCGGCTGCCTGGCCGACGCCTCCGACGAGGCCCAGTTCGCCGAGCTCAAGGTGCTGGGCGAGCTGACCCGCAAGGCCTGGACCCACGACGTCCAGGTCATGGTGGAGGGGCCGGGCCACGTGCCGCTGGACCAGATCCCCATGAACATGGAGAAGGAGCGGGAGCTCTGCGACGAGGCCCCCTTCTACGTGCTCGGGCCGCTGGTCACCGACATCGCCCCCGGCTACGACCACATCACCAGCGCCATCGGCGCGGCGGTGGCGGCCCAGCACGGCGCGGCCATGCTCTGCTACGTGACCCCCAAGGAGCACCTCGGGCTGCCGGACCTGGAGGACGTGCGGGCCGGCATCATCGCCTACAAGATCGCCGCCCACGCCGCCGACGTGGCCCGCCATCGGCCCGGGGCGCGGGATCGCGACGACGCCCTCTCGCGCGCCCGCTACGCCTTCGACTGGAAGAAGCAGTTCGAGCTCTCGCTCGACCCGGAGCTCGCCCAGTCGATGCACGACGAGACGCTCTCGGCCGAGCACTTCAAGACCGCCGAGTTCTGCTCGATGTGCGGCCCCAAGTTCTGCTCCATGCGCATCCACACCCACCTCGAGGAGGCGCAGCGAAAGGCCGAGGGGCAGAAGCAGGCCGGCCCGGCCGAGATCGTGCGCTGACCGGGTTGCCCTTTTGAGGTAGATTGCGCCTCCGCGGCCGGGGCCGCGCACCGGCATGAGCGAAGGCGAACACACCATCATCGGTAAGATCCCGCGGGAGCGGCTGAACCAGATCGCCTCCCGCAAGCTGGCCGCCCTCGGGCTGCCGGTGCGGCTGGGGGCCGACCGGGAGAGCCTGGAGGGGGAGCTGGTCTTCTCCACCCCGCTCATCCACCCCGCCACCGGCCAGCCGCTGGTGCGGGCCCGCTTCCACCTCGTCGGGCACGACCGGCTCCGCTTCCTGGATCCCCCGCTCTCCGGGCTCGACCCGGTGGAGTTCTACGGGGCCGAGCGGCTCCCGGCGCTGGAGCAGGCGGTGGCGGCCGCCCTGGCGGCCCGCTCGGCCCGGCTCCAGGGGCTGGCGGCGCGGCTGCGGGGGCTCCGGCTCGAGCCGGTGGTGGACGCCGAGCGGCTGCAGGTCCGGGCGGTGGTCAAGACCCCCGGTCACGCCTTCGAGCTGCGCGGCAGCCGCGCCGAGGAGCTGCGGGTCACGAGGGTGGCCCCGGTGGGCGGCAAGCCGTACGACGTGGTCGCCTCCTTCCCGCCGGTGGACCCGGATCGCTTCGAGACCGCCACCGACCTGGAGCTCTGGCTGGTCGACTCCCTCTCCCGCATGGCGCCCCAGGCGGCCGGCGGGGCGGCCCGGAGCGGCACCGAGCTCGCCGCCTCGCCGCCGCCGCGCAACGCCGTCACCCTGGAGGCGCTCCGCCAGGTCTTCGGCGGCGAGGCGATGCTCTCGCCCAGCGCGCCGCTCGAGCTCATGCAGGAGTTCCAGCACGGCGGCACCCACTACCGCTTCGTGGCGGTGCGCGAGAGCGGCGCCCTCTTCAAGGGGCGGCTCATCGGCCCGGGCGGCGACGTCTGGAGCGACCGCTTCGACCTGGCCCACTTCCCTGGCACCGCCGCGGTGGTGGCGTCAGCCCTCGGCGTGCGGCCCCCCGGGGTCACCGCCGCCCCCGGGGCGGGGGACCCGGGCGTGCCGCAGCACCTCCAGCCGGTGGCCGGGGAGGTCTGGGTCATGAGCGTGGTGGTGGAGCAGGAGGGGCCGGACGAGATCCGCTACGTCGGCACCGACATCGACGGCCGCCCCTACGGCGCGGCCCGGGTCCTGGCCCGGGCCGACTTCGAGACCGTCTTCTCGCGGGACCGGGGCGGCTGGCGCCTCCTGGTCCGCATCGACCAGGTGCAGGACGGGGTGGTGCTCTACCGGCAGATGGACCGCCAGCGCCAGCCCTTCGGCTCGCCGCGGCGCATGCCGGCGGCCATCCTGGTGGCCAACTTCGTCCCCGAGGCGGCGGCCTACTGATGGCCTCCCCGCTCGTCGAGAAGGTCCTGCGGGGCGAGGTGCGGGCGGCGGCCCGGCTCATGCGCGACCTGGACGACCGGCTCCCCTCGGCGGAGGTGGCGCTGCGCGAGCTCTGGCCGAGCACCGGCAAGGCCTGGGTGGTCGGCCTGACCGGGGCGCCCGGCGCCGGGAAGTCCACCCTGACCGACCGGCTCATCGCCGCCCACCGGCGGGCCGGCCGCACCGTGGGGGTCATCGCCGTCGATCCGACCAGCCCCTACACCGGCGGCGCCATCCTGGGCGATCGCATCCGCATGCAGGACCACGCCACCGACGAGGGGGTCTTCATCCGCTCGCTCGGCACCCGTGGTCACCTGGGCGGCCTGTCCCGCTCCACCGCCGACCTGGTGGCGGTGCTCGACGCCATGGGCAAGGACGTGGTGCTGGTGGAGACGGTGGGGGTGGGGCAGGACGAGATCGAGATCGCCGAGCTGGCCCACACCGTGGTGGTGCTGGCGGTGCCCGGCATGGGCGACGACGTGCAGGCCATCAAGGCCGGGGTCATGGAGATCGCCGACGTCTTCGCGGTCAACAAGGCCGACCGCGAGGGGGCCGACCGGACGGTGCGCGACCTGCAGGGGATGCTGGAGCTGCGGCGCATCACCCAGCCGCTGCCGCCGGACCACGACCCGCACCACCAGCTCGTGCTGGGGGCGCCGGTCCCGTCGGCGCCGACCGGGCACCAGCTCCAGGCCGCCTCGGCCTGGTGGGAGCCGCCCATCGTGAAGACGGTGGCCGCCACCGGCGAGGGGGTGGAGGACCTGGTCCAGGCGCTCCAGTCGCACCTCGACCACCTGGCGACGAGCGGGCAGCGCGCGGTGCGCGACACCGCCCGGGCGCGGGCCGCCTTCGTGGCCATCCTGCGCGAGCGGCTCCTGGCCGGGGCGCTGGGCCGGCTGGAGGCCGAGGTGGGCCGGCTCGACGAGGTGGCGGCCCGCATCGCCGCCCGCCAGGCCGATCCGTACCAGCTCGCCGAGGAGCTGGCGGCCCGGCTGCGCGCCTGAGCCGTCGGCGGATCCCCATGGGCGACCTCCTCGACACCGAGCGCCGTGCGCCCACCCCCGCCGGCCTGGCGCTGGTGGAGGCCCTGGAGGCGCGGCTCGGTCACGTGTTCCTCGATCGAGCCACCGCGCTCGCCTCGCTCACCCACAAGTCCTGGGTGAACGAGCACCGCGACGAGGCCGGGGGCGACAACGAGCGGCTCGAGTTCCTGGGCGACGCCGTCATCGACCTGGCGGTCTCCCACCGGCTCATGGAGCGGTTCCCGCAGGCGCGGGAGGGCGAGCTCTCCAAGATGCGCGCCGCGGTGGTGGACGAGGCCGGGCTGGCGGCGTTGTCGCGCTCCATCGACCTCGGCGGCCTGCTGCGGCTCGGCCGGGGCGAGGAGCTGACCGGCGGCCGGCAGAAGGCCTCGCTCCTGGCCGACGCCATGGAAGCGGTGGCCGCGGCGGTCTACCTGGAGGCCGGCCTGCCGGGCGTGCTCGGGCTGGTCGACCGCTTCCTCGGCGGGGCCTTCGCCCGGGCCGCCGCCGGCACGCTGGATCGCGACTACAAGACCCAGCTCCAGGAGCTGGCGCAGAGCCGCCTCCGGGTGGCGCCGCGCTACCGGGTGGTGGCCGAGCTGGGGCCCGACCACGCCAAGGTCTTCGAGGTCGAGCTCGACCTGCGAGGCGAGGTGGTGGCGCGGGCCCAGGGGACCTCCAAGAAGGACGCCGAGCAGGCCGCGGCCAAGCTGGGGCTGGACGCCCTGGCTGCGCGCGAGGGCGAGGCGGACGGCGAGGCCGGGGCCGGGCAGCCCGACGGGGGCTGAGGCCGCCGGGTCATTCCCTTGCCGCGCGGCCACCCCGCCGCTAGCATCCCGCGCATGAAAAAGACCGCCCTCCTCCTCGCCGCCCTGTCTCTCGCCGTGCCCGCCCTCGCCGAGGGCCCCGCCAAGGCCCCCGCCAAGGCCGGCGCCGAGCAGTACGCCACCTTCGAGACCTCGGCCGGCAAGATCGGCGTGAAGCTGCTGACCGCCCGCGCCCCCAAGACCGTCGCCAACTTCGTCGGCCTGGCCTCCGGCACCAAGGAGTGGACCGACCCGCGCAACGGCCAGAAGTCGAAGAAGCCGCTCTACGACGGCACCGTCTTCCACCGCGTCATCCCCAACTTCATGATCCAGGGGGGCGATCCCCGCGGCAACGGCACCGGCGACCCGGGCTACCGGTTCGAGGACGAGGTCCACCCCGACGACATGTTCAAGCCGGGCCTCCTCGCCATGGCCAACTCCGGGCCCAACACCAACGGCTCGCAGTTCTTCATCACCGAGGTGGCCACCACCCACCTGAACGGGCGCCACACCATCTTCGGCGAGGTGGTCTGCGGCCTGGACCTGGTCGCCAAGATCGCCCGGGCCGGCAACGGCACCACCGCGCTGAAGCACGTCGCCATCTCCAACGCCGCACCCACCTGCAAGTAGATCGAGGACCGACCCGATGGCCGACCAGCTCCACGCGCTGTTCCAGACCTCCGCCGGCGAGATCGCGGTGCGCCTCCTCCCCGAGAAGGCCCCCAAGACCGTCGAGAACTTCGTCTCGCTCGCCGAGGGGACCAGGGAGTGGAAGGACCCCCGCAACGGCCAGAAGTCCAAGGCCCCGCTCTACGACGGCACCGTCTTCCACCGGGTCATCCCGGACTTCATGATCCAGGGCGGCGACCCCTCCGGCACCGGCCGCGGCGACCCGGGCTACCGGTTCGAGGACGAGATCGGCCCGGACAACAAGTTCAACCGGCCCGGCCTGCTCGCCATGGCCAACGCCGGCCCCGGCACCAATGGCTGCCAGTTCTTCATCACCGAGGTGCCCACCCCGCACCTCGACCGCGGCCACACCATCTTCGGCGAGGTGGTGCGGGGCGGGGAGCTGGTCCCCAAGATCGCCCGCGGCGGCAACGGCAAGACCAAGCTGGAGAAGGTCACCATCGTCCGCGGGGCGATCTAGCCGGGGGCGCCTCGCCCCCGCCCCGCGGGCAGAGCCCGCTGGGCCCCACCCCCCGAGAAGAAGCCGCTCCGCGGGAGCCGGGGGCGCCTCGCCGCCGCCCCGCGGGCAGAGCCCGCTGGGCCCCACCCCCCGAGAAGATGCCGCTCCGCGGGAGCCGGGGGCGCCTCGCCCCCGCCCCGCGGGCAGAGCCCGCTGGGCCCCACCCCCCGAGAAGATGCCGCTCCGCGGGCCCGGGCTGCGCCCGGGTCGTGAAGGGGAGGCGGCCTTCCTCCTCGCCCCGCGCTGCCGCCCCGGCCCGGCCGGCCGCCGCCTCCCCCGGGGGGCGCGCCGCGCCGGGCCTCGCCGTGCTAAGTGAGGCCCGTGCCCAGGAAGAAGACCCCGTTCCGCGCCGGGTTCGTGGCCCTCATCGGCCGCCCCAACGTCGGCAAGTCCTCGCTGCTCAACCGGCTGCTCGGCGAGCACGTGGCCATCGTCACCCCGCGCCCGCAGACCACCCGCACCCGCATCCTCGGGGTGGTGAACGGGGAGGGGCACCAGCTCGCCTTCTTCGACACCCCCGGGGTCCACGCCGCCAAGGGGGTCCTCAACCGGCGCATGGTCGAGGCGGCCCTCTCCACGCTCCAGGAGGTGGACGCGGCGCTGGTCATGGTCGAGGCCGGCACCGGGCCGGGCGGCAAGGTCGAGATCGGGGAGGGGACCAGGGCGGTCATCGCCGAGGTGGCGCGGAGCCGGAAGCCGGCGGTGCTCGGCATCAACAAGATGGACCGGGTCCCCCGCGAGACCCTCCTGCCGGTCATCGCGGCCTACAAGGACCTGCACGCCTGGGCCGACATCGTCCCGTTCTCGGCGCTCAAGGGCGACAACCTCGACCGGCTGGTCGAGGTGCTGGCCTCGGTGGTACCGGAGTCGGAGGCGCCGCTCTTCCCGGCCGACGTCATGACCGACCAGGCGGAGCGCCAGCTGGCCGCCGAGTACGTGCGCGAGCAGGTCATGATCCAGACCCGCCAGGAGATCCCCTACTCGGCGGCGGTGGAGGTCGAGAGCTTCGACGAGGCCGATCGCCGCGAGGGCAGCGGCCTGGTCCGCATCGAGGCCATCATCCGGGTGGAGCGCGACTCCCAGAAGGCGATCGTGATCGGCAAGAGAGGGGCCCAGCTCAAGGCCATCGGCACCTCGGCCCGCCTGCGGCTGGAGCGGCTGCTCGGCTGCAAGGTCTTCCTGAAGCTCCTGGTCAAGGTGGACGAGCACTGGACCGAGCGCGACGCCGCGGTGCGGAGGGTCCTCAAGTGAGCGCCCGCCCCATCGTGGCGCTGGTGGGCCGGCCCAACGTCGGCAAGTCGACCCTCTTCAACCGGATGGGCGGCCGGCGGGCCATCGTCCAGGACCTGCCGGGCGTGACCCGCGACCGGAACTACGCGGACGTGACCTGGGAGGGCAAGTCGGTCTCGGTGGTGGACACCGGCGGCTTCGAGCCGGAGGCCCGCGACAAGCTCATGAGCCAGGTGCGCCGCCAGGCCCAGCTGGCCGCCGAGGAGGCGGCCGCCATCGTGCTGGTGGTGGACGGCCGCGAGGGGCTCTCCACCGTGGACCGCGCGGTGGCCGACCTCCTGCGCCGCACCAAGAAGCCGCTCTTCGTGGCGGTCAACAAGGTCGACACCGCCCGCACCGAGGAGGAGGTGCCGCTGGCCGACTTCTACGAGCTCGGCTTCGGCGAGGTCTTCGCCGTCTCGGCCGAGCACGGGCGCGGGGTGGGCGATCTCACCGAGGCGATCGTGGCGGCGCTCGGGCCGCTGGCCCAGCCGCCGCCCCCCGAGCCGGAGGAGCTGGAGGACGGCCCGGAGGAGGTCGGGGACGGCGACCGGCCCACCGGCCCGATCCGGCTGGCCATCGTGGGGCGCCCCAACGTCGGCAAGTCGACCCTGGTCAACGCGCTCCTGGGCCAGGAGCGGTTCGTGGTCTCCGACGTGCCTGGGACCACCCGCGACGCCATCGACTCTGCGCTCACCCACCGCGGCCAGCCCTTCATCATCACCGACACCGCCGGCATCCGGCGCAAGTCGACCATCTCGGCGACCGTGGAGGCCTACTCGGTGATGCGCGCCATGCGGGCCATGGACGGCGCGGAGGTGGTGGCGGTGGTGCTGGACGCCACCGAGGCGGGGGTGGACCAGGACGCCAAGCTCCTCTCGCTGGTGGTGGAGAAGGCCAAGGCGCTGGTGGTGGTGGTCAACAAGTGGGACATCGCGGAGCGCGAGGGGGCCACCCAGGACTGGTACAAGAAGGAGCTCGACAAGCGGCTCCCCTTCGTCGCCTTCGCCCCCATGCTCTTCCTCTCGGCCAAGGAGGGGCGCGGCGTGGAGCGGCTCCTCGACAAGGCCCTGCGGCTGGTGGAGCAGTTCCGCGCCCGCTTCCCGACGCCTCAGCTCAACGAGCTCCTGGAGGGGATCCAGGAGTCCCACCCGGCGCCGCTGGCGCGCGGGCTGCCGGTCAAGCTCTTCTACATGTCCCAGGTCGGCTTCGCGCCGCCCACCTTCACCATCCAGTGCGGTCGGCCCGAGGCGATCTCGGACCACTACCGGCGGTTCGTGGAGAACCGGCTGCGCGAGGCCTTCGGGCTGCAGGTGCCGATGCGGCTCATCTTCCGGGAGCGGAAGCGCCGCAAGCGGCCGCCCCGCGGCGGCTAGCGAAGCTGGGCCGGCTTTCGCTTGACCGCGGCGGGCCCGGACCCTAGATTGTCGCGGCTTTTCCGCAACTTGGCCGCCACGGCGGCCCGAAGAGGGACCATGTCGAAGACCCCCGAGATGACCCGCAAGGACATGAAGGAGCCGGACCAGTTCCAGCAGGTGGCCGGCGAGGCCGCCAACTGGCTGACCGGCCACAAGAACCAGAGCCTGATCGTGGCCGGCGCGGTGGCGCTGGTGGTGCTGGCCATCGGCCTGGTCACCGGCCTCAAGGAGCGCTCGGCCACCAAGAACGGGGCGCTGCTCTCGGCCGTCTACCAGGCCGCCGGCGCCGACGTCTCCAGCGTGCCGCTGCCGGGCCAGGTCGGGCCGAGCTTCACCACCGACGCGGCCCGCCAGAAGGCGGTCATCGAGGCGGCCGGCAAGGTGCTGGCCGAGGCCTCCGGGAGCCGCCAGGCGGCGCTGGCCAGCCTGGCCAAGGGCGACGCCCACTACCGGCTGGGCGAGTGGGACGCGGCCGCGGCGGCCTACCAGGCCTACCTGGCGGCGGCCGACAAGGTCGATCCCCTGCGCTTCGGCGCGCTGGAGGGGCTGGCGCTGGTCGACGAGGCCAAGGGCAGCGCAGACGCCGCGCTGGCCGGCTGGGCCCGCCTCGCCACCGAGCTCCCGGCCTTCTCCGACCGGGCCGACCTCGAGAAGGCGCGCCTGCTGGCCGCCTCCGGCAAGGCGGCCGAGGCCCGGCAGCTCCTGTCCGGCTTCGCCGAGGCCCACAAGGGCTCGACGCTGGCCTCCGAGGCGGCCGCCCGGCTGGGCAAGCTGGGTGCGCCCTAGATGATCCCGCTGCTGCTCGGGCTGGCGCTGGCCGCCACCGATGCGCAGGGGGCGCGGCTGCCGGCCATGCCGCGCACCCTCTTCGGCATCGCCTGGCAGCGCGACCTGGGCTCGGCCGCCTTCGGCGAGAACCGCTTCCGCGAGCCGGGCGGCCCGGTCTTCGACCCGGTGACCCGGCTGGTGCTGACCGGCACCCGCGACGGCCTGCTCCACGCCATGCGGCCGGACGGCTCGCTGGCCTGGGAGTTCCAGGCCGGGGGGGCCTTCTCGGCCGAGGTGCTGGTGGACGGCGACACCGTCTACGCCGGCTGCGAGGACGGGCGGCTCTACGCCGTCGCCCTGGGGACCGGGAAGGAGCGCTGGCGCTACGACTCGCACGAGCAGCTCGCCACCCGGCCGGCGGTGGCCGACGGGCTGGTCTACGTGGTGAGCCTGCAGGACACCGTCTTCGCGGTGGACGCCCGCAGCGGCGCCTGGAAGTGGCACCACCGGCGCGAGGCGCGCGAGGGCTTCACCATCCACGGCGCGGCCGCCCCGGTGGTGGCCGGCGGCCTGGTCCACGCCGGCTTCTCCGACGGCACCGTGGCGGCGCTGGAGGCGGCCACCGGCGTGGTCCGCTGGGAGCGCCACGTGGCGCCGAGCGGCCCCTACACCGACGTGGACTCGCTGGCCCTCTCCGAGGGGCGGCTCTTCGCGGCCGCCTACTCCGGCAGCGTGGTGGCGCTCGAGGCCTCCTCCGGCAAGCTGCTCTGGCAGCGGCCGCTCCCCCAGGCCTCCCGGGTGGCGGCGCAGGCCGGGATGCTGGTGGCGGTCTCCACCTCGACGGTCGAGGCGCTCTCGCCGGCCGACGGCCGGCCGGCCTGGTCGGTGCCGCTCCACGGCGCGCCGGCCGCCGCCCCGCGGGCCGCCGGCCGCTGGCTGCTGGTGCCGGCCGACCACGGCGGGCTGCGCTTCCTGGAGCTGGCCTCCGGGCGGACGGTGCGGGTGCTCGACCCGGGCACCGGCGTGGCGGCCTCGCCGGCGCTCGGCGCGGGGCGCGCCTACGTCCTCTCCAACGGCGGGCGGCTGCTCGCCCTCGACCTGCGCTAGGCGCGGCCGCCGGGCGGGCCCCTGGGCCGG
>Ga0209682_10000191_pt1 | contig 20668 bp, 24 predicted proteins | sample DOMMetBare2Fresh_2_FD_187471 | JGI IMG/M metagenome (GOLD analysis project Ga0209682, IMG submission 187471) | Wetland sediment microbial communities from St. Louis River estuary, USA, under dissolved organic matter induced mercury methylation -... | ecosystem: Environmental > Aquatic >... | reverse complement strand
TCCAGGGTCGCGCCATGCACCGGAGCCGCGAGGCGGACCGGCGCGTGTTCCGGCGCGAGGGTCTCGGCACGGGCCACCGAGAGGGTGGCACCCGCCAGAGACAGCCCGGCCAGGGCGAGAGAGCGGACCAGGAGGCGGAGCATACGAGCTGAACAAGATACAGGCTCTCTCCGAGCAGGGCAAGGCCGAAACGCGATACGCTCAGAGGAGGATCAGGCTGCCGCATGACACCCCAGACCGTCCGCCTCTTCCTCGCCCGCCACGGCGAGACCCCGGGCAACCGCGAGATGCGCTATCTCGGCGCGGTCGACGAGCCTCTGTCCGCGGCCGGTGCAGCGCAGGCGGACGGGCTGGCGGCCGCCCTCGGTCCGCTCCCGCTCGCCGCCGTCTACGCGAGCCCGCTGCGCCGCACGGCGGAGACCGGCCGCCGGATCGCCGCGGCGCTCCGCCTCGACCTGCGGTTCGAGGAGCGCCTGCGCGAGCAATGCTTCGGGGACTGGGAGGGTCTGAGCCGGCCGGAGGTGCTGGAGAAGGATCGCGAGGCGCTCCTCGGCTGGGAAGCCGACCTGAGCCTCGCACCCCCCGGTGGCGACTCGCTCGCCGTGGTCCAGGAGCGGATGGTGGCGCTCGCCGAGGAGCTGCGGCAGGCCCACGACGGCGCCTGGGTCGCGCTGGTCAGCCACGTGGGCCCGATCAAGGCCCTCCTCTGCGCCGCCCTCTGCGCCCCCCTCGCCACCGCCCGCCGCCTGTTCCTCGATCCCGGGACCCTGACCGTCCTCGACTGGGGAGAGCGCCCGGTGGTGCGCCTGTTCAACGCCCACGGGCATCTGGGGTGGGGGGAGGCGCGCTGGATGCGGGGGTGATGCCGGGAAGGTGGGAGGAGCTACAATAGGAACCCCATGGTTCGCCTGCCACCCGACCTCGCCGATGTCGCCGCCGAGCTCCGCAAAGGGCTGGAAGTGCTCTATGGGACGCGCTTCCGCGACCTCCTGCTCTATGGCTCGTATGCCCGGGGAGATCAGCGCGAGGGGAGCGACATAGACCTCCTGGTGCTGTTGGACGGGCCGGTGATCACGTCGCGAGAGATCTCCCGCATCGCGAAGATCAGCGCGCCGATCTCGCTGGATCACGACATCGTCCTTTCTGTCATGCCGGTCAGCCAGGAGGCCTACCAGAAAGGCGACACCGTGTTCCTGCGGGCGGTACGCCAGGACGCGGTCAGGGCGGTATGAGCGAAGCGGCTATGGGTGTTCCGCCCGCCAAGCCCAAGGTGTACGTTGAGACGACGATCGTCAGCTACCTGACCTCTCGCGTGAGCCGGGATCTGGTCACCGCTGCCCACCAGCAGATCACGCAGAAGTGGTGGGACGACCGCCGAAAGGCCTTCGACCTCCGTGCTTCCCAGGCGGTGGTCAATGAAGCGGGTGAGGGCGATGAAACCATGGCCCGCCTTCGGCTGAAAGTCTTGGAGGAGATCCCTCTGCTCGACATCACCGAGGAGGTCTCCAGCTTTGCGGAGGAGCTGATTCGTGTCGGGCCGATGCCACCAAAGGCTGCGGTTGACGCGGTCCATGTCGCCGCCTCTGTCATTCATCGCGTGGACTATTTGCTCACCTGGAACTGCACCCATCTCGCGAATGCGGCCATCAGGCTCAAGATCGACCAGATGTGCAGGTCGAGGGACTATGCGCCGGTGGTAATCTGTACTCCAGAGGAGCTGATGGGGGAGTGATATGGCCAAGTGGGAAGACGAGATCGTGGCGGAGGTTCGGGCGGTGCGTGACGCCTACGCACAACGCTTCTCCTATGACGTGCGGGCCATCTGCCGGGATCTGAAGAAAAGCCAGGACGAGGGGAACCGGCAGGTCGTACGGCTGCCCGCCAAGCAGGCCGAGCCGACCGGCAATGGTCCAAAGCCCTGAAACAATTTGGGATAGGGGGGCCAGGAGGTGAGGGCTCCGAGCGGAAGAATTCGCCGACCCCGGAAGGCGCCGGGCATGGTAGCTCCCCCTTCACACCTCCACCACCACCGGCACGTGATCGGAAGGACCCTCGCCCTTCCGCTCGTCGCGGTGGATCGTGGTGCTCCGGCAGCGGTCGAGCAGCGGCGCCGTGCCCAGGATGAGGTCGATGCGCAGGCCGCGGTTCTTCGGGAAGGCGAGCTGGCGGTAGTCCCACCAGGTGTAGAGCCCTCCTTCGGGGTGATGCTTGCGGAGGAGGTCGGAGAGGCCCCAGGCGAGGAGCTTCCCCAGCGCCTCGTGCTCCTTCGGATGGAAGTGCACCTTGCCGCGCCAGAGATCCGGATCGTGCACGTCCCGCTCGTCCGGGGCGATGTTGAAGTCACCGAGGAGGAGGAGCGGCTGCCCGGGGGAGGCCGCCGCCTGCAACCAGTCGTGGAGCCGGCCGAGCCAGTCCATCTTGTAGGTGAACTTCTCGCTCTCCGGCGACTGCCCGTTCGGCACGTAGACGTCGATGATCCGGATGCCTTCGACGGTCGCGGCGATCAGGCGCCGCTGGGCGTCCGGACCGTCGCCGGGCAGGCCCCGTTCGACGTCCGCAAGCGGGGTGCGGGAGAGGAGGGCCACGCCGTTGTAGGTCGGCTGCCCCCAGGTCGCGACGTGGTAGCCGAGCTCGGTGAAGGATGCCGCCGGGAACAGCTCGTCCGTCGTCTTGATCTCCTGGAGGCAGAGGACGTCCGGCATCTCGCGCCGGGTCCAGGCCAGGATGCGCTCCAGGCGAGAGCGGATGGAGTTCACGTTCCAGGTGGCAACTCTCATGGGGTCTCCTCGCGGGGCCGCTCCAGCACCAGGTCCATCAGCGCCCTCACCGAACGGTGGCGCTCGATCGGATGGCGCAGAGGCAGCTCACGCCGCACCTCGTACCGGTTGCGCCTCCCTTCCTTGGTGACGGCCAGGTAGCCCTCCGCTTCCAGGTCGGTGACGATGCGCTGCACCGCCCGCTCGGTGATGCCGACGCGGAGCGCCACGTCGCGCAGGCGCACTTCCGGGTCGAGCGCGATACAGAACAGGACGTGTGCGTGGTTGGTCAGGAAGGTCCACCCGCCACCCGGCCTCCTGGGGTCTCCGTCGCTCATGTCCTCCATTACAGTCGATTCTGTTCCGGAAAGGAAGGTCCCCAATGAGACCCAAACAATTTCCCACGGAGCTCCGTATATGTAGGTGGAGACAGGACGAACGAACACGATCTCCTCTCCAAAGAAACCTCCCTCCTCCGAAAACCCCGCCCACGGGCGGGGCCTTTTTTTGTCTCCCGGTCAGGTCAGGGACGCCGCCACCAGGGGCGCCGCTGTGGCCGCTGCGGCCGGAGCGGCAGCCGCCGCTGTGGCTCGGGAGCACCCCCGAGGCCGGGAGGGACGAGGCGGGAGATGACGTCGAGGAAGACGCGTTCCTGCTCGGGGTTGAGGATCGCGCGGGTGGCGAGGACGTTCTTCGCCATGGCCTGCTGCAGGCCGAGATGCGTGCGCGCCGAGGCCTGGGTCAGCTCGTCGATCCGTTGCCGATCCGGCTCGGTGGCGGTCAGCTCGCGGCGCAGCGCCCGGAAGGTCTCCGCCTGCTCGGTCCGCAGGCGGACGGTCTCCGCGAAGAACTGCGTCTGGATCTCGAGGAAGCGGTGCCTCGGCTCTCCCTCGAGACCCAGGCGGTCGGCGAGCCGGGCCGCCCGTGGCGGAGGCTCGTCCATTCCTGGAGAGATCGGGCCTGGGGGAACCGGGCCTGAAGGGATCGGCCGCGGCTCCTGAGAGGGCGGCTCGACCGGTCCCGGACGCTCTTGAGGAGCGTCCGGAGCCGCCGTATGCCGGACGGCCAGGGTCGCCAGGATGCCGATGTTCACCCCCACGGAGAGCAGGAGGGCGAGAGCGAGGCCCCACCGTCTCACAGCGCGTCTCCGCCCGTCTCTCCGGCGGAGGGCGCCTCGCCGCTCTCGTCGATGTCGTCGAGAGCGCTCCAATAGCTCGCCGCAAGCGAGTCGTCGAGCAAGGCATCCGTTGGTTCCGATGTCGTGGCGGCCACCTGCCCGGCCTGCGCCTGGACCTCGGGGGCGGGCTCGGCCAGGCCGGTCCATCGGGAGGCGCCTGCTCCCAGGAGGATGCCGAAGGCCAGAGCCGCCGCCGCCGCGGCGCGGACCCATCCCGGGGCCGCGGACCAGGAGACCGTGGCGCTCTGCTCCCGTGCCCGCGCGGCGACCCGCTGGGCGAAGCCGAGAGGGACGGGAGCGGCCGGCGGCAGCTCCAGGCCGCTCCAGGTCTTCTGCAACCGGGCCAGGGCCGCCGCCAGCCCGGGCTCGCGCTCCAGCCGGCCGCGCAGCGCGCGCTCCTGATCAGGCGGCAGCTCGCCGTGCAGGAGCCGCATCAGTTCCATCTCCATCACGCGATTCATCGTAGACCCTCTTTCGGTGGAACCCGCGAAGGGTTCGTTTCCTGCGCCGCTTCGACCCGCCGCATGGCACGGAACAACCGGCTCTCCACCGCTCCCTCGGTGATCCCGAGCACCTCGGCGATCTGGCGGTAGGACAGCCCCTCGAACCGGGCGAGCACCAGGACGGCGCGCTGCCCGGCCGGCAGCTTCTCGATCGCCCGCCGCGTCGCCTGCCAGCGCCGGCGCGCCTCCAGGGTGGCGGCGGGATCGGCCGCCCGGTCGGGCGGATCGAAGGCGGGAGCGTCCTCCTCGCCGTCCATCGGATCGGCGAAACGCAGGAAGCGGACCAGCCGGCGGCGCCGGAGCTTGTTCAGGCAGTGATTGACGGCGATGCGGTAGAGCCAGGTGTAGAGCTGGCCTTGCGGGCGGAGCTCTCCGGCCTTGCGGAACGCCTTGAGGAAGACCTCCTGGGCGGCATCGCGCGCCTCCTCGACGTCCCCGAGCAGGCGCTCGCACAGGTGCAGCAACCGCTCCTGGTGGGTGTCCACCAGGACCGTGAAAGCGTCCGTCTCTCCGGCGGCGACCCGTGCCAGCAGCGCCCATCCGGGGTCGGCTGCGGCCGCGCGCCCGAAGGTCTCAGTTCCCACTCCGTGTCCTGAAACCCGTGGGAGACGAAATTCCTGCGGTGGGTCAGACGGAGGACGGCGGATCGCGGCGGATGGCTTGGCGCAGGCAGAGCCGCCGGAGGGTGGCGAGCATCCAGACGTCCCGGCTTTCGAGCTGGTCCCAGCGGTAGGTCAGAAGGAGGAGGAGCTCCCGTAGCGCCGCCTCGGCGTCCTCCTGGGGGAGCCGATGCTGCGCGAGGACAGCCTCCACGTCCGGCGCGAGCCGTTCGAGGAGCTCGGTGATCGATTCCGGGGCCTGTTCGGCCCGGGTGTCAGGAGTCGGGTGCCCCATGGTCTTCGCACGCGTTTCGTGCTTCTACGGTACCATGAATGGGGAAGAGGTGGCCAGCCGTGACAGAATCCTGTCCGTGATCGCCGAACGCATCCTCCGCTTCGTCCCGTCCTCCATCGCGCCCGGCGGCCCCCCCGAAGGTCTCTTCGAGGAGCTGGCCCTCGCGGCGTTCGCCTTCCAGCTCGAACGGATCGCTCCCTACCGCCGGCTGTGCGAAGGACGGGGCCTCACCCCGGCCGGAGTCACCGACTGGCGGCAGATCCCTCTCGTGCCGGCCGCCGCCTTCAAGACCCTCGAGCTGGCCGCCGCGCCGGCCGTGGAGGTCTTCCGCAGCAGCGGCACCACGTCCGGAGGGGAAGAGGAGGTCCGCAGCGTCCATCATCATCCCTATCCGGATCTCTACCGGCAGGTGATCGACGCCTCGTTCCCCCGCTTCTGCCTGCCGCATCTCCCGGCGGACGCCAGGCTGCCGATCCTCTCGCTGATCCCGACCCGCGAGCAGCTTCCGGACTCCAGCCTGTCGTTCATGGTCGACCACGTCCTGGCCCGCCATGGCGGACCGGAGAGCACCACCACCTTCGGCCCCCGTGGCGTCGAAGTGGCCAAGGCGCGCTCCTGGACGGGAGCCCGGCAGCGCGAGGGGCGCCCCGTCCTGGTGCTCACCACGGCCTTCGCCCTGGTGCAGTGGCTCGACGGGCTCGACCGCCTGGACCTCCGCTTCCGCCTTCCTCCGGGAACCGTCCTCTTCGAGACCGGCGGCTTCAAGGGAAAGGTGACCGAGGTCCGCCGCGAAGATCTGCTGCACCGGACGGCCGAGCGGCTCGGTGTCCCGCCCGGCCAGGTGGTCCGCGAGTACGGCATGACCGAGCTGACCAGCCAGTGCTATACGCGCGCCCTCTACGGCGAGGACCCCGACCTCTTCGTGGCCCCTCCCTGGGTGCGGGTGCGGATCCTCGATCCGGAGACCCTCGAAGAGGCTCCGGAAGGGAATCCGGGGCTGATCGCCGTCTTCGACCTGGCCAACCTGGGCTCGGCCGTCCACCTGCTCACCGAGGACCTCGGGATCCGCGAAGGGGAGGGGTTCCGCCTGCTCGGCCGGGCGGCGGGGGCGGAGCTGCGTGGGTGCTCGCTGGTGGTGGAGGAGCTGCAGCGGGGGTGATTACAAACTTTCGCTCTGCGGCTCGCGCAGCGGAATCAGCCGCTTGGCGAGCTCGAGCTCCCAGGGATTGCCGTAGCGTCCGGAGGCATAGCGCCAGGAGGCGAGGGCTCCCAGGATGGCTTTGCCCCAGCGTGGCGTCGTGTGGTCCTGCACCGTGGGGAACCGGCAGCCGAGGACCGTGGCGAAGTCCTTCACCCGTTGGCGCAGGCGCGGCGAGAGCCATGGTGCATCGCGGTGGCAGACGTACTCGATCCAGCGCGGCTCGGTCCACTCCTCCGGTGTCGTCGGGAGCTCTGGCCCCTCCGGCCCGTAGCGCTCCTGGACCGGCAGGCGCAGGCCCAGCTCGCGGGTGCGCTCCGAGGCGGCTTCGCGGCGCGGCGTCGGGGTATAGAAGTAGAGGACGACCTCGCACTCCGGGTGGATGGTCTTCAGCCGCTTGATGAACGACAGAGTCTTCTCCATCTCCCCGGCCGGGTCCTCGGGACCGCCGAGGACGAAGGAGAATTCCGGGATCACGCCGTGCGCGCGGCAGAGGCGGGCGGCCTCGAACGTGTCCTCGACCCGCGAGCCCTTCTTCATCTGCCGCAACGCCTCGTCGCTCGCCGCCTCCGCCCCGAGGTAGGCCATGGCGAGGCGGCTCCGCCGGATCAGCTCCCAGGTCTGTGAGGAGAAGCCGGCCAGCGTATCCGTCCGGGCATAGCACCACCAGGACATCGCGTGCCGGGCCAGGACCTCCAGGATCGGCAGGCTCGCGGCCTCGGTGTCGAAGAAGTTGTGATCGTAGAACTGCAGCGCATCGGCGCCCCAGCGGTCGCGGAGCGTCCGGATGGCCGCGTCGAGCCGCTCCGGCCCCTGGAGCCTGGTGACGCCGTTGAACAAGGTCACCACGCCGCAGAACTCGCAGTGGTAGCGGCAGCCGATCGCCGCCTGGTGCACCGCGGTGCGCCGGCCCATGAAGCTGGGACGCAGGTATTGCTCCACGTCGGCGAGCCGTTCATAGGGATAGGGCGGATAAGCGTCCGGCGGGCGGAAGTGGCGGTCGGCGTTGTGCCGCACCACGCCGTCGTCCTTCCAGGTCAGCCCGCGGACGCCGGCGACCGCCGCCGGGTTCCTCGCCGAAGAGAGGGGGTCCGGCGGCGGGCCGGCGTCCGGCAACCGCTCCAGGAGCTCGAGGAGCGTGTCCTCCCCCTGCCCGCGCGCCACGTAGTCCACATAGGGCGCATGGATGGCGGCCTCGGGATAGAGCGTCGGGAAGTAGCCGCCCCAGACGATGGGGACCTCCGGACGGGCTGCGCGGAGCGCCGCGGAGATCTCGATCGCCGGCCCGACCTGCGGACCGGGCATCACCGTCACCCCCACCAGATCGACCGCGCCGTCGGTCACAGCCCGGAGAGCGCGCTCGGGCACAGCGGCATCGGCGTTGGCGTCGAGGATCTCGTACTCCCGCCGTCCCTCCAGAGCCGCTCCCAGGGCGAGCAGGGAGAGCGGCAGCCGCATCGAGCGCCGCGAGCACATCCGCGGATTGATCAGGAGGACGCGCCGGGCCATGCCCTACATTCTGCCCTTCTTTTCCAGCTCCAGGACGAAAAAGCGCCCCGCCTCGCGGAGGAGAGGGAGCCCACCCAGCACCGGCTCCAGGCTGCCGGCGGCCCGCCGGAAGATCTCGGGCAGCCAGGCGTTGGCCTTGCGCGGCCAGAGAAAACCGAGGGAGTAGGCGTCGAGCAGGGAGAACCGCGCGGAAAACCAGCGGCGCCAGGTGTCGAGCGGCGGCAGCAGGGTCAGATGAATCGGGGAGCCGGCGATCTCGGTGGTGAGCTCGCGGCGGCGCGCCATCGTCCAGGCTTCCCCCCAGCGCAGCCGGAGGAGCGGCCTGGCGAGAGACCAGGCGGCGGCCGGGGCGAGCAGGTGGAGAACCATGCGGCCGCCCGGACGGAGCACGCGGTCCGCCTCCGCGGCGAAACGGTCCAGATCCACCGTGTTGAGGCCGGCGAACGCGGAGACGATGCCGTCGAACGATCCATCGGGCCAGGCCGAGAGATCCGCCGCATCGCCGACCCGCGCGTCGATCGCGAGGCCCGCCCGGGCGGCTTTGGACTGAAGCTCCCCGATCATCCCCGGCGAGGCGTCGATCCCGGCGGCGGCGATGCCGGAACGGGCGAGGAAGAGGGTGTCGAGGCCGGTGCCGCACCCGGCGTCGAGCACCCGCGATCCCGGGGGGAAGAGGTCGAGATAGCGCTCCCAGAGGAGCTGGCGCATCCAGAAGTCCTCGTCCACCAGCCGGTCATAGTCCGCGGCGACTGCGTCGTAGGCGTCGGCCAGCCGGTGTGCGGGGCGGTCCATCGGTGACGAATTTCCTGGAGATCCTCGGTGCGGCGGCAGTATAGTCCACCGGTCGGCTGCGACTGTGCAACGATGCCTCGTCGGGCGTTTCGACCACGGCGCCTCGCTCCGGGCATCAATGCCCGGGCTATCAGCAGCGCCGCCTGAAGGCGGCTTGAAGTCCCATTCATGGGACGCTGCTTCGTAGCCCGGCGATTCATCGCCGGGTGAGGTGCCGACTGCGCAAAGGAGGAGACCGTGCGTCCCGTCGGTGTGTTGACCCTGACCCATTCGAGCCGGGAGACCAAGCTGGAGCGCAGCTCCGTGCAGCACCTCACGCGGCGCTTCTCCGATCCGGCCCGTCTCGCGGAGCCGCCCCCCTTTGAAAGCCTGCCGCCGGCCCCGACGCTCTACAGCGGCGCCGTCAGCTTCTTCCTGGCCTTCGAGGACGGCACCGGCCGCATCCACGTCCGCCGCCTGGGGAGCGTGCGCTCGCGCGACCGCATCCAGCACGCCGCGGTCCTCGCCTCGGGAGACGTCATCGTCGGGTTCGAGCACCGCGTGGTGCGCTGGCGCTCGCGCCTCCCCATCCCCGAGCTGACCCAGATCAACGCGATGGACTTCCAGGTCTCCGCCCGCTTCGAGCACCCCCTCCTGGCCGGCATCCAGACCGTCGAGCCGCTGGGAGAGGACAAGGTGGCGGTTGCCTGCTCGGCCCCGGACGCCGTGCTCCTCCTGGACACCGTCGAAGGACGGGTCGAGCGCATGCTCCGCCTGCCGCGCGACCGCTATGGCCGCAACTACGAGCTGGCCTCCGGCATGGACCTGCGGCGCCACTACATCGACGAGGAGCTGCAGATGGGCCATCTCGACGCCGCCTTCGGCGACCGCACCGGGAGGTACCTGGCCGTCTCCACCCTGATCCAGGGAGCCGTGGGAGTCTTCGACCTCGAAACCGGGCGTTACGAAGAGGTCACCCGCGGCTTCGTCGGAGCCCACGGCGCCCGCTTCGACGACCGCGGCAACCTCTACTTCGCCGACAGCACGACCGGCACCCTGGTGACCCTGACCGAAGAAGGAAAAATCGCCCGCCGTTTCGGCACCGGCTCACGCTGGCTCCACGACGTGCAGCAGCTCAAGGGAAGCGTCTACGCCTTCGCCCTGGCCGACCTGAACGAGCTGCGCGTCTGCGACGTCGACAAAGACGAGACCCTCTTCCGCGGCACCTTCACCACCTGGACCACCGAGAATCCCGACGAAGGAGACCCACCCGCGAACTGGCTCGGCAACAGCTTGCAGGGATTGGGGTGGCGGGGGTTTGCGTAGCTCCAGGAGGAACAGTTCTGCCGTCGAGACAAGGAGCGTGGGCATGGAGACCTTCCAGGACAAAGTCTGCCTCATCACCGGTGCCGCCTCGGGCATCGGGAGGGGGCTCTCCGAGGAGCTGGCCCGGCGCGGGGCGCGGGTGGTCGTTGCGGATCTCGATGGTGCGGGGGCGGAGCGGGTCGCCTCCGGTATCGGTGAACAGGCGGAGGCGCGGCGGATCGACGTGGCGGATGCGGCGGCGGTGGAGGCTCTGGTGCGGGAGGTCGCGGCGTCCCACGGCCGGCTGGACTACGTGTTCAACAATGCGGGGTTCGCCGTCCATGGCGATTCGCTCGACTCCTCGGTCGAGCAGTGGCGGCGGATCGTGGACGTGAATCTGATGGGAGTGGTCCATGGCTCGCTGGCCGCCTACCGGGTGATGGTGGCGCAGGGCTATGGGCACATCGTGAACACCGCCTCTCTCGCCGGCCTGATCGGCTCGGCGGCGTTCACCTCGTATGCCATGACCAAGGCGGGTGTGGTGATGCTCTCGCGGATGCTGCGTTTCGAAGGGGCCGGCGCGGGCGTGCGGGTCACGGCGGTCTGCCCGGGATTCATCAAGACGGGGATCTATGAGAACGCCACCTACAACCGCGTCGACCAGCGCGACGCCTTCGCGCAGATCCCGTTTCCCCCGATGGAGCTGGCACCCGCGATCGAGAAAATCCTCCAGGGTGTCGCCCGCAACAAGGAGCTGGTCGTCTTCCCCTTCTATGCCCGCATCCTCTGGTGGCTCACCCGCTTCGCCCCCGGCCTCACGGCGCCGGTCCACCGGAAGACGATCCGCGACCTGCGCAAGATCCGGCAGGGGTGAGGCAGCGGATGGCGAAGAAGAAAAAGCCGGCCTCCACAAAGATTCCGCACGTCGCAGATCCGGGAGTCCTGTACCCGGCCAAGCGCCCGGCCACGGCTGTCTCTGTCGCATCGATCCTCGACATGCACCCTTCGTGGCGGCTTTCGCTCCTCGACATGGACGGTCCCTTTGGCTGGGACGGTCTCTCGGGCGAGGAGTTGAGGGAGATTCGCGGCAAGCTCGTGGAGTACGAAGGGCTCATGTGGAGAGAGATCAAGGTCGAGCAGGCGGACAGGAATCACCTCATCTCGATCCAGTCGATGGCTCCCGAGGCGCAGAACCGGCTGAGGAAGGTCCTGCCCGGGGTCGATGAGCTGTTCTCGCTCCGCCTGACCGGCAAGGGGCGGATCTTCGGGATCATCCAGGAACGAGGGGTGATGCTGGTAGTCTGGTGGGACTCGGGACACCGGGTCTGCCCGGTGAAGAAGTGAGCAGCGGAACTATGAGACGAGCGAGCCGTAGTACTCGGCCATCGCAGCGTGAGTGATCTCTTCTTTGCCACGTTCGCCCGGGGCGAGCCCGCGGCGCGCCTCCAGCCACGGGCGCTCATTGTGGGTCAACTGGCTGAGAATGAGCGACGAATACTTCCCGTAGTACCCGAGTACGGCGTCCACCGTCTCCCGCTCGCCCGCCGTGAGGGACTCAAGGTTTCCCTCCCAGGTGGCGACCTCGAACTGCCCCCGGTGGCGGGCATAGACAGCAGGAATCACCGGGCCGTTGGCCCAGGCCTCGATCCGGGCACGGAACAGCGGCTTGTCCTCCCAGACCAGCGCCCAGGCTTGGCAATAATACAGGAGCTTCTGGAGCTTCATGGCCGTCATGGGGCCTTCCTTCTCCAGGATGTACGCAGCTATGTCGTGGACGGTGGCCATAGGTCGCAGCGAAGAACCGCTCTCCTTCAGCCAGTATTGACGGGTCGTGGAGCGGTGTCAAGCAGCGCCGCCGTCTGGTCGGGATTGCCCCCGCCCCGCACGCGTGCTAGCTTCAGCGGCCAGTCAACAGGGGGACCCGGATGACCGACGTTCTGCTGGCCCACCCGTTCTTCCTGAAGAACGACCCCAAGCAGATCGAGAAGATGCGGCCCTATCCGCCGCTCGGGACGCTGTTTGCCGCGTCCTGGCTGCGGGAGGCGGGATATGAGGTCGCCCTGTTCGATGCCATGCTCGCTTCCGGCGAGGAGGAGATGGCCGAGGCGCTGGAGCGCCACCGCCCGCGCTTCGTCGTCTTCTACGAAGACAGCTTCAACTTCCTCAACAAGATGTGCCTGGAGCACGCGCGCACCGCCGCGTGCCGGATGAGCCGCATGGCCCGCCGGGCCGGTGCCACGGTGCTGGCGGCCGGCTCCGACGTTTCGGACCATCCTCAACCGTATTTCGAGGCCGGAGTCCAGTACAGCCTGACCGGCGAGGCGGACCATACGCTGCGCGAGCTGCTGGACACCTTGACCGGCCGCGTCGGCCAGCCGGTGGACGCGGTGGCCGGCCTCGCCCTCCCCGATCCGGAGGCGCCGGACGGCGTGCGCCGCACCGCCGAGCGGCCGTTCGAGCGCCAGCCCGACGTCTTTCCTCTCCCGGCCTGGGATCTGGTGGACGCCGAGCGCTACCGGGCGGCGTGGACCGCGGCGCACGGCTCGTTCAGCGTCAACCTGGTGACCACCCGCGGCTGTCCGTTCCACTGCAACTGGTGCGCGAAACCGATCTGGGGACGGCGCTATGCCATGCGCTCCGCCGCCCGGGTGGCCGACGAGATGGCGCTGATCAAGCAGCTCCTGCGGCCGGACCACGTCTGGTTCTCCGACGACATCTTCGGTCTGCAGCCGAAGTGGGTGGCCGATTTCGCGCGCGCGGTGGAGGAGCGCGATGCGCGCATCCCCTTCACCATCCAGACGCGGGCCGACTTGATGACCGACGTCGCGGTGGCCGGCCTCGCCCGCGCCGGCTGCGTCGAAGCCTGGCTCGGCGCCGAGAGCGGCAGCCAGAAGATCCTCGATGCCATGGATAAGGGGATCCGGGTCGAGGAGACGGTCGCCGCGACGCTCCGCCTGCGCGAGGCCGGCATCCGCGCCTGCTGGTTCCTCCAGTTCGGTTATCCGGGCGAGACGTACGAGGACGTCCTCGCGACCGTCCGCCTCGTCCGCGAGACCCTCCCGGACGACGTCGGCGTCAGCGTCTCCTATCCCCTCCCCGGCACCCGTTTCCACGAGATGGTCGCGGCCGAGCTGGGCAACAAGACCCACTGGGCGGACAGCAACGACCTCGCCATGATGTTCCAGGGGACCTACCAGACGGCCTTCTACCGCAAGCTCCGCCAGGTCATCCACCGCGATCTCGACCTGCGCCACAAGCTGCGCCGCGGGGCCACGGAGAACGGCTTCCAGGCCGAGCTGGGAGCCCTCGCCGACGACTGGCTGGAGCTCGGCCGTCTCGAAGCGACCTGCCGGAGCGCCACGCCGACCCACGTCACGCGGACTGGTGGTCCCCTGGAAGCGCCCGACCTCTCCAAACCCTGGAACTGAGGAGGGCCAACCCCCACCCGGCCACCACGTCCAGCAAATGATGCTGGTGCGTGAGAACCGTCGACGCCGCGATCAGCGCCGCCCACAGCCAGAGGAGAACCTTGCCGGCCCGCGGTGCCTTCGGCGCGAAGGCGGCGACGCAGGTGACGGCGAAGGCGACGTGGAGCGAGGGGACGAGGTTGTAGGTGAGGTTCAGGCCGTCGGCCAGGTGATAGAGCCCCGCCCAGACACCCAGATCCTGCTCCCGCGGTGGCGCGAAGGCCAGCTCGGCGGGGAGCAGGAGGAAGAGGAGGCCTCCTGCGCCGATGACGGTCGCCATGGTGAGGACCACGGCGCGAAAGGCCTGGCGGGTGCGCAGGATGAAGGGGGCCAGGAAGAAGAGCAGGTAGAGCGACATGTAGAAGACCGTCATGGCGGGGACGAGGGGGATGCGCAGCTCGGCGGCGGTGTGGACGGGGATGCGCAGGGTGCGGTGGGCGGTGAGGGCATCCGCTCCGCCATAGACGAGGACGAACCAGAGGCTGTTCAGGGCCGCGAGGAGCCCGGCCTCGCGGAGGTGGGCCCAGCCGGGCCAGGCCAGAAAGGGCTCCCGGCTCACGCGGGACGCGGCCGGGAAGGGCGGCGGTTGAGGGTCGCGCCCAGGTCCTGGAGGATCGCCGCCATCAGGGGGCGCACGTCGGTCTTCGGTTGCAGGAAATGGTCGGCTCCCCAGATCGGATAGAGCAGGCCCGGCAGGGCGCAGACGTCGGAGAGGATCACTCCCCCATCGTTGGGGCCGTGCCGCGCCAAGTGAGCATGGCAACGCCGCGAGATGCGCCGGGTGAGGTGCTCGCGGAGGGGAAAGCCGACGATGCTGATGAGCTGGATGTGCGGCGGCAGGCGGAGCTCCACGTCCTGGAGGCCGCCAGGGCCGTAGCGCAGATCGCGGAGGAAGGCCGGGCTCCGGCCGCGGAGCCGGAGGAAGACGCGGAGGAGCACGGCGTCGGGCCGGCGCGACAGCAGCAGGTCGGCGACGGGCGTGCCGTCGAGGATGCCGCAGAGGTTGATCCATCCCGCCACGCGGGCGAAGGCGCGTTCCGCGTCGGGCTCGGCGAGGGCCAGCTTGATGTCCGGTCCCCCTTTGCTCAAGGAGGCGAGGAGGAGCGGGCGCTCCGGTTGCGCGAGCAGCCAGTCGCAGAGGGTCCGCGCGTTCTGCCGCACGCTGCCGGTGGTGGCGATCGGCACGAGGTCGGTGGCGAGGCCGAGCCCCTCGGCCACTTCGCGGACGACGCGGCCGTCGGCGTCCGTGTCGGGAGCTTCCTTGTAGGAGGCTCCGGGGACGATGGCGAGGCGCGCGTCCCGGTTCCAGGCCGGGGGTGCGGGACGCGCGCAGGCCTCGTCGATGCGGCGGATGAACGGTCCGTGGAGCGGCGAATCGACGACGCGGCGGTAGAGCCAGGTGGTCGCCGCGTCGATGCCGTCGCGCACGGTGGCGTCGCAGAGCTCCGCGGCGCCCGGAAGGTCCGTCATGCCGCCTTGCGCCGGCCGAGGAAGAAACCGAAGACCAGCCCGAGGACGAGAGAGAGGGCTCCCGCCCACCAGGCGATCCGCCGGGCCGCGTTCAGCAAGGGATTGTCGAACAGGTTGTCCGACGCGTGCAGGCTGGCGATCAGCCACTTGTCCCCGTCCTTGACCAGCGTGGCGCTCCATCGCGACGGGAGATCGAGCGAGCCGCCGTGGACCAGCTCGAAATGCTCCTCGGCACTGCCGAAGGCGATGCCGGTGTCGCCGCCGTAGAGGATGGTGAGCTCGTCCACCTTCAGATCCACCTTGTAGCTCGCGACGACCTTGTCCGGGCCGTTGAGCATCTTGTTCAGGTAGGCGCCCACTCCGTCCCGGCCACGGCTGACCTCGGCGTTGTGCCAGGTGACCACGGCATTGGGATGGAAATAGCTGAGCTCGCGTTCGACGTCCCCCTTGCTCACCGCATCGAGCAGGCCGTCGCGGAGCGCGCGCAGCTCGTTGTGCGTCGCTTCATCGGAGGGCGCTGCCGCGGGCTCCGCCGGCGCCGGCGCGGGGGGCGCTTGCGACGACAGCGGGACGGCTGCCAGGCACAGAAGCATCAGAGCGGCGATCGATGTTTTCATAATCACCCTTTTGTGGCAGAGCTGCCACCCAGTGGAAGAAGTCGATCATGTCCTGGTCGTGGGGTCCGAGACGTCCGGGGTTGTAGCGCGTGGCGCGGAGCTGGCGCGCCTCCTCTTTCAAATAGCCATGGGTGAACAGCCGGCGCACCCGGAGCTGGAGAGGCTGGAAGGGCCGCAGCAGGGCGGCGGAGCGGCGGGCGCAGACGATGCCGTGGCAGGCGGTCTGGCCGTTCTCGAGCGGCTCCATGGCCATGAGAAAACCGCTCTGTATATGGTCGAAGTGGGAGGTGATCACGGCGAACGTCCCGCCCCAGATGGTCAGCGTGATCCGCACCGTACGCCCCGCGGTGACGCGGAGGATGCGGTCGAACACCGTGTGCCCCACCACTTTCGCGGGATAGCTGTTGCGCCGCGCGTAGGGCGCCGGGAGGTCGATCTCGGGGGGCGCGAGCAGCTCCCGGTCGTGCACGGCAGCGAAATGCTGCCGGTCGAAGGCGTGCGCCGAGTTCATGTACCACGTGCAGTCCGCCACGTAATGAAAGGTTTTCGCCGCGACGAAGCCCGCCGGGTCCTCCCCGAGGAAGAACGGCAAGGGGAAGAGCGGCGCGGCACCGTTGAAAAAGAACACGGAGCCGTGCCGTTCTTCGACGGGGTACGTGCGCAACCGGGCGAACGGCGGGATCTCCGCGCTGTGCGGAATGGCGGTGCAGACGCCGTCGCATCCATACCGCCAATGATGGAACGGGCATTGGATGGTCTCGCCGGTGACGGTGCCCAGCCCCAGATCCGCGCCGAGGTGCGAGCAGTGGCCGTCCATCACCGCGACGCGTCCACCGGCGGTGCGAAAAGCCACCAGATGACGGCCGAGGATCTTCCGGGAGAACGGTCCCCGGTCCAGCCGCCGGCTGTCGCAGAACAGATACCAGGACGCCGGAAACTCCGGGAAGGCGTCCGCCGGGGGGGCCTGGCTCGGTGCCGGGCTCAGCGTTCCGTGCATGCGGGCTCTCCACGCGCCGGCCGCGGGCGATAGCCACAGAGGCGCAGGCGGCGGAATTCAGGGGTTTGATCGAACCGGGCGAAGGTCCGCGGGACGCTCTCCCGGGAGTAGAGCGCGTCGCGGAAGGCCTCGTCCCCTGCCAGCGCGAGGAGCTCCCGCCGCATCTCCGGCAGGCGCTCGCGGAGAGCCGGCATCTCGCGCGCCAGCTCTTCGGCCACGCGGAGCTGGCCGCGCTTCGGCGCGCCGAACAGCTCCTCCAGCATCCAGGCGAAGAGACGGGCGTTCGCGGTGCGCAGAAGCGGATGGGTGCGTTCCCACAGCGCGTCGAGAAGCTCCTCGTCCCAGTGGACGTGGTGCGCCTCGTCCACCAGATGGAGGCGGTGCGCCTCGACGAACGAGGGCTCGACGCCGCGAGCGCGGAGGTAGCGCTTCGAGTAGTAGAGCGACCGTTCCTCCTGGAGGAGCATCAGCCAGAGGAACAGCGGGAAGAGGCGCGGGCGGCGCGCCATCCACCCGAAGACCGCCCGGGCGGCGGCGGGGACCTCGATGAAGCGGGCGTCGCGGTCGCCATAGAGCCCGGGAGCGCTGCGCCGGTTGAGCTGCCGGAACATCTCCGTATGCCGCTCCTCATCGGCGAGGAACCGCCGCAACCCCTCCGCGAGCCGGTCCGGCCACGCCTCACGGAGCAGCGCTCCCAGGAGCGGCCGGCCGAGGGAGGTCTCGAAAAACGTGATCTGTTCGTTGAAGTAGAGCGCGTGGAGCTGGTTGTAGCGCAGGCGCTCGCTCTCCGCGAGGCCGCCGTAGGAAGGGGTATGGAAGAGCGGCGTCAGCTCCTCGGGGATGAACGGCTTCCCCGCATCGATCGGTGCTTCGTCGAGAACGACCGCCGCCGCTCCATGCATGACTGGGCCTAGCCTACACCCCGGGGGGAGGAGGGTCAACGTGCCGGGGCGTTCCTTTTCGCGGATGAGTGAGAGCTGCGCATTCTGGACGCCGCGCGAGGCCCGCGGTACCATGCACGGGCTTTTACGGCTGCCTATGGGGTCCATGGAGGCTCAGATCATGTCGAGTCGGGAGAATCTGCCGGAACATCTGTTGGGATTGCCGGACGAGGGGTATGGCCGTTGGGGCCTCTGGCGGACGGCGTGTGTGCGCGCCGCCGGCTTTCCGGCCTCCGAGGTCCTGCGGATGGCGGACGCGGACTGCGCCGCCGCGGCCGACCGGCTCACCGCGGTCGAGGCGGAGGCCGAGGGGCTGCGCCAGGCCGCCCTGGAGGCCTTGCGCGGCGAGCTCGACGGGGCTCCCAAGGAGCGGCTCGACGTCCTCGTCAAGGCGATCCGCAAGGTGAAACGGCAGCAGCCGGCGAAGACCGAGGGACTCGCCGCCGCGACCGCCGCGGCGATCGACGCCTGGCAGGCGGATGCCGGACGCGTCGAGGCGGAGAAGGCGCGCTATCAGACCGCCTATGCGGCCGCGGAGGAGAAGCTGGAGGCTGAGCTCCGCGAGGTCGCCCAGACCCCCCGCTTCCGCGAAGCGGTCGTCTGGCAGAACCGGCACGCGGCGGCCACCGGTCTCGGCTCGTTCCTGCGCCGGCCGGCCGGCGGCGGCCGGGGCTCGGCGCGCGACCGCGGGCACGTGCAGATGCTCGCCTTCTATCTGCAGCGCTACTGCGTCAAGAACGACACCATCGGCTTTTTCGGACCGGTCGGCTGGGCGCGGCTCGGCGAGGGGGAGGGACGGATCTCGGCCCGGCCCGGTCCGGACGTGATCGCCTCGCGGGACGTCTTTTTCGAAGGCTGGGCGATCGATGCGCTCGCCGACAAGCTGGCCGAGGACCCGGCCATGCGTCCCTGGCTCGCGCCCATGCGCTCGCCGTTCATCCGGCGCGACGGCACCGCCTACGTCCTGCCGAACGGCCAGCGGATCGAGCTGGGACCGCTCGGCAGCGCGCTCGTGGCGGCCTGCGACGGCACGCGCCCGGCGCAGGTGCTGCTGCGCGAGATGGGGCCGGTCCCCCCCGACAAGCTGCCCATCCTCTGGGGGATTCTGGATCAACTGCACCAGAACGGGCTGATGCGCTGGGCGTTCCAGATCCCTCTGTCGCCCTTTCCCGAGCGCACTCTGCGCGAGCTGCTCCTGCAGATCGAGGACGAGCCGCTGCGCGACCGGTCCCTCGCCGTGCTCGACGAGGTCGTCAGCGCCCGGGAGCCGGTCGTCCGCGCCGCCGGCGATCCGGAGGCGCTGGAGCGCGCCCTGGCCGGTCTGGAAGAGACGTTCACGCGGGCGACGGAGAAGGCCGCCACGCGCGCCGGCGGCCAGCTCTACGCCGGGCGCACCCTGGTCTACGAAGATTGCCGCCGCGACCTCGACGTGCAGGTCGGTGAAACCCTGCTGGCCGAGATCGCGCCGGCCCTCTCGCTGGTCCTCGCCAGCGCCCGCTGGTTTTCGCATTGCGCCGCGCAGAAGAGCCGCGCGCTGTTCGTCCAGTCCTATGAGGAGCTGCGCGAGCAGACCGGCTCGCCCCAGGTCGATGCGCTGGCCTTTACACAGGTCTCCCTGAAGCGCGTGATCAGCATGAAGAACAACGGGGAGATCAAGGATGAGCTGAGCGCCCGGTGGGGGCGGGTGCTGTCGATCCCCGAGGGAGTGCGCCGGGTGGAGTACCGCAGCGAGGACCTGCGGCCGCTGGTGCAGCGCGAGTTCGCCGCGCCGGGACCGGGCTGGCAGAAGGCGCGCCATCACAGCCCGGACCTGCTGATCGCCGCGCCGAGCGTGGAGGCGATCCGGCAAGGGGACTACCAGGTCGTCCTGGGCGAGGTCCATGCGGTGATGAACACGCTCGACCGCTGGCTGTTCTTCACCCAGCATCCGGATGACGAGCAGCTGCGCGCCGCGATGACGGCGGACCTGCCGGAGCCGACGCTCGTGCCGGTCCTCCCCAAGGTGTGGAACCAGGAACAGGCCTCCACCGGCCTCGGCTTGGCGGCCCCGGCGGTCACCGGGCGTATGGACCTGGCCCTTCGCTCGCCGAAGGACTACTACCTGGAGTTCAGCCTCGATCCCTCCGGCCAGCCCGCGTCGCAGATCCTGCCGATGGCGGAGCTGGTGGTCGAAGCCTCCGAGGGGAGTGTCGTGATCGGGCCGCGCGACGGCCGCATCCGCTTCGACGTGGTCGACTTCTTCAACCTCGCCCTGTTGATCCAGGCGCTGGACGTCTTCCGGGTGGTCCCGGCGGGCGCCCACCACACGCCGCGCGTCACCATCGACCGCCTCGTGGTGGCCCGCGAGAGCTGGAGCTTCATGGTGAGCACCCTGGAATTCGCGCAGGCGGCCACGGCGGCGGAGCGGTTCGCGGCCATCCGGCGCTGGGCCGCCGAGCGCGACCTGCCCCGCTTCCTCTTCGTCAAGACGCCGCCCGAGCTCAAGCCGTTCTATCTCGACCTGGAGAGTCCGGCGCTGGTGGAGATCTTCTGCAAGGCGTGCCGCAAATCGTTCGAAGCCGGCGAAGAGACGATGATCAGCCTCTCCGAGATGCTCCCCGGGCACGGCGAGCTCTGGCTCCCCGACGCCCAGGGGAACCGCTACTCCTGCGAGCTGCGGGTGGTGGCGATCGACGGGGAGCCGGTGGTCTGAGGCCGCTCAACCCGGTCCCTGCTCGCGCTTGCCGCGCCGGTGCGGGATCGGCAGGGAGTGGCCGGGCAGGAGGGCCCGCCAGTAGACAGGCTCGAGAGCCTGGTGCGTCCAGTGGCTGAGCCGGTTCTCCGCGAGCAGGCGGAGAGGCCCGATCCAGGGGAAGGGGAACCGGCCGGCGGCCGGCTCCGCGTCATAGCTGCCGTCGACCAGGAGCGCCCGGCCCCATCCGCTTTCGACGAAGCAGCTCATGTGCCCGTCGAACGGCTCGTCGCCACCGCCGGTGATGGCGTGCCGCAGGCTCGCGGTGACCACCCGGCTCTGAAAATGGGCCACCGAGCCGATCTTGCCGATCGGGAGATCGGTGGCATCCC
>Ga0209682_10000190_pt1 | contig 20785 bp, 20 predicted proteins | sample DOMMetBare2Fresh_2_FD_187471 | JGI IMG/M metagenome (GOLD analysis project Ga0209682, IMG submission 187471) | Wetland sediment microbial communities from St. Louis River estuary, USA, under dissolved organic matter induced mercury methylation -... | ecosystem: Environmental > Aquatic >... | reverse complement strand
ATTGCCAGCGAGTACCCAGAAAATGTCAGCGCTCGACCTGGACCGGGAACTCGCCATCCTCTTGTCAACGCTACAACACGCACCGCGTGCACCTATACCCATGCCATCTCTCTGCTCTGAACTTTGGTTGCGGCCGGAGGCCGCGCTAAGGACAGTCTCGCGCAGGCCCGCTTCGGCCAGTGGGTGAGTGCACTGCTCCAAAACGAAAAGCAGGCCTGGTTGCGATGGACGGGGCTTATCATCTCTATGTTCCGGAGAGCATTGAGGTCTGGACATCCGGCAACCACGAGCCTGTGGAGGTTCGTCCATCCGCTCTCCTCTGGAAGGCCATCGGGAGTAATCCGGTACCTCGACCGGGGCATCGACTGGGTTTTGCACGAGCTCTCGGTGCCGCAGGCGGATGACGCCCTCGCCCGGCAACTGCTTCGAGAGGTGGTCTTGGGGGCTCGTACCGATCGGCAGCTCTTCGAGATCGCACTCGGGGCGCGGTGCCAGGAACCAAGCCGTCTCGCGGAGCTTGCGGCCGAGCTTCTCGGGAGTCAGGAAGCTGAGGAGAGAGCCAGGGCTGCACGGATCCTGGGGTGGCTCGAAGGGCCAGAGGACCGACTGCGAGAGTTGGAACAGACGGATGCCTCCCTCTGGGTGCGCCGCATTGCAGGAGAGTCTCTGAAGGATCGCCAGAGAGAAGGATTCGCACGGCACTGGCTGAACGCCTTCTTGCTCCCGGATCGACCGCGAGAAGAACGCTGGGGGGCAGGACAGCTCTTTCTGGAGGCGGTCGACGGCGGCTTCGAGGCGTGGGCGTACGCTTTCGTCCGACAAACAGCACCCGATGCACAAGCGCGCGGCGAAGCCATGCTTCTACTGGAAGCCGCTCAGAAAGAGGCGAAGGAACGCCCATCAGAGAAGCAGCTTCTCGAAACCAAGCTCTCAGACCTGGAGATGGGTTGCCACCCCTGGCAGCGGCGACGAAGCTGGAGCGAGATCGAGCAGAAGTTGTAGGCCAGAAGGGCCGGGCCTTCGGCCCGTTCTACTTGAATGCCGGCGAGACGTCGGCGCTCCCAGGGGGGCGCGCTCCGGCAGGCTGGAGCAGTCGGAGCCACCGATGAGATCGCAATGGACCGGGAAGACCTGGGGACTCAGGGAAGAAGGACCGCGATAGACTCTCCCCGCTGAACACCGCCGCCTGGAGCCCACCTCCGGGCGGCGCCATCCACCGGGAGAGATGATCCATGGCCGAGCCGCAACGCGTGTCTCCGGAGACCTCGCCGTCCGAGCCCAGCGCCCATGTGGACGCCTTCTGCCGCGACGCCCTGCCGCCTCCCGAGCTCATGCCGGACCTGCGCTTCGATGGCCTGCCGGACCTCCTGGCCTATCCGCCGCGCTTGAACTGCGCCGCCGAGCTGCTCGACAAGATGGTCGAGGCCGGCTGCGGCGAACGCACCGTCTTCCACTTCCACGGCGGGCACTGGACCTACCGCCAGCTCCTGGAGACCGCCAACCGCATCGCCTGGGTCCTCGTCCAGGACCTGGGACTGGTGCCGGGCAACCGCGTCCTTCTGCGCGGCCCGAACAATCCGATGATGGCGGCCTGCTGGTTCGCGGTGCTCAAGGCGGGCGGCGTGGTCGTCTGCACGATGCCGCTGCTGCGTGTGCGCGAGCTCACCTTCATCGCCGACAAGGCGAAGATCCAGCTCGCCCTGTGCGACGCCCGGGTGGCCGCCGAATGCGAGCAGGCGATGGCCACCACGGCGGACGGCTTCCCGCGCGACGACGGCCGCGTCGTCCTCTTCCACCACGCCCAGCCCGGCTCGCTCGAAGCGCTGATGCAGGGCAAGCCCACCCACTTCGACAATTGCAACACGGCGGGCGACGACACGGCCCTCATCGCCTTCACCTCCGGCACCACCGGCCAGGGGAAGGGGACCATGCACTTCCACCGCGACGTCCTGGCGGCCTGCGACTGCTTCCCGCGCTATGTGTTGCAAGCCGGCTCGGACGACATCTTCTGCGGCTCCCCGCCGTTCGCCTTCACCTATGGCCTCGGCGGGCTGGTCCTCTTTCCGATGCGCATCGGCGCGTCCTCTCTCCTCCTGGAGCAGGCGGCACCGCCGCAGCTCCTCCAGGGGATCCAGGACCACCACGCCACCGTCTGCTTCACCGCGCCCACGGCCTACCGCGCCATGACCGGCCTGGTGAAGGGCTTCGACCTGTCGAGCCTCGAGAAGTGCGTCTCGGCGGGCGAGACCCTGCCGAAGGTGACCTTCGAGCAATGGCAACGCGAGACGGGTCTCAAGATCATCGACGGCATCGGCTCGACCGAGATGCTCCACATGTTCATCAGCTCCTCGGGCGACGACATCCGCCCCGGCTCGACCGGCCAAGTGGTCCCCGGCTACCAGGCGATGGTGGTGGACGACGACTTCAACGAGGTCCCGCGGGGCACCGTCGGCCGCCTCGCCGTGAAGGGACCCACCGGCTGCCGCTATCTCGACAACCCGGAGCGGCAGCGCGGCTACGTCCACGACGGCTGGAACCTGACCGGCGACTCCTACATCCAGAGCGAGGACGGCTACTTCTGGTACCAGGCCCGCACCGACGACATGATCATCTCCTCGGGCCACAACATCTCCGGCCCCGAGGTGGAAGGCGTCCTGCTCGACCATCCCGCGGTCGCCGAGTGCGGCGTCGTGGGCGTGCCGGATGAAGACCGCGGCTTCATCGTCAAGGCCTTCATCGTGCTGCGCTCCGGCTTCGTCGCCGGCCCCTCCCTGGCCGAAGAGCTCCAGGCCTTCGTGAAAGCCGAGATTGCGCCGTACAAATACCCGCGGGCCATCGAGTTCATCGACACCCTGCCGCGCACCGAAACCGGCAAGCTGCAGCGCTTCCGCCTGCGCCAGAGGTCCGTATGAGCGAGGAACGCAGCAACGACTGCGACGTCCTCCAGCCCCCCGGCTGGGCGAAGCCCATCGGCTACGCCAACGGCATCGCCGCCACCGGCCGCCAGGTCTTCGTCGCCGGCCAGGTCGGCTGGAACCCGGAGACCGGGGAATTCGAGACCGACGACTTCGCCGCCCAGACCGCGCTGGCCCTCCGCAACGTCCTGGACGTCCTGCACGAAGCCGGCGCCGAGCCGCGGCACATCGTCCGCATGACCTGGTACATCACCGACAAGGCCGCCTACCTGGCCGCGCGCAAGGAGATCGGCCAAGCCTGGCGCGAGGTGATGGGCCGGCACTTCCCGGCGATGGCGGTGGTCGTGGTCAGCGCCTTGATCGAGGACCGGGCGCAGGTGGAGATCGAGGCGACGGCGGTGGTTGGGTAGAGAGGGATTCCGGCCGGATAGCGACACCGATATCGCCGTGCTCGACCGTCTGGACGAGCGGCTCACCTGGGCTGATCAAGCACGGCTGATGGACCTTCTGGAGAGGGTGACCGGCCATGGCGTCGACCTGAGAATGCTTCGGGATGGCCTCCTGTCCCCAACGAGGCCGAGTGGCTCGACACCCTGCGCCGTCTGGCTGGTTCGGCGGCCTTTCAGCCGTGAGCGAGATCAACCGGGAGTACCTGCTCGAGCAGTTCCGTCTCATGGAGGAGTACCTCCAGAGAGCGCGTGGAATCGCCCGCCGTTCCCGCGACGTGTTTCTTGCCGATCCAATCGCCATCCTGCAGGAAGAGATCGTGCAGGAGAACCTTCCGGATTTCGAGGCGTTCACCGCGGCCGTGGCACAGTGGCTCGGCCGCGAATAGCATCGCCTTCAGCTTCCCGCCCCAAAGCCTGCCACCAGATCACTCCCGGGAAATGGGAAATGACACCGGCGTCATCAGGCGACGGCGGTCATCGGCCCAGCGAATCCTTGATCAGGAGCTCCACTGCCCTCCGAAACTCCGGTGGATCGATCGCCGGATAGCGGTAGAGATGTGGCTCGATCTGTTCGAAACGCTTTCGAAGCTCCTCCCGGTCGACCAGGCCGCGGTCGAACATCGCGCGGACGTCCGTGAGGTCCTGGTCGTGGCCGCGCTGGATTTTGGAGAGGGCCTGGGCATAGAAGTCGTAGTGGTAGAAGGAGAGACGGCCTTCGCGCGCGATGAAGGGGCTGCGCTCCTGCCAGCCCGGGACCTCGGGGATGAATTGGTCGGGTGCCGCCAGCTCGATGTTCACTTCCAAGCTGTCCTTGATCCGGGGGAGGGCACGGAAGAGCCGGTCGGATTCAGGCTCCATCTTGATATCCACGTCGATGGTGCTCAGACGCCAGCCGAGAAGAACGGCGGTTGCGCCTCCCGTGAAGTAGAGGCGGACATCGCCCTCGGCTTCGCGCCCCAGCTCCCGCATGAAGCGGTGCAGCCGCTCCGCGTCTACAGGCCGGCGCATGCCGCCGCGTTCTCGAAGCTGACCAGCCGCCGGACGAGGGCGTTGTAGCGGGAGTGAGCCGAGTCCGAATCGGTCTCCGCCAGCCTCTCGTAGAGGCGGTGCTCCGGGGAGGGGAAGGTGGCCTCCGGCACCGGCAGGCCGATCCGGCGCAGGCGGGGGGCGCCGATCGAGACGAGCAGGGCGGGGATCGTCTCGGCACCGCGGGCGAGGTCCGCGAGGCCTTCCTCCACCAGGTCGCCCCCGGGAAATGCGGTCAGCGTCATGTTTCCAGTATACGGCGCGCCGTCTCCTCGCGGTGAAGGAGCTGTTAGACTGGAGCACGAAGCACAATGGACTCCCGAGAGAGCGAGGAGAGAGCTCCCCTTCCTCCGCCCCCGGAACGGCTAAAAGGAAGGGCCTCCGGCCCGTTGCCTTGAATGCCGGCGAGACGCCGGCGCTCCCAGGGGGCGCGCGCCGGCACCTTGGGGCTCGGACGCAGTACCCCTCGGAGAACGTCGCGGCGAAGGGGCTGCTAGACTCTCCCTTTCTTTGGCGACCGCGTCCGGGGGGAGACCGCCCGGCGCGAGGGGAGGTCTCGATGCGCATTCTGGTGGCTCTCGGCGGCAATGCTCTGCTCCGCCGCGGTGAGCCGATGACGGCGGAGAATCAGCGGAAGAACGTGCGGATCGCGGCGGAGGCGCTCGCTCCCCTCTGCCGGGAGCACCAGCTCGTCATCTCGCATGGCAATGGCCCACAGGTCGGGTTGCTGGCGCTTCAAGGGGCCGCCTACGCGGAGGTGAGCCCCTACCCTCTCGACGTGCTCGGCGCCCAGACCGAGGGGATGATCGGCTACATGATCGAGCAGGAGCTGGGCAACATCCTCCCCTTCGAGCAGCCTCTCGCCACGATCCTCTCGATGGTCGAGGTCGATCCGAACGATCCCGCCTTCCAGAACCCCACCAAGCCCATCGGCCCGATCTACACCAAGGAGGCGGCCGACCGCCTGGCGGCCGAGAAGGGATGGACCATGGCGGCGGACGGCGACCACTTCCGCCGTGTCGTCGCCTCGCCCCGCCCGCAGCGGATCTTCCAGCTCCGGCCGGTCAAGTGGCTGCTCGACAAGGGGTGCATCGTGATCTGTGCCGGCGGCGGCGGCATTCCCACCATGTACAAACCCGGCCGCCAGCTCCAGGGCGTCGAGGCGGTGGTGGACAAGGACCTCGCAAGCTCACTCCTCGCCCGCGAGCTGGAGGTGGACCTGTTCATCATGGCGACCGACGCCGACGCGGTCTATCTCGACTGGGGCCAGCCGGCGCAGCGGGCGATTCGCCGGGCCTCGCCCGCCGCCCTGCGCGAGCTGGCCTTCCCCGCCGGCTCGATGGGACCGAAGATCCAGGCCGCCATCGAGTTCGCCGAAGCGACCGGCAAGGTCGCCGCGATCGGCGCCCTGCAGGATCTCGTCGCCATCTCGGAAGGCAAGGCCGGGACGATCGTCTCCTCCGAAGCCGGCGGCCTCACCACCTGAGCCTCGGCAAAGCCATCCTGGGCGGCCTGGCGGGGCGGGCGTCGTGCCTCTTCTCTTCCCGAAAACGTCCCGAGACGATATCTTTGACGGATCTTGGGAGACTCCTTATACTCTCGGCATGGCCGAGCCTGCCTGGAAGACGCTGTCCGCAAAGTCCTGGGAGCCGGGACGCGGGATCTCGGAGATAGAGGAGGAGCGCTCCGTCCTCGAGCGGTGGGTCGAAGGCCCCGGCGGCGAGCTGGAGCTGCTGGAGCTTCCTCTCACGCCGGAGCTGTTTCTCAACCCGGAGCTCGACGACAAGATGTCTCAGGGTGAATGGCATGACATCACGGGCGGGGAGATCAGCGGCGTTCTGCGGAGCTGGTTCAAGTCGCAGCCGGGCCGGGTCCGCGTCTTCCACGACTTGAAGCACCTGTTCGGACCCGGCCTGCCCGCGCCGTCACCTGACGTTTCGGTCGTCCATGGCCTGCTCGATCCAACCCCTTTGGACAGCCTGGACGTTCAGAAGGAGGGTGTGCGGCCTTCGTTGGTGCTCGAGGTCGTCTCGCCGCTGAGCGCCCGGGTGCGCCAGACCGATCTGGAGAAGAAGGTTGCGCTCTACCAGAGCGTCGGTATCCCCGAGTACCTGATCGTGGACACCTCGACGCGCAAGCGGGCCGCCCGCCGCTACACCTTGCTGGGCTACCGCCTCGATTCCAAGGGCCGCTATCAGCCGATCGCTCCGGATGCCCAGGGGCGCATCCTCTCCGAGACGACGGGAGTGCTGTTCCAGATCGGTCCGGCGGGCGACCGGGTTCTCCTGTTCGAAGCCGCGACCGGCCGGCGGCTGCTCAACCTGGACGAGCAGGAGGACCAGACCCGGCTCGCGGCGGAGAGAGCGGCCCGCGAGACGGAGAGAGCGGCCCGTGAGGAGAAGAGGGCGGCCCGTGAGGCGGAGAGGGCGGCTCGCGAGGCGGAGAGGGCGGCTCGCGAGGCGGAGAGAGCCGACCGCGAGGCGGAGGCGCGCAAGGAGGCCGAGGCGGAGGCGGGTCGCGAGGCCGAAGCGCGAAAGGCCGCCGAAGCGGAGCTGGTCCGCCTGCGGGCGGAGATCGAACGGCTGCGCGGGGCGTGACCTCGCACCCGCCCACCCCACCTTTGCGCTCACCTTGCGGCCCCGGGCCTCACCACCTGAAGGCGGTCCGCGCCGCCTGCACCGCCAGCAGGCCGTAGAGGCTCCGCGCGGTCTCGCGCTCAAGATAGGGGATGTCCACCCGGTGCGCCAGGTCCTTGGCGCCTGCCGTGTCCACCCGCACCCGTGCCATCGCGGCGCGGCGGTCGAACGGCGACTCGTGGAGGGTCACCGCCTGGATCTTGCCGAACGGCGCCACGCTGATCTGCCGCCAGAGCCAGCCGCTGCGGAAGAGGACCGTATCGCCGGTCACCGCCCAGCCCAGTTGATCGATGGTCCGGCGGGCGCCGATCCAGGCCCAGGCGAGCAGGAAGGGGAGCAGCACCAGGCCCCATCCCTGGAGCAGGAGCACACCTCCCAGAGTGATCCCGAGCGCGATCAGAATCCACTTCTTGAGCTCCCGCCGGAAGGCGCGTGGTGGCGCGGCGTTCCAGGCGACGTCCGCGAGCTCCAGCCCCGGCAGCACCTCGCGCAGGAGGCCGGGCAGCTCACCGCGGCGGAGGATCGGCGCGAGCCATTCGCGCTGTGTCGCCTTGTCCTCCGCGCCACCGTCGGAACCGGCGGTTTCCACCCGCACCGCGACCCTCCCGAGCCACCGGGCGAGAAGCCCCTCGCGGACCGTCACCGTCTGGATGCGGCGTAGAGGGATCGTGGCCACCACCCGCGTGAAGAGCCCGAACTCGGTGCGCAGATCCTCTCCCACGAGGACGAGCCGGAAGCCGTGGAGGCGGAGAAGCGCCCAGGTCATGGAAGCGGCGCGCACGGCCAGCAAAAAGACGGCGAACGCCGCCAGGGCCAGCGCGGCCCGCCGCAGCATGTGCTCCATCAGGAGCCCGGTGCCACCCGTCACCGACCGGTAGAGGTCCCGCACCGCCCCACGGCTCAGCTCCTGATCCTCCCAGATCCAGCCCATGAGGCCGTCGATGACGTTCAGCTCCCAGAGCACGCCGAACGCCGCGGCGAGGATCACGAAGCCTCGGTTCTCGATGAGCCCGTGGAGCAGCAGATCGCGCGGCGTGAGCCGCAGCAGGACCCGGCCCGCCGGGCCGGCCGGAGCCGCATCGATCGATTCCACCTGCGCCTCTCCCCGTCCGGCGCGCACGATGCCCCGCATCTCCTCGAAGGCGGCGAGCGGCAGCACGCTCATCTTCGCTTCCGGCTCCTGCCCGCCGCCCGTGTCCACCCGCACGGTCACCACATCGAACCAGCGATGGAACACGTTCTGCACGGCGTCGAGGTTCTGGATGCGCCCATACGGAATGTTCCGTTCATTGCGGAAGAGGAAGCCGGAGCGGATCACCAGCTCGTGGGGCTCGAACCGGTAGCGGAAGGTGAGGTACCGGCCGGTGGCGACCAGCGCATTGGGGACCAGGAAGAACAGGATCCAGAGCCCCCAACCCCAGAGCTCCCATCCCAGGAACCCCGACCCCCAATCCCGGGAGGAGGCGGTGACGACGACGACGCCACCCGGCAGCGCGAACGAGCGGAGCAGCGCGCCCAGGCTGAACAGGATCGACAGGGGATGGAGCCGCCGGTCAGACGGCATCGTCGCCCTCCCCTGCCACAAGATGATCGCGGATGGCGAGCGCCGTCGCCCGGTCGATGCCGTGCAGATCGACCCGGGCATGGTCGGTGCCGGCTGTATAGATCGCCAGCGTCGCGAGGCCATAGGCGCGCTCGACCGGCCCTTGCGAGACGTCCGTGTGCTGCACGCGCGACCGGGGCACGTCGATCACCATCCGCCAGAGGACACCGCGGCGGATCTGGATGCCCCGCGCATCGACCGTGTAGCCGGCATGGCGGTGGGAGATCCCGGGCCAGAGCTGCGCCGCTCCGGCGAGGGCCAGGACGGCGCCCGCCCCGGCGAGGCCGAGCAGGGCCTGCGCCCAGCCGGGCAGAGGCGCCAGCAGGAGGAGCAGCAGAATCCCGGTGGACAGGCCGGCGAGGATCGGCGCGGTCACGAGCCAGCCGGTGATCCGCTGCACCGTGACTGCGCGAGGATCGAGCGCGCGTTCGATGCCGTCTGCGATGGAAGGCGCGACGTCCGCAACCGGGGAGGGCGGCGAGGGAAGCGCAGCCGTCTCGGGGATGGATGAGCTGGCGAGAGTGGTCATGGGTTCCCCTTTCTACGGAGGATCTTCTGCCGAGGTTTCCCGGGCGGTTTGACCCGCGGCCGGTGCCAGGATAGCGTCCTCCGATCGGAAAGGAGGAGGGCATGACCTGGGACATCCGCGGCAAGAACGTCCTGATCACCGGCGCGACGGGCGGCCTCGGTCTCGAAACCTCGGTGGAGCTGGCCCGGCGCGGTGCGCGGGTCACCATGGTCGGGCGCGATCCCGGGCGGACCGAAGCCGCCGCGGCCGGCGTCCGCGCGCGGAGCGGCTCGGCCGAGGTCTCTCACCTCCTCTGCGACTTCGCCTCCCAGGGCGAGATCCGCCGGCTCGCCGAGGAGGTCCTCGCCCGCCATGACCGGCTCGACGTGCTGATCAACAACGCGGGCGGCGTGAACAAGGAGCGGCGCCTGACCGCCGACGGCATCGAGACGACCTTCGCGGTCAACCATCTCGGCTATTTCCTGCTGACCAGCCGGCTCACCGATCTCCTGGTGCGGAGCGCGCCGGCCCGGGTGGTCAGCGTCGCCTCCGAGGGGCACCGCCAAGGCACGATCGACTTCGACGACCTCGGCTTCGAGCGCGGCGGCTACAAGATCATGCGCGCCTATGGCCGTTCGAAGCTCGCCAACATCCTCTTTTCCAGCGAGCTGGCGCGCCGCCTCGCCGGCACCGGTGTCACCTCGAACAGCCTCCACCCGGGAGCAGTCGACACCAACATCTGGTCGGGAGCGCCGGGCTGGGCCAAGCCCCTGATCGCCGTCCTCCTCCGCCCCTTCCTCCTCAGCGTCGAAAAAGGCGCCGCCACCCTCGTCCACCTCGCGGCGAGCCCCGAGGTCGAAGGGGTCACCGGCCGCTACTTCGTGAAGAACAAGCCCGCCCCCCCGGCACCCCTGGCGCAGGACGAGGCCTTGGCGCAGCGTTTGTGGGAGGTGAGCGCGGCGATGGTGGGGGGGTAAGATGGATCGCATGCTCCGGCCCCGCCTCCTCCTCCCCCTGCTCCTCCTCCCCCTGCTCGCGAGCTGTGGGAGGCATGAGCCCCTGGAGGCTCCGGAGGCGGCCGCCGCGTCCGCTCCCCCACTCGCCGCTCCGGCTCTCTCCCCCGCCCTGCAACGCCGCGGTGGCTGGCTCGGGGTGGTTCTCGCCACCGAGTCGGTCGACGTGACCGCGGATTCGCAGGGGCGCCTCGCGGCGGTCTACGTGCAGATCGGCGACACGGTCCGGCAGGGGGACCGCCTGGCCTCGCTCGATCCGCGCCTGGTGGCCCAGGACCTCGAGATGGCGCGGTCGGGATTGCAGGCTTCCGAGGCGGATGCCGGACGGACCCGCGCCGAGCTCTCGGAGGCGGAGGCCCGCTGGGACCGGCGGCGGAAGAATCCGGAGATCTTCTCGAAGGAGGACCTGTCCGAGGCCGAGCTGCGCGTCACCACGGCCAGGTCCGCCGTCGAGGTCGCCCAGGCCCGCGTCGCGGAGCAGCGGGCGCGGGTGCGCCAGTTGCAGACGTCGGTGGGCCAGACCGACATCCGCGCCCCCTTCGCCGGCCGGGTCGCCGAGCGCTTCGCCGATCCGGGCGCCCAGGTGGGGCCGGGGACGCCGGTGGTCAAGCTGATCAGCGGCGGTGACCTCCAGGTGCGCGCCGCGGTGCCGCCGGACGACGCGCGCCAGCTCACCACGGGAAGCCGGGTGATCGCCCGCATCCGCGACCTGGGGCTCGACGTCCCCGGCCGCGTCGAGCGCATCGCCCCCGCCGTGGACACCGCCTCGCAGATGGTCTTCGTCGAGATCCACCTGGAACCGGCTCCGCCGGTGGCCGGACGGCTTCAGGCAGGGCTGGTGGTGGACGTGCGGCCCGTCACTTCCTGAGCGCGGCCAGCTCCTGCCGGATCTCCACCACCAGGGGGTGGTTTTGCGGAAACCGCGCGGTGGCGAGAGTGAGGGCGCGCGTCTCGAGGGCCTCCGCTTCCGCCATGTGGCCGAGGTGCCGTTCGGCCTGCGCCAGACCGTGCAACGCGAACGCCCGGTGGGGGTGGCTGGGCTCCAGAGAGCCATCCCAGGTCTCCAGGGCCTTCCGGAAGTGGACCGCCGCGTCGGCCCAATGCTCCCGCTTGAGGGCGATGTCCCCGAGATTGTGGAACGACACCCCGATCTCGATATGGCCCGGCTCGAACGCCTTCTGCTTGATCGCCAGCGCCCGCTGCTGGAGCGCCTCGGCCTCGTCCAGCCGCCCCTCTTCCATGTAGACGTTGGCGAGGTTGTTCAGGCTCTTGGCCACGTAGGGGTGATCCGGCCCGAGCAGCCTTTCCTTGATGAACAGGGCACGCTTCTGCACCCGCTCCGCATCGGGGTACCGCCCCATGTCGAAGTAGAGGTTCCCCAGGTTGTTGAGGATCGCCGAGACCCGCTCGTGCCCGGGTCCGAGATCGTGCTCACGCAGGGCGAGGGCTTCCAGGAGAAGGCCCTCGGCCTCGGCGAAGCGCCTCTGCTGCTGAAAGCACGACCCGAGCTCGACCAGGCCGCGCGCCAGGTTGAGGGTGTCGCCTTCGGCGCGGAAGATGGCGATCGCCTCGCGGCTCACCGGCTCCGACTTCGAGAGCTGGCCCGACTCCCGCAGGATCGCCGCCAGCTCGAGGAGGGTCAGGCCGGTCTCGGGATCGCCGGGCGGGAGCGCGGCCCGCTGGATGGCCAGGGCCTCGCGCAGCAGCTTCTCCCCCTCCGGATAGAGCGCCAGCGTGCGGTAGACGCCGCCGAGGGTGGCGAGCAGGCGGGCCTTGACCAGCGGCTGGCCGGCCAGCTCGGCGTGGATGCGCCCGGCGCCGCGGTCGAGCACCTGGCGGGCGGTCAGGTCGCGCCCTTGCGACGCCGGATCGGATTCGTTGAACAGGCCCGCCAGGAAGCCCGCCACCTGCCGCGCCGTGGCCGCCTCGCGGTTGGCGCGCGCCGCCTCCCGGTTGGCCCGCCGCGCCTCCAGCGTCGTCGCGAGGACACCGCCGAGCAGCGCGATGACGGCGAGCAGCCCGGCGGCCACCGTGGCGCGGTGGCGGCGGGCGAACTTCCCGGCCTGATAGAGCGCCCCCGGGGGCACGGCGAGCACCGGCTCGTGGGCGAGATGGCGGCGCACGTCCGCGGCGAGCTCCGCGGCCGAGGCATAGCGGTCGCCGCGCTCCCGGGCCATGGCCTTGAGGACGATCGCATCCAGATCGTCCCGCAACGCCCGGCGCAGCCCCTTGGGATCGAGCTGCCGCCGGGCCGCGATGGCCTGCCGGACCTCCCTCTCCTGCGCCAGGAAGAAGGCGCTCGGCCGCTCCACGTCGCCGGCCACGATGCGGTTCATCAGCGCCCGGTCGCTGGTCTGGCGGAACGGGCTCCCCCCGGCCAGCAGCTCGTAGAGGACGACGCCGAGCGAGTAGACGTCGGACCGCGTGTCGAGGTCGCCCCCTTGCTCGATGGCCTCCGGGCTCATGTAGGCGATCGTGCCGACGACACTGTGGTCCATGGTGAGGGCGAGCGGATGGTCGAGCGCCTTGGCGATGCCGAAGTCGATGATCTTGGGATGCGGCGTCCCGGCGCTCTCGGCCACCAGGATGTTGGACGGCTTCAGGTCGCGGTGGAGCACCGCCTTCTGGTGGGCATGCTGCACCGCGTCGCACACCGCGGCGAAGATCTCCAGGCGCGTGGCGAGCCCGAGCCCGCGGTCGTCGCAGTAGCGGGTGATGGGAGGACCCGGCACGTGCTCCAGCACGATGTAGGGGCGGCCGTCCGGGCTGGTGCCGGCCCCGAAGACCTGGGCCACGTGCGGGTGGCTCATGCGGGCGAGCGCCTGCCGCTCCACCTCGAAGCGCCGCAGCAACCGGCGGTCGTGGACGCCGCGGATCAGCTTGAGCGCCACCTCCCGGCGGAACGGCTCCGTCTGTTCCGCGAGATAGACCACCCCGTAGCCTCCCTCTCCCAGGAGGCGAAGGAGCCGGTACGGGCCGACGCGGTCGCCCACCCCGAGCGGCGCCTCCTCCGGCTCGTCGAAAGGCTCCAGAGGCTCCGGCCGGGGGAAGATGGGACGTCCGGGATCGACCAGGGTCGGCAGGTCGGCCGTCGGTGTCGCGGATCCGGGGTCGGACCCGGTCCCGTCGGAAGCTGGGTGGGGCTGCGCCATGACAATCGCCGGCAGGCAAGAGTACCATCGAAGCGTGCGCCTCCCCCTCGCTCTGCTCACCCTGGCCCTCGCCGCCGCGGCTCCGGACCAGGACCCGTATGTGGAGCGCTTCGAGCAGCTCGACCGCAACCACGACGGAGTCCTGAGCCCGAACGAGTGGCCGGACCAGCAGGGGCCGAGTTGAGCCAGAGCTCGCCGCCGCGAAGAAATTTCGCCGGAAGCGTCCCTCTTCGGCCTCCTGGAGCTACCTTTCTTGTATAGGGGCCCATGGAGGGAGAAGACTCCCCGGACAATCCAGCCCGGCATCAGCCCTGAAAGGAGCTTTCAATGTTTCGTTGCTCGATTCGTCTGGGTGTGGTCGCGTTGCTGTTCCTCCTCTCCCTGTCGGCGGTACCCGCGCAGGCGCTGCCGCTTCCCGGTGACGACGGCGGCTCCGCCTGGTCCCTGTCCGCGCTCTGGGAACGCCTGTTCGGCGACCCGGTCGTGTCCCGGGAAACCGAGGACTCCCGCGGCCTCTGCGATCCCAATGGGGCCGGCTGTGTCAACGGGTTCACCACCCCCGATACACGCGGCATCTGCGATCCCAACGGCGGCGATTGCAATTCGTAAACAGAATCCGCAATTTCAGGGTCTCTTTTCTACAAAGGCCGGGGTGCAATCCCCGGCCTTTTTTGGTAGGCTTGGGGGGTCAGCGCTCAACGAGGGGAGAGAGCCCATGCCGAAAGAGCACGTCGCGAAGGACCTTCTTCTCGCGTTTGCCCGGGGAAATCTGTCTGTCGAAGCCCGGCGGAGCATCATCCGCCATCTCCTCCTCTGCAGCGGGGAGTGCCGGCACCTCCTCCGCAAGGTGGCGGCCAGTGCGGAAGCGTCCGAAGGGCCGGACTCCCGCTTGCCGCGCGATCTGGTGACGCCCGAGATGCTCGCGGCCGAGCGGACCGACGCGGTCCATCTCTGGCACGGCACGCTGGAAAAGCTGGACTCGGGCCACCGCCTCTTCCTGGTGCGCGACAACCCGAGGTACCACACGTGGGGTGTCCAGGAGCTTCTCCTGGACCAGTCGCGGGCGCTCATCTCGGACGATCCTCTCCAGTCTCTCGACCTCTGCCATCTCTCCCTGGAAGTCGTCCACCGGCTGTCCCTCGACCGCTACCGCCGGGCCGACGTGGCGGACCTCCGCGGCACGACGCTCGCGTCGATCTCCAACGGCAAGCGGTTGATCGGCGATCTCGACGGCGCGGTGGAAGCGATGGACCAGGCGCTCGAGTCTCTCGAATGGGGGACGGGCGATCCTCTGGAAGAGGCGAACGTCCTCTCGATCTACGGCTCCCTCCTGACCGACCTCGGGCGGATCGAGGAGGCCATGCAGGTCCTGGGCGCCGGAGCGCGCGACGCCCGCGAGGTGGGCGACACCCAGCTCCAGGCGAAGCTCGTGCTGCAGCAGGCCTCGTCGATCGGCTGGTACGATCCGGCCCGCGGCCTCGTCCTCACCCGGAAGGCGCAGAAGCTGCTCGTGCCCGGACGCAGCCCGAATCTCGACCAGGTGGCCCGCTACCAGCTGATCTTCCTCCTCTGCGAGCTCGGGGAGGTCCGGCAGGCGCGCTCCCTTTTCGACTCCTGGCGTGTCTCGTTCCGGTCGCAGCCCTGTCCGGCCTTCTGGGAGAGCCGGATCCTGCGGCTCGAAGCGGCCCTGGCGCGGCAGGAAGGACGTCTCGATCTCTGCGAGTCCTTCCTCCACGACCTCCTCGACCACTATGCCGAGCGCGGGATGCATCACGACCTCGCGCTGACCACGCTCGACCTGGCGGAGCTGCTCACCGTCTCCCGGCGGTTCTGCGAGGCCCAGGGCCTGCTCGACAACATCCTCCCCTTGTTCCGGCTGTGGCGGGTCCCCTCGGACGTGCTCCGCGCCTGGCTGATGATCGAGGAAGGGGTCAAGGGAAGGACGCTCGAGGCGGTCTCGTTCCGCGAGGCCTCCCGCCTCATCCGCCGCTCCTGGTACCGCACCTAGACGCACAGCGGCTCTCAGGCCGCTATACTCTTGCGCATCATGCGAATCGTCACACGCGGTGACCTCGACGGCCTGACCTGCGCCGTTCTCCTGAGCCTCCGAGAGCCGGTCGAGGGCATCTCGCTCATCCACCCGCAAGACATCACCGAGGGGCGGGCCGACATCCGGCCGGATGACATCATCGCCAACCTCCCCTTCCACCCTGCCTGTGCCATGTGGTTCGACCACCACCTGCACACCGCGACACCACACGTGCCGCGCGGCTTCAAGGGCGTCTTCGCCGAGGCGCCCTCGGCGGCGCGCCTGGTCTACGAGTACTATGGTGGCGAGGCGGCGATGCCGCAGTTCGCGGAGCTGGTCCGCGAGACGGACCGGCTCGACTCGGCGAACCTGACCCCGGACGACGTCACCAACCCCCAGGGCTACATCAAGCTCGGCTTCACCATCGACGGCCGCTCCGGCCTCGGAACGTTCGAGAAGTACTTCCTCCATCTCATGGACCTGCTCAAGACGGCGCCTCCGGTCGACCAGGTCCTGGCCGATCCCAGCGTGCGGCGGCGGGTGGAGGTGCTGGAGAGCCAGGATGAGATCTTCCGCGCCGAGCTGCGCAGCCACAGCCGGATGGACGGCAACGTGGTGATCACCGACTTCCGCGACCTGGACCACGTACCGGTGGGGAACCGCTTCCTGGTCTACGCCCTGTTCCCCGAGTCCAACGTCTCCGTGCGCGTGCACTGGGGACCGAACCGCGCCTTCCCCATGCTGCTCCTCGGCCACAGCATCTTCAACCGCACCTGCAAGACGAACGTCGGCGAGCTCGCCGCGCGCTACGGCGGCGGCGGCCATCGCGGCGCCGGCAGCATCCCCTTGATGGACGAGCCGGACCAGCAGGTCCAGATGGTGGTCAACGAGCTGAAGGCGAAAGGCTGACGGCCCGCGTATCGAGCCAGGTCTTGACCAGGGTCGCCAGCAGGAGAATCGCGCCGCCCAGGAGCGACCAGGGGCCGGGCCGCTCGCCATGGACGATCCAGGCCCAGACCGGATTGAGCACCGGCTCCAGGAGGAGGAGGAGCGAGGCCTCGACCGCCGGCACGCGCTCGATGCCGCGCAGCAGAAAGACGTAGGCCACGGCGATCTGGAAGACCCCCAGAAAGCCCATGATGAGCCAGTCCTTGCCGGTGGTCGGCCCGACCGGCAGGGCCATCGGCAGGCACCCCAGCGCGGCGAAGATGCTCCCCCAGAGCGCCGAGGCCGGCCCCCACCCGCCACCGGCATTGCCGCCGCGCCCCAGCGCCCGGAGCCCCATGATGGTGAGCGCCCAGGTCAGGCCGGAGAGGGCGGCGAGGACGTTGCCGAGGAGGGGGTGCGGCGCGGTCGCCGAGACCGGATCGAGCCCCACGAAGAAGCAGACGAGGCCCGCACCGAGCACCGCCATGTAGACGACGTCGCGCGGCCGGATCCGCTCGCCGAGCAGCCAGGGGCTCAGCAGGACCACCCAGAGCGGAGCCGTGGCCTGCAGGAAGATCGTGCTCGCCGCCGTCGTCAGCTTGTTGGCCTGGACGAAGAGGATCATGGTCGCCGCATAGATGAAGCCGACGCCGAGCACGTGCGGCGTCGGCCGGCGCCGCGCCTCCGGCAGCAGCAGGAGGAAGGCGAGTGTCGCGATGGCGGAGCGGAAGCTCGCCACCTGCCAGGCGGTCAGATGGACGGCCTTGACCGCCGCGCCTCCCGACGAGAACAGGGCGGCCGCGGCGAGCAGGCGCAGACGGGAGCCGAGCACGCTGTGTCGATCGGAGCCGGTCATCGGGCGCCGATCTTACCGTCCCGGGGGGGAATGGTGTAGGCTTGGCCTGCTCGACAGGCCGATCATGGAGAAACGCGGTATGACACGACGCGGCAGGCGCTTCTGGACCCTCGGTGCGATCGTTCTGGTGGGAACCCTTCCTCTCGCCGCGCAGACCGGCTATTCGGTCCGCTCCGACGGCAGCGACGGCAAGGACGACTACCTCTATTCGATCGACCTGCAGACCGGGCTGGCGACGCCGATCGGCCCCACCGGCTTCGAGGACGTCGAGGGTCTCGCCTTCGACCGCCACTGCGAGGTCCTGTACGGCGTCGACGACGTGACCGACCGCCTCCTCACCTGCAACCTGGAGACCGGGGCCTGCACCCAGGTGGGCCAGCTCGGCGTAGACATCACCGACACCGGCCTCGCCTTCGTCGACGACGCCACCCTCCTGATGTCGACCGATGCCCCGAAAACGCCGAACCGCCTCTACCAGGTCGAGCGGGTCACCGGCGCGGCGACCCCGCTCGGCGACCAGGGGCAGGAAATCACCGGGCTCGCCGCGGGCCCGGAAGGGATCTTCGGCCTCGGCGGCGACCACCGGGACAACCTCGTGCAGATCGATCCCGCGACCGGCCACGCGACCCCGATCGGCCCCCTGGGCGCCGTCTCCCTGTCGGACGGAGGGCTCGATTTCGACGCCGCGGGTGTGCTCTGGGGGATCGAGGACGCGGGACTCCGCGATCCGGGCCGGCTCTTCACGGTCGACACGGCGACCGGAGCGGCGACGGTCGTGGCCACCATCCACGACGGCGACGACAACCTGGGTGGCTTCGAGGGGCTGGCGATCAAGGGCGGCGTCTGCTCGGTCCTGACCGGCGGCGGCCAGGGCCCCATCGTGCTCGAGGTGCCCACGGTGAGCGGCTGGGGGCTCGCGGTGCTCGCGGCGCTCCTGACCGGCGCCGGCCTGTTCCTGCTGCGCCGGCATTGACCGGCATTGATCCGAATCCGGTCCTGCGCTAGCCTTGGTGGGGTATCCTGACACGGAGCCCCACCAAGACCTCATGTCTGATTCCCAGCGCAAGATCTTCGTCCTCGACACCTCGGTCATCCTGTACGACTTCAATGCGATCAACAACTTCCAGGAACACGACGTCGCCATCCCGATCACCGTGCTCGAAGAGCTCGACCAGTTCAAGAAGGGCAACTCGGTCCTCAACATCCAGGCACGGGAGTTCATCCGCTGGCTCGACCGGCTGGCCGGGCGCAACATGCTCAGCGACTGGATCCCCCTCGACGGGCCGGCCCGGGGCAAGTTCCGCGTCCTGACCGACGAGCGTGCGGACATCGACGCCGCCGAGATCTTCGGCGCCAAGAAGGCGGACCACCGCATCCTGAACGCCGCCATCGGCCTCACCCGCGCCGAGCCCGAGCGGCGCGTCGTCCTGGTCAGCAAGGACATCAACCTCCGCCTGAAGGCACGGGCGCTCAACCTGCCGGCCGAGGACTACGAGACCGTCAAGATCAAGGACCTCGACCACCTCTACAAGGGGAAGTCCGAGATCGAGGTGGCGGACCCGGAGGTCATCGACCGCCTGCACCGCGACGAGCACGTGCCGGTCGCCGACCTCGCGGCGCCCGCGCCGCCGCCCAACCACTACTTCATCCTGCGCGGCGAGTCCAAGTCGGCGCTGGCCTACTACAACCCGCGCCTGGACCGCATCGAGCGCGTCGTCAAGTCGATGGCCTATGGCGTCTCGCCGCGCAATGCCGAGCAGACGTTCGCCCTGCATGCGGTGATGAACCCGGGCATCCCCCTCGTCACCCTCTCGGGAGCCGCCGGCACCGGCAAGACCCTGCTCGCTCTGGCCGGCGCGCTCGAGCTGCGGCGCACCGTCCGCCAGATCTACCTGGCGCGCCCGATCGTGCCGCTGTCGAACCGCGACATCGGGTTCCTGCCCGGGGACGTCCTCTCCAAGATCAACCCCTTCATGCAGCCCCTCTGGGACAACCTGGGCGTGATCAAGAACCAGTACGCCGAGCGCGACCGCGAATACAAGAAGGTCGACGAGCTGCTGGAGACGGAGAAGCTCCACATCGTGCCGCTCGCCTACATCCGGGGGCGCAGCCTGGCCAACGTGATCTTCATCGTGGACGAGGCGCAGAACCTGACGCCCCACGAGGTCAAGACGATCATCACCCGAGCCGGCGAGAACACCAAGATCGTCCTGACCGGCGACATCTTCCAGATCGACACCCCGTACCTGGACGCCCACAGCAACGGCCTCTCCTACCTGATCGACCGGCTGCGCGGCAATCCGCTCTATGCGCACGTGAACCTGGAGAAAGGTGAACGCTCGGCGTTGGCCAATCTCGCCAGCATGCTGCTCTGAGGCCGCCCGCCGGAGCACCGCGGGGCTCACCCTTCTCGCCCTGCTGCTCCTCGGCGGCGCCGGCGGTCTCGGCGGCACGGCACGGGCCGAGCGGCAGGTGCCGCGCGCCGCCCAGCGCTTCCCCAACGTCCTCGTCGTCACCATCGACACGCTGCGCGCCGACCGCGTCTCCGCCTACGGCTACCGCCGGCCGACCACGCCGCACATCGACCGCCTGCTCGCCGCGGGAGCGCGCTTCACCCAGGCGCGCACGGTGGAGCCGTTGACCCATCCGGCGCTCTGCTCGCTCTGGACCTCCACCCTGCCGCACGAGCACGGCGCCACCCGCAACGGCCTGCACCTGCGGCGCGACGCCACCTCGGCGGCCCGCCTGCTCGGCCGGCGCGGCTTCGACACCGCGGCCTTCGTGGGCAATTGGACCCTGCGCAACGAGATCTCCGGCCTCGGCGACCACTTCCAGCACTATGGAGAGATCTTCACCCGCAAACGCTGGCTCGGCCTCTTCAAAGGCGAGGCGACGGCCGAGGACCTGACCGACGCCGCCCTCGACTGGCTGGACGAGCGCCACGAGGCGGAGCAGCGCAAGCCGTTCCTCCTCTGGGTCCACTACGTCGAGCCGCACGCGCCCTACCGTCTCCAGGAGAGCTTCGCGCGGCGGCTCGGCATCAAGGCGGGCGCCGAGACCTCCCGCAGCGACCGCTACGACACCGAGATCGCCTTCGCCGACCACCACGTCGGCCGCCTGCTCGCCGCCGTCCAGAACGATCCGGACCTGGCGGCCAACACCCTGATCGTCTTCACCGCGGACCACGGCGAGAGCCTCGGCGAGCACTCCTACTGGGGGCACGGGCGCAACCTCTACGAGCCGGCGCTCCGCATCCCGCTCGGCATCACCTGGCCGGGCCGCATCCGCCCGGGATCCACGATCGAAGCGCCGGCCCTCCTCCTCGACGTGGCCCCGACCCTCCTCGGCCTCGCCGGTCTGCCGGTCCCCGAGGCCTTCGAAGGCTACGACTGGTCGGAGGTCCTCCGCGGCACCGGCGCCCCACCGCGCGAACGCGTCATGTGGTTCCAGGCCCACAAGGGAGCCGTCCTCTCCGCCAAAGAAGCAGAGAACGCCCGCCGCAAAGGCCTCCTGGAGATCGCCGTCCTCACCGCCCCGGAGATGCGCAAGGAAATCTTCCGCATCGGCGAACGCCACAGCACCGTCTTCGACCTCCTCCGCGATCCCCTGGAGGTCCGCCATCTCGCGCAGCCCTCCCCGACCCTGTCCCCGGCTCTCCAGACCTGGCTCAC
>Ga0209682_10000189_pt1 | contig 20792 bp, 18 predicted proteins | sample DOMMetBare2Fresh_2_FD_187471 | JGI IMG/M metagenome (GOLD analysis project Ga0209682, IMG submission 187471) | Wetland sediment microbial communities from St. Louis River estuary, USA, under dissolved organic matter induced mercury methylation -... | ecosystem: Environmental > Aquatic >... | reverse complement strand
CCACTCGCCACCAGGGTTGCCCCCGTGCTGCCGTTCGACTTGCATGTGTAAGGCATGCCGCCAGCGTTCAATCTGAGCCAGGATCAAACTCTTCAGTTCAAATCCTTCGCACACGTTACCGTGCACGTTCGCTCACTCGCGGAATTGAAGGAAATCTTGAAAGACTTCCTACTTACTTCCGTGTGAGACACAAGATGTATTGAGCTTCGCCACGATCGCAGGTGTGAGGCCCGCGAAAGTGGTTGCGCCGTCATCAAGCGCCCACACTTATCGGCTGTTTCGATTGTTAAAGAGCGTGCCGGCCTGTCGGTTTGTGCACTGCGCACGTCCGCAAGCAGCGAAGAGGGGAGATTATGAAGACAGGGGAAATTCGTGTCAAGTTGAGAGGAGCGCCAAAGTTAGAGGCGCGCCTCCGTGGCCGTTAAGTCATTGTTCCGAAAGACCCAATCAGCGGTGCCTGAAGTTCGCGGCGCGCTTCTCGACGAAGGCCGACATGCCTTCCTTCTGATCGCTGGTCGCAAAGAGCGAATGGAACAGGCGTCGTTCGAACAGAAGTCCCTCGGCAAGCGGCATCTCGTAGGCGCGATTGATGCACTCCTTGGCCATCATCACTGCCGGCAGCGAGAACTGGGCGATTGCCGCGGCCACCGCGAGCGCCTCTTCCATGAGTTTGTCGTCGGCCACCACGCGCGACACCAGGCCGGCTCGCTCTGCTTCGGCCGCATCCATCATGCGCGCCGTGAGGGCCAGGTCCATGGCCTTGGCCTTGCCGACCGCACGCGGCAGGCGCTGCGTGCCACCGGCGCCGGGGATGATGCCGAGCCTGATCTCAGGCTGACCGAAACGTGCGCTTTCAGCGGCAATGATGATGTCGCACATCATGGCGAGTTCACACCCACCGCCGAGCGCGTAACCGGCGACCGCTGCGATTACGGGCTTGCGCACGCGTCTGATGGCCTCCCAGTTGCGGGTGATGTATTCGCTCTTAAATACGTCCATGTACGACCACTCGCGCATGGCTCCGATATCGGCGCCAGCCGCGAAGGCCTTGGCCGATCCGGTCACGATGATCGCCCCGATTGCATCGTCCGCGTCGAAGGCAAGCATCGCGGCGCCAAGCTCGTCCATCAACGCATCGTTCAGCGCGTTGAGAGCCTTTGCTCGGTTCAGGGTGATCAGACCGACTCGATCGCGTGTCTCGACAAGGATGTTTTCGTAGGTCATATGCAGCGCCTGCAGTCTGTTCCGATCAGCCTTGCCCGGACGGGAGCGCGGCGGCGTCTCCGGGTCCGAACTCGATGTACTCGAGAATGGTCTGAGGTGGCAGCGCGCGCGAGTAGTAAAAACCCTGCGCATACTCGCAGCCGATATTGCGCAGGTACTCGACCTGCTCTGGCGTTTCAATACCCTCGGCTACGACCTTGAGCTTGAAATGGCGCGCGACCGCCAGCATCGCGTGCACAATCGCACAGCTGTCAGCGTCGTTCGGCACTCCCTCGACGAATGACTGATCGATCTTCAATGCCTGAATTGGCATCCGCTTGAGGTACGCGAGCATCGAATAACCGGTTCCGAAATCGTCGAGGACCAGACCCACGCCAAGCGTCGCGAGTTCATTCATCACATCGTTGTTGACTTCGCTTTCCTTCACCAAGGTCCTCTCAGTGATTTCCAGCGTGATCATGTGCGGTTCGATCGCATGCTTGGCAAGCGCCGTGCGCACAATGATCGGCAGGCTGGCCGATCCCATTTCCCGGCCCGCCACGTTGATCGAAATCGGAATATCGAAGCCCGACTGCTTCGCGCGCCAGCGCACGATCTGCGCACACACCTCGTTGACCAGCCAGCGCGTGATGCGCTCCGACAATCCACTGACCTCGGCCACGCCGATGAAGCGGTCGGGCGTCAGTCGGCCATAGGTCGGATGCTGCCAGCGGATCAGCGCCTCGAGGCCGACCACGCGGCCGGTGTTCATCTGCACCTGGGGCTGGTACTCAAGCACAAACTGCGGCTGCTCGGACTGCAGCGCCTTGAGCATCTGAATCCCAAGCTGAACCTCTCGCGCCGCAGTTTCGTAGCGAATCGGGTTGAAGAAACTGAACTGGTTACGGCCGTCGCGCTTGGCCTGATACATGCCGGCGTCGGCGTTCTTGAGAAGCGTGCTCATCTCGCGGCCGTGCTCGGGAAAGAGCGCGATGCCGATCGACGCCGAAACCTGCGTGTCGACGTTTGGCACCAGGTCGGTTCGATGCAATGACTGCGCGATCCGCGCCGCAAACAGTGCGACTTCCTGGCGATGCTCGAAATCATTCAGGACCACGACAAACTCGTCGCCGCCCAGCCGCGCGACCACACCACGCTCCGCGACAATGTCCTTGATGATCTGCGCGGCGGACTTGATCAATGAATCGCCGACCAGATGCCCGAGCGTGTCGTTGACATCCTTGAACCGGTCCAGGTCAATCAGCATGACCGCGATGCGCCGGCGCCGATTGGCCGCCGTCATGATCATGTCGCGCATCGTTTCGCGCAGAAGATTGCGGTTTGGCAGCCCGGTCAGCGAGTCGTACCAGGCCAGCTGCTCGATCCGCGTCTCGGCCTCCTGACGCTGCGAGGCTTCCATCGCCAGCGCGATCAGCAGCGCACCGGTGGCAACGAAGTTGATTTCATCCTCGTCCCAGCTGCGGGGCTCCGCGTTCTGCACCCGCAGCACCCCGTGGACCTCGCCGTCGAGCAGCACCGGTGCATCCAGTGTCGCCTTCAACTCGGCCCAGCGCGGATCTGCCGCCAGAGGTGCCAGCAGCAGCGAAGTGCCGATGTCCGCGACGACTACCGGCTGGCGATCGCGCAACTGGCCAAAGTAGTCCGCGAAAACGGCGGCCGGGAATTCGGTGCCGACCCAGTCGCGGACAAACCGATCATGTCGCGCATCAAAGTACGATTCGCAGCGAAGCGCCGGGGGCGACTGCTCATGCACCCAGAAACTCGCGCTGCTCGCCCGAACTGTTTCCGCGACCACGCGCAACGCCCGCGACAGCGAGTGTGAAAAGTCGGCCCGCGTCTGGATCGCAAGCTCCAGCAGGCGTTCGCGATATTCGAGTCGCCGCGCCTGTCGCCCGGCCTCCGTTCCGCGCGTCAACGCCGCCCCGGTCACGTTGCGCGCGGTGAGCAGAAGGCCGCCGATCGTCGCATCCGACATCAGATTGCGGACCGAGATCCAAAGCCGTTGCACGGTGCCGTCGGTGGCTGCGAAGCGCACCAGGCAACTGTGCGTTCGCTTGGTTGACCCGTCACGTGCGGCGGCGCTGATCACGTCGCGCAAGGCGGGTTGATCCTCTTCCATCACTAGTGAGATGCCCGGCTTGCCAATCGTTGAGTCCGGCGTAACCCCCAACGACTTCTGGATCGCGGCCGACTGATAACGAATCACGCCCTCTGCATCGAGCACCATCAACGCATCGGCCGCGTGCTCCGCAAAAGAGCGCAGCCGTCGCTCCAGCAGACGCATCCTGCGTTTGGTCTCGCGCGCCTCGGTCACATCGCGCGCGCAAACGACGAAGGCCTGCACCATCGGGTCATGCAGCCGGTTGGTCAGCGTGCCGAGCATCCAGCGTCCGCCCTCCTGCCCGGACAGGCGCAGTCGCCATTCAAATCGCAGCGGCGGTACGTCTTCTTCAGCCGTCATGCGCTCGACCGCACGCGCGAACTCGGTCGCCGCGTTGTCGTCGAGCAGGTATTCAAAGGGAACACCGATCGCATCGGCCGGCGGCACGCCAGTGGCGGTCTGGGCAGCGGTACTGATCGAAATCACGCGGCGATCGGCACCAATCAGGATGCCGATTTCCCCGGACGCTTGCGCCACTGCAGCAGCGCGCGCCAGTTCGCGTCGCCGTGCACGCTCCAGCGCGCGCCGTTCGGTGATGTCCTTCAGCGTAACCGCGGCAACCGTCTCTTGTTCAAAGCGCAGCAACTCGGCATCAACCTGCAGTGCAACGCAACGACCATCGGCCAGCGGCAGTTTGGTGTGCCCGGAGGCACGGCCGTTGCGTTCGACCTCACTCCAGAAACGAAGCCAGCGCCGCGTGGCATCGCGGTAGCGCGGAAACGCGAGCACTTCAGCCAGGTGCCGACCGATCACGATATCGACCGGTTTGCCGATCAATGCCGCCGCCGCCGCGTTCGCGGTCAGAATCTGCGCTGATGCATTGAAGCAGATCGTCGGCAGTGCAAGGTGGTCGAACGCCGCCTGCTTGAGCGACGATTCAACAGAGGACTGCCGAAGCGGAATGACGGTTGACACCCGGTGCGGTCTCCTGCGCGGGCAGCGTAGCGCGCGCGATCGCGCGGGTCACGCCGAACTGCGACGGCCACGATTGTGCCACGCGCGGCCCTGCCATGACCGACGGAAGTATGGCGAGCAGCTGGCGATGCACTCGTCCTCGCTACACTGGTCTTTCCACATGAAGTGCTCGACCCATGTCGACGGTCATCCACGGTCGCATTGCCACGTTGCTCGGGAACTTTGGTTTGCTGCCCTTCTTCGCGCTTGCGGGGGCGGCCTGGGTTCCGTTCGAGGGCGGCAGTCTCCAGGTTCAGCGAATGATCGGCACTGCCCTTGTCGGCTACAGCGCGGTGGTGCTGTCGTTCCTCGGCGCCGTGCACTGGGGCATGGTCCTTCGAACGCCGCAGGTCACGCGCACGCAGGCCTGGAACGCGCTGGGCTGGGGTGTGGTGCCAGCGCTGCTCGGCTGGCTCGCCCTGCTGCTTGCAGCAGCCGGCGTCAAGATGTGGGTGGTGCTGACCTTCCTGATCGGCGACCTCGTGCTCTGTCGCCTGATGGACAGCAACCTGCTGCGGATGTATCCCGATGTCCCATCCTGGTTTCCGTCCCTGCGCGCGCGCCTGACGCTCGGCGCGATCGCGGCGCTTCTTTTCGCGCTGTTTTCATTTCACTGAGGCTCGCATGTTCAAAGCAATCTTGCTCAGCAAGGAAGACGATCAGTTCAGCGCCGCCGTGCGTGAAATTGCGGACGAGGCGCTCGACGCTGCCGCCGGCGCAGACGTGACCATAGCGGTCGACTACTCGACCATCAACTACAAGGACGGACTGGCGTTGACCAACAAAGCGCCCGTCGTGCGCAAGTGGCCGATGATCCCCGGCATCGATGCGGCAGGCACGGTGATCGCAAGCAGTCATCCGCTGTGGCGGATCGGCGACCGTGCCGTGTTGAACGGCTGGGGTGTCGGCGAATCACACTGGGGCGGCCTGGCGCAGAAGGCGAAGTTCAAAGGCGAGTGGCTGGTCGCGCTGCCCGACGCGCTCTCCACGCGTCAGGCGATGGCGATCGGCACCGCCGGCTACACCGCGATGCTGAGCTGCATGGCCTTGGAAGAGCAAGGGATCGCCAAGGCGAGCGGCGATGTTCTCGTCACCGGCGCCTCGGGCGGAGTCGGTTCGATCGCCATCGCGATTCTCGCCGGCTGGGGCTACCGCATCGTCGCGTCGACGGGCAAGCTCGCGGAGTCGGATTTCCTGAAGTCGCTGGGTGCCGCCGACGTGATCGATCGCGCCGAACTGTCGAGTCCCGGCAAGCCGCTGCAAAAGGAACGCTGGGCCGCGGTGGTCGATGCGGTCGGGTCACATACGCTCGCCAATGCCTGCGCGCAGACGCGCTACGGCGGCGTGGTCACTGCCTGCGGTCTGGCGCAGGGGATGGACCTCCCCGCGACCGTTGCACCCTTCATCCTGCGTGCGGTGAAATTGATCGGTGTCGACTCGGTCATGTGCCCGACCGCCCGTCGAGTCAAGGCATGGCAGAGACTGGCCACCGATCTGGGCCGCGACAAGCTCGATGCGATCACGCGCGAAGTGTCGCTGGCGGCCAGCTTCGATGTCGCGCGCGACATTCTTGCCGGCAAGATTCGCGGCCGTGTCGTGGTTAACGTGAATACGTGAACGACAGGTGTTTCCCGTCCGCTAGCCTGAACCCCATGCTGCGATCCCGGTCCCATCGCATGCGCGCACGTCGGCTTTCCTGCGATCTTCTCCCTGGAGTCTTTTCGCGATGATTCAACTGAACGTCAACGGCCGCGCCGTCAGCGTCGACGCGGATCCCAATACGCCACTGCTGTGGGCATTGCGTGACAACCTGGGCCTGACCGGTACGAAGTTCGGCTGCGGCATGGCTCTGTGCGGCGCCTGCACCGTACACATGAACGGCCAGCCGACGCGCGCCTGTGTCACGCCGATTTCCGCCGCGGCCAATGCGCAGATCACAACGATCGAAGCGATTGACACCGACCGCATCGGTCGCGCGGTACAGGACGCCTGGGTGCGCAACGATGTCGTGCAGTGCGGCTACTGCCAGTCGGGCCAGGTGATGGCCGCCACCGCGCTGCTGAAGGCCAAGCGCAATCCGACCGACAAGGATATCGACGAGGCGATGTCCGGCAACGTGTGCCGCTGCGGCACCTATGCGCGCGTTCGGACTGCGATCAAGGACGCCGCCAAGGCGATCGGCTAGGAGAACGCCATGAACAGACTCATGCATGCGCTGGCTGGCGTCGACGTGGCCGCGTTGCTGAACGCCGACGCGCCGATCAAGCTCGATCGGCGCGCATTTCTCAGGGCCACCGGTTTGACCGGTGGCGGACTGATGCTCGCGATCGGATTACCGGGTGCCAGCCTGCGGCGCACGCACGCGCAACAGCCGGGCGAGAAGTTCGTTTACCCGCCCGCGGCGTTCATTCGGATCGCGCCTGACGACACGGTCACGGCTCTGATCAACAAGCTCGAATTCGGCCAGGGTGTTTTCACGTCGATGGCGATGCTGATCGCCGAAGAACTCGATTGCGACTGGAACAAGGTGCGCGCCGAACACGCGCCGGCCGCGCAGATCTATGCGCACCCGGGCTTCGGCATCCAGATGACCGGCGGATCGCAGTCGATCAACTCGAGCTGGCAGCAATATCGACAGATCGGCGCCACCGCGCGCCTGATGTTGCTTCAGGCCGCTACGCAGCGGTGGGGCGCGCCGATCGAGAAGCTTGACACCAAAGACTCGGTCGTCTTGGAACTTGGCGGGCAGAAACGGCGCGCGAGCTATGGTTCGCTGGCTGAAGCGGCGATGAAGCTACCAGTGCCAGCGCGCGTCGGCATCAAGGCCGATCCGCGAGACTTCCGACTGATCGGCAAACCAACGCGCCGCATCGACTCGCGTGAAAAAGTCAACGGCAGCGCGAAGTTCGGCATCGACCAGAGCCTGCCCAATATGCGCGTCGCCCTCGTCGCCCGACCCCCGGTCTTTGGCGGCAAGGTGGCGAAATTCAATGCCGACAAGGCCAGGGCGATCAAGGGCATCGAAGCGGTGGTCCAGGTGCCGGTCGATCGCGGGGGCGCCGGCGTCGCCGTGATCGCCAATGGCTACTGGCCCGCGAAGCAGGGGCGCGATGCGCTCGAGATCGAATGGACGCTGCCGGCCGGTCCGACCTCCGCGGATCAACTCGCGCAGTACAGGCAGCTCGCGCAACAGCCCGGACTGCCGGCGCGGGTCGAGGGCGACGCGGACGCGATGAAGAGCGCGGCGAGAACCATCACTACGGAATTCGAGTTCCCCTATCTCGCCCACGCACCGATGGAACCCTTGAACAGCGTGATCGATTTGAAGGCCGACAAGATGACGGTCTGGTGCGGCTCGCAGTTCCAGACCATCGATCAGGTGCTCACCGCGCAGGCGGCCGGACTGAAACCAGAGCAGGTCGAACTTGTCACGATGCTCGCCGGCGGCGGATTCGGCCGTCGCGCCAACCCGACCTCTGACTACCTGGTCGAGGCGGTTCAGGTCGCGAAGGCGATGAAGACCGCCGGTATCGATGCGCCGGTCAAGGTCATCTGGTCACGCGAGGACGACATCAAGGGCGGTTACTACCGTCCCGCGCACGTGCATCGCGTCGTCGTCGGCACCGATGCCAAGGGCATGCCGAGCGCCTGGCAGCACACGATTGTTGGTCAGTCGATCCTCAAGGGCACCGCGTTCGAGAAGTTCCTGGTCAAGGATGGTGTCGACTCCGTGACCACTGAAGGCGTGGTCGACACGCCGTACCGGCTGCCGAGTTTTCACGTCAGCGTTCATCACCCCGACGTCAACGTGCCTGTGCTGTGGTGGCGCTCCGTCGGCAATACGCACACCGCGTATGTGATGGAAACGCTGATCGACGAACTGGCGGTCACCGCGAAGCAGGACCCGATTGCCTATCGCCTGGCGCTGCTTGACGCCAAGCACGCCCGCCATCGCGCGGTGCTGAACCTGGTACGTGACAAATCCGGCTGGGGAAAGCCGCCGGCCAAGGGTCGCGCGCGCGGCGTGGCCATACATGAGAGCTTCGGTTCTGTGGTCGCGCACGTGGTGGAGGTATCCGTCGACAAGAACGAGATCCACGTGCACCGCGTCACGTCGGCAATCGACTGCGGCACGGCGGTCAACCCGCTCGGCGTTGAGGCGCAGGTGCAGTCGGCGATGGTCTACGGGCTGACCGCTGCGCTGTACGGCAAGGTCACGTTGAAGAACGGGCAGGTGGAACAGGGTAATTTCCACGACTACCCGATGCTGAGAATCAACGAAATGCCCGAGATAGCGGTGCATATCGTGCCCAGCAGCGCCGCGCCGACCGGTGTTGGCGAACCGGGGACGCCACCGATCGCGCCGGCCGTCGCAAATGCCTTATTCGCGCTTACTGGCAAACGGCTGCGCAAGCTGCCGTTCGATCTCGCCAGCGCGTGAATTGCGGCAGAATCGCGCACTGACCCAATTGGAGGAGCCACTCATGTCCATGCAGATTCGCTTGACCCACGTTGCCGCCGCCGCGGCCATGCTTGTGCTGGCCACCAGCGTCGCCGCGCAGGCCAAGTCCCGCGCCGATTGCGAACGCGACTACAAACCGCAGGTCGGCCAGAGCGGTAAGGATGTGGTGTGGGTACCGACGCCAGACGAGTTGGTCACGCGCATGCTGCGCATGGCGCAGACGACGGCGCAGGACTATGTAATCGATCTGGGCGCGGGCGACGGCAAGATCGCGATCGCTGCCGCCAAGCAGTTCGGCGCCACTTCGCTCGGCATCGAATACAACCCGGACATGGTCAAGCTCGCGCAGTGCATGGTGCAGGTCGAGGGCGTGGGGAACAAGACCAAGATCATCCAGGGCGACGTGTTCAAGGAGGATTTCTCCAAGGCAACCGTCGTCACCATGTACCTGCTGCCGGAGCTGAACCTGCGGTTGCGTCCAATCATCCTCAACATGAAACCCGGGACACGGGTGACGTCGCACCAGTTCACGATGGGTGATTGGGAACCCGAAGAAACCGCGGAGATTGAATATCGCAGCGCGTACCTGTGGATCGTGCCGGCCAAGGTCGAAGGCAACTGGTCCTTCCGCGAGACGGGCGGCAGCACGCAGTTCAGCGTCAGCCTGAACCAGAAGTACCAGAAGATCAGCGGCGATGCATCGATGGGATCCAACAAGCAGCCGATCGTGGGCGCCACGCTGCGCGGTGATGACATCAAGTTCGCGTTCAATGATGACAAGGGCGTCACGCGCACACTGGCCGGCAAGGTCCGCGGCGGTGAATTCACCGGCACGCTGAAAGCCGCAGGCGGCGGCGAGATCAAGATCGCCGGCTCCCGCAAGTAGCCGGTTGACCAGGGAATGATCATCAAGCCCCGCCGCGCGGGGCTTTTTTCTTCGGAAGAACGAGATGAACGCCGCCGCACCGAAACCCGCGTTGTCGATCTTCGACGCCGTGATGATCATCACCGGTATCGTGATCGGCGGCGGCATCTTTGCGTTTCCGCCGCTCGTCGCTGGGATGACGGGATCGGTGCAATGGATGTTCGGCGCCTGGTTGTTCGGAGCCGCGCTCGCGTTGATCGGCGCGCTGTGTTATGCCGAACTCGCCACCACCTTTCCCCATGCCGGCGGCGACTATCACTTCCTCACGCGCGCGTACGGCAAGGACCTGTCGTTCTTTTTCGCCTGGGCGCGCGTGATGGTGATCACGACCGGCGCGATCGCGCTGCTGGCCTTCGTGTTCGGCGACTACATGACGCGCGTGTATTCACTCGGTGCACAGTCGTCGACGATCTACGCGGTGCTGGTCGTCCTGGCCCTGACCGCCGTCAACATCGTCGGATTGAAGGAATCGGCGCGTACCCAGAACGTGATGTCGGTCCTGCTCGTGACCGGCATGCTGCTGGTCGTGATCGCCGGATTCAGCGCACCCGCGCAATCCGCGGTTGCATCCGCGCCGGCTGCCGGCATGCCAGCACTGTTCGGCACGGCGTTGCTCTTCGTTCTGTTCACCTTCGGCGGCTGGAACGAAGCGGCCTACATTTCGGCCGAGGTCAAGGGTGGCAATCGCGCGATCGTCAAGGTGCTGGTGCTGTCGCTTGGCCTGGTCACACTGGTGTACCTGCTGTTCATCGCGGCACTGTTGGCTGGCCTGGGATTCGACGGACTGAAGGCGAGCCAGCAGGTCGCGGCCGACGTGATGAAGAAGGGCTTCGGCACCTTCGGTGAGAAGACCATCGGCGCGGTGGTCGCACTGGCCGCGCTGACCTCGATCAACGCCACCATGATCGTCGCTGCACGCACGAACTACTCGGTCGGCAACGACTGGCCAGCGTTTGCGTTCATGGGCAAGTGGAGCGGCGAGCGGGACGCTCCGGTGGCCGCGTTTGTCGTCACCGGCTTGATCTCCGTCGCGTTGGTGCTGGTCGCCGCCTACAACCAGTCCGGCGTCAAGTTCATGGTCGATTTCACCGCGCCCGTGTTCTGGTTCTTCTTCCTGCTGACCGGCGTGGCGCTGTTCGTGCTGCGCTTCAAGGAGCCGCGCATCACACGTCCATTTTCCGTGCCGATGTATCCGATCCTGCCCATCGTGTTTGTCGGCACCTGCGCATTCCTGCTCTACCGCAGCCTGCTGTTCACGCTGGAGAACAAGGCGATCCAGATCGCCATCTACGTGATGGCAGCCGGCATCGCGGCGTGGCTATACGCGCGCCTGCGGCAAAGGACGTAGCCATGCGCATCCGGCTCGAGGTCTTCGGCGAGCGGATGGATGCGGAGTTCGCCGCGGAGCGCTGGACCTTGTACCGGATCGGCAGCGACGGCAAACGCAGCGACAGCGGCCTCGCGATTCCGGCGTTCATTGCGGCGGAGGAGCTCGAGCAGTTCCTGTTCGATCTGCTGCATGAAGGGGCAAAGCCGTCGGACTCAACGATTCGCCGTCTACCTGACCTATGAGTTTTGTCGGACTTCTGCTTGCTGCCGGAATCGGACAGCGGTTCGATCCGACCGGCGCGCGGCTGAAGCTGCTCGAGCCATCGCCGATCGGCGCGCATGCAGGTGCGCCGATCGCGGTCGCCGCGGCGCGCGCCCTGCGCAGCGTGATGGCGGACGTTCATGCCGTGGTCCGTCCGGCCACGACGCCACCACAGCAGCAACTGCACGCGCTGCTAACGGCGGAAGGATTTCAGCCGATCGTCTGCGAAGACGCGCACGAGGGCATGGGCACGTCGCTCGCGTGCGGCGTGCGCGCCACCGCTCGTGCGTCGGGCTGGATCGTCGCACTTGCCGACATGCCGGCCGTTCGCACTTCCACGATCGCTGCGGTGCTCGCCGCATTGAACGCCGGCGCCGTGACTGCGGCACCCCGCTTCGAAGGTCAGCGCGGCCATCCCGTGGGTCTCTCGCGCGCCTGTTTCGAAGAGCTGGTGGCGCTACAGGCCGACCAAGGTGCGCGCAGCATCTTGCGCAACCATCCGCCCGTAATGATCGACGTCGACGATCCCGGCTGCCTGTACGACGTCGATACGCCCGCACCGTGAATGCGCGGCTGCGATCACAGCCCGCCCGGAGCTACGCTGGCACCTCAGATGATAGAAGGAAGTCGAAATGCCGCGCGTCGATCTCATCGGGCCAAACAAGCTCGGCGGCCACGAGGCTGGCGACTTCGATCTGAACCCGTATGCCTTGCGGCTTCTGGCCGAGGGCGACTCCTGGTTCTCGCTCGGATCAATCCCGGCGCACAACCTGCTGATGGAGCTTCGGTTCGAAAAAAGCGTCGTGGTGCTGGACCTCGCCTATCCGGGCGATCAAGTGCGCGAGATGTTTCGCCGCATGTGGGACTACGGCGCCGAGTTCGCCAACTGGATGGCGATGCGCAGCACGTGGCGCTGGGACGCCATTCTGATGTCCGGCGGCGGGAACGATCTGATCGCGGCCTTTCCGCATCTGCTGCGCGCCGATATCGATCCGGCGAACGTCGCTCCCGCGCGCCCGCAAGACCTCGTCAATCCGGTCGCGCTCGCGCAACTCGACCGCTACCTGATCGAGAGCTACATCGGCTTTGTCAACTGCCGTGATCGGCCGGACAGTCCCAACGCCGGCGTGCCGATGATCATCCACACCTACGACTACCCGACGCCGATCAACGCACCGTCACTCGCCTTCGGTCTGCGCACCGGCGGTCCCTGGATCTTCCCGCAACTGAACGGCCGCATTCCGCGCGAGGCCTGGGTGCCGTTGACCGATTACCTGCTCGATCACGTCGCTGAAACCCTTCTCACGCTGCCGGGACGCTTGCCGGAGTTCTTCGTGGTCGACACGCGTGGCACCCTGACGCGCGCCGCGCTGGGCGCAACCGGCGAGTCAAATGACTGGGAAAACGAAATTCACCCGAACCCGGGCGGCTACCGCAAGCTGGCCGCACGAATCGCTGCCGAGGTCCAGAGGCGCGTACCGAGGTAGCCCACCGGCGCGGCGACGCCATGTCCTTCGTTCTGTCCGAGCCCGGCGCGGTAATGCGCGCCTTCCTTCTGTACTGCGTGATCGGCGCCATTGTCGGTGGGTTACTGGCGGCCGCGTACTGGCTGTGGTCACGCCGGCCCGACATGCCGCAGGGTTTCTTCCGTCATCCGCCGTCGCGTGCGACCGCTGCGGTGATCGCTGCGGCGAGCTTGCTCGCATTCATCGTGATCGGTGCGCGCGCGGAGCTGCTGACATTCCATCGGATTGAGATCGTCAACACCCACGTTCGGCTGCATTTTGCGTTTCCAGAGCGATCGGTGGCACTGCCGCGCAGCGAGATCGAACACATATCGCTTGGCATCGGCGGCGAGAAGGGGTCGACCGTCCGGCTTGTCGTGTACACGCGCCACGGCCAGCGCTACGAAAGCACGCCAACGCCGCGCGCACGCTTCGACGAAGCGCGCGCCGCCTTGGGCGCAAGATCCGGCCAGTAAACTCGCGCGTCTCGATCAGCGAGCACGCGATGACTGTCCGCTACGCAATCCGCCCGGCCCATCCGGGCGCGCACCTCTTTCATGTCACCGTCACGCTCGATGATCCCGATCCGGCGGGGCAGCGTTTCCTGCTGCCGGCGTGGATTCCAGGCAGCTACATGATCCGCGAGTTCGCACGGCACATTGTGCGGTTGACGGCCCTGGCCTCAGACCGCAAGGTCCGTGTCGACAAGCTCGACAAGCACACCTGGCGCTGCGCTCGCGTCGATGGGCCGCTGACGGTCGCCTATGAGGTCTATGCGTGGGACCTGTCGGTGCGCGCTGCGCACCTGGACGACACACACGGTTTCTTCAATGGCACCTGCGTATTCCTGCTGCCGCTCGGCAGAGCGACTGAGCGCTGCGAGGTCGACATCCTCCCGCCCGCCGGCCGCAAGTACGCTGCCTGGAAGGTGATCACGGGACTCGCCCCGGCCCGCCAGACAAAGCGCGGCGCCTTTGGCACCTACGTCGCGCATGACTACGACGAATTGATCGATTGCCCCGTTGAGATGGGCACGTTCGCACTTGCAGAGTTCAACGTGCTCGGCACGCGGCACGAGATCGCGATCACCGGTCGCGTGCCGAAACTCGACCTCAAACGCCTGACCGTTGACCTCGCAAAGGTGTGCGAAGCGCAGATCCGCCTGTTCGAGCCACGCACGAAGAAAGCACCCTTCGAGCATTACGCGTTTCTCACGCTCGCGCTCGGCGAAGGGCGCAGCGGGCTCGAGCATCGCAACTCGACCGCGCTTTTGTGCAAGCGCGATGGCCTGCCGTTCACAGGGATGAAGGACTCGACCGAGGCCTATCGGGCTTTTCTCGGGCTCGCAAGCCATGAGTACTTCCACAGCTGGAACGTCAAGCGCATCCGGCCGGCCGCGTTCGTTCCCTATGACCTGACCCAGGAGAACTACACGCGTCTGCTGTGGGCGTTCGAGGGATTCACGTCCTACTACGACGACCTGCTGCTGGCGCGCGCCGGGCTGCTCACCGACGCGCAGTACTTCGATGCGCTGGCGCAGACAATGACGACAGTGATGCAGCATTCGGGCCGCCTGAAGCAAAGCCTGGCCGACAGCTCATTCGACGCCTGGATCAAGTACTACCGCCAGGACGAAAACTCGCCCAACAGCGTGGTGAGCTACTACCAGAAGGGCGCGCTGGTCGCGCTGGCCATCGACCTGACGATCCGTTCATCGACGAAGGGGCGCAAGTCGCTCGACGACGTAATGCGCCTCCTGTGGACGCGCTGGCGGAATTCGCCCGCCGCCTACCCCGGCGTCGACGAAGACGAGATCATCGAGGCCGCCGAAACCGCGACGAGTCTCAAACTCGCACGCGCGATCCGCGAGTGGACTGAAGGCACACGCGACCCCGATTTTGCCGCGCTGCTGGCGCCGTTCGGCATCATCTGCGAGCGTCGCGCGGCGCTCGATCAGCCGCACTTTGCGCTGCTCGGCATCAAGGCGGCGGGGCGCACCGAATGCAGGGTCACGAACGTGTATGACGGCAGCGCTGCGCAGGATGCCGGCATCTCCGGCGGCGACGTGCTGGTGGCATTGAACGGACTGCGCATCACACCAGGCTCGCTCGACGCTCTGCTCACCCGCTATCAACCCGGCGACACGGTCGAACTGCTCGCATTTCGCCGTGACGAACTGATGTGCTTCGAGGTCAAGCTCGGCGCGCAACCGCCACCGAAATTCGCGGTCAGGCCCGTTCCCAAGGCGGCGAAATCGGTGCTGGCATTGCGCCAAGGCTGGCTGCGAGGTTAAGCGCTGCATGGCTGAACCCGCCGTACCCAACAGTGCCCGCATCGTCGTCATCGGCGGCGGCATCATCGGCTGCTCGGTCGCCTATCACCTTGCGCACATGGGCTGCACGGACGTGGTGCTGCTCGAACGCGACCGGCTGACCTCGGGCACTACGTGGCATGCCGCCGGGCTGATCGTGACGTTCGGCTCGACGTCCGAGACGTCGACCGAGATGCGCAAGTACTCGCGCGACCTGTATGCGCGGCTCGAGGCCGAGACCGGCCAGGGGACGGGATTTCGTCCGGTCGGTTTCATCGAGGCCGCGACCGACGCCGATCGGCTCGAAGAGTATCGCCGCGTGTCAGCGTTCAACCGCTACTGCGGCATCGACGTGCACGAAATCTCGGCGCGCGAGGTGCAGGACCTGTTTCCACTCGCGCGCACCGACGACATGCTGGCCGGCTTCTACGTGAAGGAAGACGGCCGCGCCGATCCGGTCGATGTGACGATGGCGCTCGCCAAGGGCGCAAGGCTCAAGGGCGCAAAGATCATCGAAGGAGTGTCGGTGACGGACGTGCTGCAGTCACGCGGCGCGGTCACCGGTGTGCGGACGTCGCACGGCACGATCCGGTGCGAAACGGTCGTGAACTGCGCCGGCATGTGGGCGCGCGAACTGGGCGCACTCAGTGGCGTCAACATTCCGTTGCAGGCTGCCGAGCACTACTACCTGATCACTGGCAAGTTGCCCGGCATTGATCGCGCGTGGCCGGTGCTGGAAGATCCGGGCTCGTATAGCTACTTCCGCGAAGAAGGTGGCGGTTTGATGATTGGCCTCTTCGAAACCATCTGCGCGCCGTGGAAAGTCGACGGTGTGCCGAAGGATTTCTCGTTCGGCGAGATCGAACCCGACTGGGATCGGATGACGCCCTATCTCGAGAAAGCCATGGCCCGCGTACCAGCATCGCAAGCCGCGGGAATCAAGAAGTTCTTCTGCGGCCCGGAGAGCTTCACGCCCGACCTGAAGCCGATCGTCGGCGAAGCGCCGGAGCTCGCGAACTACTTCGTCGCCGCGGGACTGAATTCGATCGGCATCCTCACCGGCGGCGGCATCGGTCGCATGCTGGCGCACTGGATCCTCACCGGCGCACCTGATGTCGATATCACCGGCATCAACATCGACCGGCTGCATCCTTATCAGTCGAACCCGGACTACCGCCGCACGCGTACCGTCGAGTCGCTCGGCATGGTGTATCAGTGCCACTACCCGACGCGCTCGATGATGACCGCGCGGAACGCCAAACGCTCGCCGCTGCACGACCGTCTGGTTGCGCGCGGCGCGTATTTCAAGGATGTGAGCGGCTGGGAAGGCGCTGACTGGTACGCACCGCCCGGGGTTGAACCCAGGGTCGAACGGTTGTCATGGGGCCGGCAGAGCTGGTTTGCGTATTGGCGCGCCGAGCACGAGGCCTGCCGTAACGGTGTGATCCTGATGGACATGTCGTTCATGTCGAAGTTTCTCGTTCAGGGACGCGACGCGGGCCGCGTGCTGAACCATCTATCGGCGAACAATGTCGATGGCGAGCCCGGCCGAATCACCTACACACAGTGGCTCAACGAGGGCGGCACGATCGAGGCGGATCTGACCGTCACCAAGCACAACGATCAGCACTACATGGTGGTCGCGTCCGACACCGCGCACCGCCACGTGCTGGCGCGCCTGCGCCGCCATTGCGCCGACGCGCACGCGTTCGCGACGGATATCAGTGCTGCCTACGCACAGATCAACATCCAGGGGCCGCGCTCGCGCGAGCTGCTGCAGACGGTGACCAGCGCGGATCTCTCGAACGAAGCGTTTCCGTTTCGCTGCGCGAAGGAGATCGATCTCGGGCTCGCGCGGGTGCTGTGCGTTCGCATCACGTACCTGGGCGAGCTCGGCTATGAGCTGTATGTACCGACCGAGCAGGCCACGCACGTCTACGACCAGCTGGTGCAGGCGGGCGATTCAGTCGGGCTCCGACACGCAGGGCTGAAGGCGCTGGCGAGCCTGCGGATGGAAAAGGGTTACCGCGACTATGGTCACGACATCGACAACACCGACTCGGTGCTTGAAGCGGGACTCGGCTTCGCGGTCGATCTGAAGAAACCCGGTGGGTTCATCGGCCGCGACGCGGTGCTGGCAAAGAAATCGAGCGGCCCGCTGACGCGACGCCTGGCGCAGGTGCTGGTGCTCGACCCCGAACCAACGATGTTCCACGCCGAGGTCGTGCATCGCAATGGCAAGCCGGTCGGCTACGTGCGCGCGGCCTCGTATGGATTCACGCTCGGCGGCGCAGTCGGACTAGCGATGATCGAAGCCGGCGTGCCGATCGATCAGGCGTGGCTCGACGCGGGCAAATGGGAGATCGACATCGCTGGCAGGCGCTATCCGGCACGGACATCGTTGAAACCGATGTATGACCCGGAGATGAAGCGAATCAGGCAGTAGCCACCGCATGGGGTGACCTGGGCTGCTTATGACCGTGCTCGACCCAGAGGAGCCTGTGGCGCCTTCCCAGGTGAACGACCGGTCCACCTTGAAGCTTGACCTTCGCTGAAGGTGTCGAGCAAACCAGAGTTGGTGACTGCGGTTGTTCGCACCTGCCGCCCGACCCAAGCCTCAGACCAGCGTCAGCCGCGCCGCGAGGAAATCGACCAGCGCCTTGACACTGGCCGGCTGCAGGCGCGACGACATCACGGCTTGGATCGGCAGGCGCGGCACACCCCACTCAGGCAGCACCTGCACCAGGCGCTCTTGGGCCACGGCCTCGCGGACCAGCGGCGGCGCCAGGGCCGCGATGCCCATGCCGCGCTCGGCGAGCAGGCGCATCAGTCCCAGGTTGTTGACCATGAAGCGCCCGCGCACGGCGACCTGCGTCGACTCGCCGTCGCGCTGCAGTTGCCACAGCGCCTGGCGCTGCGGATTGCGCACGAAGATGCACTCGTGCTCGACCAGATCGGCCGGCTGAATAGGCCGCCCGCGCAGGTCGAGGTAGGCCGGCGACGCGAACAACGCCTGCTCGATGGCGCCGATGCGCCGCGCGACGAGTTGCTCGTCCTTGACGCCGCCCAGGCGGATTGCCACGTCGACATGCTCGCCGACCAGGTCAGTGTGGCGCGGCGACAGGTCGAGGTCGAAGCTGATGCCGGGGAACTGGCGCGCGAACTCGGGCAGCAGCGGGCCGATCACGAACACGCCCAGATCGACTGGCATGGAAACGCGCACATGCCCGCTTGGCAAGGCCGCCGATTCGCGCAGCGCCTCCTGCGCCAGCCGCGCTTCGTCGACCAGGTGCGCGCAGCGCTCGAAGTAGCGCCGGCCGGCGTCGGTGAGTTCGACCCGGCGCGTGGTGCGGTCGAACAGGCGCACGCCGAACTCGCGCTCCATCGCGGCGATGCGGCGCGACAGCGTGGCACCGGGCACGCCGAGGTGAGCGCTGGCGCGGCTGAAGTTGCCGGTGCGAGCGACCTCTACGAACAGGGTCATGTCATGCAGCGCAGATAGATCGCCCATGCGGGGCAGTTTATGCCACGGATGGAAAGGTCATTCCCGTTTTAGGCACTTCTGCTCTCGGATGAACTAGCTGACGATGCGTCCCATGAAAGCCATTCGCATCCATACCTACGGCGGCCCCGAGCAGATGCAGCTCGACGATGCACCGGTGCCCGCCTGCCGCGCTACCGACCTGCTGGTACGCGTGGTGGCCGCGGGAGTCAACCCCATCGACTGGAAGATCCGTGCCGGGGCGATGGCGCACGGGCAGCCAATGGCATCTGCGCTCACGCTGGGCTGGGACGCCGCCGGTGTGGTCGATGCCGTGGGTGGTTCGGTCACCGCCTTCAAGCCCGGCGACGAGGTCTGCTTCTACGCCGAGTTCGCTCGCGGCGGCACCTACGCCGAGTACGTGGCGGTCGACGCGTCGCAGGTCGCGTTGAAGCCGCGCACGCTCGCCTTTGCCGCTGCGGCGGCACTGCCGATGGCCGGCCAGGCGGCGTGGACAGCGCTCGTCGACAACGCGCAGATCGAACGCGGCATGCGTGTGCTGATCCACGGTGGCGCCGGCGCGCTCGGCAGCGTGGCGGTGCAACTGGCCAAGGACGCGGGCCTGCACGTGATCGCCACCGCGAGTGGCGACGGCGTCGCGCTCGTGCGCTCGCTCGGCGCCGACGAGGTCATCGACTACCGCAGCCAGCGCTTCCAGGACCACGCGCGCGACATCGACGTCGTGCTCGACACGATCGGCGGGCCGACGCAGGAAGCGTCGTGGGGCGTGATGAAGCCGGGCGGCATCCTCGTCGCCACGGCGATGCCGCCGCCGCCCGAACGCGCCGCGGCCGCTGGCGTGCGAGCGGCGTTCGTCTTCACGCCGCCGCGCGGCGCGGTGCTGGCGCAACTGGCCGAGCGTGTCGATGCGGGGCGCCTGCGCGTGCTCGTCGGACAGGAGTTCGCACTCGCCGATGCCGCGCACGCACACCGCCTCGGCGAGAGTGGCAAGGCGCGCGGCAAGATGGTTCTGCACGTCAATGCACCGCGTGTTTGATCGGTTGGCACCGCTCGAAAGGAACCCCCATGCTCCAACTGCGCCCACTCGACCCGCTCATCCCGATTCAGCAGCAACTGGGCGAGACGCTCGCGCCGGTCGTGCTGATCAACGTCTTCACGGTCGATGCCAAGGATGTCGATGCCTTGCTCGACGCCTGGACTCATGACGCCAATTGGATGAAGCGGCAGCCCGGCTACATCTCGACCCAGTTGCATCGCGGCATCGGCGGCAGTTGCGTGTTCCTGAACTATGCGTTGTGGGAATCGGTTGCGCACTTTCGCCAGGCCTTCACCCACCCGGACTTCATGAGCGCGTTGGCGGCCTATCCGTCGAGCGCCGTCGCGTCGCCGCACTTGTTTGCCAAAGTGGCGGTGCCGAACCTGTGCACCGCCTAGTTCCCTCCATAGGCTCACCGGAGAACCGAGCATGAAACCCTTCGACATCCAAGACACCGCCATGATCCTGATCGACCACCAGGTCGGCACCAACACTTGGGCCAAGAGCACGCCGCTCGAGCTGCTGCAGCGTAACGTGGTGATCCTCGCCAAGTTCGCCAAGGGCACCGGCATGCCCCTGGTGCTGACCTCGAGCCAGGAGACCAACACCCACATCCAGGGACCGCTGATGCCGGAGCTTGAAGCAATCGCACCGAACGAGTTTGCGGCGCGAATCAAGCGCAAAGGCCTGGTCAACGCCTGGGAGGACGAGGACTTCGCCAAGGCCTGCCGCGCCACCGGCAAGCGCAACTTCGTGATGGCCGGCGTGACGACCGACGTCTGCATGGTCGCGCCCGCGATCAGCGCGGTCGAGGAAGGCTTCAACGTGCAGGTGGTCTGCGATGCCTGCGGCTCGGGCAACCAGATTGCCGAAGAGATGGCCTGGCGGCGCATGGAGCGCGCGGGCGTGCGGCTGAACAGCACCACCTCGATGATTGCCGAGCTGGTGCGCAACTGGGCCTCGCCGGCCGGCGCGGTGGCGTTCCCGTTGCTGACGTGATGGGGCTGATCCGGTGCTGCGCCCCGACTGTCGCGGGTGCAACGGCTGTTGAAGCTCTCCGCGTTGCGACGCATGTTGCCCAGCACGAAACGGGGCATCCGGCAGATGACGCGGCGCGCGCC
>Ga0209682_10000188_pt1 | contig 20834 bp, 17 predicted proteins | sample DOMMetBare2Fresh_2_FD_187471 | JGI IMG/M metagenome (GOLD analysis project Ga0209682, IMG submission 187471) | Wetland sediment microbial communities from St. Louis River estuary, USA, under dissolved organic matter induced mercury methylation -... | ecosystem: Environmental > Aquatic >... | reverse complement strand
CGGCAGGCCGGACTCGGTGCTGCCCCGGTAGTTGTAGGTGACCACGCTGCCGCGCGGCGGCGGGTCGTCGCGCTGCGCGTCGCTGAGGCCGGTGCCGAGCCGGAACTCGCGGCCATCGGGCGTGCGCACCTGCAGGGCCCCTAGCCGCCCCTGATGCCGCCCCTTGCCGCCCACGTGACCGATCACCGTGGCCTCGGCATCGCGCCAGGGCTTGAGCTTCAGCAGCACGGCGCTGCGGCCGGTGACGTAAGGCGCAGCGGCGCGATGCAGCATCAATCCTTCACCACCCTTGCGCACGACGGCATCGAGCCGCCGGCCCAGGTCGGAACGTGTGGTGACAACTCCTTGATCGACAGCCACCAGCTGCGGCCACGCGGCCTGCGCTGCGATTCGTCTCAACGCAACCGCCCGGTCCGCAAACCCGCCAGCGCCGCCCGGCAGCTCGAACACCATGAAGCGCAACGCACGCCACTCGTCGTCGCGCGGCTGGTTTCGCCGTACCGCGCCCGACAGCTCGTCGAAACGCTTGCGGCCGAACCAGAGCTCGCCGTCCAGCGGCTGCGGCGGCAGGCGTTCGACGAACCAGGCCGGTGCGGGAATCGGCAGCCCGCTGCGGAACAACAGACGACGACCGTCCCAGCAGGCGCGCACGCCGTCGAGCTTCTCGCTCACGAGAAAGCCGGCCGGGTCCACGTCCGGTGGCGCGTCATAGGCCAGCAGCAAGGCTGGGGCCGTCGCGGTGGGTCGGGCCAGTGCGCCGACGGGCAGCGCGGCCAAGCCGGCCAGCAATGCGCGGCGGCGCGGGTCGATCGAGGTCATGGCGTAGCTCCGTGAAGTGGCAAGGCGCCAGTCTTCACGAGCCGCCCCTCCGCGCCCATCCCGCCACGGGAGGAAAGACGGGCGCCCCCAACCGGGGGCGCCGCAGCTACTTGGCGCTGACGAGGTCTTTGATCTGCGCCAGTGCCGTCGGGTCCTCGATCGTCGTCAGATCACCCGGATCGCGCAGCTCGCACACGGCCTGGATGGCACGGCGCAGCATCTTGCCGGAGCGGGTCTTGGGCAGTGCCGTCACGAAGCGCACGCGTGCCGGGCGGGCCACGGCGCCCAGCTGGCTGTCGACCACCTTCATGATCTCGCCCTCGAGCTTGAGCGCATCGGCCTCGGTGGCGGCCTTGGACGGATCCTTCAGTACCGCAAACGCCATCGCCACCTGGCCCTTGAGGTTGTCGGCCACGCCGACCACGGCCACCTCGGCCACGTTCGGGTGGCTGGAGATGCTTTCCTCGATCTCGCGCGTGCCCAGGCGGTGGCCGGCGACGTTGATGACGTCGTCGGTGCGGCCGAGGATGAAGAAGTAGCCGTCCTCGTCGCGGATGCCCCAGTCGAAGGTGTTGTAGACCTGGCGGCCGGCGATGCTGCTCCAGTAGGTCTTGACGAAGCGCGCGTCGTCTTGCCAGATGGTCTGCAGGCAGCCCGGGGGCAGCGGTCCCTCGATCACGACCACGCCCTTCTCGTTCGCGCCCTTGAGTTCCTGCCCCGTGGACTCGTCGATCAGCTTGACGTCGTAGCCGTAGACCGCCTTGCCGGGCGAGCCGAACTTGCTGGTCGCCTTCTCGACGCCGTTGCACAGCGACAGGATCGGCCAGCCGGTCTCGGTCTGCCAGTAGTTGTCGATGATCGGCCGGCCCAGCGCGTCGGCGATCCAGCGGGCGGTCGGCTCGTCGAGCGGCTCGCCGGCCAGGAACAGCGCGCGCAGGCTGGACAGGTCGTGCCTCTTCAGCGCCTCGGGGTCCTGCTTCTTCAGCACCCGCACCGCGGTCGGCGCGCTGAACATCGAGGTGACCTTGTACTTCTCGACCAGGCTCCACCACACCGCGGCATCGGGCCGCGTCGGCAGGCCTTCGTACATGATGGTGGCCATGCCGGCGATCAGCGGGCCATAGACGATGTAGCTGTGGCCGACGACCCAGCCGATGTCGCTGGTGGAGAAATAGGTCTCGCCGGCATTGCCGAGGTAGATGTGCTTCATGCTGGCCGCCAGCGCCACGGCGTAGCCGCCGGTGTCGCGCTGCACGCCCTTGGGTTTACCCGTCGTGCCACTGGTGTACAGCGTGTAGCTCGGGTGCGTCGCATCGACCCAGACGCAGGGCACCTTCGCGTCGATGTGCTGCGCGCGCAGGGTGGCGTAGTCGACGTCCCGCCCGGCCGTCATCGACATGTCGGCCAGGCCGCGGCTGACCATCAGCACCTTGCCCGGCTTGTGCTCGGCCAGGCGGATCGCGTCGTCCAGCAGGCCCTTGTAGGGCACCACCTTGCCGCTGCGGCTGCCCGCGTCGGCGCTGACGATGACCTTGGGCTGGGCATCGTCGATGCGGGTGGCCAGGCTCACGCTGGCGAAGCCCCCGAACACCACCGAGTGCAGCGCACCGATGCGCGTGCAGGCCAGCATCGCGAAGGCAGCCTCGGGAATCATCGGCATGTAGACCAGCACGCGGTCGCCCTGCTTGACGCCCAGCGACAGCAGGATCGCCGCCATGCGCTCGACCTCGGCCTGCAGCTGGCTGAAGGTGTAGACGATTTCCTTGTCGACTTCGGTCGAGACCCAGATCAGCGCGTTGCGGTCCGGGTGCGTCCTGGCATGCCGGTCGACCGCGTTGTGGCACAGGTTGGTCTTGCCGCCGACGAACCAGCGCGCGAACGGCGGGTTGCTGTAGTCGCAGACCTGGGTGAAAGGCGTCTGCCAGTCGATCAGCTGGGCCTGCTCGGCCCAGAAGCCGTCACGGTCTTGCAGCGAACGGCGGTGGAAGTCGGCGTAGGCGGTCATGGGGTGTCTCCTGTCGTGGACTTGGGCGTGGCGCACTGTCCGACGATGCGCTGACGAACCCCTGACGTTGCCGGCAGGGCGGCCTGCCGGCCTTGATCCGCGTCAGCCGATCCGCACGACGACGCGCCCGCGCACCTGGCCCGCCATCAGGCGGGCGGCCGCCTCGATGGCGCCGTCCAGCGCCACTTCGGTGACCATGGTCTCGAGCAGCGCCGGGTCGAGATCGGTCGCCAGCCGCGACCAGGCCTCGCGGCGCCGCGCCATCGGTGCCATCACGCTGTCCACCCCCAGCAGCGCCACGCCGCGCAGGATGAAGGGCATCACCGTGCCCGGCAGGTCGAAGCCCTGCGCCAGGCCACAGGCGGCCACGGCGCCGCCGTAGCGCACCTGGGCGCAGGCGTTGACGAGGGTATGGCTGCCCACGGCGTCGACGACCGCAGCCCAGCGCTCTTTCTGCAACGGCTTGCCTGGCGCCGACAGTTCGGCGCGGTCGATCACGCCCGTCGCGCCCAGGCGGGTCAGGTAGTCCGCTTCGGCGGCCTTGCCGGTGGCCGCGATGACCTTGTGGCCGAGCTTGGCCAGCAGCGCCACCGCGACCGAACCGACGCCGCCCGTCGCACCGGTGACGAGGACCTCGCCGTCGCCGGCCTTCATGCCATGCCGCTCCAGTGCCAGCACGCACAGCATGGCGGTGTAGCCGGCCGTGCCGATGGCCATCGCCTGGCGCGCGGTGAACGCGGCCGGCAGCGGCACCAGCCAGTCGCCGTTCAGGCGCGCCTTCTGCGCCAGGCAGCCCCAATGCGTCTCGCCGACACCGAAGCCGTTGAGGACGAACCGGTCGCCAGCCTTCCACGCCGGATGCTGGCTCTCGAGCACCGTCCCGGCGCCGTCGATGCCCGGCACCATCGGCCAGACCCGCACCACGGGCGACTTGTTCGTCAGCGCGAGGCCGTCCTTGTAGTTCAGCGTGGAATACTCCGGCCGCACCAGCACGCCGCCCTGGGCGACGGCTGGAAGGCTCGATTCGTCGACCTCGGTCACGCGGGCGCTGAACCCCGTTTCGCCCTTTTCCAGCAGCACGGCCTTGAACATTCGGTCTCCTTGACGACGTTGACACCCGCCGGGTACACCCCTATTCTGCCGCCCGCCATGCAATGCCACCGCCTCGCCACCCGCTGTCTCGCCGTCATCGTCCTCGCGGTCGCGGTTGCCGGCGTGCGGGCCCAGACTGTCGATCCCGCGGTTCCGGCCGATCGCAGCGCGGGTGATGCGGTCCTGCAACTGTTGCAGGACAAGGGCCTGATCCCGAAGGAAGTCCCCGGCGCGACGGTGGTGCGCCAGGTGCGCGACGCCGCATCGGATCTGGTACTCACGGCGATGAATTTCCTCGGCGTGCCCTACCGCCGCGGCGGCAACAGCTCCGAGGAAGGCTTCGACTGCAGCGGCTTCACGCGCCACATCTTCGAGAACAGCCTCGGCCTGGTGCTGCCGCGTCGCGCCGACGAGCAGGCTCACGCGGCCGGTGTGACGCCGATCGGACGCGAAGAGCTCAGGCCCGGTGACCTGGTCTTCTTCAACACCCTCAAGCGGACCTTCTCGCACGTCGGCATCTATGTCGGCGACGGCAAGTTCATCCACTCGCCGCGGGCGGGCGGTGAAGTGCGCATCGAGGACATGCGCATCGCCTACTGGCAGCATCGATTCACCGGCGCGCGCCGGGTCGAGGCGGCGCAACGCCTGCTACCCGCAGAGTCGGCGGCCTTCCCGACCCCGCGCTGACAAGGCCCTACGGGTACGTCGCCGTTGGGCGCGGCAGAATGCACGCCATGGGTGACAACGTGATTCCGCTGGCCGACCTGCGCTATGCCGCACCCGTGCCGCACGTGCCGGCGGCTGCGCCCGCCCCGACCGGCCTGCTGTCGGACACACGGGGCCGGCCGCTGCGCGACCTGCGCATCTCGGTCACCGACCGCTGCAATTTCCGCTGCAGCTACTGCATGCCGAAGGAAGTCTTCGACAAGCAATACCAGTTCCTGCCGCATTCGTCGCTGCTGAGCTTCGAGGAGATCACGCGGTTGTCTGCGGTCTTCGTCAGGCACGGCGTGCAGAAGCTGCGCCTGACCGGCGGCGAGCCGTTGCTGCGCAAGAACATCGAGCGTCTGGTCGAGCAACTCGCCGCACTGCGCACGCCCGATGGCGCCCCGCTGGACCTCACGCTGACGACCAACGGATCGCTGCTCGAACGCAAGGCCCGGGCCCTGGCCGACGCCGGGCTGAAGCGCGTGACGGTGAGCCTGGATGCACTCGACGATGCGATCTTCCGACGCATGAACGACGTCGATTTCCCGGTCGCCGATGTCCTGCGCGGCATCGATGCGGCGCTGCGCGTCGGGCTGGCGCCGATCAAGGTCAACATGGTCGTCAAGCGCGGAACGAACGACCAGGAGATCGTGCCGATGGCGCGGTTCTTCCGCGACCGCTACGCAGACACGGTGGTCCTGCGATTCATCGAGTTCATGGACGTCGGCGCGACCAACGGCTGGCGCATGGACGAGGTGCTGCCGTCGGCCGAGGTCGTCGCACGCATCGGACAGGTCTTCCCGCTCGAGCCGCTGGATCCGAGCGCGCACGGCGAGACCGCCGAGCGCTGGCGCTACCGCGACGGCGGCGGCGAGATCGGCATGATCAGCAGCGTCACCCAGGCGTTCTGCCGCGATTGCAACCGGGCCCGGTTGTCGACCGAGGGCAAGCTGTTCCTCTGCCTGTTCGCCTCACGCGGGCACGACCTGCGTGCACTGCTGCGCCAGCCGCGGCCCGATGGCCAGGCCTGGAGCGACGACCAGATCGCGGCGGCCATCGGCCACATCTGGAGCGGCCGTGACGACCGGTACTCGGAGTTGCGTGGCGCGATGAAGGTCGACACCGGCTCCGGTGAGCGCCGGGTCGAGATGCACTACATCGGCGGATAAAGGGGGCCCACCCCCGATGCGCCTGCGGCGCTTGCCCCCCGAGGGGGCGACGCCGACGGACCGGCTGAACCGGGTCCACGGCGGCCGCCGGCTCGGGCGCGGCCTGCGGCCTCCAGCGAGCCGCCGCGGCTATCTGGACTTGCCGGGGTCCTTCAGGTCGCGCACGGTCTCGAATTCGGCGTTCCAGAGCTGGCCGCCGCTGCGCTCGACGCGGCGCACGTAGACGTTGTGCACGATGTCGCGTGTCGCGGCATCGATCGAGATCGGCCCGCGCGGGCTCTCGAAGGCCTGGCCCTTCATGGCCTCGACCATCGCCTCGCCGCCGGCGCCGCGGGTCTTGCGCGCCGCCTCGACGATGAGCCGCATGCCATCGTAGGCTCCCACGGCCATGAAGTTGGGGCGCATGCCCGGGTTGGCCTTGACGAAGGCGTCGACGAAGGCCTTGTTGGTCGGGCTGTTGTGCGAGGCCGAGTAGTGGTGGGTCGTGACGACGCCCAGTGCCACGTCGCCCATCGTGTTGACGATATCGTCGTCGGTCACGCTGCCCTCGGCGATCAGCTGGATGCCGGCCTTGTCCAGCCCGCGCTCGGTGAACTGCTTCATCAGCGCCGCGCCCTGCCCGGCCGGCACGAACGCGAACAAGGCATCGGGCTTGCCGTCGCGGACCTTCTGCAGGAAGGGTGCGAAGTCGGGGCTGCGCAGCGGGACCCGCAGCGCCTCGATCACGTGCCCGCCGGCGGCCGTGAAGCGCTGGCTGAAATAGCGCTCGGAGTCGACGCCGGGCGCATAGTCGGTGACCAGGCTGACCACTCGCCTGATGTTGTTCTTCACGGCCCAGTCGGCCAGCACCGTCACGACCTGCGGCACCGTGAAGCTCGATCGCACCACGAACGGCGAGGCCTCGGTGACCGAGCTGGTGGCTGCGCCCATCACGACCAGCGGCATCTTGGCCTGCGTCGCCAGCGGGGCCACCGCCATCGCCAGCGGCGTCAGCCCGAATCCGGCCAGCGCATGCACCTTGTCGTTGACGATCAACTCCTGCGCGAGCCGGCGCGCGATGTCCGGGTTGCCGCTGTCGTCCTTGACGACCAGTTCGATCCTCCTGCCGGCCACGCTGTCGCCGTTCTGTGCCATGAAGAGTCTGATCGCGCTGTCCATCTGCTTGCCGGTCGAGGCAAACGGCCCGGTCAATGGCAGCAGCACGCCGATGCGCAGCTTGCCGTCGTCCTGCGCCCGAGCGGGCAACACCGCGCCGAGCAGTGCCAGCCAAACAATCGATGCCACCAGGGGGCGCCGACCCACGGCGAGGTCTCGAAGTGTCCTCATCTCTGCTCTCCGCAGTGAAACCAACACGATTGACCAGCGGCCCCCAAGTGCCTGGGCGCGACTCGACGGGTGCACGACCCTGCGTCCGGCGTCGAGCCGCGGGCCTGCGGCCCGAAGATGCGCAGCGCATCGGCCGCCGCCTTGTCCGACATTGCCCGCTGGATCGCCCCACTGGCGCACTCGCCCGCGGCGGCCGGGGCCGACGAAGGCGAACCACTCCTCGGCCGTGAAGGCCCCGAACCCCCGCTCGGCGAACTCTGGGGCAGGCCGTGAGAGAAGACGCTTCGGGCCTGGCGCGACCTCGCCATCGTGCGGAGCTTACCCGTCCTGGCGTACGCCAGGAAGTCGCCCGACGGGGGCATCGTGGCCGCCAACGGTCGGCCGACTGCATCGGCGATGCCGGGCATGGTGCCGCGAAGGGGCGCGAGCTTGATGTCGACGCCGCTCGTCAGGCCAAGCCGGGCCTCCAGGAGGCGCGGCGTCGATCCGGAACCCGGCGATCCGAAGTTGGTCGTGTCCCGCTTGGGCCTGGCCCAGGCCAGGAAGGATGCCAGGAAGCACTCCAGTCCGTGACAGTGGCCGGCACCACCGGCTGCTCTTGTCCTTGTCCATGCGAGCGGCGAGCACCTGCAACCGTTCGGGCTGAAGGAGAGGACGGTCCGGTCCACACGTCCAGTGCTCGGCCAGGGAGCTCCATCAAGCCCGAGACGCTTCGGGCTGCACGAGTTGGTCCGATGCCTCTCGCCAAGATGCAAGGGGGGCCCGGCACCCGCAGGGCGCTCAGGCCGGCGCGAGCGCGAGCAGGCCCGACGCCGTGTTCGAGATCGGGATGTGGTAGTTGGCGTGCACCTTGCGCACCAGGCCCTCGCCCAAGGCGGCGCGCGCAGCCAGCCACATCACGAGTTCGACGCCCTGCGTACCGGTCTTCTCGACCAGCTCGTGGATCGAGTACTTCGTCGCCCACTTCGGGTCGTGCTCCAGGCTCTCCAGGAACTGCAGGTCGAAATCCTTGTTGATGAAGCCCGCCCGCTTGCCGTCGAGCTGGTGCGACAGGCCGCCGGTGCCCATCACCAGCACGCGCGCGTCGCTCTGCCAGGAGCGGATCGCGCGGCCCACGGCCTCACCGAGCTTGTAGACACGCGACGCCGAGGGCAGCGGGAACTGCACGGTGTTGATGCACACGGGCACGATCCGCACGGGCCACTTCTGGTCGGGCCACAGCAGCGCCATAGGGATCGTCAGCGCGTGGTCGACCAGCATCTCCTGGCAGGTGACGAGGTCGAAGTCCTCGCCGATCACCTGGTTGATCAGGTGCCAGGAGAGATCCTGCTGGCCCGCGATCGGCGGCAGCTGAGGGATGCCCCAGCCCTCGTCGGCATTGCGGTACTCCGGCGCCGCACCGACGGCGAAGGTCGGCATCTTGTCGAGAAAGAAGTTCAAGCCGTGGTCGTTGTAGAAGATGACCGCGACGTCGGGCCGGGCCTTCGCAAGCCAGTCGCGCACGGGCGGAAAGCCGTCGAAGAACGGCTTCCAGTACGGGTCCTGCTGCAGACCCTTGGCGATCGCACCGCCGATGGCGGGCACGTGCGAGCAGCAGACGTTGCCGATGATGGTGGCCATGGTGCTTACTCCCCGCGCTGGGCCACGAGCATGGCCTTGAATGCGTCCTTGGTCATCCCGGTCTGCTGCGCGCCCAGGTCCTGGACGTCCAGGCCCAGGATGCCGGCGAACTTGGCCAGGTAGTAGACGTTGCCGCCGGCGGCGATCAGTTGCAGCACGTTGCGGTTTCGGATCGCGTCGCGCTGGGCCTCGTCCAGGCCGTAGCGCTCGCAGTACGCATCCTCGTCGCGCCGGAAGGCCTCGCGGTTGGCCGCCTCGTTGAACGAGTAGCACATCTTGTTCAACGCATAGCCCTTGCGGGCCTGCTCGCCATCGAACAAGGTCGTGCCGGGAATCGGTGCTGGCGTCGACGTGAGGGTCATGGAAGTCTCCTGCGGTGTTGCGCTGCGCCACCTTTGCCCTGGGTCAAGCCGACCCTCGAAGCGCCGGTGGATGCTGCGCGGCGCAGTATCCGGACCGCGCAGCCCCTGGAAAAGATCCAAACGTTCATGAATCCGATGAAGCAACTCGATGCGTTGGACCTCGACGGCCGCCTGCTGCAGACGCTGGTCGCCGTCGTCGACGAGGGCTCGGTCACCCGCGCGGCCGAACGGCTCGAGCTGACCCAGAGCGCCGTCAGCCATCAGCTCGAGCGGCTGCGCGCGATCGTCGGCGACGCCCTCTTCGTCAAGTCGGGCCGCGGCATCGTGCCGACCGTGCATGCGCGCGAACTCGCGACGCGGGCACGGCTGCTGCTCGAGGACATGCGGCGTTTTGCCCAGGCGGTGCACTTCGACCCCGCCGGGCTGCAGCTCACGCTGACGATCGGCGCCAACGATCTCCAGCGCGACCTGCTGCTGCCGGCCTTCCTGCGCGGCATACGCGCGCAGGCGCCGGGCGTGCGGCTGCGCGTGGTTCCGTCGGGCGCGCCGCGCGCGGAGATGCTGCGCGACGGCCCCTGCCATCTCGTGATCACGCCACGCCCGCCCGACGCCACCGACCTGATGCACGTGCGCCTGCTCGAAGACCGTTACGCTGTGTTCTTCGACGGCACCGTGCGCGCCGCGCCGCCGACGCTGGACGAGTACCTGGTCGCGGACCACGTGACGGTGGTGCACGAGCCGCACCGCCCGCTCGAGATCGACAACCTCCTGGCCGAGCGCGGCATCGCGCGCCGCATCGTTGCCGAGGTCCCGGGCTTCGGCGGGATCGGGCCGTTCCTGCGCGGCACGGCCTACCTGGCAACGCTGCCCAGCCTGCTGTCGACCCATCTGTTGCGCGGCCTGGCGATGGCCGAGCCGCCGCTGGCATGCCCGGTCATGCCGATGTACATGGTCTGGCACCTGCGCCACCAGGACGACCCGATGCACCAGTGGCTGCGCGCGCTCCTGCAGGCCGCGGTCGAGCCGGCGCTGGGCGCGGCGCAGCCGGGCCGCGGCTAGGTCTCCGCCGCCTCGGCCATCGCCGGCGTCGTGATCTCGCCCGGCACGCCGCCGCGCGCGAACAGCATGTACATCGTCGGCACGACGAAGATCGTCAGGATCGTGCCCACCGACATGCCGCCGACGATGACCCAGCCGATCTGCTGCCGGCTCTCGGCCCCGGCGCCGGCGGCCAGCGCCAGCGGCAGCGCGCCCAGCACCATCGCGCCGGTCGTCATCAGGATCGGCCGCAGGCGCAGGCTGGCCGCCTCGACCAGCGCCTCCAGCGTGGGCCAGCCCTGCTGGCGCAACTGGTTCGAGAATTCGACGATCAGGATGCCGTGCTTGGTGATCAGCCCGACCAGCGTGACCAGGCCGATCTGGGAGTAGACGTTGAGCGTGCCCCCGCTCAGGTGCAGTGCCCCGAGCGCGCCGACCATCGACAGCGGTACCGACAGCATGATCACGAACGGATCGATGAAGCTCTCGAACTGCGCCGACAGCACCAGGAAGATGAATACCAGCGCCAGCAGGAAGACCAGCGCGAGCGCGCCGCTGGAGGATCGGAACTCGCGGCTCACGCCGTTGAGCTCGGTCGCATAGTCCGGTGGCAGCGTCCTGGCTGCCGTCTCGTCCATGAATCTGAGTGCCTCGCCGAGCGCGTAGCCGGGCGCGAGATTGGCCGTGATCGCCACCGCGCGCCGCTGGTTGAAATGGTTCAGTTGCCGCGGCCCGACGGCCTCGCGCACGTGCACCAGCGACGACAGCGGCACCATCGCCTCGCCGCGCCCCCGCACGAAGATCCGCTCGATGTCCTCCGGCGTGGTGCGGCCGCTGGCCCGGGTCTGCACGATCACGTCGTACTGGTCGGCGTCGCGCTTGTAGCGCGTGACGACGCGGCCGCCGAGCATGGTCTCGACCGTGCGCGCGACCTGGTCGACGCTGACGCCGGCGTCGGCCGCCCGGTCTCGATCGACCTCGAGGTAGATCTCGGGCTTGTTCAGCACGAGGTCGGTGTCGGGTTGCTGGAAACCGGGGTTGCGCGCCATCGCGGCCAGCATCTGCTGCGTCACACGCTGCAGGTTCTCGTAGCTGTCGTTGGTCACGATCACGAAGTTGATCGGCCGCTCGCGGAACCCCTGGCCCAGGCTGGGCGGCGTCACGGGGAAGACGCTCACCCCCGGCAGCGACTGCAGCTGCGGCAGCATGGTGCGAGACAGTTCCTGCGTCGTGCGCGTGCGATCGGTCCAGTCGATCGCGCGCAGCACCACCGTGCCCTGCGACACCTGCGAACTGCCGCCGCCGCCGGAGCCGATGGACGCGAAGGTGCGGTCGAACTCCGGGTACTGGGCGGTGATGCGCTGGATCGCATCCATGTAGCGTGCCGTGTAGTCCAGCGTCGCGCCGTCGGGCGCGGTCACCGGAATGAAGACCACGCCACGGTCCTCGATCGGTGCCAGTTCGCTCTTGGCGGTGCTGTAGAGCCACCAGCTGCCGCCGGCACTCGCCGCCATCACCAGGAATACGATCCACCTGGCCTTGAGCACGCCGCGCAGCATGGCGACATAGCCTGCGGTGACACGGTCGAGCACCAGTTCCATGCCGCGGTTGAAGACGCCCGGCTTGGGGTCGTGGCGCAGCAGCTTGCTGCACATCATCGGCGTCAAGGTCAGCGCGACGAAGCCCGAAACGATCACCGCGCCCGCCAGGGTCAACGCAAACTCGACGAACAGCCGGCCGGTGCGCCCGGGCGTGAACGCCAGCGGCGCGAAGACCGCGGCCAAGGTCATCGTCATGGCCAGCACCGCGAACGCGATCTCGTTCGCACCCTTCAGAGCGGCCTGGAACGGCTGGAGCCCCTCCTCGATGTGACGGAAGATGTTCTCCAGCACCACGATCGCATCGTCGACCACCAGGCCGATGGCCAGCACCAGCGCCAGCATCGTCAGCGTATTGATCGTGAATCCCGCGGCGGCCATGATGCCGAAGGCGCCGATCAGGCTGACCGGGATCGTCACCAGCGGGATGATGGACGCGCGCAATGTGCGCAGGAAGACGAAGACTACCAGCGCAACCAGGCCCGCCGCCTCGGCAATAGTCTTGTAGACCGACTTGATCGAGCGGTCGATGAAGACCGAGTTGTCGTTCGCCTGCCAGACCTTGATGCTCCTGGGCAGGTCACGCTCGATCAGCGGCATCGCCGCGCGCACGCCCTCGGACACCTCCAGCGGATTGGCCGTCGCATTGCGGATGACGCCGGTGGAGATCGACGGCACGCCGTTCAGGCGCACGCGCGAGCGCTCGCTCGCCGCCGCCTGCTCGACGCGGGCGACATCGCCCAGACGCACCGTGTAGTTGTTGACGACCTTCAGCGCGACCTCGTTGAACTGCGGCACCGTGTTCAGGTCGGTGCGCGACGTCACGCTGAACTCGCGCTGCTGGCTCTCGATCCGGCCGGCCGGCACCTCGAGGTTCTGCTTGCGCAGCGCTTCCTCGACATCCTGCACCGTCAACCGGTAGGACGCCAGCTTGTCGGCGTCGAGCCAGATCCGCATCGCATACTTGCGGTCACCGCCGATCTGCACGTCGGCGACGCCGGGTATCGTCTGCAGGCGCGGCTTGACGACGCGGTTGATGACATCGGTCACCTCGAGCGGATTCATCGTCTCGCTGGTGAAGGCGAGCCAGATCACCGGCGTCGCGTCGGCCTCGACCTTGGCAATGACCGGCTCGTCGGCCGCTTCGGGCAGGCGCCCGCGTACGCGTGCGGCGCGGTCGCGCACGTCGGCCGCGGCCGAATCGGGCTCCTTGCTGAGCTTGAATCGCACCGTGATCTGGCTCTGTTCCGGGCGCGAGATCGAGGTCAGGACGTCCACCCCGTCGATACCGGCGATCGAGTCCTCCAGGGGTTTGGTGACCTGGGACTCGATGACCTCCGACGATGCGCCGATCAGGCGCGTGCTGACGGTCACCACCGGCTCGTCGATGCGCGGGTACTCGCGCACGTTCAGGCGGTTGTACGACACCGCGCCGATGAGCACCAGCAACAGCGACATCACGGTGGCCAGCACGGGCCGGCGGATCGAGGTCTCCGAGATACGCATGCGCAGGGTCCTCCGCGGCCGGGCTGTCAGGCCGGCGGGCCGCCACGCGGCACGGACGGGCCCGATCCGGCACCGGCCGGCGCGCTGGCGCCACTGCGCGGACCACGCGGTCCGGTGGGCCGGTCGAGGTCGATCACGCGCACCGGGATGGCGTCGCCACGCAGCAGCCGGTTGTGGCCCGCTGTGACCACCACGTCGCCGGGCTTCAGGCCGTCCAGGATCTCGGCCTTGCCGGGGACACGCAACCCGACCCTGGCCTCGAGCTTGTGCGAAACCTTCGTGCCGTCCGCGGCGTCGACGACCTTGAAGACGAATTGCTTCCCGCCTTGGGGGACCAGCGCCTCCTCCGGCACCAGCAGAGCGTCGTCGCGTGTCGCGAACACCACCCGCACGCGCGCGAACATGCCCGGGCGCAATTCCCCCTTGCCATTGGGCACCCGCGCACGAACGAGCAGCGCACGGCCATTGGCATCGACCGTCGAATCGAGCGCGGCCACGGTGCCCTTGAATTCCTTGTCCGCCATGGCATCGATCACCGCCTGGATCGGCGCGCCGCCGCGCACGCGCGACGCATAGCGCTCGGGCAGCTTGAAGTCGACCCAGACCGCGGTCGTGTCGTCCAGCGTGACGACATCGGCGCCATCCTTGACATAGTCGCCGACATTGACGACGCGAATGCCGGCGGTGGCATCGAACGGCGCGGTCACCCGCATGCGGGCGAGCTGTGCCTGTGCCAGGGCCACCTGCGCCTGCGCGACATCCAGCGCGGCGGCGTTCTGGTCGACTGCGCTCTGGCTGACGAAATTCTGCGCCGCCAGCTCGCGGCTGCGTTGCAGGTTGGTGCGCGCGATCGCGGCCTGCGCCTCGGCCTGCATGAGCTGCGCCCGCTGCAGGGTGTCGTCGAGTTGCAGCAACACCTGGCCGCGCCTGACACGCTGGCCATCGGTGAATCCGAGCTTCTGGATGCGACCGCTGACCTCGGGCCGCAATGTCACGCTCTGCACCGCCCGCAACGAGCCGACGGCCTGGGCGTCATCGTCCAGTTTCGAGACGACCACCTTGCCGACCTCGACCGCCACCGGGCCGGCGCCACCGGAAGCGCCGGGCGCGCCCGGCCCACCGGCACGCGGGCCCGATGCCGGGCCGGCTGCAGCCTGCGCCGTCGAGTCCAGGGACGGCCTGTTCTGGACCCACCAGGCCGCGCCACCTGCCATGGCGATGCCGAGAACTGCCACGATCCCGTGCAACTTCTTCATTGCCATCGACTCGTCTCCGTGACGCAATGTAACGTCGGCGGCCGGCGCAGCGCCGCGCCATTCGGGGTTGACCCGGCTGGCAGGTCAGGCTCGCACCGAGGCAACACCGCGGTTAGCCAGCGCGTCGGCACGCTCGTTGCCGGGGTCGCCGGCATGGCCACGCACCCAGCGCCATTCGATCTCGTGGGTCTGTGTCAGCGCCTCCAGCCGTTGCCAGAGATCGACGTTCTTGACAGGTTTGTTGTCGGCGGTCTTCCAGCCGCGGCGCTTCCAGTTGTGAATCCAGCTCGTGATGCCGTTGCGCACGTATTCGCTGTTCAGGTACAGCGTGATCCGGCTGCGCACCTTGACCGCGGCCAGCGCCTCGATCACCGCGGTCAGCTCCATCCGGTTGTTTGTGGTCTGCGCCTCGCCGCCCCACAGCTCACGCTCGTGTTCGCCGCTTTGCAGCCAGGCGCCCCACCCGCCCGGCCCCGGATTGCCCTTGCAGGCGCCATCGGTGTAGATCGTGATCGGTTTCAGTGTCATGGCTCCGTCGGTTCCATCGTCTCGCGCCGCCGGTTGGCGACGACGGCCGGCGCGGCTTCGGCGCGCCGGGCTTGTTTGCGGATCAAGCCGACCAGGCGCATGCCACGCACGCGCTTGACCGCCTCGAGGAAATACACCGAACCCAGGACCGGCCACCAGCGCGCGCCAACGCGGTCCATCCAGGCCATGCGATCGAGCCAGACCTCGGTCTCGCAGGGCGGCCGGTAGCAGCCGAACCGTCCGGCCTCGACCTCGAAGCTCAGCAGCCGCAGCCAGTCGCGCACGCGCCGGTAACCGAGGAATTCGCCTGCACGCGGCAGGTACAGGTCGGACCCGCCGATCCCGATGCGCTGGCCGCCGCGGCCGATGCGCTGCCGCAGGCCCCACAGGCTGGAGGGATTGAAGCCGAGGATCAGCACACGACCTTCGGGCACCAGCACGCGCTCGACCTCGGCCAGCGCCAGGTGCGGGTCCCGCGCGAGTTCCAGCGTGTGCGGCAAGACCACGAGATCGAGACTTTGATTGGGAAACGGCAACGCGTCCGGATCGCAATGGATCGCGACGCGCTGATCGGGCGCCTGCGTGCTGATCGTGTCGTCGCTCGGCAGCGGCACCTCGATCGGCTCGGGCACGCGCAGCGAGTCGCTCGCGACCCATCGATGGGGCATGCGGTTCGCACGCAGGCCGACGAGCTCCGGCAGTCCGAGCTGCAGCGCGTGGTAGCCGAAGGCATCGGCGACGGCGCGGTCGAGCTGGTGCTGTTCCCATTCGAGCAGGTAGCGACCAGGCGGCGTCTGCAGCCAGCGGCCCAACTCTATAATCGATTCGTCACGCGACATGAATCTACAAGCGCTGCCCGCCTTCGACGACAACTACATCTGGATGCTGCACGACGGCGTCAGCGCAGCCGTCGTCGACCCCGGCGATGCCGGCCCCGTGATCGCCGCGCTCGATGCGCAGGGTCTGGAACTCGCGGCGATTCTAGTGACGCACCACCATCCGGATCATGTCGGCGGCGTCGACGAGTTGCGCCCGCGCCTGAAAGGCCCAGTCTACGGCCCGGCGCGCGAGAAGATCCCGCAGCCGTTCGAGCCTCTCACCGACGGCAGCAGGATCGAAGTCCTGGGTCTGCGCTTCGACGTCATGGACGTGCCCGGTCATACCGCCGGCCACATCGCCTATGTCACGCACGACGACGGTGCCAGCCCGCTGCTCTTCTGCGGCGACACGCTGTTCTCTGCCGGCTGCGGCCGCCTGTTCGAAGGCACGGCTGCGCAGATGCACCAGTCGCTGTCGCGCCTGGCCGCCCTGCCCGGCTCGACACGGGTCTGTTGCACGCACGAATACACCTTGTCCAACCTGAAGTTCGCCTCCGCGGTCGAGCCCGGCAATGCCGAGATCGCCGACTACGCGCGCCATTGCCAAGCCGTGCGCGCGCAAGGTCGGATGACGCTGCCGTCGACCATCGCGCGCGAACTTCGGATCAATCCGTTCCTGCGCTGGGCCGAGCCCGCGGTCATCGAGACCGCCATCGCGCAGGGCGCCCCGGACCGCTCGCCGGTCCACGTGTTCGCGGCCCTGCGCGAATGGAAGAACCGCTACCGATGAATCCACCTGCCCACCTCCGCCGCCTGAGCCTCGCCCTGCTGCTGCCGAGCCTGTTCGGCTGTGCCGGCCTGCCATCGGATCCGACACCCGCCTCCGTGAATCCGGCCGCATCGCTCGCAACGCTGCCTGCGCCGGCGCCGGGCGCCGAACCGACCGCAGGGCTGGCCCCTCTGGCCGTGGAGCTCCAGCCGACGGCACCAGCGGCGACGGCGCCGGCCGAACCGGTGGTTGCAGCCTCCAGCCTGCTCAAGCCCACGACCGAGGAGGAGGAGGCAGCGCTGCGTTCGGACCTGTGGGTCCGCGTGCGCAGGGGCTTCGCCGTGCCCGACCTGGACAACGACATCGTTCGCAAGTGGGAGCAGTATTACGCCGGCAAGCCCGACTACATGAAGCGCATGACCGAGCGGGGCGGGCGCTACCTCTATCACATCATCGAGGAGGTCGAGAAGCGCGGCATGCCAACCGAGCTGGCGCTGCTGCCCTTCGTCGAGAGTGCCTTCAATCCGCAGGCGATGTCGACCGCGCGTGCTTCGGGAATGTGGCAGTTCATGCCCGGCACGGGTCGCGACTTCGAACTGCGCCAGAACATGTTCCGCGACGACCGTCGCAATGTGCTCGCGTCCACGCGCGCCGCGCTCGACTACCTGCAGCAACTGCACCGCAGCTTCGGCGACTGGCAGCATGCGCTGGCGGCCTACAACTGGGGCCAGGGCAACGTGAGCCGTGCGATCGCGCGCGCGCGGCAGGCAGGCCAGGACACCGCCTACGCGACGCTGCCGATGCCCGACGAGACCCGCAATTACGTGCCCAAGCTGCAGGCGATCAAGAACCTCGTGCTGAATCCGCAGGCCTTCAACCTGGCACTGCCGAAGATCGAGAACCACCCGTACTTCCTGACCGTGGGTATCGATCGGGACATCGATGTCGCGCTCGCGGCGCGCCTGGCCGGCATGTCGCTCGACGATTTCCAGCAGTTGAACCCGCAGATGAACAAGCCGGTGATCCTGGCCGCTGGAACCCCGCACCTGGTGCTGCCGTTCGACAACGCGAAGCACTTCGCACGCGAACTGGCGCGCCACCGCGGCCCGCTCGCGACCTGGACCGCCTGGGTCGCCCCCCGCAACGTCAAGCCGGCCGACGCCGCACGCCTGGTGGGCATGGACGAGGCGCAGCTGCGCGATGTCAACCGCATCCCGCCGCGCATGGTGGTCAAGGCCGGGTCGACCTTGCTGGTCGTGCGTGCCGCGCACACGACGCGCGACGTCTCCGAGCGTGTCGCCGACACCGCCGTCATCGCGCTCGCGCCGGAGCCCGTGCCGGGCCGGCGCAAGCTGGTGAAGGTCGGCGCGCGCGGCGAAACCGTGGCCGCGCTGGCGCGCCGACTGCGTGTCGCGCCGGCACAGCTGGCGCACTGGAACGGCGTCGCGCCGGGGGCCAGTTTCCGCGCCGGCCAGTCCGTGGTCGTGATGTTGGCGCCCGCCAAGGGCAAGGCGGCGGCACGTGGTGTCACACGCGTGGCTGCCAAGGGCAGCGTCGGCAAGCCGGCCAACCGCCCGGCGGCCAGGACCCGCGTGCGCGTCGCGCAGCGTTGAAGGTCGCCCCGCCTAGCGGCGGTCGACCAGCGCGTGGGCGATCGTGCCCAGGTCCACGTATTCGATATCGGAGCCGGCCGGCACGCCACGCGCCAGGCGCGTGACCTTCAGTCCGCGCGCCCGCAAGGCCTCGGCAATGGCATGCGCCGTCGCCTCGCCCTCCGCGGTGAAGCCGGTCGCGATGATGACCTCCTCCACGCGGCCGTCGCTCGCACGCTCGAGCAGCGGCGCGATGCCGATGTCGCCGGCTCCGACGCCGTCGAGCGGGCTGATGCGGCCCATCAGGACGAAATAGAGGCCGTGATAGCTGCCGGTGCGCTCGAGCGCAGCCTGGTCGGCGGGCGACTCGACCACGCACAGCAGCCGGCCATCGCGCCCGGCATCCAGGCAGGTGCTGCAGACCCGCGCTTCGGTGAAGGTGTGGCAGCGCTCGCAATGGCCGATCCGCTGCACCGCGCCCTCCAGCGCGGCCGCCAGCTGCTGCGCCCCGGCGCGGTCGTGCTGCAGCAGGTGATAGGCCATCCGTTGCGCCGACTTCACGCCCACGCCGGGCAGACGGCGCAGCGCATCGATCAGCGCATCGAGGGCAGGTTCGCGAGACAAGCGCGCCGCGGCCGGGTCAGAACGGGAATTTCATGCCCGGCGGCAAGGGCATGCCGGCGGTCAACTTGCCCATCTTCTGGGTGCTGACTTCCTCGGCGCGACGGATCGCATCGTTGAAGGCCGCGGCGACCAGGTCTTCCAGCATGTCCTTGTCGTCAGCCAGCAGGCTCGGGTCGATCACGACGCGCCTGACATCGTGCTTGCAGGTCATGGTGACCTTCACGAGGCCGGCGCCGGACTGGCCCTCGACCTCGATCGTCGCCAGTTCATCCTGCGCTTTCTTCAGGTTGTCCTGCATCGCTTGGGCCTGTTTCATCAGGCCGGCGAGTTGACCTTTCATCATGGCGAGGTTCCTTTCGGGGAGCTTCAGACGGGTTTGATCGAGCCCGGCACGATGCGGGCGGTCTTGAACTGGGACATCAACTCGCGGACCACCGGATCGCCCTGGATCTCGGCCTCGGCGGCCTTCTGCCGGCGCGAGCGCTCGGCAGCCTCGCGCTGTGCGGGGCTGTCCTGCGGCACGCCGAGTTCGACCTCCAGACGCATGGGCGCGCCGATGGATTCGCTCACGGCCTCGGCCAGCTTGTCGAGCAACCCCGGGGCCCGCAATGAATCGTGCTCGACCCGCAGATGCCAGACCACGGGACTGCCCGGTTCGACGCGGACCAGCGCGCTCTGCCAGGCCAGTTCGCGTGCCAGGCCGCTGACGGCAGCGGTATCGATCAGGCGTCGCACGACCGCATTCCAGCGTTCGCCCAACGCAGGGTCGACCGCCAGGCTGGCCGGCCGGTCGGCGGCCGCGCCGGCAGCGGGCAGCGTAGCCGCTGCCAGCGGCACAGTCGACACCGCGACCGGCGCTGCGGGTGCCGGCCGCGCGAAGTCGGCGGCCGTCGGCCTGCGTGCGGCGGGCGTCGGCACGGCGAGGACCGGCGGCGATGGTGCGCGCAGCGGTACGGCCTTGGCCGCCGGCGCCGGCGCTTCGGCACCAGCCGGCGGGAAAGCCAGGTACCGCAGCAGCACCATCGTGAACGCGGCGTACTCGTCGGACATCAGCCCGAGTTCGCCGCGCCCATGAAGCACGATGCTGTACAGCAGCTGGGTCTCGTCGACCGCCATCTGCGGCGCAAGTTCGCGTGCCGCCACCGCATCCGCATCATCACCCGGCAGCGCCCCCGGCACGGCCTGTTCGACCGCCATCTGCTGCAGCAAGGAAGCCATCTGTTCCAGCGTCGACACGCAGGACAGGCCGGCACCGCGCAGGCGGTCGGTCGCGGCCAGCAGCGTGGGCGCGTCGCGCCGAGCCAGCGCACGCACGAACTCCGCCGCCAGCGCGCCGTCGACGGCGCCGAGCATGGCGCGCACCACCGGCTCGTCGAAACGCCCGCCCCCGTAGGCGATCGCCTGGTCCGCCAGCGAGAGCGCATCGCGCATCGAGCCCCTTGCCGCGTGTGACAGCAGGCGCAACGCGCCGTCGTCGAATGCGATGCCTTCGGACTGCAGCACGTGCGTCAGGTGCGCGCGCACGGTCTCCGGTGCCATCGGCCGCAGGTTGAATTGCAGGCAGCGACTGAGCACCGTCGGCAGCATCTTCTCCGGGTCGGTCGTCGCAAGCACGAATTTCAGGTAGTCCGGAGGCTCCTCGAGCGTCTTCAGCAATGCGTTGAAGGCGTCCTTGGTGAGTTGGTGCGCCTCGTCGATCATGAAGACCTTGAAGCGGCCCACGCTCGGCTTGTAAGCAGCGCGCTCGATCAGGTCGCGGATCTCGTCGATGCTGCGGTTGGACGCGGCGTCGAGTTCGATGTAGTCGATGAAGCGGTCGGCGTCGATCTCGGTGCAGGCGCTGCAGACGCCGCAGGGTTCGGCGGTGATGCCGCCGCTGCCGTCGGGGCCGGTGCAGTTCAGGCTCTTGGCCAGGATGCGCGAGACCGTCGTCTTGCCGATGCCGCGCGTGCCGGTGAACAGGTAGGCGTGGTGCAGACGCTTCTGTTCAAGTGCATGGGTCAA
>Ga0209682_10000187_pt1 | contig 20870 bp, 9 predicted proteins | sample DOMMetBare2Fresh_2_FD_187471 | JGI IMG/M metagenome (GOLD analysis project Ga0209682, IMG submission 187471) | Wetland sediment microbial communities from St. Louis River estuary, USA, under dissolved organic matter induced mercury methylation -... | ecosystem: Environmental > Aquatic >... | reverse complement strand
CACGCCCCCGGGACCGCGCTGGAGATCGTCCAGCACCGTGGCCGGACCGATGACGCCGCGCTCCAGGGCTTGCGCCCAAAGAAAAGGTTTCAAGGCGCTGCCGGCGGAGCGACGCACGCGGGTGAAGTCGATGGCCCCGGCCTGGTGCCGGGCGAAGTAGTCGCCCGAGCCGACCCAGGCGCGCACCTCGCGGCTTTTCAAGTCGAGGACGATGAGCGCCGCGTTGCCGGCGCCCCGGCTCTCCCAGGCGCGGAGCGAGGTCCAGGTGAGCCAGGAGGCTTCGCGCTGCATCTCCAGGTCCAGGGTGGTGTGGACGAGGAGCGGCAGGTGCGCGCGATCCGGCCCGGAGAGGAGCGATTCGAGGCGGAGGACGGCGTGGAGCGCCTGCTCCGGGCGCTTCTCCTTCTCTGGTAGATGGAGCATGGCGATCTGACGCTTGGCGAGCTCGTGCTCGGCGGGGGTCAGCACGCCGCGCTCGGCCAGCCAGTCGAGCACCCGCTTGCCCCGCTCGGCGGCGCGGTGCCGGCCGGCCGGGAGGAACGGGTTCATCGTCCCCGGCGCCTGCGGCAGGGCGGAGAGGAAGGCGATCTCGGCCCAGCTCAGGTCCTCCACCGGCTTGTCGAAGTAGCGTCGCGCCGCGTAGGAGATGCCATGGATGCGGTTGCCGTAGGGGACGATCCGCAGGTAGTGGCGCAGCACGTCCTCCCGGCCATAGCGGGCGGTCAGGAAGAGCGCGGTGAGCGCCTCGACCGCCTTGCGCCGGTAGCCGCGCGATCCCGGGGTCTGCATGCGGGCCACCTGCATGGCGAGAGTGGACGCTCCCGAGATGCGCCGGCCGGAGCGGAAGTTCTGCGACACCGCGCGCGCCACCGCCTTCGGATCGACCCCCGGGTGCGACCAGAACCGCCGGTCCTCCAGCGCCAGCGTCGCCGCCACCACCCGCGGCGGCAGCTCCCCCGTCTCTCGGCCGACGGGCCAGTACCCGAGCCCGCCCTCCTCCTCCGCCCCCACCTCTCCCAGGAAACGCCCCTCGCGGTCGAGGAGGAGGAAGGTGGGGGGCGGCGCCGTCAGGCGGGCGTGCCAGAGGGCGGGGAGGAGGACGGAGGCGACGGCGAGGTAGAAGAGGGCGGTGGCGGCGAGGAGGAGGCGGTGGCGCACCGGGAGCTTCCGCCACCCGCCCCCCCCTCCCCGACCCTCCCCCGCGGAGCGGGAGAGGGCGCCCCCTCCCAGCCCGGAGTGACCCGGGGAAGGGGCTTCAGTGCTGCGGAGCTGGCCGGCTCCCGAGGCGTAACTTCGGGGCGGGCGGTGGCGCCCTCTCCCGCTTCGCGGGGGAGGGTCGGGGAGGGGGCGGGCGGACGGGCTCACTTCTTCCCGACCTCGATCCGCGTCCCCGGCGACGTCCCTTCGACCGTGCCGTCATACATCATCTCGGCGCGGGCCGCGGGTTGCACGTAGCTCCCTTCGATCTGGGCGCGCGTGCGGAAGTAGAAGTCGTAGGTGCCCTTGGGGAGGGTGTCGTAGTAGAAGGCCACCTGGTCGTCCAGGAAGGCCACGTAGGCGGGCTCCAGGGTGATGCGTCCCTCGGGCTTCGACTCCGGGGGCGAGGTGGCGAGGCGCGGATTGAGGGGCTCCATGCCGGCGGCGAGGGGGACGATGACGGCGACGAAGTTGCGGTCCTTCGGATTGACCACGCGGACGTGGTCTTCCACCACGTCGCCGACCTGGAAGGCGTGCTTCTGGCCCGGCTCGGCGATGGCGGTCCGCTCCGGCGGCGCGTCCTCGCCGCGGACGCGGAGGATCTCGCGGCTCACCACGAAGCCGTTCGCCTTCGCGGCTTCCTGCGCGCCGTCGCCGGCGGGCAGCCAGGTGGTCTCGACGCGCACCAGCACCGGTCCCTTCTCACCGGACTTGTGGACGACGCTGCCGGCGCCGCCTTCGGTCGAGATGACGGCGTTGATCGGCGCCTGGGGTCCGAGGGCGAGGGCGCGCGGGGCGCCGTTGCCGAGGCGGATTTCCAGCGCGTGCGGCGAGCTCCCGGCGTAGGGGGGCTCGAGCAGCTCGGAGAGGGCGAGGAGGGCGGCGGCGTTGGCATTGGTCGAGCCCCAGCCGTCGTCCCGGCCGAGGGTGACCAGGGCTTCGACGAGGCGCGGGAAGCGCGGGTTCGCCGGCTCCTTGCGGGCCAGGGCGCGGGTGACCTCGGCGAGGCTGCGCGTCTCGCTGGGGAGGATCAGGGCGTTCCGCGCCGTGACCTTCTTCTGGAAGCCGCCATAGATCTCGCGCCCCTGGAAGAGGCGGAAGACGAGGCTGTCCCAGAGCTGCCGGGCCAGCACGTCGGTGGCCGGCGACGCGGTGTCGCCTCCCTTGGCGAAGGCCTGGAGCACCTGCGCCACGCCCTCGGCGTCGAGGAACTGGGCGCGGCGCGACAGCTCGGCGGAGTAGGCGGGATCGCCCTTGCCGGCGGCCGAAAGCGCCGACAAGGCCCAGGCGCGCTCGGCCCAGGCTTCGCCGTCGATGAAACGGCCATAGTCGGAGCGCAGCGACTGTTGCAGCGACCGGGTGAGCCGGTCGAGCAGCGCATCGTCCACCCGGAAGCCCGCGCTCTTCGCCTCGACCATGAACTGCACCACCCAGGCGGTGAGCGAGACGTAGCCGCGCGAGCCCGGCCAGTAGCCCACCAGGCCGCTCGCGTCCACGGTCTGCGGGATCCACTGGAGCGTGTCGTCCACCGCGCGGCGGATGCGCTCGTCGTTGCCCTGCTGATGGAGCAGGTCGCGGAACTTCCGCAGGGCGATCTCGGCGCGGGCGCGGCTCAGCCGTTGTTCGGTACAGCCATAGGGATATTCGGTCAGGAAGTCGAGGCCGGCCGCCATGCGCACCAGCGAGGCCTGGTCCGACACCACGATCGAGCGGCGCACCGAGCCCGGCCGCGCCGGCTCGGGGAGGGCGGGGAGGGGGAGCGAGGCGCCGATCGCCAGGTCCTGCATGAGGCGGATGCTCACCGCCCGGCGGTCGTCCTTCACCGGCAGCGACACCTCGAAGGCGTCGGAGGCCTTGTCCGCGGTCCGTTCGACGCCGAATTTGAAAGTCACCTTGTCGTACGACAGGGTGCCGTCGTCCTTGTAGGGAGGCGTCGGCACGGTCACCGGCACCTCGACGCGCGTCGGCTCGGCGGCGTTCCAGGTGAACGCCTGCTTCGCCGATCCTTCGATCTTCACCCCGTCGGCGCTCACCTGGGCGGCGCCGGGTCCGCCGTCACCTTCGACGATCCGGCCGATGCCGGCGGCGAGGAAACGGTCGCCCGGACGGACGAAGCGCGGCAGAGAGGGCTGGATGATCACCGGCAGGCGGACGGCGATCTGGCTGGTGCCGAAGCCGAAGCGGTCGGGTCCGCTCGCCGCCTTCGCGCGGATCTTGAAGACGGTGAGGTCGTCCGGCAGCGCCACGGTCACCCGCGCCGTGCCGTCCGGTCCCACCTGGATCGCCGGGTTGAAGTAGGGGACCGGCTTGAAGTTGCGGCGCACGGTCGCGCGGTCGAGCAGGTTCCCCGCCTCGGCGGCTCCGCCGTCACCGCCGGGGTTTTCGGCGAAGGGGAGGAAGCCGAAGACGAGGTTGCGCGTGTCGCGCACCAGCCAGTGCGTGGAGACCTGGGTGATGAAATCCGGCAGCGGATCGAGCCGCTGCTCGCGGCCCAGTGCGAGGACCGCCTGGTCGACCAGCCAGAGCGTCACCTCGCCCGGCCGCGGCCCGCCCTGCGGATCGCGCAGGTCGATCTGGATCTGCACCTTGTCGCCGGGGCGCGCCACCTCCGCATGCGAGAGCTTGACGTCGACCCGGTTGTCCACCGGTTCCACCTTGAGCCAGGTGGTGGCGGCGAGAGTCGCCGGCTTGCCGAGGTCGGTGGCATTGCCCGGCTGCGGCGCGGTGCCCGGCACACGGCCGCGCATGAGGACGAAGTGGACCGGCAGGCGGGGCGCCCAGGTCCCCAGGATCGGCAGCTCGAAGGTGGCGGCGCCGCCTTCGACGGCGACCCATTCGTAACGGTTTCCTTCCGGCGCCTCGATCACGGCGAGCGCCGAGCCCTTCTGGAACGGGCTCTGCAACACCAGCTTCGCGGTCTCGCCCGGCCGGTAGCCCGCCTTGTCACTGGCCACGGTGAAGACGCCGGCCGGCGGCTTCGCCCAGGTCACCGGCTGGTCGCCGCCGGCATAGAGATCGACCGCCACCACCTGCGTGCGGCCGAGGCGGTCGCTCGCCTCCAGCTCGACCACGTAGACGCCCGAGCGGGGGAGATTCAAGGGGATGGCGACCGGCCCGTCGCCGCTCTTCACCTTCGTTTCCGAAACCTTTTCATCGACCACGTCGGTCATGTAGCGGGCGACGCCGTCCGAGAAGTCGCTGGCGCGCAGATGCGAGTGCCACTGCCGTTGCAGCAGGCGGACCTTCACCTCCAGGCCGGCGATCGGCTTGTCGTCCGGCCCCACCACCAGCAGCTCCGGACGCAGGTTCGCGGCCTTCTCCAGATACCGCGGGACCTTGAGGCCGAGGACGAACGGCGGCAGGGCGATCACCTGGCGGACGGCGGTGACCGTCTGGTCGTCGGCGCCGGTCACGGTCGCTTCGACCACGTAGGTGCGCGGCTGGGCGGTGGGCTCGATCGCCGGATTGAGCACCAGGCGGGCGCCGCCTTCGGCGTCGGTCGTGTCCTGCTTCTCCAGGCGCGGCGAGGACTGGAAGCTGTCGGCGCGCGAGAAGCGGCCGTCCGAGGAGTAGAGGAAGCCGGTGCGCTTCTTCGGCGTCCAGGCATAGGGGAACTGGGTGACGCGCCACGCCACCGGCCGGCCGCCCACCCGGCCGCCGGCATAGTAGGTGGCGGTCAGGCCGACCGCGAACTCCTTGTCGAGCGGCACGCGGTCGGAGGTGCTCAGGCTGACCTGGAAGCGCGGCAGGCGGTAGGCCTCCATCTTCCAGGAGACGGCGCCCCAGCGGTTCTCGTGGGTGTCCTCGAAGTACGCGGTATAGACGCCGGTGGGGAGCTTCTGCTCGGAGAACGCCTTGTAGAACGAGCCCGCCGCCGTCACGTCCACCGGGTAGCGCCAGATCAGGTCGCCCGGCCCCTGCACGACCACCCTGCCGGCGCGGCGGTCCGGGGTCAGCCGGCCGCGCTCGCGGGTGCGCAGGTAGCCCTTGATGTGGACCGTCTCCTCGGGGCGGTAGACCGGCCGCTCGGTGAACAGGTGGCAGAGCGTCTCCGGCTGCGGGCCGCGGCCGGAGAGGTCCTCGTCGAACGCCCAGCCGAGCCAGGTCGAGGAGGACGGCGCCCATTGGCCGTCCTCGAAGCCGTCGGGCGCCCGCGCGGGATCGAGCACCAGGGTGTCGGCGCCGCTCTGCGCCACGATCCGCCGCACCGAGATGCTGCGGTCGTCCTGGGAGCCCGGCGGATTCCAGATGAGGCGGCCGGCGACGTCGGTCTTCCCTTCGAACAGGGTGACCCAGCGCGCGCCTTCGCCGTTGCCGGAGATCGTCTGGCTCCCTTCGATGCGTACCGTGGCGCCGGCCACCGGTTTGCCGGAGGAGAGAGAGGTGACGCCGAAGACGACCCGCCGCGGTTCCTCGGAGGCGGTGAGCGACAGATCGGTCACCTGGACGCGGATCCACGCACGGGTGCTGGAGCGGTCGAGGCGGCGGAGGCCCACCAGATAGGTCCCCGGGGCGTTCGGGCCGCCGAGCTTGTCGACCCACGGCCCGAGATCGAGGCCGAAGCGGGCCGAGCTCCCCTCGCGGCGCAGCGGCAGGGTGACGATCGTCGACACCGGCGGCGAGCCGAGGGCGCGGAGCTGTTTCACGAGATCGCCGGTGCCCACCTGCCGGTCGGCAGAGGTCCACGGCCGCGGCTCCTCGCCCGGACCGGGCGGGCGTTGCGACTCGTCGACCTGGACCGGGCTGTCCGGGAAGGGCCAGAACGACCGGTTGAGCGGATCGACCTTGTAGAGCCGCAGATCGACCCGCTCGTCGCCGCGCCCTTCGACCGGCGCCATGCGCGGCCCGAAGCGCTCCATGATCCCCTGGCTGGCCACCCAGCGCAGATAGCTGTCGCGCCGCGGGAAGACGAGATGGACCTCGCTCGGTCCCCGCAGGTCGAGCTTGCGGCCATGGCCGTCGGCGATGGCGCCCGCCGCGCCCGGCGCCAGGGTGACCTTGTAGAGCGTCTCGCGGAGGAACGGACCGGAGATCTGCAGATCGCCGCCGGAGACCTCGAAGGTCAGCCCGGGGACAGCCGGCTCGAAACGCACCAGGTTGCGCGCCTCGATCGGACCGAGGGCGGCCGGCGGCGCCGAGAAGCTGACGGTGACCTGGGCCGCCTCGGCCGGGCAGCGCAGCGGCTCCTCGCGGCCATAGCGGGTGCCGTCCGGGGTGACCGGCAGGCGCGGCCCCTGGCAGCCGACCGAGGTGATGCGGAACGGCTGGGCGGTGCGGAAGGAGAGGTCGAGCGCCGACTCGGGCGCCGATTCCGCCAGGGAGAGGCGGAAGTGCAGGGTCGCCTGCGCCCCCAGCGGCACCGGCGCGGCGAGGGTCACCACGTAGGTTGCCGGATCACGCCGGGACTTGCGTTCCTGGGCCTTGATGGTGAAGTCGCGCGCGGTGAGCGTGCGCACCGGCGCCTCGGCCGAGCCCGCGCCGCGCGCCAGGCCCGGCAGCGGCCGGACCTCGATGGTCAGCATGCGCGCCAGCGTCGGCAGGTCGAGCGCCTCCGCGAGCTCGAGAGTGATCGTGCGCACCGGCGCCGCCACCTCCTCGCCGTCGCCCGGCTGCATGGAGGTGGGCGGGGACATCAGGGTGTCGAGAGTGGCCGTGGCCCCCCCCGCGGCGATGCTGAACCGCTGGAGCGGCGGCCACGGCTCGGCCGGCCGGAACTGCAGGGTGCGGTTGTCGAGCCACGTCCAGGCGCCCGGATGGGCCGGGGTCAGGCGGACGAACCGCTCCGGCTTGTCCTCGGCCCCCGCTTTGCCTGGGCCGGTGGGCTGGGCGAAGAAGACGGTCACCGGGTCCCACAGGCGCAGGAAGCGGTCGGGGACGACCGTGGCCGCCGCCTTGCCCGGCCCGGCGGGCTTCGCACCCAGCAGGGGGAGGCAGACGAGGACGGCAAGGACGGCAAGGACCACAGGGACGGCGATGCGGCGGCTCATGACTCCCTCCCGGACCCGCTCTCGGGGGCCGCGGACTCTTCAGTCTCGGTTTCGGTCGCGTCGGGAACGATCTCTTCCTCGGCAGCCTGCTGCAGGTACTGGCGGACCACGTCTTCGGGTGGACCGGTGTCGGGCGGCACGACCCCGGCGAGAGCCGGCCGGGCGGCGACCGGCGGACCGTCCGCGGGCGCCCGCAGGGCCAGCAGATAGTCGCCCGGTTCCAGATCCGGCATCCGGACGACACCCCGGTCCTGGCCGGCGAGGCGGCGGCCCGTGCGGTCGTAGAGCTCCAGCTCGACCCGGTCGTCCGTGCTGCGCACACCGGCGCCGATCGGACCCTTCTGGTCGAGATGGAAGGAGAACCAGCGGGTGGCCCCGGCGGGGATCAGCACGGCCGGGCCGAGCCCCTCGCGGATGGCGGTCACCGGCGTCGTGGTGATCTCGGCGGTGCCGGAGAGCTTCGCTCCGGCGAGCGCCCGCAGGCCGATCCGCACCTCGCCGGCCGGCAGGTAGGCGTCGAGCCGCGCGCCGTCGGCATGGACCTCCACCTCGGGAGCGCCACCGTCCGCCCTCTGGAGAAGGGTCGCCACCGGCACCGCGGTGCGGACGTGGAGCACCCGCGGTCCGGCCGCCGGAATCACGAAGTGAACGAACGCGCCCGCCAGGGGCACCCGGGCCGGTGCGTCCACCCGGACCGGCTTCTCGTCCGCGGGCACCGGCCAGAGACCGCCGCCTGCCTCGCCCTCCTGCTCGACCCAGGCGAGCAGGAGACCGGTGCCGTGGCGGACGAGCACCGAGCCACCGTCCGGCAGCGGCAGGTCCGTGCCGCGGCCGACACCACCATCGCGTCCGAGGACCACGGCCGAGGCTCCGGCGCCGCGCACGTGCAGGATCCGGTGGGCACGAGGCGCCGCCGCACTGACCGGAATACCCAGCCGCAGCACCCCGGCGCGGTCGAGGAGGCGCTCCACCGGAGAGCCGCTGCGCAGCGCCAGGTCCCCTTCGCCCGCGGCCGGCAGGATCTCCAGGGAGAACGGGTCGGGCTCGGTGCGCAGATGGAGGATCGTCAGGTGCGTCGCCGCGCCGTCATCGGCCAGCAGCTCCTGGAACGGCGCCCCGCCGTGCCAGCTCGCGGCGAGGACCTCGTCGCCGCGCGACAGGACCGCGGCCGTCCCCTCTCCCAGCGCGAGGCGCACCGTGCGCGCACCCCGCGGCAGGTCGAGCCGGCGCGCCGCGAGGCCCTCCAGGGTGCCGTCGTGCACGCCCCACCCGGTGTTCTCCTCGACCGCCTTGGGCAGCCGGAGCCAGGCCAGCCGCACCTCTTCCACCCGCTCCTCTCCCGTGCCGGTGGCCCAGATGTGGGCCACCGGCTTCCCGGGGTCGAGGCTCACCGCCAGGGCCGAGCCGGTTCCCACGGCCATGGCCGTCGCGTTGGGCGAGCTTTCGTCGCCGCGCTCGCCGAGGCGCAGGCCGGGCTGCCCCGACGGGGCGGTCGCCAGGGCCACCAGCGGGCCGTCGGCCTTGCCTTGTTGATCAGACGGATCGGTCCGATCGGTCCGATCCGTCAGATCCAACACGGCGCCCTCGGGCGGCAGCGGGAAGCGGATGCCCGCTTCGAGACCCGGAGCGGCTTCGATGCGCTCGGCCTGGACCACGCGGGTCTTCCCTTCGCGCACCACCCAGGCCCGCTCGCCCGGCACCGAGAGGATGCCTTCCTTGGCTTCGCCTGCGGCCAGCGGTGCGAGCGGCCGGCCCGGTGCACCCCCGCCGCGCAGGACAGGGGCCGCATCGGCGACGCGGAAGACGCCCGGCCGGTCCAGCTCCACGACACCGGCGCCGAGCGGCGGATCGAACCCCGGCACCTCGCGGAGCGCCGCGCCCTTGCGCAGCTCCCCTTCGCTCACCCCGGGCGCCGCCAGGTCGGCGACGTGCAGTTGCACCGGCGTTCCCTGGCGGTCGAGTGACCAGAGGCGCAGGCGGTAGTCCTTCGTCGCCGAGCGGTCCCCGCGCTCCAGGGGGATCTCCAGGCGCGGCGCGCGCGAGGTGGACGTGCCCAGGGTCCGCCAGCCGTCCTTGGTGCGCACCTCGACGGAGAGGCCCAGGCTGTCCTTGGACCGGGCGGCGACCAGCAGCAGGTCCGATTTGTTGGCGACCGTCAGCGGGCGGAGCAGCACGGCCTCGCCGAGCCGCACGTCACCGTGGAACGGCAGGGCGAGCGGCGCCTCCTCCGCCTCGGCGGCCGCGCGCATCGTCACCACCGCCTCGGTGTCCGGAGCGCCCACCGGGTCCACCACCAGCGTGTACCCGCCGGGCGTGAGGCGCTGGAACAGCAGGAAGTCCCAGCCGTCCGGCCGGTCGTCCGCCTCGGCGATCTGTGCCCCGGAGGCGTCGAGCAACCGGGCGCGGACGTCGGCCTGGGCCACCGAGGTGAGCTCGATCAGCCCGTCGGGCCCCACCGACAGCGGAATCGACGCCGCCCCCTTGATGCTCCGCGTCAGGCCGGCCACCAGCTCCCGGGAGCTGACCGTCACCGTGTAGGGCACCAGGTTGTTGCGGCGCGAGCACTGGACGGCCACCTGATAGACGCCCGGCTCCAGCAGGCCGGTCCACGAGCGGCCCGGCGGCACTGTACCGACCGCGAGGCCTCCGGCGCCGGTGATGCTGCCTTCCATTTCAGCGCTGAGCGACACCGTGGCGGTCAACTGTGCCGGCACCGTGAAGCGCCAGACGTCCGGCGCCCGCGGTGCCTCCGGCCCGCCCTCGGGCTCGACCCATTGATGCTCCACGGCCGTTTCGAGCGGCAGGCCGTGCGGGCCGTGGCCGGTGAAGCGGAGCGGCTCCGGCTGGCGGGTGAGCTGGATCAGCACCCGGCTGTCCACCGGTTGCGCCGGGAGGACGAGCCGGTAGGAGCCGGCCGCGTAGAACCGGGAGAAATCGAGCTCCCGGTACGGCGGCTCGATCGGCCAGCCGTCCTTGTCCTCCACCCGGCCGCGGAAGATCACCAGGAGCCCCTCGGCGCGCAGCTTGTAGGTCCCGTCCTGCGGGATGGTGAAGCGCCAGAACGCGGCGCGGCCGACCGGCAGGGTCCAGCGCGCCGGCATCTCCGGCCGCAGCTCGCCCGCGTCGTCCACCGGCGTCGCGACGACCTCGATCCCGAGATGGCCCTGGCTCTGGCCGGAGGTGCGCACGGTCGTCTGGTAATCCCCCTCGCGCAGGTAGGGCTGGAGGAGGAAGTTCCGTCCCACGCCGCTCCCCTGGTCGCTGGTGAGATCCGGCACCGTGCGGGTGCGCAGCGTCCCCGCCGTGGCGAGCAGGCCGGTCGAGCGGATCTCGTAGAGCGCCGGCTTGTCCGCCTGCAGGAAGAACGTCGCGCCGGCGCCCCGCTCCAGGTCGAGGTATTGCGGCGCGCCCGGGCGCAGCACCGGGAACTTCGGCAGCGCGGCGAGCGCCGCATCCGGCAGCGGCGGCAGCGGCGTCGTGCTCTGGAGGGCGAGCGGCTCGACCGCGACCGAGAGCAGGACGGTCTCCGCCAGATCGTTCCGCAGCGTGAGCTCATGGGAGCCCGGCTCGACCGTGGCCTCGGCGATCGAGGGAACCCCGTCGACCGCGACCGGCAGGCGCGCGCCGTTCTCGGCGTCGGCCCGCAGGGTGCCGGCGGCCTCCGTGGTGAACGCGATCTTCAGCTCCTCGCCCGGCGGTATCGCCAGCGGGAGAGCGCGCGCCAGATCGACCGGCCACGGGCGGACGACCAAGCCCGCCACCACGCCGGGCTGGGTGTTCATATAGAGCCGGTAGGCGCTCGTGACGTCGAGCTGCACCGGTGCGAAACGGACCGCGCCGCGCGCCGGCGCAACCGGCACCGGCTCCATCGCGATCCCTTCCTGGCCGGCGGGCCGGATGCGCACCTTGGCGATGCCCTGCTTCTCCGGCTCCAGGGTGAGGACGTAGAAACCGGGATCGAGATCCCAGACCGAATTCGACCCCTGAAACGGCGGCGGCTCGTAGCGGCTCGGCCGGTAGAGCAGGAACGGCTCGACCCGGGCGCGCGCCTGGGCGTCCTCGACGATCACCCGGTAGCGTCCCGCCGCCTTGACCTCCAGGAAGAGGGTCGCCGTCTCCAGGAGATTGAAGCGCCGCGCCCACGGGGTCTGCCCGTCGATGGGGATCGCCCGCGAGTCCATCAGGATCTCGCTGCCACCGCGGGGCGTCACGGTGAGGAGCGCCGTCGCATCCGCCGAATCGGTGGCGGCGCCGGCATGGACGCTCGACACCCAGTAGGAGCCGGACAGGTTGTTGAGCGACTGCACGTCCTTCTTCTCGAAGTGCTGGAGGACGTAGGACTGGCCCGGCGCCGCGGAGACCGAGAGCCAGAGCTGCCAGACCGGCAGGTTGTCCGGCACGGGTGCAACAACCGCCTCCTCCTCTTCGGGCTCCTCCGTCTCCTCCGTGGATTCCTCCTCCGCGTACTGCTCCTCGTCCTCGCCGGAGCCTTCTTCGTAGCTCGATTCGTCCTCCGCGTACGATTCGTCCCCCTCCCCGCTCTCGTCGGCGGCGTACTCGCCGTCCTCCGATCCCTGGTCCGCGGTGGTCACTCCCTCGTCGTCCCCGGGCCTGTCGGCGGCGGTGACCTCGGCGGCCGGCGGGACCGACTCCTTGGTGATGGCGGCGTCGTTTCCGCTGTAGGAGTTGGAGAGCTGGTTGCCGGTGCGCACCCAGTGGAGCTTGATGCCGGCGGGGAGCGCCTCGGGAAGCTCCAGGCGGGCGAAATTGACGTTGTCGGACACCCGGAACCAGTCCTCGCCGAACGGGCTCATCGTGAGCCGGCGGCGCCCCGCCTCGCCGAAATCGGGAGCCCCCCAGCGCAGCCAGAGCGGGCGCTCGTCCGACCCTTCCGCCCACGGTTGCGGCAGACCACCATAGGCGACCAGCAGATAGAGGCCCGGATCGAGCACCGTGGCGAGGCGGCAGCGCAGCAGAGGCTGGCCGGTGACCGGCTGGATCTGCACGCACTCCGGCGCCGTCCCTTCGAGCCAGCTCCCCTCGCGCCAGAGCCGGAGGTCGTTGAGATGCCGGCCGGCCGCCTCGACGCGCACCTCGCGGCGCTCGGTGACCTCCAGCCAGTAGGAGAGCTGCTCCAGGTCGTCGAGCGACTCCGCCACCATCCGTGTCTCGGGGAGGAGCGGCAGTGGCGTGCCCGGCTCGCCCCGGCGGTCGTGGAACGCCTCCGCCCGGAGCTTCGCCTTCCCCTTTCCCTTCTCATGGCTCTCGGCCACGACCTTGTACGTCCCCCGGTCGAGGATCAGGTCGAGGCGCCCGTTCTCGCTTCCCGGCTCCCCCGAGCGGCCGAGCGAGCCGGCCATCCGGTCGATCACTTCGATCGCCGTCCCCTGGGCGCTCTCGGCGCGCACCGCATAACGGCCGAAGCGGTCCACCGTGAGGATCGCCTCCTGCCGGCCGGTGGCCGGCACTTCGGTCGCGCTGAGCGTGACCCGCGGCCCGGGGGGAGACGACGGCGCCTGCGCGGGAGCCGGTGCCACCGTAACCAGGAGCGAAAACAACGCGGTAAAGAGAGATCCGAGAGCACGGACGGCCGTCCTGGAGTGGAACATAGGGTTCCTTCGATGTGGGGGAAAAAGGTTCAGGGCGACCGTCGGCCATCCGATCTGCTCTCCCGGGCTGGGGGGAAGAGAGAGAGGGATCGAGGCGTGAGGATTACAGCGTGACGGTCGCCTCCTTGGGCTCGCGCGAGCCCGGGTGGGCGAGACGGCGGGCAGGGTGCTCGATGTCTCGCTTTCTTTCAATCTACGCCTGCTCTGAGCGGTTTGCAAGAGGCCCCTACATCTTCACCGTCACCTCTTTCGGCCCGCACTGCCCCACCATGGCGATCACCCGCACCTTCTTCCCCTTCTGGAGACCGATCAGGTGGAGGGGGACGGTGGTCTGCAGCGCGCCCTTCTCGTTCGCCGCCTCGGGGCTGTACTCCCCGAGCTCCTCCAGGGAGAGCGGCTCGCCCATCTTCGAGAGGTCGGCGCTGAGCACGTTCGCGAACACCGGCTTCGAGCGCTCCTCGTCGTTCGGTCCCTTGTAGCTCAAGGTCACGCTCGTACCGAGCTCCATGTAGTCGAGCGAGTACTCACTCCCCGCGACCTCCTTGTCGAGGAGGTCGGCCTTGCGGCCCGTCCTGGGGTTCGCGTCGACGTCGAAGTGGTAGGCCGGCGCCGCCGTGCCTTCGTAGGTGTACTTGACCGCGCTCTCCGCCCGGTTGGTGTTGCCGCCGCCCAGGTAGTAGGAGAGCGGCTTGGGATAGAGCGTCGTCACCACCAGGTTGGCTTCGTCCACCTGAAACGCCACCTGCACGTCGCCGCCGAGCGCCGGGCAGGGTACGGCGAGCTTCGTGCCGGCCATCTTCGGCTTCTCCCATGGGCCGCCCAGGAGCGCGACGATCTCGGCGTTCTCGTTCTCCTTCGCGCGGTCGAGCGCCGTCTTGCCCTCCTTGTCCTTCAGGTCCGGATCGATCCCGGCGCGCAGCAGCTCCATGGCGATCTGGGGATAGCCGTTGTACGCCGCAAGCTCCAGCGCGCTCCAGCCGTCCACGTCGCGCGCTCCGAGATCGGGCTTCGTCGCGAGAACCAGGCGGACGCACGCGAGATCGCCGCCGTAGACGGCGTGTACCAGGGGTGCCTGCTTGCCGACGATGCCGGCCGGGACGGCGGCACCGGCCTCGACCAGCTTCCCGGCGGCCCCACCGCGCCCTTCCGACAGGGCGAGCATCAGGGCATCCCAGCCCTCGGCATCCTTGGCCTTGAGATCGGCCTTCGCGCCGATGAGCGTGCTCACCACGTTCGTCTGCCCGTTGTAGGCGGCGAACAGGAGAGGCGTCCAGCCGTCGGGATCCTTGGCCTCGACCTGGGCCCCCAGCGCGAGGAGCGCGGTCACGTTGTCGTCCCGCCCCTCCCGCGCGGCGAGCATCAGCGCCGTCTGCCCGGCCTTGTTCTTCGCCTCGACCGGCACCTTGGCCTTGACCAGCGCCTTGAAGACCGCTTCCTCCTCGTCGCCGAAGAAGTGGCCGACCGCGGCCATCATCAGCGTGGTGTTCTCGTCCTCGTCCTTGACCAGAGGATCGGCTCCATCGGCGAGAGCCTTGAGGACGTCGTCCCCCTCCGCCTCCCCGAGGGCGGCCAGCAGAGCCTGCGTGGCTTCGGGATTCTTCTTCGCCGCCGCGGCCAGGGCGGGGACGAGCAGAAGAGACAGGGCGAAAACCACGAACGTCTTGCGTGTCAGCATGATGGCAGACACTACCATCAGTGGGAGGGGGAGAGACAAGGACGGCAAGGACTGCAAGGACCCCAAGGACGACCACGGACACAGCCGAGCCGTCTTTCCCGTGTCCTTGCCGTCCTTGCCGTCCTTGCCGTCCTTGACTCTCCTACCGGTCCGCCGCGTAGACCGGCCGGATGTCCACCGGGACGGCGGTCAGGCGGGCGATCGCGGCGCGCAGGCTGTCGGTGGGCTTGCCGTAGGTCTCGAGGAACTTCTTCGTTCCCTCGTAGTCTCCGGTGGCCTGGAGCATCAGCATCTCGTGCAGCAGGTCGCGGATGGCGCCGGGGAACTTCTCGGGGACCGTGCGGAAGCGGGAGTTGGCGTCGACCACCAGGGCGCCCTTCTCGGTCAGGTAGGTGAACTGGGCGACGACGCCCTGGCCGTGGGCTTCATCCACGCCGAAGCGGGCGGCGCGGAAGAGGCCGGCGACGTAGGTCGGCTCCAGGGTCTGGCGCAGCTCCTTCGGCATGTCGCCCTTCTCGATGAGCGCCAGGATGTTGTAGACGCCCATCACGTCCGCCTTGGCCTCTTCGAGGGTCGAATAGAGATCCTTGAGCTCCAGGCGCACCTCGGTCTCCTGCCCGTTCTTCTTGATCTTGCCGGGGCCGAGGCCGTGCGACAGCTCGTGGTGGAGCACCTCGCTGTAGAAGGCGTCGAAGGAGAGCTGGCCGACCTGCCCGGGGACCAGCACCTGCTCTGCGATCGGGCCGAGGATCTTGTCGTACTTGGCGCGCATGACGTTGCGCAGCAGGACCTTCTTCGAGCCCTTCGCCTGGCGCACCCGCTCGTCGTTGGGGAGGTTGTAGGCGACGGTCTGCACGCCGGCCTGGGGCTCGCCTCCGGCATAGACCGTGTCCACGACGCGGATCGGGCTGTCCGAGCCGCGCTGGAAGTTCTTGTGCTCGTCGGCGAGCGGCAGGTTGCGCTCCAGCCAGGGGAGGAGCTCCTTGTAGTGCGCGAGGGCGGCGGATTCCTTCGGCACGTCGACGGTGACGAAGGCCTCGAACGACGCCTTGTAGCCGAACAGCTCGTCCTCGTAGGTCTCGTAGGGACCGATGGTCACCTCGACCGGCGACTCCAGGTCCATCCAGGCGACGTCGCTGGCGTAGTAGTCGTCATTCAGGAAGGCGTCGGCGCGCAGCTCGAGGAACTTCCTGAGCGAGGCGTTCCCGGTGAGCGCCGCGGCTTCCCGCAGCAGCCTGGCGGCGGGCTCCAGCCATTGCCGGAATTCCTGTGAGTAGGGGATGGCCACCAGGTCCTTTCCCTGGCGGCGGATGACCGTGACCTCCGAGCGGAAGCGGTCCGTGTCGGCTGGATGGTCGGCCAGCCACTTCTCGAATTCTTCCTTCGTCAGGTCTTCCGGGTAGCCGCCGGCTCCTGGAGGATGCGGGAAGTCGCCGATGAAGGGCTTGCGTCCATCCTGCCGGTCCCAGGGGCCGAACATCAGGTGGAGGTAGTCGCGGGCGGCCCCCTGCTCGCCGGACGTCCAGCCGGCGAGCTGGTCGCGCAGGGCGGGGTTCCCCGCCCAGGCCTGGCGCAGGAAGATCTCGTTCATCAGCCTGGAGGCCTCGACCAGCTTGTCGAGCACCTTCCGGTCCTGCTCCGAGAGGGCGGAGAGGTCCGCGTCGAGCGGGGTGGGAGAGAACTGGGCGAGGCGTTGGGCGACGTCGGGCGCGATCTTCAACTTCGTTTCCTTTTGGGCCGGCTCGGCGGCCGTCGAAGCCCCTGCGGCCACGGCGCCGCAGAGCGCCGCGAGGCTGAGGGCGAGGATCCTGGAATGCATCGGGGTCTCCTTTCATACCAGCAGCCATCTTACCGTTCCTCGTGCCGCGCCGCGGTCTTCACCGCGTATTCGAGGTACCGGTGCCCCTCCACCAGGTAGGTGCGGCGCGGCTCGACGGCGAAGGAGAGGGAGATCTCCTCGTTGCCCGGCTCTTCTTCAGCGATCCGTTGTGCGAGGGGAGGCGCCAGCTCCTGCACCGGGTAGACCCAGATCTCCAGGACGAGGTTGCGCGAGCGGACCGCCGGCCGGTTCCCCGGCTTCCCGGTATCCCAGGCCGGGACGCGCCGCTGGCTGTAGCGCAGCACCGGCGGCGGTCCGAGGAGGATCAGGGCGCGCCCCCGGTCGGTCATGCTGCCGCGCTGGCTGCCGTCGGCATAGAGGCGGTCCGCCGCCTCCACCCGTTCATAAAAGGTCTTGGCGAAGGCGTTGCCGGGCTGGTCCGGATCGGGATCGCGGCGGCGCCAGAAGTCCTCCACGAAGTCCACCGCCTCGCGCGTGCTGTCCAACCGCTCGGCCTGGCGGATCTCCTCCGGCAGCATCAGCCAGCGGGTGGGGCCGTCGGCGAGGCTCGCGGCACCCGCGGGGGTCGCGCGGATGACCCCGGGCCGGCACGCCAGGGCGAGCCACGGAATCAGAGACAGCATGGCCAGGACGAGCCGCTGCCCTCCCCCACACGCGCGGCCGGGCATCTCAGTGCACGCCGCCGCCAGTCGGCGCGGGGGCCTCCAGAACCGTGCCCCAGGTCTTCTCGTATTGCGCCAGGTTGGTCTGCAACGCCTGAATGATCCGCTTCACATGCCCCGGGCTGCTGACCACGCGGGCGGTGACGATGCCTTGCGGCGGTGCCAGGTTGATGAAATCGAGAATGAACTCCTCACGCGTATGGGTGACGCGGAGAAGGTTGCTGTAGCGGCCCTTCAGCTCCTCGTCGCTGATCTTGACGTCGACACCCTGGGCGGGCTCGTCCATCGGGATCTCCTTGCCGTCGTTCGTTGCGTTGGATGCTATCCCAAACCGGGGGCTCCCGCGGGCCGGCGCAGGTACAAGGCCAGGTCTCCCACGTTGGTGCTGGTGACGCCGGTCTCCAGGAGGGCGCCCGGGACGGCGCGCAGCGCCGTCGCCGCGTCGTGGTGGGCGAGCGCCATCTGAGGATCGGTGCGGGTGCGCCGGAGCGCCTCCCAGACCTGGCCGTCCACCACGCCGCCGGCGCTGCGCGACGAGCCGTCCTCGCCGTCGGTGGCGAGGGCGAGGACGACCTCCTCGACCCCCGGCGTGGTCGTCGCCAGCTCGCGCGCCGCCGCCAGAGCGAGCTCGGTGTTGCGCCCACCCCGTCCGGCCGGGCCGGACAGGGTGACCGTGGTCTCGCCGGAGAGCAGGAGCGCCACCCGCTCGCCGGGAAGGGCACGTCCACGCGCCACGAGATCGGCCGCGGTCCGCACCGCCTCGCCGTCCAGATCCCCCTCCTCCACGGCGAACCCCTGGCGCCGCAGCTCGTTCCCGACCGCCGCGCGGGCCGTGCGCCCACTGCCGAGGATCACCGTCTCCACCCGCGCCAGGTGCGGATCGCCGGGCTTGACCGTCTCTTCGACCTCACCGCGGGCTCCCGCCTCCAGGTACCGCAGGATCCGTTCGGGGATCCGGGGGAGCTGCTGCCGGAGGGCGGCGAGCGCCTCGAAGAAGGTGGTGGGATCGGCGGCGAAGAGCCCCGAGCCGATGACCGACGGATCGTCGTCCGGCACGTCGGAGAGGAGGAAGGCGAGGATGCGGCCACGCGTCCGGCGCAGCGCTCCTCCTCCCTTCAAGGCGGAGAGGTGCTTGCGCACCGCGTTGACCTTGCCGATGGGGAGGCCCGCGGCGAGGAGCGCCCGCTGGGTGGTGATCAGGTCGTCGAGAGCAAGCTCCGGCGCCGGCACCTCGACACAGGCGGAGGAGCCGCCGGAAATGAGGGCGAGGAGCGTCTGCCCCTCCTGCGCGTCGGCGAGCCAGCGTTCGAGCCGCGCGCCGGCCGCGGCGCTCTGGCGGTCCGGCACCGGATGGCCGCCGGTGAGCTGCTCCCAGCCCAGCTCGAGGAGCACCGGGCTCGAATGCGGGCGGACGAGGAGGCGGCGCGGGCGCAGCGGGATCGGCGGCAACGCCCGCGCGCCGCGCGCCATCGCGGTCGCCGCCTTGCCGAGCGCGAGCACCGCGTCGCAACGCAATGCCGGACCGCGCCGCGCCAGCTCCTCGCGCACCAGCCGCTCGGGATCGACCGCGGAGACCGCGAGCGCGGCGAGCCGGCGCGCCAGCTCCTGCAAGGGCGAGCCGCTCATGCGCCCTCCTCCGGGGAGGCGCAGTGGATGCCGCCCGCGAGCTCCCAGCGGTGCTCGGGGAAGTAGACGCCGACGCCGCCCGTAGGGGCGGTCACGGTGAACGAGAGAGCCTGCTTCTGATAATCGTAGGGCGCGCCGTCCTTGGCGTGGACGGCCACGTCCACCACGTACTCGCCGGGCGCCAGGCGCAGCGCCGGACAGGCGAGCCGCACCAGCCCCTCCCCCTCGAAGCTCTCGGGCATATACCCCTCCAGATCAGTATTCGTCCCCCACACCTCGGCGCCGCGCGGCGTGGCGATGCCGATGCCGAAGACGAAATCAGTGAGCGGCCGCTCGGCCCGGGCGCGGATCTCGAAGACCGCCGCCGCTCCAGAGACGAGATGGTATCGCTCGGCGCCGTCCGCATCGAGCAGGCGGAAGCCGGTGATCTCCGCCTCCCGCGATCCCCAGCGCAGGGCCGCCGCGGCGCCCCCGGGCGCGGTGTCCGCGTTGCCCGATGCGCCCGAAGCGATCTCCGCATCCCGCTGGATCCTGGCGACCTGGTGCTCCCGCCCCTCCTGCTCGGCCACCGCCTGGCGGTAGGCGTCGATCGCCCGCCGCGGCTCGGCGATCAGGCGCTGCCGGCCGTCCTGCAACCAGAGCACGCGGTCGCACACGCCGCCCACCAGGTCGAGGGAGTGGCTCACCAGGAGGATCGTCTTGCCGGCGGCGAGAAACTCCTCGATCCGCCGCACACAGCGGTGCGAGAACGCCTCGTCGCCCACGGCCAGGACCTCGTCGACCAGCAGGACGTCCGGATCGGTGTGGATCGCCACGGCGAAGCCGAGCCGCACGTACATGCCGGAGGAGTAGTTCTTGACCGGCTCCTCCATGAAGTCGCCGAGCCCCGAGAACTCGACGATCTCATCGTACCGCCGCTCGATCTCCTTGCGGGTCAGGCCGAGCACCGCGCCGTTGATGAACACGTTCTCGCGCCCCGAGATCTCCGGATGGAAGCCGGCGCCCAGCTCGATCAGCGCGGCCACCCGGCCGGTGACCGTGATCCGGCCGGAGGTAGGCTTGAGCATCCCGGCGATCAGCTTGAGCAGGGTCGACTTGCCCGACCCATTGCCGCCGATGACGCCGAACGCCTCGCCGCGCCGCACCTCGAAGTCGATCCCCTCCAGGGCGACGATCGAGTCCTCCCGCCGCAGGTTGGCGGTCAGGTTCCCCTGCACCAGGACGCTCTTGAGCGTGCGCAGCCGGTCCCCCGGCAGGGAGCGGCGGTAGAGCTTGGCGAGCGCTTCGACGCGGATCGCTTCGTCGGTCATGGCTCAGGCCGCCTCCGCCAGGGTCTCGCGCAGCCGGTCGAAGAGGGCGGCGCCGAGCCCCCAGACCACCAGGCTCACCACGGCCATCTGGATCCAGAGGACGGGCGACGGGATGCGGCCGAAGAACAGCACGTCCTGGTAGGCCAGGGTGAACGGGGTGAACGGATTGAGCCGCACCACCCAGCGGATGGGGGCGAACCCGCCGCCGAAGAAGTCGAGGTGGTAGAGGATCGGCGTCAGGAAGAACAGCAGGGTGAACAGGTTGGCCAGCAGGTCGCGCACGTCCTTGAAATGGACGGTGAGCGCCGACGTGCCCACCGCGAGGCCCGCCACCAGCGGGAGCTGCAACAGGATCACCAGCGGCAGGAAGAGCACCGACACCGCGCCCCCGCCCACCCCGCCGAGCAGCCGGTTGGCCACCAGGGCGGTCAGGATCACCGGCAGGGCGAGGAGCAGGTGGACCAGGTTCGAGAGGACCACGACCGACGGCAGGATCTCGGCCGGGAAGACCGCCTTCCGGATCAGCCCGGAGTTGGCGATGAGCGACATCGACCCTTCGAGCGTCGAGGTGGAGAGCCAGACCCAGGGGAACAGGCCGCTCACCACGAACAGGGCATACGGTCCGTCGCCGATCCCCTGGCCGCGCGCCGGCTTGAAGAGGACGCCGAAGACGAAGCTGTAGACCGCGAGGAGGAGGAGCGGGTTGGCCAGCGACCAGAGAAACCCGAGCACGGAGCCGCGATACCGCGCCTTGAGCTCCCGGGCGGTGAGCGTGGCCAGAAGGCCGCGGAAGCGCAAGAGCTGGAAGGCCACGCGGAACATGCCGCAGACTCTACCGCATCCGCCACATCCCGCTCCCTCCCGCCGGCAGCCGCGAGTCTTGCTTGATGCCTTGGGGGGTCCAGAAGAAAAGCCCTGGTTGCTCGACTTGTCAGGGGGGCGCCGGTGGCCGAGCCGAACGGCA
>Ga0209682_10000186_pt1 | contig 20890 bp, 25 predicted proteins | sample DOMMetBare2Fresh_2_FD_187471 | JGI IMG/M metagenome (GOLD analysis project Ga0209682, IMG submission 187471) | Wetland sediment microbial communities from St. Louis River estuary, USA, under dissolved organic matter induced mercury methylation -... | ecosystem: Environmental > Aquatic >... | reverse complement strand
TGGGGAGCATCGCCAAGACCTACACGGCCGTGACCATCCTGCGTCTCGCGGAGGAGGGGCGCCTCTCTCTCGACGACACCATCGATCGCTTCCTGCCCTCCTTTCCGGAAGGATCGAAAATCACCATCCGCCATCTCCTTTCGCATACGAGCGGCCTCAAGGACTTCTACATGTATCTCTACTACCGGCCCGACCGGGAGGAGATGATCCGGCTCGTCACGAAGCGGTACACGGAGGAGGAGCTGCTCGCGCTGGCCGGCCGTTTCGGCCGCTGGTTCGACCCCGGGACGGACTGGGACTACAGCAATACGAACTACTACCTCCTGGGGGTGATCGCCGAACGGGCCGGTGGCGTTCCGCTCCCGGAGGCCTATCGCCACTTCATCGAGGAGCCACTCGGCCTCCGCCGGACCTGGCTTGCCTGGCATGAAGACGCCCGGGGGCCTCTGCCGACCGGTCATATGGGACCGCTCGAGGAATGGAAACATTCGGAGATGTTCGGCGAGCTTGGCGCCACAACCGTGCTCGATCAGTCGCCGGTGGAATGGGGCGCGGGGGGCATGGCCGCTCCGGCGGCGGAGGCGATTCGCTTCCTGCGCGCTCTGTTGGGAGGCGAGCTCCTGGCGCCAGCGTCGCTCGAAGCCATGCAACAGTTCCGGCCGACGCCGCCCTTGGGAACGGCGGACCCGAACGCGAAGCCGGGAGTTCTGTCGGATGGTTACGGGCTGGGGCTGGTCAAGATGGAGCGTGCCGGCTTCAAGCTCGTGGGGCATGGGGGCTTGTTCACCGGCCATACGGCCGGGTTGTGGCAGATTCCTGAGTGCAACATCACCATCGCTCTCTATTTCAACCGCGGCTTCGTCAATCAGCGGGCCGTGCTGGATCAGGTGGTGCCCGCCGTGACGCGCAACCCGGACGGCTCGGCGAGGTGCCGGCCGGAGAGCCTCGGAGGGGCGTAACCCTCATTCCGGTTCTACGATGTTTCCAGCTTGTATGAGGCTCTCTTGGCTCAAGCTCTCGGGAAGCTCGCATCGCTCGAACGACGAACCTCTGAACCATTCCGGCCGAAACCAGCCTTCCAGCCGACAGTCGACAAAACTGACCTTGTCGAAAACAACGTCGTCGCCGGTCTTCGTCAGATCAAGCACTCCTTTTTCAGGGGGAGCTCTCCGGCTTACCACGACGCTCCGTTCGATCAATGTGTAGTAAGGAGTGATGACGGGATTGCCTTCGACGATGGGCTCTTCGGTCAGGAAGCGCACCTTGGAGAAATTGGTCGTGTCGATCGTGACGCCGCGGAATTTGGTATTGATGAAGGCTACGTCGACCGCGACGATCCCATCGATCTCCCCACCGAAGAAGTCCACGTTCCTGAGCTCGGCACGAGACATGCTGAAGCCTTTGTCCTTGGACCAGTACGTACCGGAAAAGGTGGAGTCGCTGATCTTCACGTCCTGCCAGGAGCCACCGAGGAAAGACGTATTGACGAACGAAACGTCGCCCAAGGAAACCCGTTCGACGTCGAGGTCTTTCACGTACCATCTCCACGCCTTCTGCCCCTTCCGCAGCTCGCTTCCGAGCGCCAGAGCATTGAATCGTGCGACGTCGGAACGCGACGGGTCTTGCGCCAGGTACATGATCTCTCCGATGGTTTCTCGATCTCCCGCCACGAGCGCCGCGAGACTGGCGATGCGCTCTCGCTGGAAGACTGCTTTCGCCTCCGTCATCTCGCGCAGGACGCCTTCACGTCTTCTGCCCATCTCCAACTCGTTCGAATGGGCTACAGCCCACCAGGCAATCAGCACGAGAGTGGCAGCCGCCAGAAGTAACGGCACGAGCCTTTTCGAGACATCCTGGAGGTATCGGCGCCGAGCCTTTGAGAGCATTTCCGCAAACCGCGCTCCTGCCCGCCGATCGGTCAATCCACCCGTGGCATCCACGAGTTGGGTGTCTCTCAAGAGTCGCTGCAGAGGTTCGTCCAATGCAGAAAGGGCGCCGTTCGAAATCAAGATCGGAATAACCGTCCTTCTCGTCGCGATGGCATGATAAAGCTCTGCTTGCCCCCAGCGGCTGGAGGAATAATGCTCTGAGACGACGGCCACAATAGCTGTTGAACGTCTCAGCTCGAGCGCCAACTTCGACACGAAATTATCCCCTGGGTCGATGTCACTGGTGTCCAAGAAGACACGGAAACCTCGGCGCTCGAGCTCGCTGACGAGGTCCTCCACGAACGCACGATCCCGGCGCGAGTAACTGACGAAGAGGCGAGGGGCCAATGTTCCGAACATGATGATTTGAAAGCGGACGTCGTACGATCCGGCTACCGGCAGTCCCAGACACCCTTGCAGGTGCACTGGAGGGGCCAGCCGCTCGCGGCGTCACACGGAACCACGGCTCCCGGCGGTCCGCAGGATCGCCCCTGAATGCGCTCGCAGGATTGCTCTGGACGGCGGGGCGGCGGTGGAGGCGGCATCCGGTCGGCTTCCTGCAGCGTGCCTTCCAGGCGCATCAGGCATTCCACGATCTTTCGCTCCCGGGACCATCCCGGGTACGGCCGCGGGAAGGTACGGACAGAGGTGCAACCACCCAGGCAGAGGCCGAGCAAGGCGGGGAGTAGGGAAAGGGCCCATGGTCGTTGCATGGCGTCGGCCTCCTCTGATCAATGACCGCGTTCGCCTTTCACCACCACGCCCCCCTTCAGGACGATCTGTACCCTCTCGAGCTCCGTGACGTCCGCCAGCGGATCGCCGTTCACTGCGATCAGATCGGCGAAGCGGCCGGGGGCGATCGTGCCGACGCGGTCGCTCCAGCCGAGGAGGTCGGCGGCCTGGCCGGTGGCCATCTGGATCACCTGCATGGGGGTGAGGCCGAGGGCGAGGAGGGAGTGGAACTGCCGGGCATTCTGGCCGTGCGGGTAGACGCCGGCATCGGTGCCGAAGGCGAGCTTGACACCGGCGGCGATGGCCCGTTTCCAGCTCACGAGCTGATGTTTGCGCAGCTCTTTTTCCTTCTCCACCAGCTTCGGCGGCAGGCCGAGCGTACCGGCTTCCGCCAGGATGTACTCGTCGGTGTAGATGTCCGGGACGAGATAGATGCCGCGCTCCACCAGGAGCCGCACACCCTCCTCGTCGATCATGCCGCCGTGCTCGATCGAGGCGACACCGGCACGGGCGGCGCGCTTGATCCCCTCGGCGCCGTGCGCATGAGCCGCCACTTTCTTGCCCCATAGAGCGGCTTCCTGGACGACGGCGTTCATCTCCTCCTGGGAGTATTGCGCAAGGATGGTCAGGCTCAGGGCGAGGATGGACGGCTTCCAGACGGCGCGCGGCATCAGGCACCTCCACGGATGGACCGCCGCCATCTTCTCACGGACCGCGCCTACTTCGTGGAGGTGAACCGGAGAACCGGGTCTTTGCCGCCGGTGTCGACCTTCCACGCGCACCCGGTCATGGCGCAGACCTTGTCGATCGCCTGGCCGCAAGGGGTGTTGGCGAGCTCGAGGGTGATCGTGCCGGTGATGCGCGGATCGAGCTCGACCTCCACGCTGAGAATCTGGCCGAAGGTCTTCAAGACCTCCCGGACGTCGGCTTTCGTGACCTTGAGATCGATGGGCTCTTTCAACGCAAGCGCTTTTCTTCCCGGGCGTTCCTGAAGAGGCAGGACGCGCAGCTTCGCGGGAGTACCGGTTTCGACCGACCAACTGCAGCCGATGCTCTCGCAGACGGCGTCGAGCACGGTGCGCATGCGGACGTTCTGGAGACGCACGGTGACCTTGCCGCCGAGGCCGGGCTCGACCGCGGCGTCCAGTCCGATCATCTTGGCAAGCCCCTGGAAGGCCTGATCCGGATCGGAGTCCGCGAGGGAGACGTCGACTCTCCGGTCGAGGACCTCCCCGTCGGCGCGTACCGGGCCGGGAACGGCCAGCAGCGAAGACGCGAGGCCGGCGACGGCCAGGACGAACAGCGGCAGCTTGCGGGTCTGAAGGCTCATTGTGATTCTCCATGACGAATGAGGATGATTCCCTGCGACTGGGGCTCGCCGGACCCGGAGAGGACCAGAGGACGTGCCTCGTCCTCCGAGGTGGCGATGACCATGCCGCCGACGTTGACGATCGAGACCACGGCGTCCTGCCGCGGCTCGAGGAGATGCAGCGAGAAGAAAACGGCCGCCGCGGTCAGCAGCACCAGAAGCGATGCCGCCGGCAGCAGAGGGCGCAGGCGGGGCACGCGGAGCGGGCGGCCGTCTCCGGCGCCGGCCGCGGTGAGAGCCCGGCGCACGATCCGCTCCGCCTGCTCCGGAGGCGGAGAGAGCATCTCCCGGAGCCGTTGATCGAAGAGAGAGTCGCCCGGCGTCCCGGGCTCATCCTGCGGGGTCATGACCATCCTCCAGAATCCGGGCCAGACGCTTGCGCGCCCGGTGGACTCGCATCTTGATCGCGGACAGAGAGACGCCGAGGATCTCGGCGCCGCGCGAGAGCTCCATGCCTTCGACGCCCACGAGGAGCAGGGCCTCGCGGTCCCCCGGTGCCAGGCGGCGTAGCGCCGCGGTCAGCCGGCGCAGATCGGCCCGGCTCGCCGCCTGCTCCTCCGGATTCGGCTCCGGGGTGTGCCGGTCGAACAGAACCTGCAACGGTTCGAGCAGGCGGCGTTTCAGGTTCAACCGGAACGCCCGGCGGCGCGCGATGGCGAAGGCAAAAGCATCCGGACACTCGGGAGGCCCCTGCCGGCGCCAGCGCTGCACCAGAGCCGTCAAAGCCTCCTGCGCCGCCTCCTCCGCGAGCGAGGCATCTCCCGTCTGGCCGAGCGAGAAGCGCAGCAGCCGGGGAGCCAGGTCGCGGACGGTGTCGTCGAGGTCCATTTGATGAAGATGTACCCGCGGGGCGGTGTTGGTCACACCCTGCGGGCAAGAAGATCATGGGACGTGGCGGCCGGGTGCTCCGGGCCGCCGGGAGGTCCTCTTCAAAGGTATACTGCACCTCGGCATGAACAATCAGGACATCGTCTTCCGGTTTCCGTGGTGGGAGATCGCGATCCCCTTCCTGATCACGCTCGGTCTCATCGCGATCGCGGTGCGCCTGCTCCGCTCACCGCAGCTCAAGGCCGTGGCCGCCCTCCCGCTCCTCGCGGCTCTCTGCTCGGGAGGCATCTTCGCGCCCGCCCTCGCCTTCGACCGGTTGCGCGTCGGCCCCACCCGCATCGAGCAGGTCACCGGCTTCTGGTTCGCCCCGACGACGAAGGGCTTCGTCTACGCCGAGACGGAGAGCGTCCGCATCACCCGCAAACCAGAGGGCCCCAAGCGCCAGATGCAGACCATCTGGGAGGTGCGCGGGAAGGATGGCCGCGTCTCCGACCTCGTCACCAGCGATCTCTGGAGGAAGTACTCCGGCCAGATCGTCTCTCTGCTGGAAGCCCGGGGTGTCCGCTTCGAGCGCTAGACTCCCTGTCAGGCCCGCGCCACCTTGCGGGCGACCACGTCAAGTATGGGGTGGCCATGCGCTAGTTTGGTTTGGCAGACTGATTCTGGTGTGAGATTCCGGCGCTGGTCCGAAGGCCCGACCTGTCAGGTAGGATCACGGCTGCAGGCTAATTTATGGACATCCCCCACGAAGAGTTGCTCTCCCCGTTGCCGGTCGCGATGGACATCGGTGGGTTGCCCGCTACGGCCAGGACCGTCGCCGTTTTCGGGAAAGCAAAGAACCTCGCCAAGCTCCAAGAGCTCGAAGGGCTGACGGACTTGTGGATCTCGGGAGTCAACGCGGCCGCGGCCCGGGTCGTCGGCGGGCTCCAACGGCTGGAGCGCCTCGTGATCCACGATCTGCGAATTCCCGACCTGCGGCCGTTTGTGGGGCTGTCCCAACTGCGGAGCCTCGCGATCGCAGGCAGCACGAAACTGAAGTCGCTCTCCGGCGTCGAGCATCTTACGGGCCTCCACAGCCTTGTCCTGTTCGACACTTGCAGCGTCAGCGATCTGGAGCCGATCGCACCTCTCGAGAACCTCGAGAGGCTCTGCCTCGAAGGAGGGTTTTCAAAGGAGCTTCGCGCCGCGACGCTCGCGCCGGTCGGGCGCCTTCGGCATCTGCAGCAGCTCAGGTTGGCGAGCATCAGGGTTGCAGACCGATCCCTTCGCCCGCTCCATGAGCTGGGTGCCCTCAGGGATGTCTTCATCGCGAAGACCTTCCCTGCCAGCGAATTCCAGGCTTTGGCTGCCGCTCTTCCGAACGTACAGGGGCAATGGCTCGATTCGTTATAGGGCTTCGAGAGCCGCGCGAGCGATCGGCCCCCACAAGAGGCCCCAGAAGGCTCCGCCCCTCAATGCACCGGCTGCAGCACGAGCCGGCCGGCGACTTCTTTCTTTTCCAGGCGGTCGTGGGCGCGGGCGGCTTCGTGGAGGGGGAGGACGTCCGAGACCCAGGACCGCAGCACACCGGTCTCGACGAGGCGGAGGGCCTCGTTCAGCTCGGCCTGGGTGGTGGCATAGGCACCCAGGATCTCCAGCTCCTTGACGATCACCAAGCCCGGATTCAGGTCCACGAGCCCGGTCTCCAGGTTTCCCACGGTGACCAGCCGGCCGCCGGGGGCCAGGGTCTTCAAGGTCTGGGCGAAGGTGATGCTGCCCACGATCTCCAGGGCGAGATCGACGCCCTGGCCGCCGGTCAGGCGCCGGACCTCTGCCGCGAAGTCGAGGGTGGGGCTCACGATGACGTCGTGGGCGCCGGCCTCGAAGAGGGGCTCGGCTTTGCTCGCGCTCGAGGTGACGGCGATCACTCGGCCGCCGTCGTGGCGGGCGAGCTGCACGGCCTGCATCCCCACGCCGCCCGAGGCGCCGGTGATCAGCACGGTCTCACCGGGGATCAGCCGGCCACGGGTGCGCAGGCAGTGAACGGCGGTGCCGGTGGTGCAGCAGGCGACCGCCGCGACCGGCCAGGAGACCGTGGACGGCACCCGGCCGAGCCCCGCCACGGGGGCCGCCATGAAGGCCGCGTAACCGCCGGGGATCTCTTCGCCGAAGAAGCGCGTGTCGAGCTTGCAGAGGCTGTTGCGCTCGGCGCTGCAATGCGCACAGGTGCCGCAGGAGAGGCGCTGGAGGGTCGCCGCCCGGTCGCCCACGGCCCAGCCTTCGACGCCGGGGCCGACACCGATCACCTCGCCGGCCGCTTCGTGCCCGAGGATGGCCGGGACGGCGGTGCGCGGCAGGTTGCCGCGGCGGTTGATCACGTCGTGATAGCAGACGCCGCAGGCGTGGACGCGCAGCAGCACCTCACCCGGCCCCGGGGCCGGGTCGGGGACGATCTCCCGCCGCAGGTTCTCGGGGGCTCCGAAGGCTCGCAAGACGATGGCTTCCATGGGGCGGCTCCTTCTCCAGATGGGCGGGAATGGATCGATCAGCCGACGAGGCGGTCGCGGAGGCCTGCGGCGTCGATGCGGCGGATGGCGCGCACGTGCTCGGGCGACGGGGGCGGCGTGACCGGCAGCGGGTCCGGGGTGTGGAAGTCAAAGCCGGTGCGCCGGGTGATCTCCTCGTCCGTGGCCCAGGAGTGGCGGGCGAGAAGGGCCGCACCGTCCGCGCCGAGCTCGAAGGCGCCGAGGTCGGTGAGCAGGCGGATGCGGCGGTGCGGATCGGTGGTGGAGGCCACCTGCACCCGCGGCACCAGGTTGCGCCGGCTCTGGCGGCCGAGGACGATCACCGGCCGCGCCACCCAGCGGCGCAGAGTGGCCGCGCCGGCCACGCCGGGGAACTTGACCGCCGGCCGTTCGAGCGAACCGGCGGCGGAGAGGTTGGTGTCGCCGGTGCCATCCACCTCGGCGGCGCCGAAGAACATGACGTCGATGCGCCCCCGGCGGGCATGGTCGAACAGGTCCGGAATGCTCACCTCGCCCGCGCGGCCTTCGAGATAGCCCAGGTCTTCCGAGCTCGCATGGAGCCGGTCGATCGCCGGATCGAGCGCGCCGACGCAGGCGATCCAGGTCGAGCGCGGCGCATGGGTCGCCTTGGCCACGGCGATCGCCAGGATGGCGAGAGACGACGCGACTCCTGTGGCCACCACGGCGCCGTCTTCGATCTCGCGCGCCATGGCGGCGACCACGGTCTCGGCAGGGGTCGGCGCGGCGAGGCCGGTCATGCAGCCTCCCGCAGCAGCCCGGCCAGGTACTCGCCTTCGCGCCCGGCTTCCGCGAGGGCCAGGTAGCGCTCCAGATGGGCGGTGTCGGCGGGATAGAGGCCGAGGCAGCCGGTGGGCCAGGCGCCGCGCGGCTCTTCGACGAGGAGGTCCACCTGGAAGCCGGGGATCGTGGCACGCGGCACCCGGTCCACCCGCTCTTCGAAGGTGGCGATGACGCGGCGGGCGGCTCCGGTGAGGAGGACGTCGGTGGTCGGATCTTCGATCCAGAGATTGCCGTCGCGATCCGCGGCGCGGGCGTGGATCAGGGCCACGTCCGGGTGGAGGGCACGTTCCACCGGCACCGACTCGCCGGTGAAGGGATCGGTGACGTGCGGCAGCGGATCGAGTTGCAGCAGAGCCGAGGCGCCCGCGTCCGGCACCGGCAGGAAGGGGAGGCCCATGGCGGCGGCGCGGAAGCGCTGGACGACGCGGTAGCCGTCGTGCTCCGCCCAGTCGAGGGTGCCGGCCTCGATGGCGCGCTTCAAGACCGGCATGGGGCGCACCCGGCCGTCGAGGGTCAAGGCGGCGAAGAGGAATTCCACCTTGCGCGCGGCGCCCGCGGCGACCAGGATCTCGGCGGGGAGCGGATTGGGGAGCGAGATCACATGGAGGTCCCGCCGCTCCTGCCGCACCAGCTCGAAGATGAGCGCCATCGGAGCACGGCCGAGCATGAAGCCGCCGGGAGCGACGACGGCACCGTCCGGCACCGTGGCCACCGCCTCGGCCAGGTCCACCCAACGCGCCCGTTTCATGACGCCTTCCGTTCCGCGCTCCGCGCCAGGACCGGCCGGAACTTGTAGCCGTAGACGAGGTAGCCGTGCGGACCTTTCTCCTGGAGGCGGCGGGTGACCATCTCGACCGGCAGGCCGATCTCCACCTCGTCCGGATCGACGTCGGTGAGCTGCGCGGTGACGCGCACGCCTTCGTCCAGCTCCACCAGGGCGACCACGTACGGTCCCACGAATCCGCGCGGCGGCTGGCTCACCTCGGCGAAGGAGTAGACGGTGCCCCGCCCCGAGAAGCGGTAGGGCGTCAGGTCCGTGCTCCGGCAGGCACCGCAGGCGGTGCGGGGAGGAAACTGCACGGCGCCGCAGGCCGCGCAGCGCTGCCCTTCGAGGCGATAGTACGGAGCGGTCAGACGGTGATAGCGCGGCAGATCCATATGATTCTCTCTCCCTCGGGCGTTGTCGACGACGGTCCTCGCTTCCGGGCATGAATGCCCGGGCTATCAGCGGCGCCGGGTGAACCCGGCTTCAAGTCCCATTCATGGGACGCTGCTTGTAGCCCGGCGATTGATCGCCGGGCTTTCTAACCCTCCAGGACATGCGTCACGGCGATCGAGCCGTGGCCGCCGATGGATTGGGTCAGAGCCACCCGGGCGCCCTGCACCTGATTGGCTCCCGCGGCGCCGCGGAGCTGGGCCGTGGCCTCGACGATCTGATAGGTCCCGCTCGCTCCCACCGGATGCCCCCGGCCTTTGAGACCGCCACAGGTGGAGAGGGGAACGCAGCCACCGGCGGCGAAACAGCCATGGGCGGCGCGTTTCAGGGCTTCCCCCCGGGGCGCGAAACCGCAGGCTTCGAGCGACAGGGCGGTGATGATGGTGAAGGCGTCGTGCGCTTCGAAAAAGTGGATGTCTTTCGGCCCGAAACCGCTGGCGGCATAGGCCTTGTCCGCGGAGCTGCGGGCGGCCCCCAGGGTGAGGAGGTCGGCGCGGCCGGCGAGGCCGATGGTGTCGGTCGCGCCGGCCGCGGCGGCGATACGGATCGGCCGGTGGTGGGGCGCGAGGGCTTCGCGGGAGCAGAGCACCACGGCGGCGGCACCGTCGCAGACCGGGGCCGCGTCGAGAATGCCGATGGGCGCGGCGACCAGAGGCGAGCGGAGGAAGTCGTCGATCGAGATCGGCTCGCGAAACATGGCGTTCGCGTTTTGCGCGGCGCTCGCGTGGGCATTGATTGCGAACGGCGCGAAGTCCTCGCGGGAGGCCCCGGTCTCGTGCATGTAGCGCCGCATCAAGAGCGCCGAAAGAGCGGTGAAGCTCAGACCGTGGCTCGCTTCGAAGTCGCCGTCCGACGCCGAGGCGAGGCCCGCGGCGAGCCGGTCGGAGACCGCATCGGTCATTTTTTCGATCCCCACCGCGACCACCACGCCGTGCGCTCCCGCGGCGACCGAGAGAGCCGCGGCGCGCACCGCGGCACCGCCCGAAGCGCAAGCCGCTTCGATCTTCCAGGCTTCGACAGGAAGAAGGCCGGCGGCGTCGGCGAGCAGTGCTCCCAGGTTTTCCTGGCCGTTCACCGCACCACCCAGCATGTTCCCCACGAAAAGGGCATCGACGGAATCACTCTCCGCATCGAACCCCGCATCGTCGAGCGCGGCACGGATCGCGGCGGCTCCCAGCTCGCGCAGGCCGAGCCCCCAATGCTCGCCCACCGGAGTCTGCCCGGCGCCGATGATGAAGACGTCTTTCATGCGGTCCTGATCTTTCCCCGCAGGCGGAGATATTGGCCATAGCCGTCCACCAGGCGGCGGCGCTCCAGATAATCGAGAACGGTGGCCCCGTGCCGGTTCTCTTCGATCCGCTCGGTGATGCGGAAGCAGAAGGCGTCGCTCCCGGCCCCCGAGCCATAGGAACAGAAGAAGATCCGGTCGCCGGGAGTTGCCACGTCGAGCACCGCGGCGAGCCCCAGGAGCGATGAGCCGGCGTAGGCGTTGCCCATGCGCGGCGCGACCAGCCCGGTCCGGATCTGCTCGCGGGTGAAACCCAATGTGGCGCCGGCCTTTTCGACGAATTTGGGGACCGGCTGGTGGAACACGGCGTGCGCGAAGTCGGTGGGGGCGAGATCCACCTCGGCGAGCAGGCGCCGCGACGCCGCGAGGGTGTGGCGGAAGTAGGAAGGCTCGCCGGTGAAGCGGCTGCCATGCTCGGGGTAGTGCGCCGTCTCGCGGCGGAAGAAGTCCGGTGTGTCGGTGACGTGGGAGACCGACGCCTCGACCACGGCGAGCGAACGTTCCGCGGGAGCGAAGAGATACGCGGCACCGCCGCAACCGGCGGTGTATTCGAGGGCGTCGCCCGGTTTCGACTGGGCGGTGTCCATGCCGATGGCGAGAGCGGCTTCCACCATCCCTGAGCCCACAAAAGCCACGGCGGCCTGCATGGCCTCGCTCCCCGCCTTGCAGGCGAACTCCATGTCGGCGGCCACGGTGTACGGGGTGATTCCGAGCGCCTCGGCCACGATGGTCGCCGAGGGCTTCACTGCGTAGGGTTTCGACTCCGTGCCCACCCAGACGGCGCCGATCGAATCCGGCTCGAGGCCGGCACGGTCGAGCGCCGTGCGCGCTGCTTCGATGGCCATGGTCACCACGTCCTCGTCCGGCCCGGGGACCGACTTTTCGGCCACCGCCGGGGCCGCGCCACCGCGTCCTCGCCAGGTGGCCGAGATGTCCGCCGTGCGCACCCGCAGGCGCGGCACGTACGCGCCGTAGCCGGCGATTCCGACGTCCCGGTTGGGTCTCATTTCTTGTTCGTCCCTTTCCTGGACGGAGGCGCCGAGGGCGGCGCAGGGATCTCCAGGCCGCCGAAGAAAAGGTTCTGCATTTCGCGAGCGAGCTGCTCCGAGGGGATCTTGCCGTCCGGGCGGAACCACTTGTAGATCCACAGCACCATGCCCAGGAAGGAGAAGGCCGCGACCCGCGGCTCGACTTGGCGGATACGCCCCTCGCGAATCGCCTCTTCGAACGACGATTCGAGAAAGTGGACGTAGCGCTTCTTGCGGGCGTTGATCTGCGCCCGGGCGGCGCCGGTCAGGGTGTCGTGCTCGTGGAGGATGATGGTGACCTCCTTGCTCCAGCCTTCGGTCACCAGGAAGATGTTGCGCTCCATGCACGCCTTCAGGCGCTCGACGGGATCGCTGATCGTGAGGACCGGCAGGAGGACGCGCTCCTCGAAGATGTCCATGCCGTAGTTCATGATCTCCAGCAGCAGGTCCTCCTTGCTGCGGATGTAGTAGTAGAGGCCCGCCTTGGTGAGCCCGCAGGCGTCGGCGATGTCCTGCACCGACGCCGCCTCGTACCCTTTTTCGCAGATCACCCGCGCCGCGGTCTCCAGGACCGTCCGGTTCCGCTCCTTGTGGATCTCCGATCCGACCTCCGGCGCTCGTGCCAAGGGACAATTCCTTTCCGATACCGACCGATCGGTAGAATTCTACCGGTCGGTCGGTAGTGTAGGGAGGGGGGGCGGGGCTGTCAAGGGGGATTGAATCTCGGACGCAGCTCCCAGAGCCCACAGCCTTGCCGTGTAGTAGAATTGTGTAGATGGTCTGTCTCTCTGGAGGTTCTACATGGCAGCCAAGGTGAACCTGGTGCTCGATGACGAGGTCAAAGAGGCGCTGGACGACCTTATTCCGGCGGGAGAGCGCAGCCGGTTCGCCAATGAAGCGTTGCGAGCTCAGTTGACGCTCGTGCGGCGACGGCAGGCGATCGAAAAGCTCGCGGCGCTCCGCCGCGCCGGGCCCCACGTCCCGACGGCCGAGGTTCTTCTCGCCCTCCGGGACTCTCGGGATTCCAGATGAGCGGACGCTCTGAGGCCATCGTGCTCGATGCCTCCGTGATCCTGAAGTGGGTCCTGGACGCCGAGACGGAGCCTGGGCATGCCGCAGCCAACCACCTCTTGGAGCGTTGGCAACAGGGGGAGCTGGATCTCCTGGTTCCCTCGCTCTGGCTGTACGAAGTCGGCAATATTCTCTGCCTCAAGAGACCGGCGGACGCCTCTGCAGCCCTCTCTGCCCTCTGGGATCTCGGCCTCAGCGAAGTTCCTTTCGGCCGCGGGTTGATCCAGCGAACCATCAAGCTGGCGCAGAGCTACGGCGTCACCTTCTACGACGCTTCGTATCTCGCCGTGGCTGAGGAGAAAGAGGTCGTTCTGGTGACGGCCGACGGGAAGTTCTATCGCCGGCTACCTGCCGGCCTCCCCGTCAAGCTACTGGAGTGAGGCAACTGGAGCGCCCATGGAACCGGTCAACCTCTTCGAGCTCGAAGCCCTCGCCCGCGAGAAGCTCCCGCGGAAGTTTTTTGACTACTACGCGAGCGGCGCGCAGGACGAAGTGACCCTGCGCGAGAACCGCGCCGCCTTCCAGCGCCTCACCCTCGCCTACCGGGTCCTGGTGGACGTCTCGCACCGCGATCCGGCCACCACCGTCCTCGGCGAGCGGGTGTCGTTCCCCGCCCTCGTCGCTCCCACGGCGTTCCAGCGCCTCGCCCATCCGGACGGAGAGCTGGCGACCGTCCGGGCCGCGGGAGGGGAGGGGACGGTGATGATCCTCTCGACCCTCTCGAACACGTCGGTGGAGGAGGTGGTCGCCGCCGCCTCCGGTCCGGTCTGGTTCCAGCTCTACGTCTACAAGGACCGCAAGATCACCGAGGGGCTGGTGCGGCGCGCCGAGGCCGCGGGGTGCCGGGCGATCGTGCTCACCGCGGACGCGCCGGTCATCGGCCGGCGCGAGCGCGACATCCGCAACCGCTTCCATCTGCCACCCGGGCTCTCGGTGGCCAACCTGCTGCCGGAAGGCTATGGCGAGTTGGTGAAGGCCGCCGGCGACTCGGGCCTGGCCGCATACGTCTCCGCGCTGATCGATCCGGCGCTCTCCTGGCGGGACGTGGACTGGCTGCGGTCGCTCACCGGCCTGCCGCTGGTGATCAAGGGGATCGTCCGGCCGGACGACGCCCTGCGGGCTGCCGAGGCGGGCGCCGCGGCCGTGGTGGTGTCGAACCACGGCGGCCGGCAGCTCGACACCGCGCCGGCCACCATCGACGTCCTGCCCGAGGTCGCCGAGGCGCTGGCCGGCCATCCGGTCGAGATCTTCATGGACGGCGGCGTGCGGCGCGGGACCGACATCCTGAAAGCCCTCGCCCTGGGCGCCCGGGCGGTGCTCGTGGGGAGGCCGATCCTCTGGGGGCTCGCCACCGGCGGAGAAGCCGGCGCGGCGTCCGTCCTGCGCCTCCTCCGCAACGAGCTCGACCTCGCGATGGCCCTCGCCGGCGCCCCCACGGTCGCGGACATCACGCGCGACCTGGTGCGCCGGGGCGGCTGAGGTCGACCGATACGCCTCATCCGGCCGGGCCGTTTCCTGTAGGATGGAGAAAAACCGACATCCCCCGCTCGGGGGAAGGAGACCCGCGCATGCCCTTCGTCCTCGTCCGCCACAAGGTCCAGGATTTCGCCCAATGGAAACCCTTTTTTGACGCCGACGCACCGGTCCGGCAACAAGTCGGCCTGCGCGACAAGCTCGTCCTGCGCAACGCGGACGACCCGCAGGAGGTTGTCATCCTGTTCGAGACAGACGATCTCGGCAAGGCGCGCGAGTTCGCCCAGGCGCCGCAGCTCAAGGAGGTCATGGAGAAGGCGGGCGTCATCGACCGGCCCGACATGTACTTCCTCGAAAACGCGGGTTGAGCGCCGCAGCCTGGCGGACTGGATCCCGGCTCGCCCACGTCCCCGGGGAGGCTCTCGCGGACGACCTGTTCCCGGAGGTGGAGCGGCGCCTCCGCGCGTATGCCCTCCGGAGCACGGCGTGAGGGTCAGCCCGGGATCTGGGAGAACGCGAGCAGGTCGAGAAGAAGGTGGGCGAACACGACCGGCCAGAGTCGCCCGAGCCGCAGGAAGACGCAGGCGAAGATGACTCCGGACACCGTGACGAGGACGGCGGGCCAGAGCCCCAGATAGAGGTGGTAGGCCCCGAAGAGCACGGCCGAGATCGAGACGGCCAGCCACGGCGCCGCGCCGAGTTGCCGGAGCCGTGTCATGAGATATCCGCGCATCGCGAGCTCCTCCGTGAAGGCGACGGCCGGAAGGGCGACATAGAGGCCGACAAGGTCGCCGGCAGACCGTGACGTGCCGAAGAGCTCTTCCACGGAGGGAACGTTGAGCATCGGGATGCCGAAGAATCCGGACGCGGCCCACCAGCCGATCGAGTCCGTCAACCAGATGAGGAAGACCACCAGGATGCCCGCTCCTGCATCGAAGAGCCAGCGCGGGCGCTGAAGCCCGAAGGACGCGAGAGGTTGGCCGCTGCGCCAGAGGATGTAGAGGATGGGCGCGGAGATCTGCAAGGAGCCGACCGCGAGATTGAGCATGGAGATGCCGAGGCTCTGCGCGGGCATTTCCGGACCGATGCCGGAAGCCAGCGCGTTGACCAGATGGGGAACGACCGCGAGGCAGAGAATGGCCGCCACCTCCGCCAGCAGGACCTTCCTGTCTGCCGCGAGCAGGGGAGCGGCCGTGCCAGGGAGCGGCGGGGCCGCGCCCTCGGCATCCGGATGGATGGCCTGCGGCTTTATCGGCGAGCCGTCATCGGCCAAGTGAGCCGCCCATCGAGTCGATCTCCCTGCTCCGGCTCGTCAAGGCCTGGTGGCCAAGCGGGGTGAGGCGGTAGCGTTGTTTCGGGCTACGGGGGTTGTCGGGAAGGGTCCTTTCGATCAGGCCGGATCTCAGTAGCTTCTGCAAGCTCTTCTTGAAGTGTCCGGTGCGAGTCAGATACCCCGTGGACGCAAGGAGCTCTTGGCCGGTTCGGGGAGCGGCGCCACATGCACCCAGGATGGCTTTCTCGACCGCTGTGAGCCCGCCTTGGGTCTCACCTTGGGCCTCTTGGGCCTCGCCTTGGGCCTCTTGGGCCTCGCCTTGGGCCTGGCTCAGTCCCGGCAGAGTCTCGATTGGAGGACCAAGCTCCTCGGGGGCGAGCAGTCGCGCTCGTGGCTGGAAGACGGCGGCGAAGAAGCCGTCCGCCCGAAATTCCGGGCCGGGACAACTGTGCATCCGGGCATCCTCGCGCATGCGGTGGATTCCCGTGCCGGCCTTTTCGATGAATGCGATGCGGTGGAGGAGGTCGGCGATCAGTGCGTTGCGGCGGACGCTGCGTGTGCCCAGCTCCGCGGCGGACAGGCCGGCCGGCAGACCGCCGGGGCTGACGATCTCAATCCGGTCGTCGTAGATCTCCACGAAGACGTTCGCTCCCTCGTTGAACCAGTCGCGGTGCATGACCGCGTTGGTGACGGCCTCCCGCAGAGCGGCCATCGGATACTCAGGGATCTCCTCGCGTTGCAGCTTCTCGATGCGATAGGCGGTCCGGGTGTTGCGCTCGATGAAGCGCAGGCTCTCCTCGATATCGGAGACGATGCCACCGTCGAAGTCCTTGCGGTCGAGAACGTGCACGCGGTCGGTCCCTTTGAAGAGGAGGCACGTGATGTACGCCTGGTTGAAGAACCGGCGTGGCTCGCGGGCGAAGAAGAGAGCTCCGGCGTTGCGGAAGAGAAGCTTGCCTCCCGTGCGTTCGGCGGCCTCGATGTTCACCAGGATCTCCTCGACCGGCTGGCGCGCGGTGATGCGGCTCAGCTCGAGCCAGGCGTCGAGCTTCGACCGGTCGAAGTCCCGCGGGTAGTGGAACGCGGGGCAGAGGGAGAGGTCGAACCGGACGCCTCCTTCGCGGCGGAAGAAGTCACGGATTTCGGACCGGGAGAGCTTTTGCGTGACGGCACCTTGCCGCCAGAAAAATCCGTCGCTGCACTGGACCGGCTTGGCGTCGCTCTCGCGGACGGTGACCACCGTGACCTTTCCGATGCGTTCCTGGAGGATCTTGACCGGCGGGTCACAGTTGCGGGCGATGTCCTGAAGGCGGGCCCGCAACTCGTTCGAGTCCCCAATCCCGACGACCGTCCCATCGTCGCGGACACCGAGCAGGATCTTCCCGCCCAAGGTGTTCGCCAAAGCCACGAGCTCGCGGGCGAAGGACGCGGAGAGGCTCTCCTTGTACTCGAGCAGAGTACCTTCGCCTTCCTGGAGCAGGATCTCGAGCGCCGATGGGTTCATGGCCGGATGCCCCCGAGCGAGTGAGCACCTCGCGCCTTCCAGGTGCCGTCGAGCCATGCTCGGGGGTCTCTCCGGTGGGAATTATTGCACGCTGGCCGAACCATTCGCCACGGGGGTGTGCCCGGATCGCCTGACGCCATGGACCTTGGCTGTATCCTTCGTCGCCATGGACCTGCACGAGCTCCTGGGCGACATCGACATCTACCTTCTCGATCAGCTCCTCAAAGGCCGGATCGCACCGGGCATGCGTCTGCTGGATGCGGGCTGCGGTGGGGGAAGGAACCTGGTCTGGTTTCTGCGGTCGGGCTACGAGGTGTGCGGCGTCGACGAGAACCCCGCGGCGGTGCAGCAGGCGTGCAGCCTGGCCGGCCACCTCGCTCCCGCCCTCTCGCCGGAGAGCTTCCAGGTCACCGATCTGGCCTCCCTGCCGTTTCCGGCCGACCATTTCGACGTGGTCGTCTGCAGCGCCGTCCTCCACTTCGCGCGAGACGAAGAGCACTTCGACCGCATGCTCGACGAGATGTGGCGCGTCCTGCGTCCCGGAGGTCTCTTCTTCGCGCGGCTGGCCTCGACGATCGGCTTGGCCGGACGCGTCCGTCCCTTGGGAGGGAGATGGTTCCTGCTCCCGGACGGCTCCGAGCGTTTCCTGGTGGACGAGGACCTGCTCCAGAGGACGGCCACCCGCCTCGGCGGTGCCTGGCTCGACCCGCTCAAGACGACGCTCGTCCAGAACCTGCGGTCGATGAGCACGTGGGTGCTGCGCAAGGGGCGCTGAGCCCGCGGTCGCCGCGGCTCCAGGGTCAACGGAGCGTCGCGAGGAACACGATGGTCTCGCGAGTCTCTTCGCTGAACGCGCCGAATTCCTCCTCGGTCAACAGCTTCAGGGAGTAGATCCGCGCCAGCTTCATGATCGCCGTCGACCGCCGGTGATCCTCGAAGGCTGCGGCCAGGTCCTTGTCCTGCTCCTTGAGGAGCTTGTAGAGCTCGAGATACCGCGCGTGGCAGGTCCGGTCTCCCGCATTCGAGATCTGCGACGCTTTACTCAAAACCCTCTGGCAAAACCGCTCCAAGGCCACGGGAGCCAGTTTTCGAAGCAGCTTCCAGTCGCTTTCAGGGATCGTGTGAGACATGTGGGGCATGGGATCGAGCAGCGCTGAAGGTCAGACGCGGCGCAGCTCCACCTGGAACGCATCCTCTCCGAAGCTCTCATAGACGCGGCCGCGCAGCTCATATTGGGAATCGCCGACCGCGATGCGCCGCTTTTTCTTCGCGATGCGGAGCAGCTCTTCGCGGAGCCTGACCGCCTCCGGGCTGGCGCTCCGGAAGCTGGCAATGCCACAACCAAGCCCGCCCTTTGCAGCGACGACCTGTTCGTGGCCGTCTTTGTACTCGACCTCCAGGAGGTCTGCCCCGAGGAGGATCGCCTTCGCGGCGAGGGGTTCAACGAGGCTTTCGTTCTTGGAGACCATCCTCCCTTCCTTTCAGCGAGCAACCATCGGCCAGGTGCTGTCCATCTCGTGACTGGGTTGTTCCCGAGCAGGCGAGCACCTCGCGCCTTCCAGGTGCCGTCGAGCCATGCTCGGGGGCCTCTCCGCGGGGAATTATCGCACGCTCAAGGGACGATTCGCCAGAGGAGGTGTGTCCGTGTAGAATCCCCGCACTTCCGAAGGAGTCCGGATCGCCTGAGATGACGCGTCTCGCCGCGAAACCTGAAGTACATGCGCGCCTTTGCCGCCGCATGGCCGGAGCGGGCAATTGTGCAACGGGTCGTTGCACAATTACCCTGGCGCCAGAACCTCGCCCTGCTGGAGCGCCTCGCCGACGAAAGGACGCGATGCCGGGCAGGCGGAAAGCCGCCGCCCGGGAGGCGTCTTCCCCCCTTCGCCAGAGTGCTAAGATCCGCCCCCTGATGAACACCGCGCAGTGGATTCGTGACCGCCGCACCGCGGCCGGCCTCAGCCAGGCGGAGCTTGGCCGCCGGGTGGGGGCGAGCCAGCCCATGGTCTCCCAATGGGAGCGCGGGCTCGCCGAGCCGGCTCCCGGTGTCCTCCGGCAGCTCCGCGCCGCCCTGGAGCCCGAGACAAAGAAGAAGGCGCCGGCCGCCCGGCCGCCCAGGGCACAGGCTCCACCGCCTCCCGAGCCCCCGGCCCGCACCGCCCGAGCGCCCCGCGCCTCCAAGGCCGCCAACGGCTCCGGCGCCAACCTCGGGTTCGAACAGACCCTCTGGGACGCCGCCGACCGGCTCCGCGGCCATATGGACGCCTCCGAATACAAGCACGTCGTCCTCGGACTGATCTTCCTCAAGTACATCTCCGACACCTTCGAAGAGCTCCACGCCGAGCTCGCGCGGACGCCGGGCGACGATCCGGAGGACCGCGACGAGTACACCGCCCGCAACGTCTTCTGGGTCCCTCGCGAGGCCCGCTGGTCGGGTCCGCACGGCATCCAGGCCCGCGCCCGCCAGCCGGAGATCGGCAAGGCCCTCGACGACGCCATGGTTGCCATCGAGCGCGAGAACACCACGCTCAAAGGCGTCCTGCCGAAAGACTTCGGCCGCCCCTCGCTCGACAAGGCCCGCCTCGGCGAGCTGGTGGACCTCGTCTCGAAAATCGGCCTCGGCGACGCGGCGAGCCGCAGTCAGGACGTCCTCGGCCGCGTCTACGAATATTTCCTCGGCCGCTTCGCCGCCGCCGAAGGTAAAGGCGGCGGCGAGTTCTTCACTCCGCAATGCGTGGTGAAGCTCCTCGTCGCCATGATCGAGCCGCTCAAAGGGCGCGTCTACGACCCTTGCTGCGGCTCCGGCGGCATGTTCATCCAGTCCGAGCGCTTCGTGGAAGCCCATGGCGGCCGGCGGGACGACCTGTCGGTCTACGGCCAGGAATCGAACCCCACCACCTGGCGCCTCGCCCGCATGAACCTCGCTTTGCGCAGCATCGACGCGAACCTCGGCCCGGTGAACGCCGACAGCTTCCTGCGCGATCTCCACCCCGATCTCAAGGCGGACTTCCTCCTCGCCAATCCCCCCTTCAACATGAGCTTCTGGGGCGGCGAGACCCTGCGCGACGACGTCCGCTGGAAAGAGCTCGGCGTCCCGCCGGCCGGCAATGCCAACTACGCGTGGATCCAGCACTTCATCCACCACCTCGCCCCCCGCGGCGTCGCCGGCTTCGTGATGGCGAACGGCTCGCTCTCCTCGAATCAATCCGGGGAAGGCGAGATCCGGAGAAAGATCATCGAAGCCGACCTGGTGGACTGCATCGTCGCCCTGCCCACGCAGCTCTTCTACACGACGGGCATCCCGGTCTGCCTCTGGTTCCTCGCGCGCTCCAAGCAGGACAAGCGTTTCCGCGACCGGCAGGGGGAAACGCTGTTCATCGACGCCCGGTCCATGGGATATCTGGTGGATCGCACGCACCGCGAGCTGAAGGACGAGGAAGAAATCGGTGAGATCGCGCGGATGTATCACGCCTGGCGGGGCGAGAAGGGGGCCGGGCGGTATGAGGACCGGCCGGGATTCTGCAAGGCGGCGACGACCGAGGAGATCGAGGGGCATGGGTGGGTGTTGACGCCGGGGCGGTATGTGGGGGCGGCGGAGGTGGAGGCGGATGAGGAGCCGATGGAGGCGAAGGTGAGCCGCCTCACGGCTACCTTGGAAGAACAGTTTGCCGAGGCGGCCAGGCTCGAGACGCTCATTCGCCAAAATCTGAGCCACCTGCGATGAACGCCTCAAGGGTTCGCACCTTCGGTGAGCTGATCGACTCCGGGGTCCTCCTGGTCAGCGATGGCTACCGAGCGAAGAACGAGGAGCTTGGGGGTGCCGGGCCAATCTTCCTGCGAGCTGCGCATGTCACCGACTCGCATATTGACTTGGCAGG